>ERZ1034569.810-NODE-810-length-10923-cov-6.414796_pt1 | contig 10923 bp, 12 predicted proteins | sample MGYA00520706_ERZ1034569 | MGnify/ENA primary metagenome ERZ1034569 (study PRJEB33760, sample SAMEA4777722) | hypersaline lake metagenome | biome: hypersaline environment; feature: brines | place: Spain | collected 2014-08 | depth 0 m ...
GCATGACGACGATCTTGTCGCGGCCGGTGTGGCCGCGGGCGAGCCGGACCGCCGAGACGGTGGCCTCGGTCCCCGCGTTGACAAACCGTGTCATCTCCACGCTGGGGACGTGACGGGCGAGAAACTCCGCGAGCTCGACCTCCACCTCGGTCGGGGCGCCGTACATCGGCCCCTCGGCGGTGGCCTGCTGGACGGCCGCGGTGACCGGGTCGGGGAGGTCGTGGCCAAGCAGCAGTGGGCCATACCCCATCACGTAGTCGACGTAGCGGTTCCCGTCGGCGTCGATCACGTGGCCGCCGTCGCCGCGTTCGACGAAGAACGGGTAGGGTTGGATCGCCCGGACCGAGGAGTTGACACCGCCGGGCATGGCGTCGAGCGCGCGCCCGTACAGCGAGCGGGACTGGTCGTCGTTCATACTGTGAGGGTTCGGCTCGGAGGGAAAGAAGCTGACGCGTCCCGGCCGGAACCGACCCCCTGTCGGGCCAACAGTTACCACCCGCGGGCGAGTAGTCGGGGTATGCCATGTGAGACGACGGTCCGGGTGACCTGGGGTGACACCGACGCCGGCGGGCTCATCTACTTCCCCCGCTTCTTTCACTTCGTGGTTGTCGGGCTGAACGACTACTTCGGGCCGGCCGAGGACCACCTCATGGAGACACTCCGTCGGGAGGGCCACGCGCTGCCGGCCGTCGACGCGGCGGCTTCCTTCGAGACACCGCTGCGGGCCGGCGAGACCGCCACCGTCCGGACGACAGTGACCGCCGGCGAGACCTCGCTGACCGTCGAGTTCCGCGTTCAGGACGCGGACGGTCAGCAGGCCGCCTCGGGTGAGGTGAGTTTCGTGCTCGTCGACGAGCAGTTCGAACCCACCCCCCTCCCCGACCGGGTCCACGAGAGTGTCCGTGAACGCGGGGACGGGGCGTCGACCGCGGCCGACAGCTAAACCGGCGCTGTGAACCTGGCGTCGCTGCCGGGCCTACACAGCGTCGGGGCCGCGCTTGCCGGTGCGGATCTGGACGGCTTTGTCGACGGGCATGGTGAAGATCTTGCCGTCGCCGGGTTCGCCGGTGTGGGCGGCCTCCTCGATCGCGTCGACCACGCCGTCGACCGGTGCCTCGTCGACGACACACTCCACCTTCACCTTCTGGTGGAGGTCGACGACGTACTCCTCGCCGCGCCACTGGCCGGTCTTTGCGGGCTGTGAGCCGCGCCCGGAGACGTTCGTGACCGTCAGCGAGGGCGCGCCGGCTTCGGCGAGCCCCTGTTTGACGTCGCCCAGCTTGTCCGGACGGATGTACGCGATGATCATGGTAATGTTGCTCATCTGTTCTCACCTCCGTTTGAGCTCGCTGCGTCAGCTCCGCTGTCGGTACGTAGGTCCTCGCTGTCGATGGTCGTGCCGCCGTCACTCCGGGCACCACCGTCCGCGCTCATCCGCCCGCGGCCGCCCTCCGAGCCGAACTCGGGGTAGGCGGAGACACCGTGCTCGTTCTGGTCGAGCCCCTGACTCTCCTCCTCCTCGGAGACGCGGAGCCCGGTGATTGCGCCGATGATCTTCAGAGAGACCATCGTCGCCAGCACGGTCCAGGTGCCGATGACGAGCACGCCGACAATCTGCATGATGAGCTGGGTGCCACCAAGGAACGCCCAGCCGCCGCCGCTTGCCGCGCCAAAGACCGGGATCAGGATTGTCCCGACCCCGCCTGCCGCGCCGTGGACGGCGAAGACACCACAGACGTCGTCGATCTTCAGTGAATCGACCGTCCAGCGGTAGGCCGGGAGCACGAGCGCGCCGGCGATGACCCCGATGAGGAGACCGCCCCACCAGGTGACGTGGGGGACGGCGCCGGTGACACCGACGAGCCCGGCCAGTAGGCCGTTTGCGGTCCACAGCGGGTCGGGCTTGCCCTGCCAGAGCGAGGAGACGGCCATCGCGGCGACGGCGCCACCGCCCATCCCGAGTGTCGTTACCAGCGCAACCCGGCCGAGGCCGGAACCGGTGAAGATGACATCGCCGGCATCGGTGAAGGTGATGACAGTCGCGTTCGTGCCGACGTTGAACCCGAACCAGCCAAAGGCCAGCACGAGCGTCCCGAGCACCGCGAACATGATCGAGTGACCGGGGATCGCCTGCGTGTTCCCGTCCTCGTCGTACCGGCCGCTGCGTGGGCCGACCATCTTCGCGGCCACTAGCCCGGCCAGTCCGCCGGCCATGTGGACGACGGTGGCCCCGGCGAAGTCGAGGTATCCGGCGCCGATGGCGCTCCCGAGGAAGCCATCCGCCGAGAGCAGCCCGTTGCCGCCCCACGCCATCCCCGGCAGGACCGGGTAGATGATGCCGACCATCGCGACGACGAACAGGACGTAGGCGGGGAACTTCATCCGCTCGGCGACGGCCCCCGAGACGATGGTGGCGGCCGTCATCGCGAAGACGGCGCCAAAGAGGAAGCTGACCCACGGGTTGAGGCCAATTTCCTCGGTCCCGGGAACGGCGGCCGCCGTGTCCGAAAGGACGCTGAACGCCGCCCCGATGTCCATCGACACACCCGGTGTCGTCAGCATCCCGACGATGCCGACGACAGCCGTTCCGAGCAGGAAGTAGACGATGACACCCAGCCCCCAGTCGGTCATGTTCTTCATCAGCACGTTCCCCACGTTCTTCGCACGCACCTGCCCTGCCTCGAGCATGGCGAAGCCGGGCTGCATGAAGAAGATGAGGAAACTCACCACCAGCACCCACACGTTGTTGATGCCGTTAGCGAGGGCAGTCTCGGTGGCCGACTGCAGCGGTACTACGTCCAAGAGTTCACACCCCGGATACGAGGCGCGGCATTAGCTGTAGATTCACCACACTTTTTTCGCGTTTGGGTTACATTCGTTGTCTGCATCACGATTTGGCCCAGCACATCGTACCTAATAAGCCCTTGGTTTACAAAGCCGAACATACGAGTGTATAGGTGACTGTATGACCAAAATTCATAATGATATTATCGATATAAGGTCGTAATTTGTCCAGTTGTAGGACGGTCATCCACACAGTTCTGTGCGTTCGTGGACCGCGGTTGCCGTCGGGACGGGGGGAAAATAGACCGATATCCCGGTCCGCGATGGGTGGCGCCTACCACGCCGGCGGGTCACCCCGGCCGCCATCCGCCCCACGACCGGTCGCCTCGTGTGTCGACCCCCCGGTGAACCCTGAATAAGTCTTACCGATATGCCCCGATTATTTATCCGTGGGAGCCATTCTGCTACAGATACATGCCGGGACGATCATTCAGTTCCGGAACTGCGCAGGCGCCGGGTCACGGTGTGGCAGTGAGCCCCGACCGGGGACAGCGGAACGCACCCGTGACCGGTGTCACGAGGGGGTCACCCACCCGACGGCCGCCGACACGCGTGACAGTGGCTGAGTCCAGGCTCCCTGGAGGGACGTGGCTGTGAGCGGACCGGAGACGACCGCCGAGGAACGCTTTGGCCATCTGTTCGCCCTCATCGACGACCCTGTCGTCGAGGTCGAATTCGTCGACCACACGCCGGTCGTCCGTGCGGTGAACCCGGCGTTCGAGGCGGTGTTCGGCTACGACCGCGAGACCGTCGTCGGCGCGTCACTCAACGACTTCATCGTCCCGGAGGATGCTGTCGGGGAGTCCGAACAGTTCGACCGCCGGACGGCACAGGGAAAGCCAAACACCGAACTCGTCACCCGTCAGACGAGCACCGGCCCCCGGGAGTTCCTCTATCGGGGGGTTCCCTACGAGCGCGACGGCGGACAGTACGGCTTTGCTATCTACACCGACGTCACCGAACAGCGCCGCTACGAGCAGCACATGCAGGTGATCCACCGGCTGTTGCGCCACGACCTCCGCAACGAGCTGCAGGTCGTGCTTACCGCCGCCGAACAGGTCACCGAGCGCGCGGAGACGCCCGCGGTGGCGGACCTCGGCGACACCATCGCGACTCACGCCAGGCAGTTGCTGACGTCGGGCGAGGAGACCCGCACCGTCGAGCGGGTGCTCACTGCCGACCACGACCCGGAGCCGACCGACGTCGCGGCGCTGGCACGGTCGGTGGCGACGACCGAGGCGGCGGTCCACGGGGTGCCGGTCGCCACTACGCTCCCGGACCACCTCTTTGTCGAGGGGGTTCCGTGGCTCCGTGCCGCCGTCGCGGCACTGGTCGAGAACGGCGTAGTCCACGGCAGTGACTCGCCACGCGTCGAGGTGTCCGCCCGACGGCGACAGGACCGTGTGGCGGTCGAAGTGGCCGATGACGGCCCCGGGATCCCCCAGTCGGTCCGCGGGCCGGTCTTCGAGGACTGCGATATCACGCAGCTCCAGCACAACACGGGGATCGGCCTGTGGCTCGCCCGGTGGGTTGCCGAGGCCTGTGGCGGTCACCTCGGCTACCAGCGGTGTGACGGCTGGACGCGGGTCCGGGTGTGGCTCCGACCGACCGAGCCCGACGACGAGTCACTCGACGCCGGCTGAGCCGCGGCCGACGGGTAGGCGCCGGCTACAGCTTGCGGGCGACGTCCTCGGCGAAGTAGGTCACGATGAGGTCCGCACCGGCACGCTTGATCGACAGCAGCGACTCGTGGGCGACCGCCTCCAGGTCGAGCCACCCCTTCTCGGCGGCGGCCTGAAGCATCGCGTACTCCCCGGAGACGTTGTATGCGGCCACAGGATGGTCGAACCCCTCACGGACCTGCCGGACAACGTCCAGATACGGGAGGGCGGGCTTGACCATCAGCACGTCCGCACCCTGCTCGGCGTCCAGCGAAACCTCCCGGCCCGCCTCACGGCTGTTCGCCGGGTCCATCTGGTAGTGGCGCCGGTCACCGAAGGCGGGCGCGCCGTCGGCGGCGTCCCGGAACGGCCCGTAAAACGCCGACTCGTACTTTGCGGCGTAGCTCATCACAGCAGCGGATTCGTGGCCGGCCCGGTCCAGTTCCGTCCGGACCGCCGCGACCATCCCGTCCATCATCCCCGACGGGGCGACCATGTCGGCGCCCGCGTCGACGTGTGAGCGGGCGGTGCGCGCGATCAACTCTAAGGTCTCGTCGTTGGCGACGGTCATGTGGGGCTCCTCACGAGCCCCCGCCTCCAACACGCCACAGTGACCGTGGCTCGTGTACTCGCAGAGACAGACGTCGGTGATGACGTAGGCGTCGGTCTCGGCGACGATACTACGAACGGCCCGCTGGACGACGCCGTCCTCGGCCCAGGCCCGGGAGCCACGGTCGTCCTTCGTGTCGGGGATACCGAAGACCAGCACCGCGCCGACGCCGGTCTCGCGGACCTCTCGGACGCGGTCGACCGCCTCGTCGACGGGCACACGCTCGTGGCCGGGCATCGACTCGATTGGCTGGCGCTGCTCGGCGGTGGCGTCGACGAAGACGGGCGCGATGAGGTCCTGGGGATGGAGCCGTGTCTCCCGCACGAGCGGGCTGATACCGTCCGAGCGCAGGCGGCGGGGACGGTCAGTGAAATCCATACCACTAATTGTGGCGAGCGGTTCAAATCCCTGACGTTCGAGCACCGGGCCGGCCGTTCGACCTATATAATATTTCGCGTAGTGTCGACTTGTACCTGTACAATAATTTTTAGGTAGAACTTCGTAATAATGTCCTCTCATATCATGGCACAGTGTCACAACTGCGGGGCACAGGTCGCACAGGGCGCCGCATCGTGTCCGGAGTGTGGTGCACAGTTCACGAACAACCAGGGCCAACACCAGCAGGGCCAGCCACAGCGGGGGGCACAGACCCCCCAACAGGGCCAGTCCCAGGGTCGGGTCCAGCAGGCACAGCCACAGCAGATGGCTGACGGCGGCGACTCGAGTGCTATCGGGGCGCTGATCAGCGTCCTGTCGGTCGTCTACTCGCTGTTGAATCTCGTGCTCACCGCAGGGTTCCTGCTGGGTGCCAGTATCGCCGGAGCCGCGTCACAGGCCGCACAGGATACCGGCGCTCAGGGGGCAGAGGAGGCCGCCCAGGCCGCCGGCCAGGCGGGCGCCCTGGCAACTATCTACGGCCTCGTCTTCCTCGTGCTGACGATTGGCTTTCTCGCGGCCGCCATCGGCGCGTTCAGCGACGCCGACTGGGGGTGGCCGCTGATGGCCGGTGTCTGGGCGCTGAACCTGGTGTTCAGCCTCATCCAACTGGTGGCCCCCGCCGGCGGCGCCGCCAGCATCGATATCCTCGCTATCGTGTTCCTGGTCATCAACATCGCCGTGCTGGCCTGGATCTACAGCAACAAAAAACAGGAGTTGCCGGTCGGCGGCAGCAGCAGGCGACAACAGCCGATGCGGTGAGGGCGCTGTCAGGCCCTGCTGTCCGTGCGATGTCGCCCCGGACCCGGTAACGCCCTCGCCGGGACTTGCTGTCCCCGAACGCCCTCTGACAGCCGCTCCCGCCACCCAGCCCCGACCCTCTGTGACTGGAGGCCGGAGGGAAGCCACCCTGGTGCCGGGAGGCACTTCAGTCGCGGCCGTGTACAAACAATTTATGGACGACTCCGATGACCCACCAGCGAGGACGCCCGACGATTCGGACCCCGACGGCCCGGAGGAGAGGGCCGGTGGCGCCGAAACCGAGCATCTCCGGGACGTCTTCGTCGAGGCCACCGGGACGGAGACGGCAACCACAGACCAGGAGGCCGACCGCGGGTCGTTGCTGGAGGACGGCACTGTCGACGGGGCGGTGACGGGGATTGTCGCGGAGATGCGGGACACGCTCGGGTTCGAGACCGGACTCGACGACGGAACTCTCGCGACAGTCGTCAGGCGGTTCCACGCCGGCGACGACGACGCTGACATCGCGGCCACAGTGGACGTGCCGGAGACGGCGGTGGTCCGCGCCCGGTTCGACCTGCACCTCCTGCGGGACGACGACACCGACCCGGCGTTGCTCGCGGCAGTCGAGGCCGGACGCGAGGTGGACGCCGACCCCGGGGCGGTTGCGCGCGCCGAGGGGGTTGCCCGTGCACACCGACGGGCCAGCCGTGTCAGCGAGCGGTTCCGGGCCGCCTTCGAGGAGCGGCTGACCGACGCCGACCTGGAGGGGCGGGTCATCGGTGACGCCCGCGCCGACGGTCTTCGGGAGGCCGCCGAGGATATCAACCCGGAGATCGACCTCAGCTTTTAGTTCGAAGCCGGGACCAGCGAGCCTATGCTCGCCTTCCGCGACGTGGCGACGGCCGCCTACTGTCCCCGCAAACTGTACTACCGCCGCCAGCAGCCCGCCGACGCACACGAGACTCCGCCGGAGGTCAGCCGCCGCCGCGCCGTTGCCTTCCGGTATCCCGACCTGCTCGCCGACGACGCGGCGCTCCGGGAGGCGCCCGTCGACGTCACCCCGACGCAGTTCCGCTCGCGGCTCGGGAGCGCGAAAGCCCGACTCGACGCCTGGGCGGCGCTTGCCGACCCGGAGGGGCGGGACGTCCTCCTCTCGGGGAAGGACTGTCGGGGGATCGCCCACAAGCGGTTCGAGGGGCCGGAGGGTCCGTCACTGTCCCTGGTCTTCACCGGTGACCCCCCGGAGACCGGCGTCTGGCACCCACAGAGTGTGCACCTGGTCGCCGCGGCAAAGGCGCTGTCCTGGGAGCAGGAGACACGGGTCGAGCGGGTCTACGCGGAGTACCCCGCCCACGGGGTTGTCCGGGCTGTCGACGTGGGGCCGCGCCGGAGTGCCGAGTACCGCGAGGCGGTACAGGCCGCGAGGCGGGTCGACGGGCCGCCCCCCCGGGTCGACAACGACGCCAAGTGCAAGCCCTGTGAGTTCCGCGAGGAGTGTGGGGTCCGGACGCGGTCGTTGCGGTCGCTGTTGGGCGGTTAGTGGGCGTCGAGCCAGCCCTCGACGTCCGCGACGGCGGCCCCGCGGCGGTGGACCTGGCCGGCAGTGACGTCGACGACGGTCGAAGGCGTCCCGCCGGCAGTCTCGCCGGTGTCGAGGGCAACGGCCGTTGCGTTCCGGACCTCCGGGTCGAGGTCGGCGACCCGGCGGGCGCTCTCCCGGCCGCTGACGTTTGCGCTGGTCGCCGTCAGCGGCCCCGTCCCGGCAAGCAGCGCGAGCGCGGGCTCGCAGTCCGGGACGCGCACGCCAACACGGTCGCGACCGGCCGTCAGCACGTCCGGCACCGCAGTTGCCCGCTCAACGACCACTGTCACGGGGCCGGGCAGGAACTCGTGCATGAACGCCCGCTCGGACGCGGTGGGGTGGGTGTAGTCGAGTGCGCTCTCGACCGTCGGGACGGCCATCGAGACCGGCTTGTCCCGGTCACGACGCTTCGCCTCGAACACGCGGGACACGGCGTCGGCGTCGAGCGCGTCGGCGCCGAGGCCATAGACGGTCTCGGTGGGGTAGACGACGAGCCCCCCGTCGTCGGTGGACGCGGCGGCGACCGCGGGGTCGGGTGTCTCCCTCACACCTCGTCGAGGGCGGCCTCAAGCTCGTCGTAGTCCGGGAACTCGGGCCACTCCTCGGCAACCCAGGCGTACCGGACGACCCGCTCCTCGTCGACGACGAAGACCGCGGGCCGGGGCTCGGCGACACCCGTCATCCCGTCGAGGTCGTGGACGACGTCGTACTGCTCGGCAACGCCGTTTTTTGGGTCCGAAAAGACCGCAACGTCGAACTCGCGGTCCTCGATGAGTGTCTTGTGCTCGTAGGGGCTGGAGACCGAGCAGCCGACGACCCGGATCTCCCCGTCGACCGCACGGTCACGGAGTTCGTTGTACATGTACGTCGCCGGAAAGGCCCCGTCCATCGGGTGGAAGACGAGCAGGACCGGCCCCTCGGCGGTCAGCTCCGAGAGCGCGCGGTCCTCCCAGAACTCGTCGGTGACGAGCGGCCGCCGGAAGTCGGGTGCCTGCTCGCCCTCGGTCGGGTGGTCGGCCGCCCCCAGGTCGACGACGTCGAAGGGCAGGTCCACTCAGGACCCCCCCGCGGTGGCTGTGTCCTCGTCGGCACCCGCGGCGCTTGGCCCGTAGGTCCGCTCGAGATACTCGACGATGTTGCCGGACTCGGACATCGTGACGCCGGTGTTCCCGTCGACGATGGCGGGAACGGTCCGGCTTCCGGTGACGCGCTTGACGGCGTCCCGCTTCGAGTGCAACGCCTCGACGAACCGTGACTGGTAGGCCACGTCGTATTCGTCGAGCTTTCGGACGACGCGTTCACAGAACGGGCACGCCTGCAGGCGGTACAGTGTGATCGCTGGCTGACTCATATTCGGTATTCGCCCGAGACGAGTGTAAGCCCTTCGGCGGCCGGCTGTCACAGCTGTTGAGGCTGGCCGACCCTCCCCTCACCGTCGGTCCGCCGGGGTGAAACTATGGTAACGCTTACCCCCGCCGACACGCAAACACTGACGCCAATGACTGTGCCGCTTGCCTTCGAGGTGCTTGGGGTCTCTGTCTCAAACACCCTCTTTGCCGTTCTCGGGGGCCTCGTCATCCTCGTGTTGCTCGTGCTCTCCGGGTTCTTCTCATCCTCGGAGATCGCGATGTTCTCGCTCGCCTCCCACCGGGTCGAGGCGCTGTCGAGCAACGGGACAAAGGCGGGGACGACGCTTGCGGCACTGCGAAACGACCCCCATCGCCTGCTGGTGACGATCCTCGTTGGCAACAACCTCGTCAACATCGCGATGTCAGCCATCGCCACGGGCCTGCTGAGTTTCTACCTGGGCAACGGTCTGTTGCCGGTGGTCATCTCGACGGTCGGGATCACCAGCCTCGTCCTCCTCTTCGGAGAGAGTGCGCCAAAGTCCTACGCGATCGAGAACACCGAGTCCTGGGCGCTGGCCATTGCCCGCCCGCTGAAATTCGCTCAGAGACTCCTGTTGCCGCTGATCGTCCTGTTCGACTATCTCACCCGTATCGTCAACAGCGTCACCGGCGGCCGCTCGGCCATCGAGACCTCCTACGTCACCCGCCAGGAGATACGGGACATTATCGAGACCGGAGAACGGGAGGGGGTGCTCGACGAGGAGGAACGGGAGATGCTCCAGCGGACCCTCCGGTTCAACAACACCATCGCAAAGGAGGTGATGACCCCCCGGCTGGACATGACGGCGGTCTCGACCGACGACAGCCCGGAGGAGGCCCTGGAGACGTTTGTCCGGAGTAACCACGCCCGACTCCCGGTCTACGAGGGCGGCCTTGACAACATCATCGGCGTCGTCCACATCCGGGACCTGGTGCGGGAACTCCAGTACGGCGAGGCGGAGGACGTCAGCCTGAACGACCTGACGACGCCCACGCTTCACGTCCCCGAGTCGAAAAACGTCGACGACCTGCTGACGGAGATGCGACACGAACGGCTCCACCTAGTGATCGTCGTCGACGAGTTCGGCACCACCGAGGGGTTGGTGACGATGGAGGACCTCACCGAGGAGATCGTCGGGGAGATCCTCGAAGGCGGCGAGGAGGAGCCAATCGAAACCGTCGACGACGACACCGTCATCGTCAAGGGGGAGGTCAACATCGACGAACTCAACGAGACACTGGGCGTCGACCTGCCGGAGGGCGAGGAGTTCGAGACCATCGCGGGGTTCATTTTCAACCGTGCTGGCCGGCTGGTCGAGGAGGGGGAGTCGACCGAGTACGACGGGCTCACGATCCGTGTCGAGCAGGTCGAGAACACCCGGATCATGCGAGCCCGGATCGACGGGCTGGCCGCCGCGGACGACGAGGATGCCGAGCCCGAACCGGACGCCGAGGCGACGACGGACGACTGACCGTCCTCACAGCAGGGCTGTGGCGCCGAGGAGGGCCCCGTAGCTGATCGCGAAGGCGCCGACGAGCGAGCCGACCCAGGCGAGCACGGTGTAGCCCATCTTTGCGCCCGAGACCTCGCCGCCGGCCCCGCTGGCGGCGTAGCCGCTGCCGATGATCGCCGAGACGATGATCTCGTTGAACGAGACG
>ERZ1034569.811-NODE-811-length-10918-cov-35.293473_pt1 | contig 10918 bp, 18 predicted proteins | sample MGYA00520706_ERZ1034569 | MGnify/ENA primary metagenome ERZ1034569 (study PRJEB33760, sample SAMEA4777722) | hypersaline lake metagenome | biome: hypersaline environment; feature: brines | place: Spain | collected 2014-08 | depth 0 m ...
TACCTGAGCACTTCGACGATGTGCTCGAAACCCTGCAGGAGGACGTATGAGCCAAAGTAACAACGACGGCTGGGAACCGCGCACGCGGCTCGGCCGCAAGGTACAGGACGGCGATGTCACGACGATGGATCAGGCGATGGAGTCCGGCCTCCCGCTGAAGGAGCCCGAACTTGTCGATCAGCTCCTCCCGGGGCTGGAAGACGAGGTGCTTGATATCAACATGGTTCAGCGGATGACCGACTCGGGTCGCCGGGTCAAGTTCCGCTGTGTCTGTGTCATCGGCAACCGCGATGGCTATCTCGGCTACGCCCAGGCCCGCGACGAGCAGGTCGGCGGCGCGATCGAGAAGGCCATCGATGTAGCGAAGCTGAACATCATCAAGGTTGATCGCGGCTCGGGATCGTGGGAGGACTCCGCCGGTGGGGTCAACTCACTCACCCGCAACGCCGAGGGGAAGGCCGGCTCGGTGAGCGTCAGCATCGAACCCGCTCCACAGGGACTTGGGCTGGCCGCGGCCGAAACGGTTCGACACGTTCTGGAACTCGCTGGCGTTGACGACGCCTGGACGCAGTCTCACGGCAACACTCGTACGACGCTCAACCTTGCCAAGGCAACCTACAACGCCTTGGAGAACGCCGCTCAGGCGCGGACACCACAGCGCGCAAAAGCGGTACAACAGGAGGCCAATCAGTAATGCAAGCGATTGTGCAAATTCGCGGTGAGGTCAACATGGCCCACGACGTGCGCGACACCCTGGAGATGCTGAATCTCCACAGTACGAACCACGTCACGTTTGTGCCAGAGACCGACCCCTACCGTGGTATGATCACGAAGGTCAACGACTACGTGGCCTTCGGCGAGCCGAGCGTTGCAACGGTCGCCACGCTCATTCGTCGCCGCGGCGAGCCCGCCGAGGGCGACGGCGATGTTGACGATGCGTGGGTTGACGAGGAGACCGACTACGACGACGTTGACGCCCTTGCGGCGGCACTCGTCGACGAGGAGACGACGCTACAAGATGTCGGTCTCGCACCGGTCATCCGGCTTCACCCGCCACGCGGCGGTCACGACGGGATCAAACACCCGGTCGTCGAGGGCGGCCAACTCGGCACCCACGAGACCGAGGATATCGACGCGCTGCTGGAGGCGATGCGATAATGGGATCGAAAAAACGCAGACAACGCGGCTCACGAACCCACAGCGGCGGCTCACACAAAAACGGACGTGGAGCCGGCCACCGCGGCGGTCGCGGTGCAGCAGGTCGTGACAAACACGAGTTCCACAACTACAAACCACTCGGCAAACACGGCTTCAGCCGGCCGGATTCGTTGATCGATTCGGTTGCGGAGATCAGCGTTCAACAGCTCGACGAGGAGGCCGCGTTGCTGGCGGCCGACGGCGTTGCCGAAACCGATGGTGACGCGTACGTTATCGACGCCCGCGACGTTGTCGACGCCGGTCACGACGTTGACGTGGTGAAGGTACTCGGCGACGGCCAGGTTCGCAACGAACTCGTCGTTACCGCTGACGCCTTCAGTGCCGATGCGGTGGCACTTGTCGAGGACGCCGGTGGCTCCGCAGAGCTCACCGAGAAAGGACAGAAAGCGGAAGATGTAAACGACGACTCTGACGAGGAGTAATATATGGGTTGGAAGGAGGCCGCCGAACCGGTTCTCACCCGCATGCCGACAGTGGCACGGCCGGAAGGCCACGTCCCGTTCAAACGGAAGCTCCTGTGGACTGCGAGTGTCCTCATGGTGTACTTCTTCCTAACGAACATCCAGCTGTTCGGCTTGGGTGGCCAAGGCAGCGACATCTTCGGACAGTTCCGCTCGATCATCGCCGGCGGGCAGGGGTCGATCCTGCAGGTTGGGATCGGCCCGATCGTCACCGCCTCGATCGTCCTGCAACTGCTCGGCGGTGCGAACCTCCTCGGCCTTGATACGGACAACGATCCCCGCGATCAGATCCTCTATCAGGGCCTTCAGAAGTTCCTCGTTGTTGTGATGACCGCCCTGACCGGCGCGCCGATGGTGTTCAGCGGCGGCTTTCTTCCGGCGAATCAAGCCCTTGGACAGTCGCTGGGCGTTGGCACCTTCGGGGTGCAGCTGATCATCTTCGCGCAGGTCTTTGTTGGCGGGATTCTCATCCTGTTTTTGGATGAGATCGTCAGCAAATGGGGGGTCGGCTCCGGTGTCGGCCTCTTCATTATCGCCGGCGTGAGCCAACAGCTCATCGGTGGGATCCTCAGCTGGCAGGGTCTCGGCACGACAACCGGGATTCTTGCGAGCTGGTACGGGATTCTCTTTGGTGACCTCTCGCTTGGCCCGACGTTTACCGGCCAGTGGTTCCAGAGCATCCTGTTTGATCCGGGGAGCATCCTCGCAATCTTCACCACGCTGTTGATCTTCGTGATCGTTGTCTACGCCGAATCGGTGCGGGTTGAGATCCCCTTGAGCCACACCCGCGTTCGCGGGGCTCGTGGCCGGTTTCCGGTGAAGCTGATCTACGCGAGTGTTCTGCCGATGATCCTCGTGCGGGCTCTGCAGGCGAACATCCAGTTTGTCGGCCAGATCCTCTACAGCCAGCTTGGCAGCGGGCTGCCGGCGATCCTCGGCCAGTACAGCGATGGCCAACCGATCGGCGGGCTGTTTTACTACCTCGCGCCGATCCAGTCGCGGCAGGATTGGATGTGGTTCCTCGGGCTGACCCCCGGCGGGATCGACCCCTGGCAGATCGGTCTTCGGGTCGGGATCGACCTGATCTTCATGATCGTCGGCGGGGCGATCTTTGCGATCTTCTGGGTCGAAACCACCGGGATGGGCCCGGAGGCGACCGCCGAGCAGATCCAAGATTCGGGGATGCAGATTCCTGGCTTCCGACGGAACCCACAGGTCGTCGAGAAGGTCATGGAACGGTACATCCCGCAGGTGACCGTTATCGGCGGCGCGCTGGTCGGGCTGTTGGCCGTGATGGCGAACATGCTCGGCACGATCGGGAACGTCTCCGGAACCGGGCTGCTGCTGACGGTTTCGATTACGTACAAGCTCTACGAGGAGATCGCCGAGGAGCAGCTCATGGAGATGCATCCAATGATGCGGCAGATGTTCGGCGGCGAGTAACGAACATCTACGCATTTTCACCTTCGTTTGCGACTCTGAGCGACTGCTCAGCCCGCAGTTGTCTCCCATCTAGGATGGTCGCAGTGGTCGACTCGGACGACCTCTTCGGGCAGCTTGAAGAGGCCGAGGCGGTACTGACGACCGGAGAAACCCTGTTAGAGCATCGGTCAAAAAGACAGAAGCTGATGCATGACGGGTAGACTTGGATACGATAGCCATCTTAATTATATCCACGGAGCCACGGCGACAAACTGTTACCCTCCGCGCTGTCGCCCGATGTCGATTCTGCCGGTGTCCATTCGAGTCCCACCGTGTCACCGCGGATAACGGAACCACCAGTAGTCTTTTTACAGCTGGTGAAAAATATTTGGCATGGCTTTCACCTCGGACAACTTCAAGGAGTTCGTTTCCTCTGATCCCGATGATGACGAAACGGTTCCGCTCGGACAGGCACTCTCTGAGCTGGGACTTGACGCCGAGGTTGACTCCGTCGAAGCCGTTCGTGACGTTCGCGAACGGTTATGAGGGTACTCCTCGACACTAACGTTCTCGTCGCAGCCGTTACTCGGGATACCAATCGGTCTGACGAAGCAATCGAGCTGCTCGATCAAGTTGACGACCCACTTGTTTCGGTTCTCAGCCTCATGGAACTACGGAGTGTTCTGAGCAAAAAGAAAGGGTTCGAACGGGATCGACTCGATGCCATCGAGAACCGAGTTACCTCCCGTATGACCGTGAGTTTTCCCGATGCCTCCGATATGATGACAGCGAACCGTCTCCAATCGGACACGCTGTTGTACCCCATGGACGCGATGATCCTCTCGGCAGCCGACGCTGCCGACGCACCCCTCGTCTCGTTTGATTCCGAACTGGTCGAGCACGGTGCGGATCTCCCTCAACAACTGCTCGATGAGGACAACTGAATCAGGACATCACGATCCTCTCGACCGATCTCGTGCCGTGTTCATAACGCAGAGATAACCAACCACCCGTGGGCCAGATGTTCGGCGGCGAGTAATCGTCGGCCAGCTTTGTATCCCGAGTTGTCCCGCTGCTCCCCCGGTGATACAGGCCGTACTTACTCCTTTTTTTCGGGCTCGAACTGTCGTATTTCGTGGCATAACCCCGAAAAGAGCACCCGTTAAGTGCGTTCGTCCCCAACAGTAACTATGTCGGAGGCAACCGATTTAGAAACGCTGCGGCGTGGTACCTCGTTGGTCAAGCGCGGCTTTGCACAGATGCAGAAGGGCGGCGTTATCATGGATGTCGTCAACCGTGAACAGGCCCGGATCGCCGAGGATGCCGGTGCGGTCGCGGTGATGCATCTTGAATCCGTTCCGGCGGATATCCGCAAACGTGGCGGTGTCGCCCGGATGGCCGACCCCGGTGCCCTAGAGGAGATCACCGAGGAGGTCTCAGTTCCGGTGATGGGTAAATCACGGATCGGCCACACCGCCGAGGCACAGATCCTTGAAGCCGCGGGCGCGGACATGATCGACGAAAGCGAGGTGCTCACACAGGCCGACGACCGGTATCATATCGACAAAACCGCGTTCACCGCACCGTTTGTCTGTGGTGCCCGAAACCTCCCGGAAGCCCTTCGACGGATCGACGAGGGCGCGGCGATGATCCGCACCAAAGGCGAGGCCGGCACCGGCGATGTGAATCAGGCAGTCACCCACCAGCGCAACATCCAGCGAGCGATCGGCAAGCTCACCGGGATGGCCTACGAGGAACGCGACGAGTGGGCTCGTGAACACGGCGCGCCGCGAGAGCTTGCCCACGAGACCGCTGAGATGGCCCGACTGCCGGTCGTCAACTTCGCCGCCGGCGGGATCGCCACACCCGCTGACGCCGCGCTGATGATGCAGCTCGGCTGTGACGGCATCTTTGTCGGCTCGGGCATCTTCGGCGCGGAGAACCCCGAAGCGATGGGTACCTCGGTTGTCGCCGCGGTCAACAACTACGACGATCCCGACGCGCTGAAAGAGATCGCCAAAGATCCCGGCCAGGGGATGCGCGGTCAGGCGAACGTTGATCTTGAAGAAGACGAGAAGTTACAGGGTCGCGGCGTCTGAACTGCCAGCAGTACCGTCGTTGTTATCGTGTTTTTTATACCCTACCGACAGCCGCGGGCTACAACAGTGTCGCGCCATCGCTCACCTGCGTCTGATAAACACGGGCATCGACCTCGTGGTTCTCAAAGGCCGACAGCATCGCATTCCCGACAGCCCGCCGGTCGCGGTCGTGACAGACCGCTAGCATCGATGGCCCCGCGCCGCTGACGGTCACGCCGGTCGCACCGGCATCGATCGCGGCGGCCCGAACCGCGTTGTAGCCGGTGATCAACTCCGCGCGGGCGGGTGTCACCAGCGGATCACCCATTCCTCGGCCGACGAGCTCTGGATCGTCGCGACACATTCCGACGGTCAGCGTCGCCGCGTTGCCGACGGTCTCGACAACGTCGTCCATCCCCGCGGTCTCGGGGACAACCCGGCGGGCATCCCGCGTTGAGATAGCGATCTCCGGGAGGCAGGCGACAAGCGAGAGGTCGGCACCCACACACGCAACACCGTCGGCGGTAGCGATCGTAAACCCGCCAAGGATCGAGGGAGCGACGTTGTCGGCGTGGGCGGTTCCCGAGACAACGGCCTCGCCTTCGGCGGCGATAGGGACGAGTTCCTGCCGGGAAAGGCCCCGATCGTACAGCTCGTTGAGCGCGACCGCCGCGCCCGCCGCCGAGGCCGCCGACGAGCCAAGCCCTGAGGCCGGTCGGACGCCTTTGTCGATCTCGATGTGGGCCGGCGCGTCCAACGCGTCGACGACCGCGCCGACGGTGTTGCTGTCGGGATCAGTCGGGATATACTGGCTGCCAACACCGGTGATATCGATTGTCGTCTGTTTGGCGCGTTCGACCCGGATGATGTCGGCCGGCCGGTCGAGGGCGACGCCGAAGACATCGAAGCCGCTGCCGAGGTTCGCGCTCGTCGCCGGGGCCCGAACCGTAATCATGCGTTCAGGTTATCGCAGTCGCCGAAAAAGGTAGCGAAGCCGGCCGGTGGCTGCCGTTGTGCATATCGGCCCGCGCTTGTTACCCACGGGCGGTGATGTAGACCATCGGGCCGATGACCAGCAGTGTCAGCCCCAAAAACAGGTAGACGTTCGGCAGCAGCGACGCCGGCGTCAACACGAAGATCACGCCGAACAGGATCGTGTTGATACCAACCACCTGCTGTGATTTTAGTGGGAGTGCACCGAGGGTCGTAAGCACGAACCCGAGCAGCAGGAACTGCCCGATGTTGTAGTCGACCAGGATCGCGTCGATGAATAACGGCAGCATGCCTAGTAGGTGGTGTCGCTGAAACGCGCATTAAAGTTCCGTTCTTCACCGCCGCAGTACACCGGCGTGGTTCCCTGTTTGATCAGCTTCGTTCCACAGGCCCGGTGATATCCAACGGCCGAATCCACACATACCAGACAACGACCACCATCCCGCCGTAGCCGGCGATGTAGACAAGCTCGCCAAGCGTCTCCAATCCGAGCTGTCCAAGACTCCACCGCGCAACCCCCGAGCCGGCAACGCCGACAAGCAACACGGCCGCCAGCAACAGGCCATCGGAGGCAAAAAACTCCCGTAACGTCATCTCTGCCATACTCGTTGTTGGGTCGCCAGCCTTCTCAACCTCTCGGTTGCTGTCGCTGTGTTTCGTTGTCGATCACGGAACCGGTGTTACCGAGAGTCCACGATCCTCGATCGTCTCGATTATCGCTTCGTGCTCGGCGGTCGCCTCGTAGTAGAAGACGAGCTGAAATCGGCCATCCCGCAGTAGCTGTTGGCACTCCCAAACAAACTCGTCGTCGTCCAGCGTTCGGCCATGAAACTGGTTGGAGGCGAACTCGGTGTCGTCGTTGCCGGCGTAGATGTAGCTCTCGCCTTTGTTCGTGTGGTCGGCGATCACGTCGTTGAGATCGACGGTGAGCTCCTGCATTTCGAGATCCTCCTCGCCGGAGAGATCGGTGTGGACGATAACGCCGACCAACTCGATATCGCCGGGCTCAAGCAGTGCCTTTGTTCGTTCATAGAGATCCTGATCGAGCACGTCAGCCATGATACCAACACTTCGGTCGGGGGAAGTAAACGACTGCCGATTTTCGCGCTGTGGGTGTTTGGTCGCGCGACCTGTGTCGTCTGTGGGTTTGGGCTGCGGTTGGCTTAGTCGGCGGTGACAGCCGACTGCTGTTCGACCATCGCCAACACGTCATCAAAGAAGCCAAGCGAGTCGTGTGGGCCGGGGTTGGCCTCGGGGTGGTACTGGCGGGTGATGATGCCACGCTCGTCGTCGGCCAACCCTTCGGCGGTGTCGTCGTTGACGTTGCGCTGGGTGACATCGAGATCGCCTGGGTCGGAGACGGTGTAGCCGTGGTTCTGGGTCGTCATCACGACCTGCTCGCTTTCAAGATCGAGCACCGGCTGGTTGACGCCGCGGTGACCGAAGGCCATCTTCTCGGTGTCGCCGCCGAAGGCGCGGGCGACGATCTGCTGGCCGAGACAGATGCCAGCGATCGGAAGCTCGCCGGCGAACTCCTCGACGAGCGACTGGACGTTCTCAAAGTTCGCGGGATCGCCCGGCCCGTTCGAGACAAACAGCACGTCAGGATCCAACTCGCGGATCTCCGCGGCCGAGATCTCACACGACACCACATGTACGTCCGCATCGCGGTCGTTCAGTGAGTCGATAATCGACCCCTTCGCGCCACAGTCGATGAGTGCTACGTCGGCCTCGCCACCGCCGCGGTGAACGGTCGGATCAGTCGTGGTGACCTGCTGGCCGATCTCGGTGTGGTCGCTCATCTCCTTGCACTGGTCAAGTTCGGCTTTGGCATCTTCCGGGGTTACGTCCTCGCCGGCGGCGATCCCACATTTCATCGCGCCCTCCTCGCGGATCGAGGTGACGAGATCACGGGTTTCGATGTGGTCGATTGCGGGGACGCCCTCGGATTCGAACCACGCCGCTATCTCATCGGTGAACTCCCGGGCGACGGCGGCACGCGGGTGAACCCGACTGGACTCAAACCGGTCGGCTCGTACCCCGTAGTTGCCGATCAAGGTGTAGGAGAAGGTGAGTATCTGCTCCTCGTAGGAGGGATCGGTGAGGCTTTCCTCGTAGCCGGTATAAGCGGTCGTAAACACCAGTTCGCCGCGGGTGGTGCCCGGTGCGCGACAGCGCGCCTCAAACACGCGGCCGTCAGCCAGGGCGATGTAGGCATCTGACATTACGAGATACGTATCGACCGTCGCTAATAAGTGCGTCGTTCGAAGATTCGTTACGAAATTCGTAATCGGTAAGTGGCTGTCCGCATATCCGTTCGCATGGACGATCTCGACCGGCAGATCCTCTCGATCCTGCGGCGGGACGCCCGAACGCCCTACACCGAGATCGCCGACGAGATCGGTACCTCGGAGGGCACCGTGCGGAACCGTGTCGACCGGCTCACCGGCGAGGGGATTATCGAGCGGTTTACCGTCACCACGCGGACGGGCAACGTCAAGGCGATGATCGAGGTCTCTGTCGACATGAACGTCACCACCAGCGAGGTCTCCGGGCGGATGGCCGACTGGGAGGAGGTCGACTTTGTTTGGCAGGTCTCGGGTGAAGACGACATCGTCCTGGTCGTCGACTGTGTTGATACCCAAGCCGTCAACGATCTCATTACCCAGGCTCGTGAACTGGATGAGGTCAAAGGGACGAAAACGCGGCTGATCTTGGATGAGCGACTTGGGTAGATCGACACAAACACTTACTCAGATTTGGAACTCGTTGTGGTATGAGCGATGCGGAAGACGCCGAGAGCGACTCGCGGTCGTGGTACGAGTGGGCCTTCGATGCGATTCTCGAACTGTTGAGTCTGTTTTAGATCGCTTGCGAGCCATTTCTCTCGATATAGACTGATCGACCTCAATCTATATGCAGTTCGCGTCCGAACAGCTCTCTATGACCGCAGCGTCCGACGACGAGTCGCTGGTGGCCCAACAGACGACCGGCGAGGATCGCGTTCACATGGTTGCCACACAGCTGTCGGAACCCCGAACCGCCAACTGGATCGCCGACGAGGCCGACTGGTCTCACGAGCCGACAACGCGCGTCCTCCAGCGACTCGTCGATGACGGCGTCGTTCGCTGCGACGACAGCGGCCCGCATACGACCTACTATCCCGAGTATCGACGGCAAGCGATTCAGGAGGCGATGGCGATCCGCGACAGTGGCCAGTCCGCCGAGGCAGTTACGGAGACGCTGACCGAATTGAAATCACGCGTGCGAGCGTGGGAGGCTGAGTTCGATGTCGACTCGCCGACCCAGCTCCGTGCGACCATCGCCAACGACGATCTCGATCCCGAGGCTGAACAGCGGCGCGCCGAGATCGCTCGCGAGTGGGCACACACCCAGCGACGGATTCGGATCGTCGGCTTCGCCCTCCGCGAATGGGAGTTCCTTGCGCCGACGACCGACGACCCGGCGGCGACGGGCTGATGTCGGTTCCGCATCCGGGTGGTGACCCAAACGCCCGACTGTATGCCCAACTCAAACGCGACGTGGTAGACCGGGTGCCACAGATCACGAGCGTCGCGTTCGTGCCAAACCGAATCGAGGCGAGCCAGCTACACGCAAGGTTCGCGCCGGATCGTCTCACACCACCGACAGGCCCTGATCCGCCGGAGCTCGAAATCGTGTGGTACCGCCAAACGCCACGCGATTGGTTTCGCGTCGATTACGGGGATCCCAACACGGGATTTCACGCCGGCTGGCATCAGGACGAATCACATCCCGATCTCGGGCCGGCACACGTCCAGTACACGGCAGACGGCGAGACAACACGCCAGACAGCCACCTTCGACCACGAGACGCCATCGCTGCTGCTCTGGGAGATCATCGAACGGTTGCTCTCGACCGTTCATCCGGTACACCATCCACAGTGATCCGGCGACACTCAGTTACAGATTCCGTACCAGTCGAGCAAACAGCATCGTGACGCGATGTTGACCGACGCGGTATCGAACCCTTATTGACCCCGCTGTGTGCATACCAACCCATGAGCACCGACGACGCCGACCGCCACGAAAACGCCGGTCAGGACGTGATCGCCGTCGACGCCGACGACACCGAACAGGAGCTGGTCAACCGGCTTGATGCCCACACCAACGGGGGGGTTCGCCACCGAGCGTTCACCTGTCTTGTTTTCGACGATGACGGCCGCATCCTGCTTGCCCAACGCAGCCCCGACAAGCGGCTCTGGGATACCCACTGGGACGGCACGGTCGCCTCCCACCCCGTCGAGGGCCAAAGCCAGGTTGATGCGACGATCCAGCGACTCGAAGAGGAGTTGGGTATCACGCCCGACCAGTACGGCGAGGTTGCGCTCACCGATCGGTTTGAGTACAAACGCTACTACGAGAACGCCGGCGTTGAGTGGGAGGTCTGTGCGGTGCTTCAGGTCACCCTCACCGACACGACGCTTGATCCCGACGAGGCGGAGATCGCCGGTCTGCTGTGGGCTGACTACGATCACCTCCACGACCATCCCGAGTGGTACCGCCAACTCCGGCTGTGTCCGTGGTTCAAGATCGCCATGCGCCGGGATTTTGCCACCCAGTAACGCTCTTCGGGCCGGATCGTCTGTGCTCGGTATGGATTCCCGCGGTCGGTCGCTGCTGATCGTCGTGTTTGTCGTTCTTGCGATCAGTCTCATCGTTCCGGCGACAGCGACAGCCGCACAGCCATCACCATCGCCCGCGCTAC
>ERZ1034569.813-NODE-813-length-10907-cov-6.278105_pt1 | contig 10907 bp, 8 predicted proteins | sample MGYA00520706_ERZ1034569 | MGnify/ENA primary metagenome ERZ1034569 (study PRJEB33760, sample SAMEA4777722) | hypersaline lake metagenome | biome: hypersaline environment; feature: brines | place: Spain | collected 2014-08 | depth 0 m ...
GCTGTTTCGCCTCGATGCCGACCTTCTCGAGGACGATACCCCGGGCCTGGGGGGCGCCCTCGAGCGGGTCGGACTTCTTTTTGAGCCCGCGCTCGCGTCGCGCGTACTCCGAGTCGGACCACCGTCGCGTCTGGCGGTCCTTCTTGAGTTTGCGGGCCGCGTACTTGCCGTTCGCCATAGTGCAACTCAATTCCCGACGGAGCTACTTAAGCCTCCCTTTTCCGGGCCGGCGAAACCGGCTCAGAACGCGTTAGGGCACCCGCTACTCCGATCTGAGCGACTCCTCTGAAACGAAGCCGCGTCCGGAGAGCGGCGCTGAGCGCCGAAAGAGCGCCGAGAAGTCGTGAGAGGCGCATCGGCGTTCGGACAGTTTATCCCCGTGTCGCCGGCGTGCCCGGCCGTTGGCTCCCGCCGTCGGACCTTCACGCTCCTCGGAAGTGCCGCGCTCACCGGCCGTTCGGGCGCGTGTTCGGTGCGTTCGGCGCCGACGAGTCGCCGACGGCGACGGGAGTCATTCCCATTGTCGGGCCGACGTCGGGCCCGCCCGGACCCGCCCGTCACCCTCCACCCGGAGTGTCACGTCACCGGTGTCCACGGAGCCGAACGCTCGCTCCGCGACCGGCCCGAACCGCAGCGGCGACGGGTCGGTGACCGACTGGCTCAACTGCGCCAGCGTGGTCAGGTCGCCCACAATCTCGGTCATCCGGTCGTTCGCGTCGCTGACCGTCCCGACCATCTCCGTCGCCTCGTCGACCCTGCCCCGCTCGAGCGCCTCGCGAATGAGGGTCAGGTTCGCGTCGGCGATGGTCAGTGTGTTCCGGAGCTCGTGTGCGACCGCGGCGGCGAAGCCGTCCAGTTGCTCGGCCTGTCGCCGCAGCTCCCGCCGCTGGCGCTCGACCTGTGTGACGTCGGTGGTCACGACCGCCCGGCCGACCGAGTGGGGGCCCACTGTCAGGGCTGTCTCACTCAACACGTAGTACTGTGTCTCCCCGTCCTGCTCGAAGCTGAGGATCTCAGCCTGGCCGTCCCAGGAGGCGGGCTCCTCGAGCTCGCCACCGGCCTGGACCCCCCGCTCGGCCGTCACGTCATCGAAGGACGCCTCGGCCTCGAGCGCCGGAAAGAGACGCCGTGCGGCGGTGTTGAAATCACGGACGATGTCGTCCTCGTCGACGACGATGATCCCCTCGTCGATACGGTCGATGACCTGCCGGTGCGCCGTCCAGCGCGCCGACTCGAAGGTATCCTCCGCCAGGTAGAGCGCACCGATAGCAAAGGCAGCAACCCCGAGTGGCTCGTAGTTGCTCGCGACAAACTGTGGCAACACCAGGAATCCGAGCAGATTTAGCACGACCGGCAGCCCGGTGAGGCTGACGAGCGCGGCCAGCCCCGTTGTCCTGATATCGGACTCGAGAAACAGCTGAAAGAGCATGTAGAAGCCGACCGCAGTCAGCGAGTAGGCCAGCAGGGTTGCAACGAGGTGTAACTCGAGGAGCTGGATGTTGGTGTGCGGAAAGGGCGTGGCGACCCGCTCGGCGGTGAAGTACAGTCCGTGGACCGGGTTCGTGAGCTTGAGCGCGCTGATGCCGAGAAAGACCGCGAGGGCAGCCCGCCGGAAGGCCGGCTCGCGGTGGTAACTCTGTCCGGAGTACGCCGAGCAGAAGTACAGCCACGCCCCGACGGTTGCGAGTCCGGCGACGAGTCCAACCTGATACGCCACCTCGGTGACGGCCACCGGCAGGTCGACGAACAGCGTCAGCTCGCCCAGTGCCCAGACCGCCGAGAAGATGAGGAGGCCAGCGAGCCCGTATCGGGTCTCCACGTGGGAGATACGTCTGACCCGCCACGCGGCAAGCAGACAGCCCAGTGTGGCGAGCCCAAACGCCACGATGTGAGCGACCTGAAGCATCTGGGTCCAACCCAATCGCCCGTAATTTACCCAATGACGGACCGATGATTAAACCTGCTGGCCGACGGTACCCGAGGCTGGCTCGCTCGAACGTTGCCGACCCGACGGTGACGGTCATACCCCCGGCACGTGTGATGACCGCCGGGCGGGGTCGCTCGGCGGCGTCGAGGCCGCGGCCGCTTCAGGCGCCGAGTCGCTCACACAGCGCCCCGAAGGAGTCGACGGTGAGTGTCGGCTCGGGGCCAAAGGAGGGCCACTCCCCGCCCGTGTCCTCCCGCCGGAGGTGGACGCCTTGCATCCCGGCGTTCATGCCGCCCTGGACGTCGACCCAGTGGGCGGTGACGTGGGCAATCCGGTCGGGTTCGACGCCGAGTCGGGCGGCGGTGTGCTCGTAGAGCTCGCGGGCGGGCTTGAGCCGCTGTATCTCGTCGGCGCTGACCAACTCGGTCACGGTCTCCTCGATGCCCGCCGACGCCGCCAGCCCGTCGAGCATCTCCGGGTCACCGTTCGAGCAGACCGACGGCCGGTACCCTGCCTCGGCTAGCCGGCTGACGGCCTCGGCGGCTCCCTCGACGGGGTCCAGGTCGTGATAGACCGCGTTGAGCTCCCGTAACCGCTCCTCGGGGAGGTCGAGACCCTCGGCCCGGAGGGCATCCCGCAGGCTGTCCAGGTGCAACTCGAAGTAGGTCCTGTACTGGTCGAGGTCGTTCGCCACCGTCGAGTAGGTGAGCGCGTTCGACCGCCAGCGTCGGGCAACGGCCGTGGGGTCCGTGACCAGGTCCTCTAACACTCGCGCGGCCGAGGTGGTGTCCACGAGCGTGCCGAAGGAATCGAAGGTGACGACCGCCACCCGGTCGGCGTCGAAGCTGTCTGTCATACCCTCCCGGACGACGCGGGGACACATACACTTTGGTCCCGTTGGCGGGTAGCCCACGGCCGGGCGACCGGTCGGCTCGCACCCGGACCTCTAAGACGCAGGGGGCGGTAGCTCAGGGGAGATGCCACTGACGAACGCCACAGCCGAGCAACTCCCGCTCTCCGACCTCACGGTTGTCGACCTCACACAGGTGATCGCCGGGCCCTTCGCCACGATGCTGCTTGGCGACCTCGGCGCGGAGGTCGTGAAGATCGAGGCTATCGGCCGGGGCGACCGCGCCCGGGAGTTCAGCCCGTACCCCGAGTACTTCGACACGATCAACCGAAACAAACACAGCGTTGCACTCGACCTCAAAGCCGAGGCGGGCCAGGCGGTCGCGCGCACCCTCCTCGAGGACGCCGACGTCTTTATCGAGAGTATGAAACCCGGCCGGGTCGAGAACTTCGGCCTCTCCTACGAGGCGGTCCGCGAGATCAACCCGGAAATCGTCTACTGCTCGATCAGCGGCTTCGGCCGGGGCAGCCCCTACGAGGACGTCCCCGCCTGGGACATGGTGGTCCAGGCGATGAGCGGGATCATGTCGATCACCGGCACCGAGGAGACGCCGCCGCTGTGGTCCGGGCTGCCAAGCGGCGACCTCGCGGCGGCGACCTACACCGTCCAGAGCGTCCTCGCCGCGCTGTATGCCCGCGAGACCGGGCAGATCGAGGGCGAGTGGGTCGAGGTGCCGATGTTCGACGCCGCCATCTCCTGGCTGTGTGCCCGGGCGGGTTACACCTGGGGCACCGACGAGCCTTTCCCCCGGTTTGGCACCTACCACCCCTCCGCGGCCCCGTTCGGTGTCTTCGAGGCCGCCGACGGCTCGCTGGTCATCGCCGCGAGCACGGACAGCCTCTGGCAGGCGCTGTGTGCCGAACTGGACCGTCCGGACCTGCTGGCCGACGACCGCTTCGACGACCGGGACAAGCGGGTCGAGCACACCGACCAGCTGCACGACGAACTCGAGGCAACACTCGCCGCGGCGAGTGTCGAGACGTGGGTCGAGCGTCTCCACGACGCGGGCGTCCCTGCGGGGCCGATCCACGACACGAAGTCGGTCTGGCAGGACGACCACGTCACCCAGCGGGGCCTGCAGGTCACCGCCGAACGCGACCAACGACAGGACGCCCAGATGGTCGACCACCCGATCCACTTCCGAAACCTGGCAACCAGCCTCCGGGTCCCCCCACAGGAACTCGGGGAGAGCACGGACGACGTACTCGCCGAACACGGCTACAGCCCCGAGGAGGTCGAGCGCCTCCGCGAGCAGGGGGTCGTCGACTGAAAGACAGGGACTGTCTCGCGGTATGCGTCGACCCCGGGCCACGACAGCCGGGACCGCCAACAGCCCGTCTGTGGCCTCACCCGGCGTCGGCTACGCCTCGCGGAGGTCGTGGAGGACCTCCTCGGCGTGCCCGTCGGGGTCCGCGAGCGCGGGGTCGTAGACGTCCACGACGCCCCCGTCGGCGACGGTGAAGGTCACCCGGTCGGTGTACCCCTCGTCGGTGTCGACGCCGAAGGCCGCTGCCACGTCGCCGTCGGGGTCCGCGAGCAGGTCGAAGGTAACCCCCTCCTCGTCGGCAAAGTCGGCGTGGGTCTCGACGTCGTCCATCGAGACCCCGTAGACGGTGATACCGGCCTCCTGAAACGCCGGGAGCGTCTCCTGGAAGTCGTTCGCCTCAATCGTGCAACCGCCGGTGAAGTCCTTCGGGTAGAAGTAGACGACCGTCGGCGCCTGGAAATCGGGGGTGACTGTCTCGCCGTGTTGGTTCTGTGCGCCGACCGCCGGCGCATCCGCACCTGGTTCGAGCATACCACGCGTTCGAACCCCTAGTGTAGTATGGGTTTGGGTCTCTGGCGGCCGGGGCCGCTGCTCGCCGACGCCGGCAGGGTGGTCCGCGGGCCGCCGGTGTCTCCTACCAGTCGCGGTCGAACTCCACGCCGAACATCTCCGCGGAGGAGGGCGGCGGGTTCGACCCCTCGACGAGCGCGTACCGGTCGAAGTCCTCGACGCCGACAGTCGCCAGGAGTTCCTCGTCGTAGAAGGAGTGGCCGTCGACCTCCGCGGGGTCGCGGTCGAGCAGGACCGAGGTTGCGTCACAGTAGACCTGCGGGCTCCGCCAGTCCTCCTCGCTACCCATCCCGAAGTAGCGGGTCGCACGGGTCTCGATGGCGGTGACGGGCCACAGCGTCGACGCGGCGATGTCCGCCTCCTCGCCGGACAGCGAGAGCGTCATGAACGCCATCCCCATCTTCGAGAAGGCGTAGGGGGCCATCCCGGGGACACGGTCGACCTCTAAGGGTGGCGCGTTCGTGACCACGCGTCCGCCGCCGTCACGGAGGGCCGGCAGGGCCGCCTGCGTCATCGCGTAGGTCCCGCGGACGTTGACCTCCATCAGCAGGTCGAACCGCTTCATCGGGAGGTCGCCGATCTCCCCCATCTGGATGGCACTGGCGTTGTTGATCAGGATGTCGAGTTGGCCGAACTCCTCGAGGGTCTCGTCGACGACGCGCTGACAGCTGTCGGGGTCACGCACGTCCAGTTGGACCGCAAGGGCCTCAGAGCCGCGCTCGCGGACCGCGTCGGCGGTCTTGTGGATCGTCCCTTCGAGGTCCGAGTCGCTGTCGTCGACGGTCTTTCCCGTCGAGACGATGTCGGCGCCGTGGTCGGCGAGTTCGAGCGCGAGCGCCCGGCCGATACCGCGTGTCGACCCGGTGATAACTACAACCTGTCCGGAGAGGTCGGGGGCTGGTACTGCCATGCAGTTTCGGTCGGCCCCCACAGTCAAAAAGCTACCCTGCGCGCCCCGAGGGCAGACCGGGGCGGACCGAGCACCCACACCGGCTACCACAAGAGCCAACACACCGCCGGTCACAGCCGGTGGTATGGGCCGCGTCACCGACTTCGCACCGGCCGGGCTCGTCCCCGCGGCCTGGCTGGTCGCCGCCGCCGCCCACCGGGGCGCGGTGAGCGAGCGAACACTCCTGGTCGCGCTGGTCGTGATGGACGTGTTGCTCGTTGCATTTATTCTCGCCGGCGCGGCCGAGATGACCGGGCCGGTGTTGCGTGTCTGGCGGCTGGTGCTGGTCGCCGGCCTCCCGCTCACGCTTGCGGGCACCGTCGGGCTCTGGCTCTCGCCGCCGAACGGGGCACTTCTGGGGGTATCGGTGTACGGCTGGATGGCGCTACCCGGCCTCGCGTACCTCAGGACCGGCAGCCTGGTTCCCGACACCCCCTTCCGGCAGGTGTATCTCCTCGCCGGCGCGCTCTCGCTCGTGGGTGCGGCCGTCTCCGTTGCCGCGACTCCGAACGGCACCGGCTCCGGTCCGGGGTTGGTCCTCGCCGGCCTCGCCGTGGTCGGGGTCGGCCAGAGTGTCGGCATGGTGACCGCGGCGGCCCAGAACAGCTAAGCCCGCTTCCCGGCCTCTCGACCCGTGTCACTGCTTTGCTCGGTGCCCGCGGGCCCGCGCAGTTTCCGGAGGCTCTCGTGGGCGCCGACGACCATCGCGGGCACCAGTAGCATGAAGATGTGTTCCTCGAGCGGGACCCCGAGCAGCTCGACGCCAGTCCGCAGGGGGATCTCGAAGACGCCGACGGTCAGTGTGTACCAGTCCCACGTGAGCGCGAAGGGGTACAGCACCAGGACCGTCCGGGCGGCCGCCCACCACGCCCCCGCGTACGCCAGGAGGACGAGCGCGACCGTCCCCCACATGAGCTCGGTGACCAGGTAGGTGTACTCCCCAAAGACGGTGATGTCGGGCAACACACCACCGAGAAGGGGCCGGCGGAAAAAAAGGGTGTGCGCCGACCCGGTGCCAACGGCTCCTCCGGAGCCACCACAGGTGTCACGACAGGGACCAACATTGATTACCGGGCGAGTCGAACCTCTACAGAGAGGGACAATACGATGGATATCGCCGATATCGCAACCACCGAGTACGTCGCCGTCGAGACTGACGAACGACTGGGAAAGATCAGGTCGATATTCGATCGCGAGAACCCAAAGGGGCTCATCGTCACCGAGGACGAGGCTTACGCCGGCGTGCTCGCCCAGCGCCAGCTCGTCCAGTCCCGGATCGACGACGACGCCAAAGTCGAGCGACTGATGCAGTCCGCCCCGAAGGTGGACCGGACCGCCGATGTCCGGGAGGTCGCTCGCGTGCTCGTCGAGGGAAAGACAAAGATCGCCCCCGTCTTCGAGGCCGACCGGCTGTGGGGGATCGTCTCCGAGGACGACATCCTCGAGGCTGTCCTGGAGAACCTCGACGCACTGACCGTCGGGGAGATCGCCACCGACGACGTCGTCACCGTCGACGAGGACACACACATCGGCCGCGTCATCAACCTCCTCCGGGAGAACGACATCTCCCGGCTCCCCGTCCTCGACGAGGACGGCAACCTCTCGGGGCTGGTGACGACCCACGACATCGTCGACGTGGTCGTCCGGGATATGGATAAGACGACCCGCGGTGACCGTGGCGGCGGCAACGACCGGGTACTCGATATGCCCGTCTACGACATCATGTCGAGCCCCGTCGAAACGACGACCGGCGAGGAGTCCGTGGAGGCGGCTGTTCGGGGGATGCTCGACAGCGACTACGCCGGGCTGGTGGTCACCCCCGAGGACGACGACCGTGATGTCGAGGGCGTCGTCACCAAAACCGACGTGCTCCGGGCGCTGACATACACCGAGGAGGAGCACATGGACGTCCAGATCACCAAAATCAGCCTCCTGGAGGCGCTCTCCCGTGAGCAGGTCCGCCAGCAGATCGAGAGTGTCGTCGACAAGTACCAGGAGATGCAGGTCCGACACGCCCACGTCCGTTTCCAGGAACACAAGGAGACCCACCGGGGTACGCCGCTGATCCAGGCACAGATCCGGCTGCGGACCAACGAGGGCCAGGCCGCCGGCTCCGGCGAGGGCTACGGCGCGGACAACGCCTTCCGGGTCGCACTCGACAAACTGGAGCGAAACGTCCTCGAACTGAAAGGCGTCCGGGCCGACGAGGAGTACCGCGGGCAGCTCCTGCGGAAACTTGGTGAACTCTAACCCCACTTTTTACCCCCTTGCGTGCCCTCGCTCGCTTCGCTCGCTGCGGGCACCACTCGGTCGCACAAACATGGGGAAAAACTACCTCCACGCTCACTCGCTTGCGCTCGTTCGCGTGAAGTGAACCGCGCGCCTGCGGCGCGCGGATGCTAGCCAAGCCGCCTGTTCCGAATCTGCATCCGACCAAGCGTGCGCGGATGCTTGTTCTAACCGTAGCGCTATCGAATCTGAAGCATCCGCGCGAACGCAGTGAGCGCGGTTCCCCGGATGTCTCGGTGAGGCGAGCGGCGAAGCCGCGAGCCCGAGGCAGAGCGTCCGGCTTTTTTCAGTATGTCTTTTGTGCCGAGCGGTGCGCGAAGCGCACCCGAGGCGCAAAAAAGTAGTCGCTACTGGAACCCGATCCGGCCGCCGCGGGTCCGGGGTTCGGGGCCGGTGCCGCCGCGGAACTCCTCCTCGACCTGCTCGTAGTACTCCCGGATCTCGTCGGTCAGCGTCGGCCGGACGTTCTCCATCGCCTTCCGGAAGTGACGCATGCCGACGCCGGTTGCCTCGTCGTCCTCGCGCAGGGCCTCGATGGCCCCCTCGCGGGCGATCGACTCGAGGTCGGAGCCGACGTAGCCGCCGGTGCGCTCGGCGAGTTCGCGCAGGCTGACGTCCGGAGCGAGCGGCGTGTCACCGGTGTGGATCTTGAGGATCTGCTCGCGACCCTCGGTGTCGGGCTCGCCGATCATGACCAGACGGTCGAACCGTCCCGAGCGGATGAGCGCCGGGTCGATCATGTCCGGCCGGTTCGTTGCGCCGATCACCATCACGTTCTCCATCTCCTCGAGCCCGTCCATCTCCGTCAGCAACTGGTTGACGACGCGCTCGGAGACGTTCGAACCCGTCTCGCCGCCCCGCGCCGGGGCCAGCGAGTCGAGTTCGTCGAAGAAGATGACCGTCGGCGCGACCTGCCGGGCCTTCCGGAAGGTCTGCCTAATAGCCTTCTCGGACTCACCGACCCACTTGGAGAGTAGCTGTGGCCCCCGCACCGAGATGAAGTTGGCGTCGGTCTCGTTGGCGACGGCCTTTGCCATCAGCGTCTTGCCGGTGCCGGGCGGGCCGTACAGCAGGACACCGGCCGGCGGCTCGACGCCGAGGCGCTCGAACTTCCCGGGGGAGGTCATCGGCCACTCGACGGACTCCTGGACGTTCGCCTTTGCGTCGTCCAGCCCGCCGACGTCGTCCCAGGAGACCTTCGGTAGCTCGACGAGCACCTCGCGCATGGCGCTGGGACTCACCTCGCTGAGCGCACCGCGGAAGTCGTCGCGTTTGATGATCATCCGGTCGATGAGACTCGGCGGGATATCCTCCCTGTCGAGGTCGATCTCCGGGAGGTAGCGCCGCAGTGCCTTCATCGCGGCCTCCTTCGTCAGGCTCTCGATGTCCGCGCCGACAAAGCCGTGGGTGTCCTCGGAGAGTTCGGGCAGGGAGACGTCGTCCGAGAGGGGCATCCCGCGGGTGTGGATCTGGAGGATCTCCTTGCGGCCGGTCTCGTCCGGGACGCCGATCTCGATCTCGCGGTCAAATCTGCCCGGCCGGCGCAGAGCAGGGTCGACACTGTCGACCCGGTTGGTCGCGCCGATGACCACAACCTGCCCGCGGGACTCGAGCCCGTCCATCATCGTCAGTAGCTGGGCAACCACCCGGCGCTCCACCTCGCCGGTGACGTCCTCACGCTTTGGCGCGATAGAGTCGAGTTCGTCGATAAAGATGATCGACGGCGACTCCTCGGTGGCGTCCTCGAAGATCTCCCGGAGCTGTTGCTCGGACTCGCCGTAGTACTTCGAGATGATCTCGGGGCCGGCAATGGAGAAGAAACTGGCAGAGGTCTCGTTTGCCACGGCCTTTGCCAGCAGCGTCTTGCCGGTGCCGGGTGGGCCGTGTAACAGCACCCCCTGTGGCGGCTCGATCCCGAGTTTCTTGAAGATCTGCGGGTGCTTCATCGGGAGCTCGACCATCTCCCGGACTCGCTGGATCTCGCCCTGGAGGCCGCCGATATCCTCGTAGGTGATCCCACTGCCGGTCTTCTCGAATCCGGAGATGGGCTCCTCCCGGAGTTCGACCTCGGTGTCCTCGGTGATGAGGACAACACCCTCCGGTTCGGTCTCGACCGCGATCAGCGGGATCGCCTGGCCGGGCGAGCGCATGAACGGGTGGTTCGTCGATGACATTACGGGGACGATGTCGCGCTCGACGACCGGTCGCTTGAGGATCTGGCGTTTGACCATCCCCGCGGCGTCGGAGCCGAACTGGACGCTCGCCTCCTCGGGTGGCGCGAGGACGAGCGTGTCGGCCTTCTCGGCGTCGGCTTTGCGGATCTCGACGCGTTCGCCGATCCCGACATCGGCGTTCTGTCGGGTGAACCCGTCGATTCGCACGGTGTCAGTGTTCCAGTCCTGTCGGTCGGCCCGCCAGACCTTCGCCGCGGTCCGGTCAGCCCCCTCGATCTCGATGATATCCCCCGGTGAGAGTTTGAGATGCAGGAGAGTGTCGGGGTCGAGCCTGGCGATGCCACGCCCCGAGTCGTTGGGATACGCCTTTGCCACCTCTAGTTGGACTTCATTCATTGGTCTCTGGGATGTGTTCACAGTCGGCCCTGGCGGGAAATATGCCTTTTGTTACCGGCGGGGCCGAGGGGGACCAGAACCGGCCGGTCGAACAGATTGATAACCCTGTCGGCGCAACAGCGTGGTATGGTCTTTTTAGTGCCGTACGATGGCTCCGCGAGTTCCGAGGCGGCGCTCGCCCGGGCGGTCGAACACGGCGCCGCGCTCGACGAGTCGGTGGTCGCGGTCAGCTTTGTCCCGACCGGTGATACCTACGCCCAGCGGCGCCGGTGGGTCGAACCCGACGAGAACTTTGCCGTCGAAGCCGCGAGCGCGGACCTCAAGCGCAAGATCGAGGAGGCCACCGACGACGCCGAGCGACAGTTCAGCGAGCCGGGCGCCGAGTCCCCGGGCGACGGCATCTCCGGCCAGGTCCGCCAGACCGC
>ERZ1034569.814-NODE-814-length-10875-cov-11.131146_pt1 | contig 10875 bp, 11 predicted proteins | sample MGYA00520706_ERZ1034569 | MGnify/ENA primary metagenome ERZ1034569 (study PRJEB33760, sample SAMEA4777722) | hypersaline lake metagenome | biome: hypersaline environment; feature: brines | place: Spain | collected 2014-08 | depth 0 m ...
CCGGAGGATGTCACCGTAGGCCGGGCGGGTGACGAGGACGCCCAGCAGGACGCCGACGATGGTGATGATGGCGAAGCCCTGGAGATCGCCCAGCGACAGCACCGCCAGCGGCGACATCGCGATGATGGTGGTCGCGGCGGCGGCGCCGATGACCCAGAACGCCTTGCGGAAGCGCGACTCGAAGACGCGCGAGGTGTTGATCTCCCCGGACTGGAGGATCTCGTCGGCGATGATGATGAGGTCGTCCACCCCGGTACCGATGACGGCGATGAAGCCGGCGATGTGCGAGAGGTCAAGCGCCAACCCGACCGCGGAGGCGAACCCGAGCAGCAGGAACACCTCCGCGCCGGCGGTCAGCACCATCGGCGCGGCGACGCCGGGCTCGCGGTAGCGCAGGAACACCATCCCGGCGACCGCGAAGACCGCGACGAGGGCGGTGATGAGCGAGAACAGCTTGAACTCGTTCGCCAGCGACGGCTCGAGGAAGTAGGTCGTCCCCTGCCCCTCGATGTCCAGCGTGGTCGGGAGCGCGCCCGCCTGCAGGTCGATGGCGAGCTGCTGGGCCTCGCTGAAGTTGTTCGCCGTGATGACGAACGCCGGGTCCTTCACGAAGTCGCCGCTGCGGATGGTCCTGGCGAGCCCCGGACTCATCGAGGCGCCGTAGACGACCTCGCCGTCACGGACCGTGTACAGGCAGTAGCCCGGGTAGGTGTCGGGGTCCTCGCCGGACTCGGGCCGGTAGCCGCAGCTGCCGATGCCCTCGTCGGTGAACCCGAAGCTCTGCATCGCGTCCGAGAAGTTCTGGGCGGGGTCCTGCCGGAGCGACACCGGGACGCGCGCGGGCTGGTTCCCCTCGGCCTGCGCGGCCTGGAAGTTCTGGTTCGCGAAGTCCTCCTGGGTCAGCAGTCCCACGTTCCGGTAGGTGGTCTCGTTGCCCCCCTGCTGGGGGAAGTGCGCCACCAGCTCCACCTGTCCGCGGGAGGTGATGAGCCGGAGCACCTCCGAGCGGTTGGCGTTCGGGACCTCGACGAGGATGAACGTCTCGCCGGTCGGGGTCCGGGTGGTGGAGACCGTGCCGCCCGAGAGGCCGACGCTGTTGATCTTGCTGTCGAGCACGTTGACCGCGGTCTGGCGGGTGGCCTCGGTCACGCCGGGGCGGACGTCGTCGGTGGTCGCGTCCAGCCCGGACGTCTGCAGGGCGGCCGCGAAGTCGGCCTGCGTGATGTTGCCGTTCGCCTCGTTGGCGAACAGCTCGACCGTGTCCTGGCCGTCGCGGACCTCGCGCACCTGGACGTCCGTCCGGGAGCGGTTGAGCTGGCTGGCGACGCTCGACTCGATATCGCGGGCGCTCGCCCCCTCGAGTTCGACCTCGGCGGTCATGCCGACGAGCGGGGCTCGAACCCGGGTGCCGCCGGACAGCTCCAGCCCGTACTCGAGGTTGGTCTGGCTGTCGTCCGTGTCGGCACCGCCGAGCGGTACGAAGACGGCGACGGTGCTCACCAGCAGCAGGACGAGCAGTAGGTAGATACGCCAGTTCTCGCGGGGGGAGAGGTTCACTTCGCCACCCCCTCGTACTTGTAGTAGCGGAGCAGTGTGACGTTCATCAGGTAGGTGTTCATGAGGTCGGCGACCAGCCCGAAGACGAGGACCGTCCCCACGGCCGGGAGCAGCGGGATGCCGAGCAGGAAGGCGACGACGGACATCACCGTCATCGCGGCGATGGAGGTGAGCGTCATCGTCACCCCGGTCCGCATGGCCCGGTAGGTCGACTCGTAGAAGCCGCCCGACCGCCGGAGGATGTGGTTGTTCAGCAGGAGGTCGGAGTCGACGGAGTACCCGATGAGCATCAACAGCGCGGCGACCGTCCCCAGTGTCAACTCCATCCCGAAGACGTTCATCAGGGCGAGGGGGATGACGATGTCGGAGAACGCGGAGACGACGACGGCGATGGAGGGAACGAACGTCCGGAACAGCGCGAACACGAGGACCGCCATCCCGGCGAAGGCGACGCCCACCCCGAGCAGGGCCTGGCTCTGGCTCTGTGCCCCGAAGGAGGCCGACCGGCCCTGTATCGAATCCACGTCGTAGCCGGCGCCCTCGGCGGCCTGCTGGATGCCGTCGGTGTCGGTCGACTGGAAGGTGACGATGTAGCCGTCGGACTGCGTGCGGATGGGCTGGACCGACTCCACGTCGAAGCCCTCGGACTGGAACGTGGACTCGATGGCCGCCGCCGAGTCGGCCGCCGTGAGCTGGAGTTCGGTGCCCCCGGTGAAGGCCAGCCCCGGGCGGACGGGCGAGCCGGTGACGGCGAAGAACGCGCCGATGACGGCCAGGGCGATCACCAGCACCACCAGCGGGACGACGATGAGCTGTCGGTTCGTGTACTGCTCGTAGTCCACGTCGGGGAGGTCGAACGGGAGCTTCCCGGTGGCGTCGGCTTCAGCCACCGGCGCTCACCCCCACGTGCGCGGAATCTACCATGCGAACGCGTCCGAAACGGCCGCGAATAAGCCTTCTTACTCGAGTAGCCGTCCGGCGGCGAGTCCCGACCCGTTGCCGTGAGGGCTATCCCGACGCGGCTCCCAGCGAGGGTGATGCCAGCCGACACCGTTCGGGCGGTCCTGTTCGACCTGGACGACACGCTGTGTGCGTACCGCCGGTCGGGGGACGAGCTCATCACGACCGCCTGCGAGGCGGTCGGCGTCGAGCCGTTCTTCGATGGGGCGACGTACGAGGCCCGCTACGGCGAGTTCACCGACGAGAGCGAGGACGTCGCGGACCTCCGGGAGCGGTGTTTCGCCGCCATCGCCGCCGACCGGGGGCGCGACCCCGAGGTGGGTCGGGCAATTGCCCGCGCGTTCGCCGCCGAGCGCGACTACGGGAACGTCCGCCCGCTGGCGGGCGCCCGCGAGGCCGTCGAATCGCTCGCCCGGCGCTACCGTGTCGGCGTGGTGACGAACGGCGCGCCGGGGATGCAGCGTCGGAAACTCGCCGCGCTCCCCTTCGCCGACCGGTTCGAGACGGTCGTCCATGCGGGCTACGACACGGCCGCCAAACCCGCGGCCGCGCCGTTCCACGAGGCGCTCTCGACCCTCGACGCGTCCCCCGACCGGGCCGTCCACATCGGCAACTCGGCGGCCAGCGACGTGGCCGGCGCCCACAACGCCGGCCTCCGGTCGGTCTGGCTCCGCCAGCCGGACGGTCCCGGCGACCACCGGCCCCACTTCACCATCGACCGGATGGGCGACCTCACCGCACCGCCCTGGGAGTGAGACCGGGCGGCCGCGCTCCGGCGACGTGGGGATTAACCGGCGGGCGCGCCAACGGCCGCCCGGATGACAGGGGTCCAGGCGGTCACGCTCGACATCGACCGGACGCTGTGCGAGTACCGGCGCTCCACCGCCGACCTGCTGGCCACGGCGTTCGACGAGGTCGGCGTCGCGCCGTTCTTCACCGCCGCGGAGTACCACGACCGGATGTTCCGTTACGTCCCCCGGACCGACACGAAGGCTGAACTCCGGGAGGCCTGCTTCGCGGACCTCGCCGAGGAGCGGGGCCACGACCGCGCGGTCGGGCGGCGGGTCGCCGCGGTCCACACCCGACTGCGTGACCACCGCGCGGTCGAGCCGCTGCCGGGTGCCCGCGCGGCCGTCGAGACGCTCGCCGAGCGCTACCCGCTGGCGGTCGTCACCAACGGCGCGCCGGAGATTCAGGCGCCCAAACTCGATGCGCTCGGGCTGTCGGGGGTCTTCGAGACCGTCGTCCACGCGGGCTACGACACGCTGGCCAAGCCCGACCCCGCCCCCTTCCTCGACGCGCTGGACGTCCTCGGGACGGCCGCGCCCGCGACGGTTCACGTCGGCGACTCCAGCGACGACGTGCTCGGCGCCGACGCCGCGGGGATGCGGACGGCCTGGCTCCGGACCGAGGCCGAGCGGGACGCGACCGGCCGCCCCGGCACGCGCCCCCACTTCGAACTCGACTCCATGCGCGACCTCGTCGACCCGCCGTGGGAGTGAACGCCCCGTATTATCGACATACAGCGGTCGTCCGCTCGTAATCCCTACAACAGCTACCGAACGACGAGCAGGACCGAGTTATCCCGCCGGTCGACGAACGAGTCCTCGGGCGGCGGCTGCACGGAGAACCGGACGGTCCCCTCCGCCTGGTTCGCCCCCAGCTTCGGGTCGAGCCGGAGCCTCGCGGTCCCGTTCCGGTCCGTGCGGGCCACCCGGGTCCCGCCCAGCCGCGCGGACCCGCCGCGGGCGACGACCGTCGCGTTCGCTACCCCGCCGCCGTCGGGGTCGACCACGCGGACGGTCACGTTCGTCGGTCCCGGCTCCGTCACCGTCGGTTCCGGCGCGACGTCGACCTCTGCCACGCCCAGCCCCGACAGCCCGGAGAGCATGTTCAGCATGATGCCGAGGCTGGCCACCCCGACCACCAGCGCGATGACCAGCCGGACCGGCAGTCCCTCGATACCGCGGTCGTCGTCCGCGAGGCGTCTCGTTCGCACGGGGCGGGTGGCGCGGCCTCCGGTTTCAATCTTCGCCGTCCGCGCTCCGGACGATACAAGCACCCCCCGCCCGCCACGCCGAGCATGCGCGAACGACTCCGGCCGCTGGCGCTCGTCGCAGCCGGCGGTTCCGTCGGGGCTGCCCTGCGGTACGCCCTCGCCGAGATGCTACCCGCCGGAGCGCTCCCCTGGGGGACCCTGGCCGCCAACGTCGGCGGCGCGTTCCTCCTGAGCCTGCTACTGTACGAGAACCGGCTGGTCGGCTCGCTCGGCCGGGGGACACGGCTCCTCGTCGGCACCGGCTTCTGCGCGTCGTTCACCACGTACTCGACGTTCGCCGTCGGGACGGCCGGCCTCGTGGGGCTGCCGGCCATCGGTACGGGCGCGCCGACACCGGCACTCGCCGCCGTCTACGTCGCCCTCACCTACGCCCTCGGCTTCGTCGCCATCGGTCTCGGGCAGGTCGTCGTCCGGGTGATGGCGTGAAGCCGGCGCTGCTCGTGGGGTTGGGCGGCGTCGCCGGCGCGCTGGCCCGGCACCTGCTCGGCGAGCGCGTCGAGACGGGGACCCGCGACACGCTCGCGGTGAACGTGCTCGGCTCGTTCCTGCTGGGCGCCCTCGTCGCCGTCCCCGTCGGCGACGACCTGCTGCTGCTGGTCGGGACGGGCTTCTGTGGCGCGTTCACGACGTTCTCCACCTTCGCCTACGAGACGGTGCGACTGGCCGAATCCGGGCGCGCCCGGCGGGCGGTACTGAACGCGACGGTGAACCTCCTCGGGGCGTTGGTCGCCGTGTGGATGGGGGCGCTTGCCGCCGGCGCGCTCTGATCGGTCGCTACCGGGCCAACCTATACGGTCCGCCCGCTCCCGTCCCCGATATGCTCTCGTTCGCGGACGCGGAACTCGTCGACCTGAGCATCGGGCTCGAACCGGGGGCGGCCAGCGAGCCCTGGCCCCCCGAGGTGGAGTACTTCGACCACGCCGACGGCGCCCAGCTCCTCTCCGAGAACCTCCAGGGGCTGGGCCACGACGTCGCTGCCGAGGACTTCCCCGACGAGGAGGGCCTCGCCTGGGAGGAGGTTCACGCCATCCCGCACACCGGGACGCATCTGGACGCGCCGTGGCACTACGGCCCCGAGTCCGACGGTGACCCCGCGATGACGATCGACGAGGTGCCGCTCGAGTGGTGTCGCGGGAACGCGGTCGTCCTCGACGTGCGCGACATGGCCCCCGGCGCCGAGATAACCCCCGACGACATCGACAGTCGGCTCGACGCGCTGGACCACGAGCTGCGCCCGGGCGAACTCGTCTTCCTCCAGACCGGCGCCGACGAGCTGTGGGGTAGCGCCGAGTACCTCCAGCGGTTCCCGGGGATGGGTGCCGAAGCGACAGCACACCTCGTCGAGCAGGGGGTCCGGGTCATCGGGACGGACGCGTACGGCTTCGACAAGCCGTTCGCCGAGATGGGCGAGCGGTTCGTCGACTCGGCGGACGAGGGGGAGCTGTGGCCCGCGCATTTCGCCGGCCGCGAGGTCCCGTACTGCCAGATCGAGAAGATGGCGGACCTCGACCGGCTCCCCCGGCGGACGGACGTGCCCGTGGTCTGCTTCCCCGTCTCCATCGAGGGGGCCTCGGCCGGCTGGGTCCGGCCGGTCGCGATGTTCGAGCCCGGGACGCTACCCGGCGGTGGTGAGCATGCAGAGCGGTCCTCGTCGGAGCACCGCTCCGACGGTGGTGATGGGCTCGCGACCGACGGGGGTGTTCCGGCATGAGGCTCGCCACGGTCGCGGTCGAGACACCGGTCGGCCGCGAGCGACGGCTCTGCGTGCGGGACGAGTCCCGGGACGCGGCCGACCCGGGGTCGCTGGTCGACGTGACGAGCGGGCACACCTGGCTGCTGGAGCGGGACGGCGAGCCGGCCGCGGCCGAGCACGCCGCCGCGGTGACGCCGCCGGCGATGCGGCCGTTCCTCGAGCGGGGTGACCGCGCGCTCGACGCGGCCCGCGACGTGCTCGACGCGGTCCCGGACCCCGGCGACGGGTCGGCGCCACGGGCCGACGGGTCGGCGCCACGGGCCGACGGGTCCGACGGCCACGTCCGGACCGAGGGTGGTGCGAGGGTCCGGTTCTCCCCGGCCGAGGACGGCGTCCGCCTGCTCGCGCCACTGCCCCGGCCCAACACCGTCCGGGACTTCATGGCCTACGAGGAGCACGTCCGCAACACGCTGGGTGAGCCCCCGGAGGTCTGGTTCGATATCCCGGTCTGCTACAAGGGGAACCCGGACACCGTGGTCGGACCGGGCGACACTGTGACGTGGCCGGACTACTCGGGCCTCTGGGACTACGAGCTGGAGCTGGCGGCGGTCATCGGCAAGCGCGGGACCGACGTCGACGCCGACGCGGCCGGGGAGTACATCGCCGGCTATACCGTGTACAACGACTTCTCGGCCCGGGACACACAGGGCGAGGAGATGGACGCGAACCTCGGCCCCGCGAAGGGGAAGGACTTCGCGAACGCGCTCGGACCCTACCTGGTGACCGCCGACGCGTTCGAGCCGAGCGAGGCCACGATGACCGCCGAGGTCGACGGGGAGGTCTGGTCGGAGGGGACACCCGGCGAGATGCACCACTCGTTCGCGGACATCGTCGCGCACGTCTCCGACAGCGAGCCGCTCCGCCCGGGCGACGTCCTCGGCTCCGGGACGGTCGGCGAGGGCTGCGGTCTCGAACTGGGGCAGTTCCTCGAGGACGGCCAGACGGTGGCGCTCGAGGTGGAGGGCATCGGGCGTCTGGAGAACACGGTCGTGAGCGGCGACGGCGGATAGCGGGTCAATCCTCGGAGAGGTTCCGGAAGGCGACCTCGAAGTCGTCGCCCTCCATCTCCATCGCGGTCCGGTCGAGGTCGGTCTGGAGCGCCTCGATGCGGTCCTCGAGCTCCTGGTACTCCTCGCTGTTCGCGAGTTCCTCCTCACTCTTCTGGGTGACGAGGGCGGCTCGCTTCGAGACCAGGGCGTAGAGGTCGCGCAACTGGCTGTCGTAGTCGGCCCGCGCGACGAGGTCGCCGACCGCCTCCAGCAGCTCGTCGCGCAGGATGGGCTTGACGAGGTAGTCGTCGAACCCCATCTCGATGATGTCGAAGTCCGGCTCGACCGCGGTCACCATCGCGACCTGACAGCCGGTCCCCGCCTCCCGAACGTGGGTCAGTACCTCGTCACCGGACATCTCCGGCATCAACCGGTCGATGAGGGCGATATCGACGTCCTCGTCGAACTGGTCCAGCGCCTCGGCGCCACCGTAGGCGACGCGGGTCTCGTAGCGTTCGCCGAGCCATGCGGCGTACAGGTCCGCGAGATCCGGCTCGTCGTCGACCACGAGCACCGTCCGGGACTCCTCCGTGGTCATCGGCGCCCCCCGTCTCCGGTCCGACCACAGCACCGGATGTTGTTAGTCATCACCAGCCGAGCGTACAGACTGGGGAATATTATATCTGTGGCCGCGGAGTGGGCCATCGCCGTCAACCGTGGGGTGTTGGTGTTGCTACTCGGCGGTCGTGTCGTCCGGAGAAACGCCCGGAGCGGGATTTGAACCCGCGTCACAACCGTGACAGGGTTGTATGATGGGCCACTACACCATCCGGGCCTCGCTCTACCGTAGCCCGCTTTTGTTCTTAAGGCTTTCCAAGCCGCGACGCACTGTGTTGCGATACCGCTCCGCCCCGTCGCCACGTTTTTGATACCGTCGCCCGTCAGTGCGGGCATACGCTGCCCCTTCGGGGGTAACCGGCGGCTGGCCGACGGGGCCGTCGCCGGGTTCGCGTAGCGGTAGCCGTCGCATTCAACAACGCTTATTATCGCTCCGACAGTAAATGGCTGTAGTATCTCGTGACCGTGTTCTCACCCGCCCACCCATGGTAGACGTAACCGACCACGAACTCGTTCCCGAGCACGAGATCCTCGACGAAGAGGTCCTCGAGGAGGTGCTCGGCGAGTACGACATCGACCGCACCGATCTGCCGAAGATCAAGCGTCTCGACCCCGCCATCCCGGACGGCGCCGAGGTCGGCGACGTGGTGAAAGTGACCCGCGACTCCCGGACGACGGACCGGGCCGTCGTCTACCGACTGGTGGTAGAATGAACAGGGAAGACCGCCGAGAGATATCCAGAGAGTACTTCTCCCGCGAGCGGCTGGCCGAGCACCATTTCCGCTCGTTCAACGCCTTCCTCGACAACGGGATGCAGCAGGTGGTCGACGAGAAGGAGACCATCGACACGGACATCGGCGACAAGGAGGGCCAGGAGCCCGTCCGCGTCGACCTCGGCAACGTCCGCATCACGACGCCGCGTGTCCGTGAGGCCGACGGCTCCGAGGAGCTGCTCTACCCGCAGGAGGCCCGTCTGCGGAACATCACCTACTCCGCGCCGGTGTTCATGGAGATGACAATCGTCCGCGGGGGCGAGGAGGAGGAGGAGTACATCGTCGACCAGTCCGAGACGAAGGTCGGCCGGATGCCGATCATGATCGGCTCCAACAACTGCAACATCAACGAGTTCAGCCACGAGGAGCTGATCGAGATCGGCGAGGACCCCGCCGACCCCGGCGGCTACTTCATCGTCAACGGCTCCGAGCGCGTGCTGATGACCAGCGAGGACCTCGCCCCCAACAAGATCCTCGCGGAGTACGACTCCAAGTACGGCGACGAGATCCAGGTCGCCAAGACGTTCAGCCAGCGTCGGGGCTACCGGGCGCTGGTGCTCTGCGAGCGGAACCGCGAGGGACTGCTCGAGGTGAGCTTCCCCTCCGTCTCCGGCTCGATCAACTTCGTCACCCTCGTCCGCGCGCTCGGGCTCGAGTCCGACGAGGAGATCGTCCACCGGGTCAGCGACGACCCGGAGGTCGTGAAGTTCATGCTGGAGAACTTAGAGGCCGCGGAGGTCGAGACGACCGAGCAGGCCATCGAGAAGCTGGGCAAGCGCGTCGCCTCCGGTCAGGGGAAGAACTACCAGCTCAAGCGCGCCAACTACGTCATCGACCGCTACCTCCTGCCCCATCTCCACGAGGAGGGCGTCGACGAGGAGGAGGTCCGCATCAACAAGTCCTACTACCTCTGCCGGATGGCGGAGGCGTGTTTCGAGCTCGCGCTCGGGCGGCGCGACTCCGACGACAAGGACCACTACGCCAACAAGCGCCTGAAGGTCAGCGGCGACCTGATGAAGGACCTGTTCCGGACGGCCCTGAACAAGCTGGCACGCGACGTGAAGTACCAGCTCGAACGGGCCAACATGCGCAACCGGAACCTCTCGGTCTCGACGGTCGTCCGGTCGGACGTCCTGACCGAGCGGCTCGAACACCCCATCGCGACGGGGAACTGGGTCGGCGGCCGCTCCGGCGTGAGCCAGCTGGTCGACCGGACGGACTACATGGGCGTGCTGAGCCACCTGCGCCGGCTCCGCTCGCCGCTCTCGCGCAGTCAGCCCCACTTCGAGGCGCGTGACCTGCACGCGACCCAGTGGGGTCGCATCTGCCCCTCCGAGACGCCGGAGGGACCGAACTGCGGGCTGGTGAAGAACTTCGCCCAGGCGATGGAGCTCTCCCAGAACGTCGACGACGAGATCGAGCTGAAACGCGAGCTCGCGACGATGGGCGTCGAGGGCATCCCGGGTGTGGAGACGCCCGGCACCCAGCCGGCGGATGACTGAGGGCACGCGCGGCACCGGGCGACAGCACACACGGTACACACACGACACGACATGAGCAAGGGACGCGAAGCAAAGGTCTACGTGAACGGCAGTCTGGTGGGAACGCACCCCGAGCCCCGTGCGCTCGCGGACAACATCCGCGAGGCCCGACGGCGCGGCGAAGTGAGTGACATGGTCAACGTCTCGGTCAAGGGGCGCACCAACGAGGTCATCGTCAACGCGGACGCCGGCCGGGCCCGGCGCCCGCTGCTGGTCGTCGAGGAGGGCGAGCCCCTCATCAGTGACGAGGAGGTCGAGGCCGTCAAGAGCGGCGAGCTGGAGTTCGAGGAGCTCGTCGAGCGGGGCTACGTCGAGTTCATCGACGCCGAAGAGGAGGAGGACATCTACGTCGCCGTCGACGAGGACGACATCGAGTACGACTCGGACCAGCCCGAACTCGCGACGACCCATCTGGAGATCGACCCGCAGCTCATCTTCGGTATCGGCGCCGGGATGATCCCCTACCCCGAGCACAATGCGTCCCCCCGCATCACGATGGGGTCGGGGATGATCAAGCAGTCGCTGGGGCTGCCGAGCGCGAACTACCGTATCCGGCCGGACACGCGCCAGCACCTGCTGCACTACCCGCAGCTCTCGATGGTGAAAACCCAGACGACCGAACAGA
>ERZ1034569.815-NODE-815-length-10871-cov-15.194619_pt1 | contig 10871 bp, 17 predicted proteins | sample MGYA00520706_ERZ1034569 | MGnify/ENA primary metagenome ERZ1034569 (study PRJEB33760, sample SAMEA4777722) | hypersaline lake metagenome | biome: hypersaline environment; feature: brines | place: Spain | collected 2014-08 | depth 0 m ...
GGCCACCCCGAGGAGTGAAAAAGGTCGGATAGCACCACGACAGCAGACGCGAACGAGAGAGTACCGGGGCGGCACGCGTAGACTCGAAGTAACCACTGTCGGGTAGAACAGGCACAGAACTGCGTTCGCACCGTCTTCGAAGGGTGTCGCCCGGAACACTAACGACCGGCGTCACTCCCGGCGGCGTGCCCTGGTCGGCCGGCTAACCCTCGTGCCGGGCGCTCGCCGTCACGGCCGGCGAGAAGCCGTTGTCGCGCGCCCGGGTTCGCCGTGCGGTCATCGCACCCGTGTGGGTGTACTCGGACGGGGACTAAAGGCGCGCACCGGAACTGGAAGGCGCGGAGTGAAACATCTGCCGTTCGGGGTCGGTCACCGCAACAGGTTCGACAGTCGTTCCGTGAGACTCTCCGACTCGCCGAGCTTGAGATAGAGCGCGTCACCGCCGTCCTCGTAGTAGCCGGTGATGCGCCGTTCGACATCGAAGCCGAGCCGTTCGTAGAAGGCGAGCGCGGCCTCGTTGGTCGCTCGGGCGTGACAGGTGACGGTGCGGTGGTCGTCGGCCACCTCGGCGACGAGTCGGCGGCCGTACCCCCGGCCGCGCGCCTCCGGACTGACCGCCAGAAACAGGATGTAGCCGTCCCGGCGGGTGGAGACGAAGCCAACCAGCGTTCCGGGCGTGGGACCGTCCTCACGCTCCCGGCGGTCGTCGGAGCCGCGCTCGAACAACAGGTGCGTGGTCGCGCGGCGGTAGGCGTCCGAGAAGAACCCCCGTCGTTGCTTGAGTACCCCCTCCTCGCGACGGATACGCTCTTTCAGCTCCCACGCAACCTCCTCGTGGGTTGCCTCGCCGGGCGCGTCCGTCCGTCGCTCCAGTTCGACACTCACTGCAGTGTCGTTCGCACCTGAACAGTATAATTCCACCGTCGGAAGGCGAGGGACGGACGGTCAGTGAACACCGTCACGCCGGGGTTGTCGGTCGCCCCCAGCGAGACCGAGGCCGGCGGCTACCCCCAGAACCCCCCGGCGAAACCGAGGCCGGCGGCTACCCCCAGAACCCCCCGGTGTCCGGACCGCCGGGACCGCGTGGGCCGCCGGGCCCGGACGGGCTCTCGTCGTCGACGAGTTCGACCTGTTCGCTGGGACTGCGCGGGTCAACCTCTTCGCCTCCCTCGAACCGGATGAACGAGAGGTAGAACGGCTCACCACACCCCGGCGGCTCGTCGCCGTCGTCCGTCTCCGCAGGGTCGTGGTCTGGGGCCGCCGGCGTCGTCTCGGTCCCGTCGTCGCTCGGCGTCGTCTCGGTCCCGTCGTCGGGTGTCGGCGGCGTCTCCCACGTGAGTCCCGGGCGGGGGTCGCCACAGACGAACCGGACGCCGTCGGCGTCGTCGAACGACTCGTCGGGAGCGGCGTACGTCCACCCCTCCAACGGGTACGGGGTGACGGACTTGTCGTCGAGATACCCCTCGCGTTCCAACGACGCGAGCGTGCCACAACGGGGGCAGTAGTAGGTGACGGTGTAGCTCACGTGCAGACGGAGGCGAGCCGTCGGCTTTCGGCTTTCGGCTCCAGACGCCTCGTTCTCGGGGGTCGACAGCCGGTTCGCGTCTCGGTGAGCCGTCTCGGATGGTGACCGGCGGGAGCGGCACACATTAGGAGGCTGGGGGACGAACAGAGCGGTATGACACCGGAGTCGACAGTGCGGGCGTACTACGACGCACTGCGTAAGGGGGAGTCGCTCGCGGCGTTCTTTCTGGAGTCGCCCGCCGCAGTCAAATACGGGATCGGTGAACGGCTCGACGGCTACGCGGCCATCGCGGATGGGCTGGGCTCACAGACGGCACGCACCCGCGAGTGGACCGTCGAGAGTGACGCACTCCAGATTGTCGACCGCGGCGACCACGCCGCCGTCTCGGATCGGGTGCGGATGGAGTGGTACGACACCGACGACTTCGAGACCCACGCCTACGACACGCGCTGGAGCGGCACACTCACCCGGACGGACGACTCCGGGGTCGACAGCGCCGACGCGACGGCCGCTGGTGAGGACGTGGTCTGGAAGTTCGCGGGGATGCACGTCTCCGTCGCCGGCCCGACGGAGGAGTGATGGTCGGACCCTCGACGACCAAAGCGGAACGCGACACCGCTCGGAGCCGGATGAAGGTCGGGTTCGTCGGGCTGGTCGCCGCCTCAGGTGGGTTGGTCGCGTTCCAGTCGGGTGCGACCCCGGTCCAAGCGCTCGTCGCGGCCGTCGCCGGCGCGGTCGTCGGCGGCGCGTTGCTGTGGTTCGTGCTCGGCATTCTCGACGACATCCAACCGGGTGTCCGGCCGCCGTAGTCGTAGCCTGTGATCGGCGGGTCGTCGGTGTCGACGGCGACAGCGTGTGCGGGCTCAAGCGCGGCAGATGTCGAGGAAGTTCTGGAACACCGCCTCGCCGCGTTCCGTGTGGGCCACCTCGGGGTGCCATTGGACGCCGAACAACCCTCGGTCGGGATCGCTCATCGCCTCGACGCCACACACCTCGCTGGTGGCGGTGCGGGTGAACCCCGCCGGGAGCGCCGTGACCTCGTCGGCGTGTGACGCCCACGTCCGGGTCTCGGGGGCCAGCGAGCCGATCAGTGGGTCGTCGTCGTCGGTCACCTCGACGGTCACGTCGGCGTAGCCGCCGTAGTCACCGCTCTCGACGCGCCCACCGAGTTCGTCGGCCATCAACTGCATCCCGAGACAGATTCCGAGCACCGGGACATCGGCGTCGAGATACTCCGCGGCACGGCCGGTGCGGTCCATCGACGGCCCGCCCGAGAGAACGACCCCGTCGGCATCAACCTCGTCGGGTGGGGTCTCGTTGTCGACAATCGCGGTGTCGACGCCGGCGTCCCGTAGGGCGCGTTTCTCCAGATGTGTGAACTGCCCGTGGTTGTCGATCACCACGATCCGAGGGTCTGACATGTCGCTCTGTACTCCGGGGAGGCTCAAGAACCGTTCGGGATCGACGGCGGTCGGCCGCCGGTATCAACGGTTTTCAGTCGAGAAACCCGGAGCGGTCCACTGTGATTCTTTTTCTCCCGAGAGCGTAGTTGCTACCCACACACGACACCGAGGTGGGCACACTCGGCGCCAGGAGGTGGCCACTGAATGTCGACAGTCGCCACGAGCGGAGACGCGGCGCGGTTGCCGACCGAGACGCGAGTGTCGGGTGAGTGGGCGTGAACACGTCACGCCCGCAGCGGAGGTTCCTCCGACAGCAACGGTTGCCCGTGTTCGTCGCGCCGGCTGTGTTCGTCGCCGGTGGGGTTCACGACGACGACCGGCTCCGGGGCCGGCTACTGGCTGGGGCTCTGGTGGCTGTTCCCGTGTGTTCTGTTGGGTGTGACGACCACCAACACGGTCGGGATCGGCCGGTGGGCGTTGTTCTTCCCGTTCCTGACCTTCGTGTTCCCGTTGGGTGCAGAGCCACTCACCCCGGAGACACTGGTGAAGGTCGGACTGATCAGCGAGGCGTTCGGGCTGTCGAGTTCCGCGGTAGCGTTCGTCCAGTACGGGCTCGTCGACCGCCGGCTGGCCGTGTCGCTCGTCGCCGGGGGCGTTCCGTTCGTCGGCGGCGGCGCGTTGTTGTCGTTCGTCATCCCGGAGCCGGTGTGCCACGGACTGCTCGGAGCGGCGTTGTTGGCCGCCTCGGTGTTGTTGTTTCGGACCGACCTCGGCCACGGAGAGGGTCACGGCGACGACACCGTCGTGACGGATGGTGGCCGCATGGACCTGCCGGACGACCTCCGAGGGTTCGGGCCGGCGGGCGTCGAGACGGACACCGACGGGACGGTCACCCGCGTCGACCGCGACGAGAGTAACTACACGTACACCCGTGGGGAGTATCTCCGGCGGTTCCTGAACCACAGCGTCGAGAGGACGTTCTAAGGGTTGGCCGGCTTCGGAACCGGCGAACCCGGGATAGTCTCGGTAATAACTGTCACGGCCGTAGTGTGAGCTACTTTACAAACCAATTAACTTCTTTTGTCTGCAACGGTACCGCATGGCAGACAGATCCAGTTTCGGGCGGCGGGACGTGTTGCGGTCGGTCGGTGTGGCGGTCGGGTCGGCCGGTGTCGTAGGGCTCGGGAGCGCCAGCGACACGAGTGACAGCGCGACACCGGTCGGCGCGGCCGGTGCCAGTAACGACGAGGGGTTGCCGGTCGCGGCAGACGGGCGGCTGGTGGTGACGGTGAGGCGGGTGACGGAGCGACAGTTCCGCATCCAACCGACGTTCTACAGCGAGGACCTGAACGAGCGGTACGGCACCCGGACGTTCGAGTACGACCCGACGACGCTGCCGGCCGAGGAGGTGCCGGAGACGATCCGGGAGGGCGGGCAGTCGCGGTACACGTTCCGGACCCAGCGTGTCATCGGGACACAGCGTGAACAACGCGTGTCCGAACGGACCGTGTGGGACAAACAGGTCGACGACGAGCAGGCACACCCGTTGTACGTCCCCGACATGGACGGCAACGTTCCGTTGTACAGCTACGCGACGGAGTCGGGCGCTCAGGGTGGCGGGCTCCAGGATCGGACCTCGCCGATGAACGTCGCCTGGGACGCCACCGACACCGCCGACATCGAGTCTGCCATGGAGAGCGGGACGAACGGCTCGAAGTGGGGCAACGAGTGGATCTACCCCGACTTTCTCGTGAAAGACCTGTACGTCAACCTCCCGGACGGCGGCACCAGATCCACGACGGCACACGTGATGCAGTCCTCCGGCTGGTGTCCAACCGAGCAGTACCACGTCCGGCTGTACGACGTGCCCTACTACGGCGTTAGCGCGATCGGGCAGGCGCACTACGATCCGTGTCTCCACGGCAACCCCGAGCGGTTCCTCTCGAAGATTCCGATGGTGGAACTCGACGTCGACTGGAAACTCGACCAGTCGCGCAACGAGGTCGACGACTTCTGGGAGAGCGGACACGGCGCGAACGCAGAGTTCACCTACGTCGGTAATACGGCCAGTGATTTCCCGTCACACAACGGGGTGTGGGTGTTCTTCGACGAGTGACGGCCGCGGGTCAAGTGACGCTGACAGCAACGGTCGTCTCCACCGGGCGCCGACAGCCACAATCACCTGTCCCTACGAGATGACACGCGTGTCGCTCCCGTTCGTCTCCGCCGCCGTCCCTCGGAGCCTCCTCGCCGGCCTGCTCGCCGGGCTGCCGGTGGTGGCCGTCTACCTCTGGCGCGGGTTCAGTCTCGCCTCGTTTGGCGAGGAGCCGGGACTGACCCTGCTGCGACAGGGGTTCATGCTCGTCGGGTCGATGGTCGTCGGCGGTGTGCCGGTCGCGTTGTACGTCCGTTACGGGACGGTGAGCCCGCTCGTTGTCGCCGGCGTCCTGCTGGTGCCGACGTTGTTGGAACGGAACCCGCCGGAGACGCCCGCGTTCGGGCTGTTGGTGTTTCTCTGGCCAGCGTGTCTCGTCGCCTATCTCGCCGTCGCCGGCGTCGAGTACGCGCTCAGAGCCGACGGGGCGGTCGGCGGACTGTGGTGAGGGGTGTGTCGTAGGGACACAGCAGCCGGATCGGATCGCCGGCATCGTCACCAATCACCTCGGCGATTTCACACACGTCGACATCGTCACCGTGACCGCTCGCTGTCACCGCGTGTTCGACGCCGGCACGAGCCGGGATGTCGTTCGTCACGACGACGACCGGTTCAGAACGGTATCGTGTGAACTGGATAGCGAGTCCAGCGAGCGTGGTGTCGGCCTTCTCGATCTCGTGTTTCGGGCGGCCCGTCTCACTCGCAATTGTTCGGCGGGCGATGTCTGTCGCTGCGACTACCTCACCGTCCGTCTGGTCGAGCGGGTCAGCGATTTCGACCCATCCAGCCGAGAGGGCGGCCTCGATTCGGTCCGTTTCCGGACCACCGAGTTCTGTGACGACCCGTTGTGGGAGGCGGCACGACGCCTCAGCTGTTCTGATCGCGTTCCGAAACCGGCGGTGTTTGGCGTTCGACGGTCCGCCGATGGCAAAAAAGACATTTGTGTCGACGAGGACAATCGCCCCAGTCGGGAGAACCGCAGCGGCCGACATTCCCTCAGTCCTCGTTGTCCGCCGGCTGGTCCGTCGCCGGAACGGTCGGGCGGTCGTTCACATCCGGCAGATCCATCGCCGTCGCGACATCGGGGAACAACACCTCGAAGTACGGATCACGGTCACGACCGACCGCGAGCACGGGAGCCAGCGCCTCGATCACGAGCATCGCCTCAGTCGGGCGGACGCCGACATCCCTGGCGACGCTCCGTCGTGTCGTCTCCCCGGCGTAGTGGAGCCCCGCACCCCGGAGCGTGGCGACGAGCGTCCCGAGCCCGTGACTGTCGCCGAAGCGAGCGAGTTCCTCGTCGGTTGCGGCGAGTGCGACGGCGTGCAACACGGTCGGGGTGACGACCACCGGGCCGACCGGGTCGACGACTGCGACGGGGTCGGCGCGTAACTCCCGCGGGCGACCGGTGTCCGCGCGGGTGACGAGCCCGTGATCGACGAGCCGGTCGACGTACTCGTAGGCGGTCGACTCCGAGAGATCGAGCGCGTCGACCACTCTCGGCACGGTCGTCGGCTCCCAGTAACAGACCTACACGTACACCCGGGCCAGCGACGGCCGGTCCAACAACGTCGACAGCGTGTCGAGTCCCGACGGCTCCGCCGACATCGCCGCCGGATCGAGCCGTGCCGCGTCGAGTTCCGCGACGTGTGTGTCGAGCCCACCGTCTGCCGCTGCCGGACGCTCGTGGCTGTCGCTGTGTGGTTCCTCACCCGCTCGCGAGTCGGAGCCGGACTGTGGACTGCTGTCTGCTCGCGGGTCGTCGTTTCCGCGAATCTCGTCGTCTCCTTGCGGGCCGTCGCCTGTCACACGCCGAGTTCCGAGTTCCGTGGACTTCAGAGTACCCACGAACCCGGTGTGTCGTCCAGGTGGGTGACGAGTCGCTGTAAAAAACGGTGTGGCACCGACGAGCCGGGACACTACCTGCGGGGGGCGGCCGGACGCGGCGCCCTCGCCGGCCGCGGTGTTCGCGCGGCTCAGTCGTCGACCGCCACCGGCGTCTCGACGACCGCGAACTGCAGCTGTGAGAGGGCGTCGAGACACGCCGCCTGCTCGTCGGGCGTCATCTCGTAGGGCTTCCGGTGAACCCCCTCCGGAAGCTGGTCTGCGCCGCGAGCGGCTCCCGCTGGCACCGTCCGCGCGTGCTCCACATCGCCGATCGCCTCCGCGATTCCACACAGGAGCACCTGAAGTGTCGTCGCCGACACGACACCGTCTGCCGCCAGCGTCTCCCGAACGGCCGTCGTCTCCGTCACCAACGACTCGATCCGGTAGCCGGGCAACGGAAGCTGTTCGACGGTCTCGACGTGCTGATCGTACAGTTCGAGCAACTCCGATACGTCCACCGTGCCGTCATGCTTTTCAGACGGCGAATCGTTCGAACACATGTCGTGTGAACTCCGCACGACGCAGCGGGGTAGGGTGATTCCAGCACCCTGCCACTCTTCCGAGTGACGCGCCCGCAGCGTCGCATCTGTCTGTGGTGCCTAGTGACACTTAACGTTTTTCTTCTAGTAAGAATTACGTTGCGAGTTACAAACTGAGTTCGGGGTCGTGTGGTGTGAGGGGTAAAGACTACCACTTGGAGGGACCCCAAGTGGTCTTCAGCGACCCCTGACTCATCAGGAGTAATCACGATTGATGGAGAACTAGCAATCAGCAATTAGCCAACATTTTTACTCTCATGAGACGTACAGATACGTGTCGATGGGAAACAAGTCGTCCCTCTCCGCGTCAGAGCCAATCGCTGACGAGTTTCGTCGGATAAGAGATGAGACTGATCTCAGCAACGACGAACTCTTCGAGAGGCTCCTCAGCGAGAACCTCGACATAGACATCCAGTCCACTGATAGTGTTGAGATTGAACTGTCAGAAGAGGTTAAGGAGAAACGTGCGCTTGTGGTTAGCGTTCTGAAGGCCGCAGACGAGATGGGGTTGAAGTCCGATCTCGTCGATCTGATCGGCGAACTCCGAACGCAGGAGATGGTACCGATGTGCAGAGAGATCACGCAGCACGTGCTCGAGAAAGCCAAGTCCGGCAGATCGCTGAACGAGGCCGACGAGCGACTCCTCCGGCTTGTCGAAGAGATCGAGACGAGCCGCGACTACGGGACGCCAGCAGGCCAGATCGCTGACGGACTGTTCGGCGACAGTGAGACCGAGTCAACGACTCGTACTGCGACCGTTCAGGAGGACACCGGAGAGCCAGCGACATTCTCGTCGGACACAGACGCCGGAGAGATGTCGACCGCTGAAGATAACAGCAGTCCATCGACAGATAATAGTGAATAACTATGGCAGAAATCAATAGAGCCGATGAAGTCGTACAGACCAAAGAGTACAGTTCCAGCGACCAGTCTACCGAGATTGACCCCGAGGTACTGCTTGAGACAACAGCCGAGAACTTCGGTCAGTCGCTCGGCGAAGAGCTAGGTCGTGCCATCGGAGACCTGCTAAGAGAAGATCCACAGGCTCGGCGGTTCGCCGCCGGTGCTGGTACCGGTCTAGTTCTCATAGCACTACTCGCAGAGCTGTAGGGTACAAACCCTGCGGGTGATTCTTTATGCGAAAACAGGGACCTGCCAGACTGAACTGTGAACAAGAGAGATCATAGTGACTGGACTCGTTTCAGCGACAGCACTCGTCTAGTTCCCGTCTCGGCTGGCTGTGTCGGAAAGTGTGAGTACCCACTGTGGTGGCTAGCATTCGACGGAGTACGTGAGAACACCGTGAGCGAACCGGCACCGCGGTCGTGTCTCCGTGGTATTATACCGACCGCCATCGAACCAACGCCGAGATGGACGAGGAGGCGGTCGCGGAGTACGTCGATCAGAGTCGCCAGTTGATCGACGCCTCGCCGCAGATGGACGAAGAGAACACCAAGGTGCGACTCGTCCAGCCGTTTCTCGAACTGTTGGGGTGGGACCTCCGGTCGACAGAAGTCGAGTTGGAGTACACCGTCCGGATTGCCACCCGGACCACACACGTCGACTACGCACTCACGGTCGGGGACTCGCCGGCAGTGTTCGTCGAGGCGAAACCCGTCCGCTCGGAGTTGACAGACGAGAACGTCGAACAACTCCGGAGCTACATGCGTCAGGCGTTGGCCGTCGACTGGGGGATTCTGACCAACGGCCAGCGGTTCGAGGTGTTGTCGAAGAACGCCGACGAGGACGGCGAGGTGTCCGTCGTCGAGTTCGATCTGACCGATCTCGTCGACAACCCGGACGTGTTGGAACTGCTCACGAAGGAGTCGATCCAGTCTGGTCGTTCCGCAGAGGTCGCCGAACAGGTCGCTCGGACCAACCGCGTGATCGACCGACTCCGAGACGACGAGACAGCAGTCGCGGAGGCGGTCGCGTCGGCCGTCGAGTCGGAGGTCGGGGAACTGACCGTCGACACCACGGAGCAGGCACGCGAGTTCGTCTGTGATCTCGCCGGCGTGTTGGAGGATCGTCGCCGATTCGTCACGGAGTCACACACACCAGGCGGCGGTGCGGAGAAGATGAATCGAGGCGAACACGTCGACGGCGACGGGTGGCGAGTCGACGACGTGTCGGAGGGGTACGCCGTCGGGTTCGACGACGGCTGGCGACTGCCCGCGGTGGACGAGTCCGCACCGACGGAACAACGCCAGGCGTTGGGTGTCGCAGTCGATCACCTGATCGTGGCACACGATCTGACCGAGCAGGTCGAACTCCCGTACTCCGCGCCGCGGGCACGACAGAACTGCCTCATCAATCGGACGGCCAACCATCCCGACGGCCGACGGATGCGTGCGTTCTACGAACTCGTCGACGGGACGTTTCTGTACACCTCACTGAGCGTCGACGACAAACGACAGTACGTGGAACTGCTCGCCGACGAGGTCGGTGTCGAGGTGTCGTTCGGCGGCGAGTGGTGACAGACGACGACACGGACAACAGTTTTCGGGAGTGAACACAGCTGTCGGCTCGTGACCCACACAGACGCGAGCGGAGAGCTACCCCACCTGCTCGGCAACGAACCGCCGGTGAGCGAGTTCCCTGCGTTCGTCGCACACGTCGCGGAGGCGAACCGCGAACGCGACGGCTCGCCGGTCGAGTACGTCGCCCGTCACGTCGTCGTCGCCACGACAGTCGTCGGCGACACGCAGACACGCCTCCACGACGGGACGCCGTACGTCCGCGAACGGGTGCGGCCGGGAGCGGTGCTGTCGGCGACCGACGCGGACACGGGTGCCGTCGACACGGTGGCCGGCGCGCTCCGGGACTACTACGACACGCACGGTTGGGACGGAGTCAGTCGGGACTGGGACACAACGGCATCAGTTTAAGTTGTCTCACGACAAGACGAGCGTGTGGAGGCAGTCCACTGGGTCGTTGTCGGCGGTGGCCTCGCAGCAGTGACGACAGCGTACACACTGCTCGAAGTTCCCGGCGGCGACTCGGACGCCGGGGAGCCGAGCGTGTTGTACACACTGGTAGACATCGCGGTCTACAGCGTCACCAGTGGGACACTCGTGTACGGTGCCGTGTCCGGCTACGGTGTCGCGGCGTTCGCGAGCTACTTCACGGTCGCCACACTGGAGTCTCTGGTTCGGCGACTGAGGCCATCGACCACACGCTGACGCGTCTCCGTGTGGGAGCCGCTCGGACAGTGTCTCGACACCGTCCGTCCCCGACCCACGAACGGTAGGTTGAAATCACAGACGGCCGTTCGTCCAGACGCGGTGGGATGGCAGAGTGGACTATTGCGCCTGCCTTGAGAGCAGGTGGCCGTCAGGCCTCCTGGGTTCGAATCCCAGTCC
>ERZ1034569.816-NODE-816-length-10868-cov-8.082308_pt1 | contig 10868 bp, 7 predicted proteins | sample MGYA00520706_ERZ1034569 | MGnify/ENA primary metagenome ERZ1034569 (study PRJEB33760, sample SAMEA4777722) | hypersaline lake metagenome | biome: hypersaline environment; feature: brines | place: Spain | collected 2014-08 | depth 0 m ...
GCGGTGATGGTCCCGAAGGGCTCGACGAACGCCGGCGGCGCGGCCCTGGGGGTGGGGATGGCCGCGCTCCCGCCGGTGCTGGTCCCGCGGCTGACACCCACGCGCGGCCTGCGGCCGGACGAGCGAGCGGCACTGGCCCCGCTGCTGGACGAGCGCGGGGGGAGCGAAGGGTCGGCGGCCGGCTCGGTGACCCCCGACGGCGTCCGGGTCCGGGTCCTCGCGCTGGGGCGCGACGGGCCGGCGACGGCGCTCGCCGCCGGGGTGCTCCCGGTCCCGGGCGGCCGCGTCGTGTTCGTCACCGAGCGGGTGCTGTGGGCGCTGGCGCCCGAGGAGGCGGCCGCGGTCGTCGCGCACGAACTCGGCCACCACCGGCGGCGGCACGTGCCGCTGCGACTGGGCGCGGCCGCGGGGTTCCTGCTGCCCTGGCTCGGCGCGACCGCGGCGTCGGTCCCCGGGGCCTTCGTCACCGGACTCGCACTGCTGGCCCCCGCCGTGCTCGGGCTGCTGTGGCTCGTCCGATGGACCGAGTTCGACGCCGACCGGCGGGCGGCCGCGGCGGTCGGAGCCGAGTCAATGGCGCGGGCGCTGGAGCGGCTGGCGGCGGGCGGGACCCTCCGCGACGGCGGCGGCCCCCTGTCGCTCCACCCCGCGACCGGCGACCGGGTGCGGCGACTCCGCGAGCGGGGCGGGGCCGTCGGCCCGGGCGTCGCCCCGGACCCGGGCGACGACTGACCGGCGGACCCGCGCGTCGGACGGTCGTCGGGCAGGCGTCGGCGGTCCCCTCCGCGGCCGGCAGTTCAGTATCGATCTCCCCGGAAGCTTTATTCGTGGTACCAGTTGACATTCCACACGAGATGTTCGCACAGTTCTCGAGCGGGTACTACCTGGGCCGACTGTACGTGGAGCCCCGCGCCGGCGCGCGGCCGGCGATGCACCGCGAGCAGCACGAGCACGTCTCGGAGCAGCTGTACACGGCCGAGGGGTCGGCCGGCGAGGACGCGAGCGAGGGTGGTGGACCGACGCCGGAGCAGCCGCTGGTGATGCGGATCGGCGGCACGCACGTCCCCGTCCACGGGGCCGAAGGGGTCCCCGAGCGGACGGTGGCGCTGCCGGAGGACTGGCTGGACGCGACGCGGCTGCGCAACCTGCCGACGCTGACGGAGGTGCTGCTGGCCAAGCGCGAGCGCGCCGAGCAACTCCTCAACATGGAGGAGGAGACGCCGACGATGGGCGTCTGACCCCCTTCCCGACCACCCGGGTTTAGGCCCCGTCGGCACATGCGATGCCGTATGCTCGATAGTCTCCTGGGGAAGACGGAGCTGAAGAAGCGGATCGCGAAGCTGGAGGACGAGAACGAGCGGCTGGGGAACCAGCTCGAGGCCGAACAGGAGCGCCGCGCGGACGCGTCGACGGCCAAGCAGGAGGCCGAGGAGCGCGTCAACCGGCTGGAGGACCGCATCGCGGATCTAGAGGGCCAGCTGGAGCAGGCCGAAAGCGACGACGACCTCACCTACCGCTACCGGGAGGACGTCGCCGGCGACCGCCGGGAGACCGTCCTCGACCGGCTCCGTTCGGTCGCGACCGACGCCGAAGGGGTGCTGACGGCCTACGTCGACGGCGAGCTCCCGGAGCCGGTGATCGGGACGCTCGGCGACCGGACGCCGCTGGCCCGACGAGCCGCGCCCTGTCTCGTCGTCGCCGACGACGCCGGGCTGGTGGCGGCGGCGCTCGACCCGCCGGTCCCGCCCGGTACGTTCTGCGACTGGGATGACCACGTCGCCCTGGAGCGGTCCTGGTTCGCCCCGCAGGGCCGTTACGCGCTGGCGCTGGTGCGGGCGGACCTGTTCGCGGTCGGCGTCTACGAGGGGACCGAGCGCGTCGACTTCTCCGGGTTCGAGAGCGACGTGAAGGGCCAGCACTCGAAGGGCGGCTACTCCCAGAGCCGGTTCGAGCGGCTCCGCGACGAACAGGTCCGGGAGCACCTCGACGACTGCCGGATGGTGCTCCGGACGCTCCGCGGCGACGTGGACCGGCTGTTCCTCGCCGGCGACCGGAAGGCCATCGAGGCCCTGGACGAGCCCGCCGGCCGCGTCGGGGGCGGGGGGGGGAGGGGGGCGCGGGGGGGGGCGGTGGGCCCGGCCTTCCACGACTTCGGACCAACGCGGGTCTACGGGCTGTGGCCCGGGGGCGGGCCCGCCGTCACGCCCCCGCGCTTATCCGGCGCCGGTACGCCGAGTCGCACATGAGCGACATGCGCGAGGCGACGGCGCTCGGGTTCGACCCCGGACGGGTCGCCATCCTGGCACACGAGGGGTTCCCCGACCGCGCGAAGACGGCGCTCGGCGTCCTCCGGTACGCCGACTACGACGTCGCCGCGGTGCTGGACCGCGAACTCGCGGGGGCGGGCGACCACACGGTCCGTGACCTCGTCGCCGACGACCGGGTGCAGGATGTCCCCGTCGTCGGTCGGGCCGACGAGGCGCCGGCGTTCGACACGCTCGTCATCGGTATCGCCCCTATCGGCGGCGGCTTCGACCGCTCGTGGCGCGGGGACGTGGAGCGGGCGCTGCGAGCGGGCGCGGACGTGGTCGCGGGGCTCCACTACCGGCTCAACGACGACGCCGCGTTCGTCGACCTCGCGGCCGAGCACGGCGCGCGGCTGGTCGACGTCCGCGAGCCGCCGGCCGATCTGACGGTGAGCGACGGTCGGGCCCGCGAGGTCGACGCGACGGTCGTCGGGACGGTCGGGACGGACTGCTCGACCGGCAAGATGACGACGACCTGCGAACTCGTCCGGGCGGCGCGGGCACGGGGGATCGACACCGCGATGGTCCCGACCGGACAGACCGGCATCCTCGTGGCCGGCTGGGGCATCGCCATCGACCGCACCGTCGCGGACTTCGCCGCCGGTGCCACGGAGCGGCTGGTGACCGCCGCGGCCGACCGCGACCTGCTCGTCGTCGAGGGGCAGGGCTCGCTCGTCCACCCCGCGTACTCCGGTGTCACGACCAGCATCCTCCACGGGGCGATGCCCGACGCGCTGGTGCTGTGTCACCAGGCGGGCCGGAGGGCGGTCCACGGCTACGAGTCGTTCGCCATCCCGCCGGTCGGGCGGGTGGCGAGCCTGTACGAGTCGTTGGCCGACCCGGTGGCCCCCGCCGGCGTGGTCGCGGGCGCGCTCGACACGCACGAGCTGGATGACGGGGTCGACGAGGCGCTCGCGACGTACGGCGACGCCCTGGACGTCCCCGCCGCCGACCCCGTCCGCGATGGTGCGGACGCGCTGGTCGACGCCATCGTCGAGGCGACCGATCTGGAGCCATGACCGGGGCCGACGGCGACGGGGACGGGGTCGCCGACTGGTCGGTCGAGACCGTCGGGATGGAGCTCGACGCGCCGTTCGGTATCTCCCGGGGGACCACGGCGACCGCCGAGTCGGTCGTCGTCCGGCTCACGGACGGGCAGGGACGTGAGGGCGTCGGCGCGGGCGCGCCCGACGCGTATTACGGCGGCACGCCCGCCACCGCGATGACGGTGCTCCCGGACCTGCTGGCCGTCGTCGAGGGGGAGCCGCCGGGACGCCTCCAGCGCCATCACGCCGCGTTCGACGACGTCGTGCGCGGGAACCCCGCCGCCCGGGCCGCCGTCGACGTGGCCTGCCACGACCTCCACGCCCGGCAGGTCGACCGCCCGCTCCACGCGCTGCTTGGCCACGACCCCGACCGTGCGCCCCGGTCCTGCTACAGCGTCGGGCTGGCCCCGCCCGAGGCGATGCGTGAGCGCGCGGCGGCCGCGGCGGAGGCCGGGTTCGAGCACCTGAAGGTGAAGCTCGGCACGGACCGCGACCGCGAGCGGGTCGCGGCGGTCCGGGACGGCGCCCCCCAGGCGAGCCTCCGCGTCGACGCCAACGGGGCCTGGGCCCCCCACGAGGCCGTCCGGAAGAGCCACTGGCTGGCGGACTTCGACGTCGCGTTCGTCGAGCAGCCCGTCGCCGCGAGCGACCGGGAGGGGCTGCGCTTCGTTTACGAGCACTCGTCACTCCCGGTCGCGGCCGACGAGTCCTGCGTGACGGCGGCGGACGTCCCCGACGTGGCCGACCGGTCGGACGTGATCGTCGTCAAGCTCGACAAGGCCGGCGGCGTGTGGCCCGCGCTCCGGCAGCTCCACGCCGCCCGGGCCCACGACTGCGAGGTGATGGTCGGCTGCATGGTGGAGACGAACGCGTCGCTCGCGGCCGCGGCGGCCCTCGCGCCCGCCTGCGACTACGCCGACCTCGACGGCTCCCTGCTGCTGGCCGACGGTGCCGACCCGTTCGCGTTCGACGGTATCCGGCCGGACGGGGGGCTGGACCTCTCGGTCGTCGAGCGGGGCAGCGGAGTCACCGGGCGCTGAAACGGGAGACCCGACCCATCCGGATCCGAGTCGTCGCTCGTGGGGGCCCGAGTATGTGAGGTGCGTTCGCTTGGCCCCCGGGTCACCATGGTCGGAGTCGCCCTGCTGGCGGCCATGTCGCCGCCGGCTTCGGCCCCGCCCCCGTCATCGGTGGACGGTCGGGCCCGGGGCGATGGCCATCGTCTACCGGGCGTGAGCCGTCCGTCGGCGGCCGTCACGCCTCCCGGAGCGCGTACGCGTGTCCCGGCGGGCCGTCGGCACCCTGTGGTGCGCGCTCGGTGACGTACACCCCGCGGCCGGTCACCAGCGGCGTGCTCGTCACCCAGCCGTCGAGCGACTGCTCCCACACCGGACTGCCGTCGCGTGCGTCGACGGCGTAGCAGGAGCGGTCCTTCGAGCCGAAGACGACGCGGTCGCCGGTCGTCGTCGGACAGCCGACGATGCGGCCGCCGGTGGGGAAGCGCCACAGCTCGGTCCCGCCGTCGGTATCGAGCGCGTAGCAGTTCCCGTCGTGGCTGCCGACGTAGCAGACGCCCCGCTCCGGGTCGATAGCGGGGCCGCTCATCACCAGGTTCCGGGTTTCGACGGCCCAGTCCTCGGTGCCGTCGGCCAGGTCGACGCGGTAGACGTTCCGGTCCCAGGAGCCGAAGAAGGCGGCACCGTCGTACGTCGCCACGGGACCCTTGATGGCGTCGCCCGTCTCGAACCGCCACGCGAACTCGAGCTCGGGGTAGTCCCAGGCGTAACAGACCCCGTCGTTCGCCCCGACGACCAGCCGGCCGTGCTCGCGGTCGATGGCGATGGTCGAGTGCGGGTGGTCAGTCGGGCGGCGGTCGGCCCACCGCCCGGCGCCGGTCGCGGCGTCGACGCCGAAGACGCCGCCGCTGGGGGTGTAGTACTCGACAGCCATGTGGACGGTCCCGTCGTGGTAGGCCGGCGAGGAGCCGATGGCGTCCCCGAGTTTCCGCCGCCAGACGCGCTCGCCGGACCCGAGGTCGAAGGCGTAGAGCGCGCCGTCGTACCCGCCGACGTACACCCGCCCCCCGGCGACGGCCGGCGTGCCGTGGATGCCGCGCGCGGCCGCCTCGATGGCCGCGCTCCACACCGTCTCACCGTCCGCGGTGAACGCCCGGACTCGGCCGTCGTCGCCCGGAACGACCAGCCGGTCGCCCGCATCGTCCTCGCCCGTGGCCCGGCGAACCGCCGCCCGGGGGACGTGGACGAAACTCGCTTTCGCCGCGGTGTGGTCCCCGGTGTTGACGGGTGCGGCCCAGTCGACGGCGACGCTATCGGGAACGGTCACGTCCGGTCGGTAGCCCCGGCGCGACAGGCCACCGCGGAACTGCGCCGTCGCGGCCGCCGGCCCGGAGTCGCTCTCGGTGGTGGAGTCCGCGAGCGTGATGCAGCCGGCGAGCGCGGCGCTCGCGCCGAGGCCGAGTCGGAGGAACGTCCGACGTGTGGACCTGTCCCGTCGGTCGGTCATTGGAGGGAGCAACTGGGGCCCCCTACTTCGCTGTTCGCCTCCGCGGCGCCGTCACGCGTTCGCGTCGGCACCCAGCTTGAGGCGGAACTGGAGGTGGATGGCCTGCGCGAGGACGAACAGCGCAACGCCGCCGACGAACGCGCTGGCGGCCACGGCCACGACGGAGACGTCGAAACCGCTCGCGACGTACGGGTCCCGGCCCACCGTCCGGACGTAGGCCTGGATGGTCCCCATCCCACCGTGGGCCATCAGGGCGTAGCAGATGGTCAGGACGATGCTGATGCCGCCGATGATGAGGCTGAGGAGCGAGGCGACCTCCTCGAGGTTGAGCATCGTCTCCGCTTGCGATTCCGTGATGGAACTGCCGAGTTTGAGCCGCGCGAAGCCGAGCGTGGCCAGCCCGATCCCACAGACGAAGACGAGGGCGCCGCCGAGTAGCCCCAGCAGGATGACCCGCGGTGACGCGGCCGCGACCTCGTTGGCGTTCAGTGCCTCCCGTACGTCCGCGGGCAGCGCAGCCATCACGGGAAGCACCGCCGCCAGCCCGAACAGGAGGGCGCTCTGGAAGTGCATCTTCTGGGGGATGGACTGCTTGAAGACGCTGTACCGCTCGAATCGGAGCCGCTCGTACGCCGACCCGCCCATCAGGGCGTCCGTGACGTGGTCGCCCGACGGGTCATCGTTCGAGTCGCTCATTCCGTTCCCACCCTCCGGCTCCGGCATGCCATGTCTGGGCATGATTACGCGCTACCCGGTATATGTCCTTCGCCCGGAGTCAGATTCGCCGGCCGGAACGCCTGCCCGTTGTTGCCGGGGCGACCCTCGAGTGTCCCGAGTGGCTCGGGTATGGGGAGTCCGCCCCGGATAGCGCACGCTCTTATCGACCGCCTGTGGTACGGCCGCCTCCGAGTCGAGGCCCGAGCGCTGGGTGTGGATGCGGTGGACGTCCACCAGCACTGGGTGAAACTGCGCCACCATCACGGAACGGCTCCGCCCAGGAACGGCGAAGGCTCAGAGCGGGACATCGCGACCCGGCTGAGGACCGTCGGGGGCCTGCGCGACTCCGTCGGACGCAACCGGACCCAGGCGACTGACGAGTGTTTCCAGTTCGTCCGGAGTTGAATATGGGGGCTCTGTCGGGACTCCCGGATGGTGATACGTTTCCATCCTCGTGCCGAACGCAGAGGGCGGATTCACCAGATGCCGATCGGGGAAGTCGATAGAGCCACGAAACCCGGCGGAGCAGTTTACGATCTCAGGTGCTCGTTCCCGAGCCACTCACGCCCGTCAGTTCGAACCGCGCGCCACCCTCGGCGGATTCCGTGACCGTAATCGTCCAGCCGTGGGTCTCTGCAACCGTCTTGACGATACTCAGCCCGAACCCGGTCCCGTCCTTCCGTGTCGAGTACCCCCACTCGAACACCGCATCGCGCTCGTCGGCCGGAACCCCTGGTCCGTCGTCCGCTACGAAGAACCCGTCCGACAGGTCGCCGATGCGGATCTCGACGTCGTCCCCACCATGTTCGACGGCGTTCCGGAGCAGGTTCTCCAGCAACTGTGCCAGCCGGCTCCGGTCGGCTTCGACGGTGCGCTCGACATCCGCACGGAGACTCGCGTCACTCGACTCGACGTTCTGCCAGCAGGTCTCCGACAGTTCCGCGAGATCGACGGTCTCCGTGTCGTGCACTCGCTTGCTCCCACGGGCCAGTTGGAGGAGTGTCTGCGTCAGTTCGTCGATCCGGGTCAGCGCACGGTCGATCGCCTCGGTATGGTCGCTGGTGCACTCCTCAGCCAGGAGTTCCAAACGGCCCTGTGCGACGGAGAGAGGATTGCGGAGGTCGTGGCTGAGGACACCGGCGAACTCATCCAGGCGCTCGTTCTGTCGTTCCAGATTCCGTTCACGGATACGGACTTGTGCGGTTCGATCGATCTGCTCGAGTGCAGCCGCCATGTTGCCAGCTAGCAGCTCTCCGAGGACGACGTCCTGTGTATCGAACGCTTCCGGCTCCTCCGAGGCGTTGAGCAGGATTCCTCGGTCGCCGATCGGAATACAGAGTTCGCTCTCCACTGGCGAGTCCGGGTTCAGTATATTCGGGTCGTCGTGGACGCTGTCCACGGCAACTGCCTCTCCGGTCTCGTAGACGCGCCACGCGATGCTGTCTCCCTCCGTGAACGTGGGGGCCTCACCGACGAGTTCCTCGCTGAGTGCCGTCTGTGCCAGTGCCACGAGGCCGTCTCGCTCGTCGTCGTAGAGATGGACCGCATTCGCCTCCAGCCCCAGGACCTCCCGCGCCGCCCCGACGCCAATCTCGGCGACCTGCTGTGGAGTGCTCGCGGCCATCAGTTCCTGGCTCGTCTCGTTGAGCGCTTGCAGGCGCGCTTCCCGCTCAGTTTGTGACGTGATGTCACGGGTCGCCCCGGCCAGTTGAACGATGTTGTCGTCCTCGATGACCGGCGCAAGGCGTGTATGCCACCATTTCGTCGTCTCGCCGAACGTGAGTCGTTCGTCGTATTCGATGGGTTCGCGCTTCTCGATACACTCCTGATACTTCGTTACCACGTTGGCTGCTTGGTCGTCACTCAGCAGGTCCTGTGGTGTCCGCCCCTGGACATCAGCGGCCGTGGCTCCAGTCAGTTCCTCGTAGGCACGGTTCACCGACTGGAGGGTGAACGTCCGTTCGTCGACTACGTCGATCAGGAAGAGCGCATCCTGGGTGTGCTCGAAGATGGTCTCGGCTTGGTTCAAGCGCCGTCTCCGATCGAGCATGTGGGTGAACCACTGCCGTAACAGCTCGAAGAACGCCTTCTCGTTGTGTGTGAACGGTTCGCGTGAGCATTCACCGGCAAAACAGAGGGTGCCGAACAGTCGGTCGTCCATACCGAGCTTCCCACCGATATAGCACTCCAGGCCGAACGCCTCGTAGGCAGGGTCACCCTCCCAGCCCTGGTCACCAGCCCGGTAGACATCCAGTATCCCGTCGGACTGGATCGTTTTGCGGCAGTAGGTAGTGGAAAGATCGGTGACACCCTCTCGAACGATTTCGGAGCCGGAGATCCTGACGACCTCGTGCCGGTCGGTCTCCTCGTCGATGATAACGAGGTGTCCGTTTTCGACCCCCAGTCGGTCGCGCCCAAGCGCGAGCAAGCGGTCGATCTTCTCGGGGTCCGAGAGGGCCGTATCGGAGACGATTTCCAGGAGCTGTTGGCGGTACTGTTCGCTCTCCTCGCGGTGGCTGGCATACTCCTCGACGGTGGCGATCGCCCGATACTGACTGACGAGATTCGTGATGCGGTTGGCCAGGACACTGTACTGGTCGGTTCCGGTCTCCTTCTGGAGATAGTCGGAGACACCGGCGGAGATGGCATCGCTGGCGACCTCCTCCGACCCCTTGCCGGTGTAGAGGATGAACGGGAGATCAGGGTAGTCGTCGCGCACCGCCCGGAGGAACTCGATACCGGTCGTCCCCGGCATATCGTAGTCCGAGATGACACAGTCGAACTCGTCGTCGCCCAACCGCTCCAGTCCCGCCTCAGCACTGGTCGCAGTTCTGATGCTGAGACGCTCGTCCTCGCGTTCGAGGAACGACGCGGCCATGTCGGCAAAATCCGGCTCGTCATCGACATGAAGGACGTGGATGGCGTCCGGAACTGTGCTCATGATGATCTATTCTGTCTTCGGCGGTTGGACGATACGAGTAATAAATGTTTGAGATAGGGGTATCGCATACTGGCTGCCGGTTGTCACATCCATGCCCTGCCATGACCGACCCGAGTAGCCCTGATACCCCCATCGCGCTACGGTCGCACGCGGTATTCGGCACGCGGTTCGTATCAGGCCCCGAGGTCCAACGGGGACAGCCAGGATCACGTCGATCGTACTGCAGACCCGGATGATGACCGCTCCAACTACCGAAGATGCCTTTCGAACCCCGAACGGGCCGAATCGATCGACAGCGTAGAAACCGTCCTTGGGACGAACCATATGACCGTGGATCATGATCTCTTGAGACGGGCCGGTTACGGACGTCCAGTTGGAGACGCGATACCGATCCCGTGGTCGGGTCCGTGGAAGTAGCCGGTATCTCGGCCAGGGCCAGCGCCGACGTTCGAGAGGTCCTCCCGTGGCGTTCGGCTTCGAACGCCCCGAGCAGTTTTCCGGGGAGTTCGGGGGGTCGCCGAGTGTGGTTGCCTCCTCAGACGTTTCGACGTGTTCTCCGAATAGTTCCACATCCACGATGTTATGCCGCAATGAGGTGCCTACGCTACTTACGACGTCCTCCAGTCTCTTATGAGACCGACAGCCCACTGATAACGGAGTAGTCGGACGTTCCGGGAGCTACACGCTCAGGAGTATACGCACCGCTGGCGACACGTTCGGACGCGATGTTCGACCATTCGGACCACGCTCACGTGGCGTGGGACGTCGAGACGACGGGCTTTGGCTGGACGGATGGCATCACGGTTTCGGGGCTCTGGTTCCCCGGCGGCCACGCGACTCTGGTGCTCAACTCCGGCCCACATCACGCCGACGGCGAGCAGCTGGCCGAGTCGCTGACCGATACCAGCGAAGCGGCTGTGCGCGTGCGAGTCGCCGAGGACGAGAACGAGCTGTTGACGCCGATGGGCCGCGTGCTGTTCGAGCGATTCGACCGCGAGTACAACCGTCTCGGCGCGTACAACGCCGACTCGTGGCAGGGTGGGTCCGGTCTCCCGTCATCCGCACGCCGTGCATCCAGCAGGGCGTCGACTGGCCGTTCGACGGTGTCACGTCCGCCGACCTGTGGCAGCCGGTCAGGAAACGACTCAGCACGACCCAGACGGCGCACGGACCGTCGGAGGGGACGGAACTCGCCGACCGGCGCACACACCATCCTGTTCGACTCGACACGCCGAGAATCGGTGCTGGACGGGAGCGACGGTCACGTGTGGTACGCCGAGTATGACTACGATCCGTTCGCGGATTCGGGGAGTGCTGCCGCCCGCTACCGCGAGG
>ERZ1034569.818-NODE-818-length-10864-cov-6.539273_pt1 | contig 10864 bp, 12 predicted proteins | sample MGYA00520706_ERZ1034569 | MGnify/ENA primary metagenome ERZ1034569 (study PRJEB33760, sample SAMEA4777722) | hypersaline lake metagenome | biome: hypersaline environment; feature: brines | place: Spain | collected 2014-08 | depth 0 m ...
TGTCGGTCGGCCACACCGAGGTGCACGGCTACTACATCGAGGTGACCGACGCGAATCTCGACCGGGTGCCCGACGACTACGAGCGCCGGCAGACACTGAAAAACGCGGAGCGCTACTACACGCCTGCGCTCAAGCGACACGAGGAGGAGATACTCCGTGCCGAGCAGCGGGCCGACGACCTGGAGTACGACCTGTTCCGGGAGGTCCGCTCACAGGTGGCCGCCGAGTCCGGACGGGTCCAGGCGCTCGCGGACGCGCTGGCCGAACTCGACGTGTTGGTCTCGTTTGCAACCGTCGCCGCCGAGCACGACTACACCCGACCGACGGTCGGGGGTGGCGGAACAGACCGCGGCCGTGAACTCCACGTCAGCAACGGCCGACACCCCGTTGTCGAGCGAACCCAGGCGTCGTTTGTTCCGAACGACGCCCACCTCGACCGGGCCGGCCGTCTCGCGGTCCTGACCGGGCCGAACATGAGCGGCAAGTCGACGTACATGCGACAGGTGGCGCTGACGGCGATTCTCGCACAGGCCGGGAGCTTCGTTCCGGCGAGGGAGGCACGGCTCCCCGTGTTCGATCGCGTGTTCACCCGCGTCGGCGCCAGCGACGACATCGCCGGCGGGCGCTCGACGTTCATGGTCGAGATGAGCGAGCTCGCGACGATACTCGACAGGGCGACGGAGCGCTCGCTTGTATTGCTCGACGAGATCGGCCGCGGAACGAGCACCGCCGACGGTCGCGCCATCGCACAGGCGGTGACCGAGCACCTCCACGACGAGGTCGGCGCGTTCACCCTGTTTGCGACCCACCACCACGACCTGACCACCGTCGCAGCCGAGCTCGAAGCCGCGCACAACCTCTACTTCCGCACCGAGCGCACGACCGCGGGGGTGCAGTTCGAGCACGCTGTCGAGCGCGGGACCGCCGACGCCTCCTACGGGGTCGAGGTGGCCGCAACCGCCGGTATCGACGAGGCGGTCGTCGACCGCGCACGGGCCCTCCTCGACCGGACCGAGGATACGACAGGGTCCGGAACGGACAGCACCGCCGGCGAGGCCGACGCTCCGGCTGTCGACGATACCCCGGCCGTCGACGACACCCCGGACCGGGGCGACGCGGGCGACACCGCCGACCTGTCGGACCGACTCCGCGAGGTCGACCTCGCCTCGACGACGCCGCTGGAGGCATTGAACACGCTTGCCGAACTGAAAGAACACGTCGAAGACGACGAGTGACCGGAGTCCACGGAACGGCTACAGTAGCCTCCCAGCCACGTTCACCGACACGAAAACGAGAACAAGACCGCCGAGAAGCGCCGTAGCCGCCCGGAGACCGCCTGCTAGGCGGGCTCTCTCGGAGGGAATCATCTCCGCGAAGCCACGCAGAACGAACGCGGTACCGATGAGCACCTGCATGGCGAACGTGTCGCCGCTAGCGAGAGCGTTGAACAGAAACAGGGCGAACCAGCACACACCGAGTCCAGCGTGGAGTAGGCCGGTCCGTCGACCCTCGGGCTCTCGAAAACCAACAGCGTCCACCTGTTCTCTCATAACAATTCACTCCTCTCACTGGTCACGTCGTTTCTGGCATAGATCTCCCTCGTTTCGAACTGCTGTCACGGTTCGAGTGAGACAAACTCCAGACTGCGCTCGTCGAGCAGCCGCCTCGCGGTGTCTGTGACCGACGGGGCCACCAGGACCCCCCGGACGGTCGTGCCCTCGTGGAGGTCACGGTCGAGTGCCGCGACGTACCGGTTGAGTTGGCTGACCGCGTCGGGACCGACACGTCGACGTTTCAATTCGACGATCACGACGTTCCCGTTGCTGTCTTGGCCGTAGATATCCACCGCGCCGGCGGGGGTTTCGCGCTCGGTGGCCCGGGGCTCGAACCCCGGCTCCAGCAGTGACGGCTCCGCGAGGATGCGCTCGCGCAGGTCCGCCTCGGTTCCGGTCAAGACGAGTTCGGCGGCGTCGGTCGCCTCGTAGGCCGTCGCGTGGACGACACGCCCGAACCGGACGACCAGTTTCTCGTCGGGGCTGGTCCGGTGGCTCCGGACGACCAGGTGGTCGTCCTCGATGTCTGCCTCGTGTGTGCAACCCGGCGGCTGCCAGTTGACCGGTTGCTGTCCCTCGTCGGTGTGGACCAGCACCGTCCCGTCCGGCTTGAGTACGACTAACCGGTCACCGGGGTCGAGTGTACTCGCGGCGCGACCGTCGTACTCGACACGGCAGCGACCGAGCAGGGTACACAGGCTGTCACCGGCCGTCTCGATGAGTTCGAGTGTCGTCTCGTGGTCGGGGTCGACGGCGGTTCGCAGCGCCTCTGTCACGGCACAGGCTAATCCACTGACCCACTAAAACCGCACCATCCGAGGCCAACAGACGGGCAGTCCGGGTCGCGTCGCCCGGTGGCGTGTCACAGTCTGTGCGGTCTCTGGGCGGTGACAGTTTCTCACTGTGTGTCCGGCAGACCGGGCGGAGTGAGGCGGTCGGGCGGACAGTACCGCCGCAGTGCGAGCACCAGCAGGTCCCGCGCGGTCACGCTGTCGAGCCAGGTCAGGCCGATGGCGTCGTGAAACAGCGCCTTCAGGAACCCGACAGTCCGCCGCAGACGACGCAGTTCACCGACCGTCTCGACATGGACGAACAGCCCCGTTGCCCGGTCGGTCGGGATGTCGAACCCGGGCCACACCGGCAGGTATACCCTAACGCCGTCGCCGGACACGTGGTAGACAGCATCGACACCGAGTGTATCGACGGTCCGGGGAAACACAGCACGGTCGTACCGTCCCCGGTACCGCCAGTCTGCGCCGGTGAGCGCGCCGACGGCGTCACCGGGCCCGGCGAGCACCGCGACGAGACGGCGCTCGCCGGCCGCCCAGTGTGCGTAGTACACCTCCACCTGTCCGTCGACCGCGAGCGCCGCCAGCGCACGCTCACCCACGGAACCCACCACCTGTTCGCATCGGTGCCCGCTGGTCGCGTCCTGAAACAAAACTGCCGGGGTCACGGGGTCGTCTGGCCCGATGTCGACGGTGTCTGGCGGGTCCGCGCCTGTTCTCAACGGTGGTAGACGGACCCACACGGACTGCTCGACGGTCTGTGGTGGCACCGACAAAGGCTCAGGCTTAAGACCACGCCGACCGGGCCTTGTGACATGGACACGGAGTACGAACTCGCTGTCGAGAACACGCCAGACACAATCTCGGCTGGAACCGCACTGCTCTTACTGCACCCGAGTATCGGCGAGACCGACCGTATCGATACACAGTTCCTGAAGACTGACACCGACCACATGCTTGTCGTCTCGACGCGTACGACCGCCCGAGAGGTGGGCCAGAAGCTCGAACACTACGGCGTCGACGCCTCACAGGCGACCATCATCGACGCGGTCTCGGCCGAGCGTGGCTACACCCGACGGCAGAGTGACGACGTTCGCTACGTCGCCCAACCGGGCAATCTCGACGACCTCGTCTCGGAGATCGAGCGGTTTCTCGACGAGACAACGGGGAAGCGCCGTGTCAGCGTCGACTCTATCACCGAGATGGTGTACTACGCCGACGAGGAACAGACACACGCCGCCGTCGAGCGCATCCTCGACCTGCTCGCGGAGCACGACGCGGTCGGGCTGTTCCACCTGGCCCGGGGGGTTCACGACGAGGACGTCGTCGCGGCGTTCCGCGAGCGTTTCGACGGTGTCATCGAACTCGACGCCGACGGTGCTGTCTCCACCTCGATGACCTGACCCCCCGGGTTCGGTCTCGACGCTCTCGTGATAGCACGATCGACGGGTGGTGCGGGTGGAATTCTGTTCTCCTAGAAAACACGGGGAATTTGACCCACTTCACAAACAGTTAAAAGGGGCCGCACGAACCTCTATGTCGTATGCCGGAATGTCAGAACTGCGGTGCATTCGTGACGGCTGATTATGCCCGTGTTTTCACACCGAACAGCGTCGACGCGCCGAGGGTCTGCCCACGGTGCGAGGACAAGATACGCGACGGAGCAGACGTCCGACAGGCGCGGTCGACCCGTCGGGGATAACCTCCGAGCGGTCTCCGTTCACCGGAGCAGTCTGCGTGCCTCGGTAAAGACGTCGTCGAGGCGGTCGGGGTCACGTGCCTCCGCCGTGATTCGCACGACAGGTTCGGTCCCGCTCGCACGCACCAGAAACCACGCATCCCCGCGTTCGACCCTGACACCGTCGAGCGTTGTGACCGCCTCGTAGCGGTCTGCCCGCTCTCGGACCGTCGCCATCGTCGCCTCCCTCTGTTCTACCTCGACGCTCGTGCGGCGAAGCGGGTAGGTCTCGACCGCACCGGCACGCTCGGAGAGCGGTCTCTCGGCCGCGAGGGCGGCGAGTCTACACGCCGCGAGCGGGCCGTCCGGACAGAGGCTCTCGTCGGGCCAGATCCAGGCCCCGCTCGGTTCGCCGCCGAACGCGACCCCGGACTCGCTCGCGGCCGCGGCGACGTACACGTCTCCGACCGGTGTCCGGACGGTGTCGATACCGGCCGCCGCGAGGTGGTCCTCGACTGCGAGGCTCGTGTCCACCGGGACGGCGACACGCCCCCCGGCACGGGCGGCCTCGCGCCCGAACACCGCGAGCAACACGTCGCCCGACAGAAACTGCCCGGTCTCGTCGACCGCGCGCATCCGGTCCCCGTCTCCGTCGTGGGCGACCCCCAGGTCGGCGTCTGTCTCGGCGACCAGTGTGGCGAGTGACTCACAGTGTGTGGCGGTCGGTTCACTCGGCCGGCCGGGAAACGCACCGTCTGGCCGTGCGTTCAGTGTCTCGACCGCACAGCCGAGGTCGCCGAGCGCGTCGGCGGTGACCCCGCCGACACCGTTCCCGATATCGACCACGACCGACAGTTCGCGGTCGAGTGTGACCGCGCCGACGAGCGCCTCCCGGTGTCGGTTGCCTGCCTCGCCTGCTGTTCGTTCTCCGAACCCGTCCCACGCGGCCAGCGCCGTCTCGCCGGCCTCGACCCGCCCGGCGATGCGCTCGCGCCCGGCGGCGTCGAACGCCTGGCCGCTCGGCTGCCAGAGCTTGATACCGTTGTCCGCCGGTGGGTTGTGCGAGGCCGTGACGGCGACCCCCGCGTCGGCGTCCATCCACCCGACGGCCCGCGCGAGCGTCGGTGTCGCCGCCAGCCCGATATCGACCACGTCGGTCCCTGACTCACAGAGCCCGGCCGCGAGCGCGTCGACCATCGCACGGCCGCTCTCGCGGGCGTCCCGGCCGACGACGACCCGTTCGGTGTCGACACCGAGTGCGCGTCCGATCTCGAGTGCGAGCTCTGCCGTGACCGTCTCGCCGACCGGACCCCGTACACCGCTGGTCCCGAACATACCTGTGACTCGCAGGCGGGCGGCTTTGGACTGTCGGTCCGTTACTCCGAGGCCTGCTCCTGACGGGCGGCCTCGCGTTCGAGTTCGCGGTCGATGTCGTCTTGCAGGTTCGACATCGACTCGACAGTGACCACGTTTCCTCCACCGGGGTCGACCACCATCACCTCGGTCCCCTCCTCGATCTCGCTGTTCATGCTGCGTGCCTGATAGTACGGATTGAACCCACCGCTGTCGAGTTTCACCTCCCCGTCCGTCGCGGTGACACGGTCGGTGACCCGGCCGGTCTGACCACGCAGCGACGAGGAGTCACTGGTCCGCCCGCCGTCGACCCCGCCGTAGATATCGAGTTGCTGGTAGGCGTACAGCGTCACGGATGCACTGACCAGCACCGTCACCGACATCGCGAGCAGGAGAATCACGCCACCGCCAAACAACGCCCCCACACCGACGCCGACGATACCCGCCATGAACAGCGCGACGCCCGCGACAAAGAAGTGTGCCCCCGGCGCGAACGCCTCGGCGACGATCAGGGCCGCACCGAGGAGTATCAGGAGCAGCGGAAAGTTCGAGAGCGCCAGGCCAAACACCATACACGATGTAGTAGTGCCCGTCAAATAACTGTTCTGGGTCCCGACCCCTCGTTCGCGAGCCGGCCGTCTATCACCAGCACGGCGCACCCGGAACCACGGCGTTCCGCGTACAGCCGACCCCGTCGGGGGCACCGGTCACGGCGAGTTCGACGGCTGTGAGCACCACCCGTCCGGTGACAGTGACGAGCGCGAACCCGACGACTGCCCTGTGCTAACCGTAGCCGGGGCTCGGCTACCGGGAACGCAAACTGCAAAGCTGTCGCGCCCAGGCGTACCGGTATGACGACGGTCGTTCTGCTGGCCGACCCTCCGGGGGCTGTCGCCCCGCTCGGGGCGCTCGTTCCGGACCTGCTCTCGGCGACAGAGGCTCGACAGCTCTCCCGTGCGATGCTCGCGGACGTCGCCGTGACTGTCCAGCGTGGCGAGGCCGACCTGCTGGTGAACTACCCGGCCGACGACAGGTCGGTGGCGTCCGGGCTCCGTGACCTCCTCGACGGGGCGGCTCCGGAGCCAGACAGCGTGCGATACGAGCCACAGATTGGTTCGAACAGGGCGGCCCGCGTCGGCAACGCGCTCACGCATCTCCTGTGCGAGGAGGAGAAAAAAAGCGCCGCGGTGGTCGACCAGACGGCCGTCTTTCTCCGGCGTGAACACGTCGGCCGGGCGGCGATGCTCCTCCGGACGAGCGACGTGGTGCTCGGGCCCGCACCCGGTGGTCGGGTCGCGTTTGCCGGTTTTCGTGAACCGATCGAGTTCACCGACAGCTACGCCACCCCGGCGCTGGCGACGTTCGCCGAGCGTGCCGCCGCGGCCGCTCTCGGTGTCGACTTTCTCCCGATGACGCCGCTGGTCGAGCGCCCCGCTGACCTGACGACGGCGCTTGCGGTGCTCGCCGCCAGGCGCACGGCCGACCGACGACTCCCACCCCGGACGGCCGCCCTGCTCGACGGCTGGGACCTCTCGGTGGCTGCCGACGGCAGCCTCTCCCGGCCGTCCGACAACGATTAGAGGCCGGCCCGACAACCCTCTCCCGTGGTGAGGTAGCCTAGCCCGGCCAAGGCGCCTGCCTTGAGAGCAGGTGTCCGAGAGGACTCATGGGTTCAAATCCCATCCTCACCGTCCGGTGAGACCCATTGTCTCCCGCCACAGAGCAGCCGCCCGGCGGTTTCCTCACACTGTACGCCAGAACTGGGATTTGAACCCAGAATCCCGTGAGGGAACACGCTCTCCAAGCGTGCGCCTTACCGTTCGGCCATTCTGGCCCGTCCGAACCTAGCAAGAGACCCGAACTAATCTCTTTCGTTCCGTCACAACGGGACCACCCGATGCCGTGTCGGTCGACACACTCCGGTGTGACCGCCGGGGCCGCCGGAGCCGTCTGGTGTTCAGTCTGTCGCCGCGACGGCCTCCACCTCGACGGCGACTCCCTTCGGGAGTGCGGCCACCTCGACCGCGCTCCGGGCCGGCGGGTCACCGTCGAAGAAGTTCTCGTAGACGGTGTTCATCTGCTCGAACTCGTCGATGTCGGTCATGTACACCGTCACCTTCAGGAGGTCGGCCGTGCCCGCGCCGGCCGCCGACAGAACGGCTTCGAGGTTCTCCATCGCCTGCTCGGTCTGGACGTCGATACCCGCGCCGTCGAGCAGGTCACCCGCCGGGGTGAGCGGGATCTGACCTGCAGTGAACACCAGATTGTCGGTTGCCGTGGCCTGACTGTACGCGCCGACCGCCGCCGGCGCATCGTCTGTGCTGACCGTGCGTCGCATGCAGAAACCCGCGCACCGACACGGCATAAATCTCCGGGACCGAGAACGGAGCGCTACGCTCATTACACTGGCCGGTCTACCCGGCCCCATGCCCGATGCGGTGTCACCGGTGGTCGCGGACCTTGCAGAGCTTGTCGGTCCGGGTGAAGACGATATCCTGGCCGAGATGGAGACACACGCCGAACTAGAGTCGTTTCCGACTGTCGGGCCGGCAGTCGGTGGCTGGCTCGCGCTGCTCGCCCGTGCCGTCGACGCCGAGCGGGTGTTCGAGTTCGGCTCCGGGTTCGGCTACTCGGCGTACTGGTTCGCCCGCACACTCCCCGCCGACGGCGAGATAGTCCTGACAGAGGTCGATGCCGACGAGCTCGCGCTCGCTCGGGAGTACTTCGAGCACGCCGGCCTGGCGGACCGTGCCCGGTTCGAACACGGCGACGCGCTCGACACCGTCGAACGGTACGACGGCCCGTTCGATGTTGTGCTCATCGACAACGAGAAGCAGCGCTACCGGGCGGCGTTCGAGGCAGTCGAGCCGAAGCTCCGGTCGGGGAGTCTGGTCCTCGCGGACAACGCCGTGACCGCCGGCCACGTCGACCGGGAGGCGGTCCGCGCCCTGCTGGCCGGCGAGGACGTAGCCGCGAGTAACGGCTCCCGGGGTATCGCCGACTACCTCTCTCTCGTCCGCGAGCGGTCGGATGTCGAGACCGTCTTGCTACCGCTCGGCGAGGGTGTCGCCGTGAGCCGACTCCGGTGAGTCGACACCCCTGGAGGGGCTGTCGGCCCCCGGCGTGCCCGGTCTGAGGAGCGCGCCCCCTTCGACACGCTCAGCCCGAACTGTCATGTGGCCCCCGACTGTAATATGCGTATGGACAAGCACGTGCTCGTTCCCGTCGACGGGTCCGACAGTTCGTGGGAGGCATTCGACTACGCGCTCGAGGAACACCGGGAGGACCGGCTCACGGTCCTCCACGTTATCGACCCGATGCAGGGCGACTACGAACCGGACGAGGCGGAGACGGGGGCAATCCAGCGGAGCGAGAAGGTCGAAAGTGAAGCCCGCGAGCGACTCGACGCGGCCGGTATCGACGACGCGACGACCGTCGTCAGGGAGGGCCGGCCGGCCGACGAGATCGTCGCCGCCGCCGACGCCGACGAGATCGACCAGGTGGTGATGGGGAGCCGTGGGCTCTCGGGTGTGAAACGGCTCCTGCTCGGGAGTGTCGCCGAGACCGTCGTTCGGCGGGCGGAGGTGCCGGTCAACATCGTCCGGTGACCCACGGGGTGTCCCCACCCTCGGTTCACCGGGAGCCGGGGTTCGACCTGGTTCCTCCGGTCGCATCGACGGTGATGTCGGCGCCGAGACCCGGACGACCGTCCCCACCCGGCCACCGATACGTATCAACTCGATAACCAACCTTTTCCCGAGATGTCCAGTTGTTCTGACGACGTATACCCGCCAGAACAGTCTGCTCGCGGCTGAATAGCCGACAACCCGCGAGAACCTTGTTAACGACTCTCAGAGTAGTGTTATAACCCTCCGGGTGGTATAAGAAAACGACTATGAAAAAGCAGGAACTCATCCATCTCCACGGCCTGCTTGCACAGGTACAAAATCACTACGAGGAGCAAACAGGCGACACGGTCGAGCACGACCGGTACACCTCGCTCGGTGTACAGCCAACCTCGATCCACAAGTCAAAGACCGACCACAAGGATGCGGTCTTTGCACTCGCAAAGGGAATTACCTCCGAGATGACCGACACGGAGACAGAACGGGTCTCCGCTGCCGCGGACTGACTGTTCAGTTCTGCTGTGGACTCACCTGCCGAATAGCTACGGCTGTGTAAGACCGTCGTGCCGACTCCCGGGTAGGAGACCGCCTGTCGGTGGTGTGGCCCAAACAACACCCGTGCAACGTAGTCAGGGGTAAGTACGCTCGACAACAACATCGACTGTGGAGTTCCCGACCTCACCCGCGCCGGTTAACTCGGTCGACCCGACCGCGCTAAAGGCGCGTATCGACGGCGGCGAACCGGTGACGATTCTCGACACGCGTCCGGCAGACCAGTACGAGACCTGGCAGATACAGGGCGAGACTGTCACCTCGCACAACGTTCCGTACACCGCGTTCCAGGGCGGAACCGTCGAGGAGGCCGTTGCCGACGTTCTGCCGACCGACCGCACAGTCACAGCCGTCTGTGCCATCGGCCGGTCGAGTGAGTACGTCGCGGGTGTGCTCGCCGACCACGGTTACGACGTGGAACACCTCGCCGACGGGATGGCGGGCTGGGCCCGCCTCTACGAGACAGTCGAGATAACTGGCTACGGCGGTCCGGGTCGGGTCTGGCAGTACCAGCGGCCGTCGAGTGGCTGTCTGGGCTATCTGGTGGTCGACGGTGACGAGGCGGCCGTTGTCGACCCGTTACGGGTGTTTACCGACCGGTACCTGGCTGACGCCGCCGAACACGACGCGGAACTCGTCCGGGCAGTCGACACGCACGTCCACGCAGACCACATCTCCGGCGTTCGAGCACTCGCGGCCGCGGGCGTCGAGGGGGTGGTGCCCGCGCCGGCGACCGACCGTGGACTCGCCGACACCGACCGACTGACACTCCTCGCCGACGGTGACAGACTCGAGGTCGGTGGACTCGGTATCGAGGCGGTTCACACCCCCGGTCACACCTCCGAGATGACCAGCCTGTCTGTTGGTGACGAACTGCTGTTGACCGGTGACGGACTGTTTCTCGACAGTGTCGCCCGACCGGACTTGGAGGCCGGTGACGACGGTGCCCCCGACGCCGCCCGGCAGTTACACGACTCACTGCACGAGCGTCTGCTCGACCGGCCCGACAGAGTGCTCGTCTGCCCTGGTCACCATAGCGGGACCACCGACGCCGCTGCCGACGGCAGCTACACCGCCCGACTCGAACAGGTCCGGAGCCTCGACGTGCTCTCGTTGTCCCGTGAGGTGTTTGTCGAGACAGTTCTCTCGGCGATGCCGCCACGACCCGCGAACTACCAGCGAATAATCGCGACCAACCTCGGCCAGCGCGAGACTGACGACGAGGAGGCGTTCACGCTGGAACTCGGGCCGAACAACTGCGCTGTGAGCGGGTCGACCGCCGACTGAACCGATTCAGCCGAGTCTGTCGAGAAT
>ERZ1034569.819-NODE-819-length-10859-cov-15.748334_pt1 | contig 10859 bp, 8 predicted proteins | sample MGYA00520706_ERZ1034569 | MGnify/ENA primary metagenome ERZ1034569 (study PRJEB33760, sample SAMEA4777722) | hypersaline lake metagenome | biome: hypersaline environment; feature: brines | place: Spain | collected 2014-08 | depth 0 m ...
ATCACGAAGCGGAGATCAGAGACCATCTTGAAAGCCTGCTTGAATACGACTACTGTCAGTCGTGCGGCTCAAAGTACGATCAAGAATCGAGTCCAGAGACCTGTACTGAATCCGATTGTAACGGACAGATCGAGTCTGCGACAGAAGAATATGGGCATCTCGTTGACAACGTCTTGTCGTCATTCGCCAAACGGTTCATCAATCACTATCGGAATTACACTGACGACCTGTACGAAACAGTTGACGAATTAGCTGAGCGAGAGCTCGAATTGAATCAAGAGTTGCGTAAAGCAGCCGACGACGAAGAAATAACGAGAATCCGTTCGGAATTGAATGATATACGCGACCGCCAACAGGTCATTCAAGACCATCTCGCTGACGTTCGTTCAGAAAGTTACGTAGACTTCCTGAGAGGGTCGAGGCAGAGTAAATACGCTTTCAATATGCGTAACATCTCTACCTCTGTCGGACTCACCCTTATCGAGGAGAACTACGAGCGTCGGCGGCTAGGTAGTGGAGAGGGAGGACGTGAGATGCGGATGGCGATGAGCGAACTCCATCCCGGAGCGGTGTATCTCCACAACGGGGAATCGTACGTAGTTACCCGAGTGGAGTATGACGATTACGCTTCGGAGACTCTCGAAGACGATATCGCACAAAACGAAACGGTGGACTTCGGGCAAGAGTTCGTCTGTCCTGTTTGCCATACTACGTACGAAGACCAGAGGTCCGAGTGCGAAAACTGCGACAGTGGAGCAGGGTTAAAACGCCGGCGACTAGCAGTGATGAACTCCGTCGAAGCCTTCCGCGAAGATTTGGCCGTTTCAACGGATGGTGAATTCGAAGCCCGCGATGTGTACACTCAAAGCGATGCAGAAATACAGAGTTCCTTCTCTGATCGGGATACGAGTATTCTTTCGTTCGAGTCGGAGCACGAATTCACTCTAGAGAACGCAGAAGGCGAGTCGATTGGTTCACTCCGCTACGGTGAATTGGACGTACTCGTACACGCCACGGGGTATCGAGCTCGATACACCAATGGGGCTATCGATCCACAGGAATCACTCTTCGAACGCTGTGGGGTTGAAGCATGTACGGGCATAATCGTCAGAGAGGAAGACTCTGCCAGGTGCTCTGTCGATTCAAGTCACGATCCCGATGGTTTTGATACGCCTTCTGAGTTCGTTCGCTTAGGATACAAATACCAGACTGAAGGTCTGGAGATAGACTTGGACTCAGATGTCGCTACCCATAGTCTGGCCCATGGTCTTCGCATTAGTCTTCAGTATCTTGGGGGAGTCGATATTCGAGAGATCAGTGAAAGCGTAGAGGACGATGTTGTATATGTGTTCGACTCTCAGGAGGGTGGGGCCGAAATATCACGGATACTTGTTGAAGAGGGTGAAGAGGGGTATACTCAATTCCGTGACGCTATGCGATTAATCGGTGATCATTTCGACTGCGATTGCGACAGCGGGTGCCCACTTTGTATCTATCAGTATGGATGTGACCGGAGAAATGATCCGCAAACTCTCGATAGGAATAGTATCATTGATATTGATAGACCTATTCACTTATCCGAGTGAAAGACTGTCGTCGTGCTCGAAATTAATTTAATTCCTCCGGAATCGGCACTGGAAATCATTCTACCTCAGAATATTTTGCTCTCACTCCGATTGCCGCGGATCAGAGCTATCGAGGGAAAGGCAAGTTAATCAAATCAGATAGTATTATTCAGTATATTCTGATACTGCCTGAATAGAATCTGCTGTCACCATCTGTTGTTCATTATCAAGACTATGATCCAATGCTCTTCCACAAAGTGAAAGTACCTGTCGAATATTTCCTTGCGAGCGCTGGTGAATCATCGCGAGAGCCTCTGAATCGAATGGTTCAACCTGCGTTGCGCTACCCTCGCGCGCAGTCTCCAGATATTTATATATCAGTTCTCTTAGATTCTCATCAGTTAATGGTCGTAGCGATACTTCATTTCCGATTCGTTCAGAGAAGGCGTGATACTGACTCATAACGTCTTGCCAGACCTCTGGTGCACAAGCGAATAATACCGAAAGACCAGAGCCATTTTGATCCATCAAATGTCGAATACTGTTTAGCGTCGTCTGCTTGTTTTTGTTGCTTAGTCGCGTAATCGATTCAAACTCATCGATGAATACAAACACACCGGTATAACCCAATTCTAGAAGAAGGTTCTTTAACGAAGTAAACGCCCGGACAGTCATTGTGTCATCATCAAGCGCACTGTGAATTTCCATCTCTTTGCGTTGTTCATATCGAATTCCCTCTGCAGTCAGCCATTGCCAAGCGTATAGATTCGTGTCTTCATACACCATGTGAACGATAGCCCGAGCAAAGTCAGCAAACTTCGTAATGTCACTCAGTTTTTGTATAGCAACTGGGACAAGTTCTGATAGCAATACCTCGCCTTGCTCAATTAGTGACTTCATTTCATCGCCCCCGACAGGATTTATTTCAGTTTCCTCACTGGCAACCATTGCTAAGAACTCGTATGCGATTGATTGTATCTTTTCAAAACCAGCATCATACATGAACTCATGATAAATATCAAGAAATCCGTCCCCTGGTTTAGCTACGTAGCCAACAATCACGTCTTCACGATTTTGTATCAGTGATCGAGCATATTTGAGAGTGTGGGATTTACCGTTGCCGTACTTACCAGTTATGACAAGATGTTTTGATTTTCCTGAACTCAGAAGTGTTGAAACCGTCTCGCTCACCGCCTCAGCAACGTGGTCCTGTCCACAGTAGACCTCAGGATTATCACCTGGTACTGGACTATATGGAAAGGGATTTTTTCTAAGACTATACATCGAGTAGTCGCGTTCGCTGTCGGTAATAGTAAATGCGTTTTCACTCATGAGTCTGACTCCTGCGTATATGTGATGTCCTCATCGTGGACTGTGAGGTAATAATAGCGTTTATTAAATTGCTCTACGCCGGCCATAATCCGATCTGTTGAATGTGATGTTGAGATTAGTCCTTCTTTATCTGAGAGATTCAATTGTTTAATACCATATGCCGCATTTTTTGCTCCAGTATCTATCGGCGCGCCTGACAGTTCTATTTTACCGACGTTCTGTTTAGAGAGTTCACAGAGCGCCTCATCGATAGCATCACGTGTGACACCAATCTTCATACAAAGCATTTCTCGAATTCTGGGAATTGATAAATGTCGTTGTCGTATTCCAATTCCTGTTGTTTCTTCGAGATTATGATATATCTCCAGAACAATTTGATCGAAATTGTCTGGAACAGTCGTTAACTGGGCGATATAGTATTCCCCAGTAAATGCGTTGCGTTGGACCGGACCAAGTCGCTCACCCCAATCACTGAGAAGTTCAACGCTAGTTCGGTTGTACGTATAAGGGGTCGACATAGCCTGTGTCTCTAGATGCTGGAGTGCTTTATCCAACTCAACTGGACCGGTTTTCTCAACCGTATTAATAAAGGCGCGATAATGTGGGCTGTGTGTTGCAAGAATTGAACTCACTCGCGTCCAATTCTCATTCTGTACTGTCATAATTAATTCTTCACCGCTTGTTGTTTGTTCATAAGTGCTATCTTGAACCTCCTCAACAAACCCGATTCGTTGCGTCTCCAGCAGGACAGACCGGGCACGTCGGTGAGTGATATCTAGTTCTGGTTCAATGTCATTCGTCGTTCTTGTCGACTCACCACAAAGGTATGTAGCCTCGACAAGTCGGGCTAGCGTCACCGGTCGGATGGTAGGGCGCTCGTTGCTCATTTGAGTCTCCGAACTTGTTGTTTTGCTATATTAAATGCTCGTTTCGTGACTTTATTGCCTTGAAATCGAAGATTAAGATATTCTTCAATTTTTTCACCAGCAGCGACCATATACCGAAAACGCCGCAACTCTAACGCGAGCGCCCAGAGATTATGTTGGACTAATAGATCTCGATCTTCTCGGACCATATCAAAGTCCTGTGAACTGCATACAGGGCAGGCACATGGAAGATAAGATAAATTATCTATATTTTTCATTGGCTCACCACCAAATCCCGGGATTAGATAATTTCGATTTCCAGCGCTTCGAATAAACGCAGAGGAATCGAAACTATCTACACCTAAATACAATAGGAGAGGTTGGTAGGTGAGTCCTCCAAGGCCATACACATGGAGATGTTTATTTGTCTCCCGTCGTGCGGCTAGTATTATTTTTGTGACCTTTTCATAATCTGTGCGAATTGGCACAAGACTCCCGACCGCATAGCCGTCGAACTCACCATTATGTTCAAGATACTGGATCGTATTTCGAACTGTTTCTGGATCGTATCCGTGGACACTAGCCAAGAGATGTTCCTTTCCGTTGTGTATTTCGCTCGCCTCAAGGGCTAGTTCTGCGCTTTTAGAGATTCGTCGTTGATTCTCTGCTTTCCTGTTGTCCCGTGATAGTGGAAGGTCAACCGTGCCAAATATATCGGCTTCAACTTGTCGTTGCGTCTCAAGAGTTTCCGCAGGTGTCGTGTCGACCTCATTCGTATGAAAGTCGTATCCACCGCTATCAGCGAAGATGATCGTATCTCCTGAGACATCAATATCCTCTCGAAGTGACGGACCGTTCAGTATTCGTTGCCATTGTGGGTCTCGGTTCCGGATTGCCCGGGCGTTGACCATTGCTGTAGATAGGTCAGGGATACTCTCAGTGTACTCTGGCGTGTTATCACTTGACCGCTTACCAACATTGCTCACCGGAAAAAGAACCGGGGTTTGGAGCATTCCGTGGGGGGTGTCTAGTGTCCGCTGTCTGTATAGCATTACGACGCCCTGTGGTTAGCTGGGTTTCATGATAAAACTTTGCTTAAGCAAAGCCATTTTTCAAAAGACCAATACTCATTTTATAACCAGTATCAAAATAAACTGTAGATGGGTTTTGAGGATGTACGCAACGTCATTAGACGTAAGCGGACCTATGAGATACTTGAATATCTTGACAATTCAGATAATCGAAACTTTTCTGAGATCACTGCAGAAATTGACTCATCTAGTGATACTATCTCGCAGACTTTAGACGTACTTTGTGAATACGATCTTATTACACGCAGGGAACGAAGTCAAAAAGATGTCCGCTATATGATTACGAAAAAAGGAGAGCATGCACGCGAGGAAATTATCAAATTCGAAGAAATCTTATGTCCTAAGACGCCTGATAAGTGATTATGATTATTTTTCCTTAGAGTAAATCAGTTGGTACCTATATGAGACGAATTTCAGTATGCGTGTTCTTGTCCAATTAAATGATCAGTTTGACTCATACAAAATATGTGATTTTCCATAAATGACACATATTACGTAAGAACTAGGAATTTCATCACGGTTAAAATTGAAAAATTATCATTGTATTCTCCCGAGAAACACATCAAGAATGTCAAAAATTCTCAATACCTGCCTGCACTGCTTCATCTTCTGTATAGCGACAGAGCGTCCGTACTGTTTTGGGATCGATTTCGTCAGCACTAGACAAGTTCTGTGCAAAGTTGTCTAAGTAAAGTCCCTTGAGACCAACCACAATCGTTCCGTGTCGCTTGGCATCGTCTGTTCGGGCGGGGACAGAAACGATATTATCATACTGATCATTGACTATATCTCGATTGAATACAACGCCAATTTGATCTGGTTGAACTCGTTGAACCATTTGATCAATATTGATACTATTGTAGTAATCTTTACCCAGCGAAAAGAATACCACATCATACTCAGACTGTGTCAGTATCTTCGAAACGTCATGTTTAATATTTAACATTTTAGATCGATCTCGTATCTGCTGGACCGTCATGTTGCTAAATGTAACTTCATACGGTGGGAGCAATTCGTTTTCGGCAATAAGTCCGAATCCTGCACTAATGAAGTAACGCTGAACACTATGACCATCGCTCCGCAGTCGGCGGACAGCAGATGTGATTTGTTCCTGCTGACGCCCAGTATAGAGGTCACAAGCCGCGACGCTGTGTATATTCTCCCGTTCGAGCAGGTCTTCTTTTGAGTACTTATCAACCTCATCAATGTCAAATTCACGCATCCCCTCAGGAGTGTATTTGGATCCGGAACACTGATCGATAATAAGGATGTTTATTCCGTCATCTGTGTTGGTGTTGATCACTGGTTCGTGTGGAGCGAAGTCCTCTCCAATGGAATAACTCTCTCCAAGAGATGCTAGCACACGTTGACGCAGTTCCGCTGATTGACTATTTATCATCACCTGTCCAACTGTTTCCTGAAGTGCCCGCGTAATTCCATTCTCGGAATTATCATTATCATTATCATAGACATACACTTGGTCATGTTGAATAAACGCCTCCCGAAGATTCCTTATTGGTTTATCAGCTGCAAGAGAGACATTCCTTGGTGATGCTTCCCACCACTCATAAACCCCGTTCGTGTCCACTACACCAATTTCTGCGACAGGAAGATCATGCACTGCTTCCCAAAATTCGGATTTCTCTTCCCTAAGAAAGGACTCAACGGTCTTGTAGTCGCTAAGTGGTGCTGTCGCTTTTGTTACGACAAATATCTTGGGTAACGCATCGGCGAACTCATTATAAAATCGGTCAGTGTTGTGGAATCCTCGTCTACGGTTTCGATCATTTCCTCGAAAGATACAGACCTCAATACCATGATCCTCACATATCGGGCAATTACATTGCTCCCAAGGTCTATCAGATAGCGTTCGTCTATATGACTCAAGTAGGTCATTATCGTCCATCTCATCAGCATATTTTTCGAGGAGCATCCACATCCGGTCATACCGAGTGAGCGTTTCGAGACGTTGATCACTCTGCTTCAGAATATTAGACATTCTGGGGAATGACTCGAATTGTTCCTCAGCGATGTCGAGCAAATCAGTGTACTCTTTAAATTCAATTGGATCCTCTGAGTCGTCTGCACGAAGTAGCTTTATAAGTCGATCCCGGAGTTCGCCGCTGAAATATCCCTTCAGTCTACGAGCGTCGTCAAAATCATTACGTAAATTTACTTTTATATCTCGAAGTATAGATCTATTGAATTTTTCGTCATGGCGATGTTGTTTAAGATATTCTCTGGTTTCCGTTAGCGTCGCTTCCGCTGCTGATTCCCAGTCCTGCAACCGTTCAAGAATCGACTCTTTAGCAGCATAACCACGCAATGCTTCAAGCATCTCTCGACTCTGTAAGCCTGTCCTAATTGCATCATCAATATCAGCACCATGTGCAGGGTAGCGGACTCGGACCGCGTCATACCGCTGATTAGCGTCCAGTCGATAGTTCCTTCCACCGGTCCAGGCGGACCGAAGCATACTTGCACTATCAAAACTAGATATCCCCGATCGTCCAATCGTCTCGAAAGCCTCTGATTTTGCGAACCCAAAGACGTGTGAGTCCACTCGTGTCTTTTGATCACGCTCGTACTTTTTTACTCTCTTGCCAATATCTTTGACTATCTTTCTTACTTCATGCACTGGACTGCCTGCAACACCACCGATGCCAATGTAATCATATCCAAGTTCAAGTGCCGTACTGGCAGCATTGACATATGATTTGGACGTCCATCCCTGAATGGCGACCATGAGACGGAATGGATAGTCGCCCTCCTGATACAATGCTCGCATCTTTCGCGCATTCCGAAGTGTCAATTTATACCTGAACTGTTTGTCATTCTGACGATAAACCGCACGAGAGTCATTGCTAAGTCGGTTTAGAGCCGTTTCAGCGTCGCCTGAGAAATCCTCAGGAGTAAATGTGTTAATATTCTCCGTTGCATCAGTATATATTGACTTTTCATACTCAGAGACATATGAAGGCCATTCCGACGGCCATTCATCAATCATCAAATCAACCGTCTCAGTGATTCTTTTAGGTATATCTGATTTTCTAAATTCGTCGTGAAATGCGCGCTCGTCTAAATAGAGTCGCCCTCGTTCTTTTCCTGACCCGAGGACGAGATGGTCTATAGTTACGCCAATCGAAACATCAATTTTGTCATAGAATTCAAGCATTCCCGCGTTGCTATATGGCGGGAATGGGAGTGATTTGTATCCCCAAGCCCCACAATCGCTAATTGTCGGAAGCCACCTCGGTACGGACAGAACAGGGTCGTCGTAAACACCGTGTTCTGTGATCCGAGCAGCCCTGCGGTTTGTCTCTTCTGCTTGCTCTCGGGATATCAACACGCCGTCGATTGGCGTTTCACTCGGTTTGAAGATATCCCAGATGTACGATAATTCACGCTCCTGCCGGTTAATCACTGACAACTCGTCGTATTCGAAGTCATAATTAGCATCCACGGCATCATCCCATTCTGGAACATAGAACCGCACGTTAAATACTCACCAGTAGTCATATTGCATGGATGCGATTTAATCCATTTGATATTATTGCTCCAAATTAACAACTAGTATAAAATATGATAGCTTTGCCTTCCAGTAAGCAGATAAACACCGTCATAATTCATACTAAATACATGTGACTGTCTGATATAATAGCTCTGACAAATAATATGTTACTCATACAAATTCGGTAATACTTAGTGAGCACTGTGAGAATATTAATGCATGGCGACTCACGACAAATACACCTCTAACCTCGCTGAATATGGTGAACGAACGTTGATCGTGGGGGGTGATAACCCAATTCGAATTAGTTCAGGGCATAGAATCCTACATCATGATGGGAAGTGTAGCCGTCCACATGGTCATAATTACGAGATTACGGTTGAAATAACAGGATCGCTCATGCAAGATGGCTGGGTTGTCGATAAGGGTGATATTACCTCGATAATATCAGAATGGGATCATCGATTTCTTCTTCAGGAAGGAGATCCTCTGATTGATGGGTTCGAACAGAGTGGTGATACTGATGCAGTCATCATCCTTGAACATCCTCCGACAGCAGAAGTGATGGGAGTCATATTAGAGCGCAAATTAGATGAATCGCTCCCTAATTCAGTTTCATATATCTCAGTCACCGTGCGTGAGACTTCAGAGCTTTCTGCTGGGGCAGATTCATAATGCCAGTCAGCTCTACTGTTGATAAACAAGGCTCGAGCGATACCGATGGCGCAGCGTTACCAATAAATGAACTTTTTTACTCGCTACAAGGAGAAGGGAAACTCGCTGGGACTCCATCAGTGTTCGTCCGCACCAGTGGTTGTAATCTTCGGTGTTGGTTTTGTGATTCTTATCATACCTCATGGGAACCCATGCACGCAGCCATGAGTATAGACGAAATCGTTGAGAAAGTTCGATCATACAATAGTGCCAATCATATCGTCCTCACTGGTGGTGAACCATTTATTCATGATCAAGTTGTCGACCTTATTAACCGGTTTGATGATCTCAACTATCATATCACCGTTGAAACCAACGGCACAATTCACCGGAATGCTTCCATCGATTTGGTGAGCATTAGTCCGAAACTCGCCTCCAGTGCACCCACTGCTGAAAGGGATCCAATAGGGGACGGCGAGTGGAAGGACCGCCATGACGATCGCCGTATCAATTTAGATGCTCTTGGCGCACTGGTTGATGATTATAATACACAACTCAAATTTGTCGTCACCGGGTCCGAAGATATGGTTGAAATCGAATCGATAGTTTCAGATATCAGATCGGTTACATCAAATCAAGTCTGTGATTCTGATGTGCTATTGATGCCTGAAGGGACGAACCAGAAAGACCTCGCCGATCGACAAACCAAAGTTGCCGATCTTGCGATGGAATACGGGTACCGATATACGTCGCGGTTACATGTTGATCTCTGGGATGATGCTCCTGAAACATAAAATGATAAATACATATTCTGAATCTGTGAATAATGAATGGGATAAAAACCCTAGTGTATGTCAAATAAACAAAAATTTTCAGTTAGTAGTTATCGATAGGAACGGAGAACGATGAATAACAAACGAGCAGTTATCTTGGCATCTGGGGGAATGGACAGTGCAACGGCTACTGCTATTGCGCAGGAGGCTGGATATGAATTGTATATGTTACATACATCTTACGGTCAACAAACAGAAACAAAGGAATATGAGTGTGCAAAAACACAGGCTAAAATCTTTGATGCCGTTGACTTCCTTCACTTGACGAGTGACCATCTCTCGAAAGTCGGTTCATCGAGTCTTACCGATGATGAAATAGATGTTGAGGAAGCAGATATTGAAACTGACGAAATCCCGAATTCATATGTGCCGTTCCGAAATGGAAATTTACTGTCAATGTCGATATCGTACGCTGAAGCGAACGAATGTAACGCGGTATTCATTGGCGCACATAGTGAGGACTTCTCTGGATATCCAGATTGCCGTCCAGAGTTCTTCAATGCGTTTCAACAAGTCGTGAACATTGGGACTAAGCCTGAAAGTAAAATAAATATCGAAGCGCCATTCGTTGAGTGGTCGAAGACCGACATTGCCAAGCGTGGTTTACAACTTGAGGTTCCTTATGAACATACTTGGAGTTGCTATCGAGATGAGGCGCCAGCATGTGGTACCTGCGACGCATGTGCATTCCGTTTACAAGCTTTCCAGCGTCTTGAAAGGCGAGATCCGATTAAATATGTGGAACGACCAGAATATATAGAATAACTATTTTCAGTCCAGTTATCGATTAATATATACTGAATATATACTGAATATATACTGTAGATATTCACATTGTGCGCTTATTCTATCCACATGCTGGGAGGACTTGCATGGATAGTAATAATCACAAGAAGACATCATACATAGAGACTATTCTATGGAGACCGCTATATATCATGAGTTCAGATATAATAATTAAAACTACAGTAATTAAATCAGCAGGATGACTAAATTCTTAGGGGATA
>ERZ1034569.820-NODE-820-length-10857-cov-25.384373_pt1 | contig 10857 bp, 11 predicted proteins | sample MGYA00520706_ERZ1034569 | MGnify/ENA primary metagenome ERZ1034569 (study PRJEB33760, sample SAMEA4777722) | hypersaline lake metagenome | biome: hypersaline environment; feature: brines | place: Spain | collected 2014-08 | depth 0 m ...
CAAGCATAATCAAAACAAAGGCCACGTCACTGTCGCCGTCGTCTTTGTCTGTCTTAGCGATCATAATTCGTGGTTTTATACAAGTCTCATGTACATAGGACTTCGCTTGCTGCTCATCGGCGTGATCGCTGCTTCGCTCGCCCGCCAGACGTTTCGCGTCGGTCGCTCAGGATACCCAACTGTTTCAGGGTCATAGCGCCTACTACTAGCATGGAAGATATTGATCCCGATACCGCGATGGTCGCCGCCGGCGTTGTGCTCAGTTTGATCGCCATCATAGAGCTGTACCCGGCTTGGAAGAAGTCGCGGGCGGAGTAAAGACGTTTTGAGCCGGGGAGTACGGCCAACACGGGAGTTCGGCATGCTAATAGTCAGTACATGATGTGGTGTATACGCGCTCTCCAGCTTGCACTACCCATCCTGATAGAACTCCGATAAGCTTGTCTCGCTAACTTCGACGAGAACCTCTTCCGAACGGCCGCCACGAGGATGGAATCTCAACGCCTACATAGCTCGATCGCCAACCGCTGATATGGCCGACTCAGCGGGGTTTGCGGATCTGCTTCGGCGGCATGTCGACGACGACGGGCCGGCAATCCCATCTAAGGATGTTGCTAACTCACTGGCGGTGGCCCTCGGTGAGATTCGAACGGCCGCAGCACCCGAAACAGCCGGCGGTGGCAGCGAGCCGGCGATCGGGTGGGCGACACCTGCGATGGACACCGCCCCGATCAGCATGGTGATCACCGGCCCAGCCTACGAGGACAATCCGGTGTGGTACGCCAACGATGCCTTCGAGTCACTTACCGGCTACGCCGAGTCGGACGTGCTGGGTGAAAATCTCCGGTGTTTGCAAGGCCCTGAGACCGCCGCCGAGCCGGTCGCGACGCTACGAGAGGCGACCGAGATCTGGGCAGCCGCGATTACCGAGTTACAGAACTACCGCGTCGATGGCACGGCATTCGACAGCCGGGTTGCCATCGCGCCGATCCCCGATGAAACAGGGACGATCAGCAACTGGGTCGGGTTTCAGGAGCCGGTCGAGAAGGCCATCGACACATCATCGCCGTGAGGCGGTTTCGTGGACGGACATATCGGCCGATGGCAGACCTCACCACGTAATCCATCGGCAGCGTTCAGTCAACAAGGAACACGAGGAGTACGCCAGCGACAATCAACAGTCCCAACAACACTACGGCATACAACATGAATCGATCACTCCCCTCCATGAGCGAACATACTCACTTGAGACACTTGGATGCCCTACTTGCGGCATAAAAAGCCATCAGTAGAGCATTTCACGCTGTCACTACTGCAGGCAGCTATCGGGTTACAGATCCGCTACCGGGTTAGCTCCGACTGATCCGGCGCGTTCGACTGTTCGGCCGCCTGCTGGTTGATCTTCTCCAGTGCAGTCTCCTGTCTGCCACGCGCTAATCCACCGGACTCAGCGTGTCGACCAGCATACTGCCGACTGGGCTATGGGTTCCAGCCGACAAACCCTCACCAACCGGCGGTACCAACGGCAACGAGAGCAAGCCGTGTCAGCCACCAATCACTCACAGCGCGGCCGGAAGCCCACCACACAGGCGGATCGCAACGGTGATACCGCCGAGCCAACGATTCCCGCGGTCGTCGCGACCGGAAGCAATGATAGCGACCGTTGGCTGCCCAATAGAACATGTGTATTGACTGAAGAGACGCATGGTCGTGGAACTGCCAGGTGGCGAGAGATGCAGTTTAATGTGGGAGTCAGCCGAACCGCCGGTATGGCATCCCCAACAATCGCCGTGTTGCGACAGAAGATTCACGGGCTGTCGGCTGCCGACTACGCGACAGCCTTACGGGATGAACTCCCCGAAGCAGATGTTGTTGTCGCAGAGACACCGGCTGCGGAACGCGAGCTTGTGTCGTCGGCCCCGATCGTCACCGGCTACGATCTCGGTGCGGAGCTGATCGAAACCGCCGAGAATCTCGCTCTCTTCGCCGGTGTCTACGCGGGCGTTGATCATCTCCCCTTGGATACCTTCGAGGCGAACGATGTTGCGGTGACAAACGCCTCCGGCGTCCACGGGCCGAATATCGCGGAGTATGTCATCGGCGCGATTCTGAGCCACGTGCGTGGCTTCCGGCGGGCGCGACGACAGCAGAACCAACGCACCTGGCAGTCGTATCCCGCCCGCGAACTACAGGGTAGCACGGTGACAGTCGTTGGCCTCGGCGCGATCGGCTCAGCGGTCGTTGATCGACTCGACCCCTTCGGCGTCGAAACCCTCGGTGTTCGCTACACCCCTGAGAAGGGTGGCCCAACCGACGAGGTGTTGGGTTTCGACGAGCTCCATGCGGCTCTTGCCCGTACCGACTATCTCGTTTTGGCTTGTCCGTTGACGGATGCGACCCGGGGGCTGATCGACAACGAGGCGTTGTTGACGCTGCCGACCGAGGCATTTCTCGTCAACATCGCCCGCGGCGGGGTCGTCGACACCGACGACCTCGTGAGCGCGCTGCAGGCCAACCGGATCGCCGGTGCGGCCCTCGATGTGACTGATCCCGAACCGCTACCGGAAGACCACCCGCTGTGGGGGTTCAACACCGTCTCGATCACCCCACACAACGCTGGCCACACCCCGCGATACTACGAGCGTACTGCCGAAATCCTCGCCGACAACATCGAACGATACCGCAACGGCGAGACCGACTTTGAAAACCGCGTCGTCTAACGCAGCTTAGGGGCTCACCGACACCACGACTGCCGGGGCGACCACCAACACCGTCAGCCCATAGACGAGGGCTGAGCGGAGCCACTGGCCGCGAACCGCTGTTGCTTGTTCCTCATACGGGCGGCCGCCGGCCCGCGGGAGGACAAGATGGGCGAAAAAGGCGTAGATGAAGCCGACAACGACGATCACGCCGACCAGATGCGCAGGCAAACCGACGCCAACGGTCGGCGGCAGCGTCGGGGTCAGCCGATCGACGCCGAGAGCGACAAGCCCGTACAACAGACCGGCCAGCCCGCCAGCGAGATGGTGGACAAACATTGCCGTCCGAAACCGAACATCGGTTGGGGGCGTTCGGGTCAGGACGCCGGCAGCGATATACGCCGGCGTAAAGCCCTCGGGCTGGCGACTCATCGGCCAATCCATCACGAGTGCAGCCACGACGCCGGCCGCGATGCCGATAGCCAGAAACAACGGCGGAGCCAGTCCGCCGGTCGTGAGGCCACTCGTGAGCGATTCCATACCCGACACACCGTGTCGATATATAAATAAGCACGTCAGACGAGGGGACGGCAGTCGCCGCCGCGCGACGTTAGTTGTCAGGCAGCGTGATGTAGAACGTCGTTCCCTCACTGGGTGCTGACTCGACACGGATCTCACCGTCGTGGCGGGTGACGATCCGCTCACAGACCGCCAGTCCGATCCCCGTGCCATCGCTGTCCCTGCCTGTATCAAAGAGCCCAAAGATCTCATCCTGCTGGTCGACCGGGATGCCAGGGCCGTCGTCGCTGACGGCAAACTCGACGCCTTGTGTCGTTTCGGTGGCGGTTACCTCGACAGTTGTTCCGTCGCCACCGTGGTCGATCGCGTTGGTGAGGAGATTCTGGAACAGTTGACCGAGTTGGTCGAAGTCGGCGGCAACCGTCGGAAGGTCACCGACGATGATCTCGGCGTCGGCCTCCGCGGTCGCCAACTGGAGGTCGTCGACAACGCCGTCGACAACGGCCTCGGCGTCAACGGGTTCAAACGCCTTGCCGTCGGTTTCGACGCGAGAGTACTCCAACAGCCCGTCGATCATCCCCCGCATTCGTCCGGCCCCGTCGACAGCGAACTGCATGTACTCTTTGGTCTCTGCGTCGAGATCGTCGCCGAGTTCACTTTCCAGAAGATCGATGTAGCTGGAAACCATCCGGAGCGGTTCCTGAAGATCATGCGAGAGAATGTAGGCAAACTCCTGGAGACGCTCGTTTGAGCGTTCAAGCCGTTGCTCGTACTCCTTGCGGTCGGTGATATCCTTTGAGATGACCGCCAACCCGTCGTCGTCGGGATAGATCTGCAGCACCGTCCAGTAGTCGGCGGGCTCGTAGTAGTACTCACAGGTGGTCGGCTCGCCGGTGGTCATCGCCTCTCGTAGTCGATCCTCAACGACAGTGTCGGTGACCTCGGGGAAATAGTCCCAAAGAGACTCGTTGAGGACATCCTCGCGTGGCACGTCCAACCGGTCTGCGATCGTATCGTTCCAGTAGGTCACGGTAAAGTCGGTGTCGACGGCATAGTAGGCATCGGAGATCCGTTCGGTCAGCCGCCGATATTTGGCCTCTCGTTCGGTGCGTTCAAGCTCGTAGCTCGCCCACTCGGCCAGTAGTTCGACGAAGGTTTCCTGAATCTCAGTAAACTCCGCATCTACAGGCCCGCGGTCAGCAAAACAGAGTGTCCCGGTCGTCTCGCCGTCGACTGTGATCGTTGCACCAGCATAACACCCCAGACCGAACCGGTCGTAGGCAGGGTCGTCACCCCAACCGTCGTTGGCGGCATCGGTGACAACCAGTGGCTCCGCCTGATCGGGTGAGACAGTATGCCGACAGTAGGATTCCGAAAAGGGCGCGTTTGCACCGGTTTTGAGCTGCTGGTTGGGGCCTACCCCGACGACGATCTGTTGGCTATCGCCGTTGATCCGGGTCAAAAAGCCCTGCTCAACACCCATATAGCCGCGACCGAACTCCAGTAGTTCGGCGACCTTCTCCTCGAAGGGAATCGATTTCGCGACTGTTTGATTGAACTGTCGAAGCATTTCCTCTTGGGTTTTGAGCCGGTCAAGCCGCTTTTTGTGTGCTGAGATATCCCGGCCGATGCCGATGATCCCCTGGATGGTGCCGTGGTCATCGGTGAGCTGCGTGCCGGTAAACTCATGTGGGATCAACTCACCGTCCGCGGTGCAGAATGCGGCTTCGACGATCACCGAACCGGTTTCCCGCACTTCGGCGATGGCAGCTTCGACCGTCGGCTGATCAGCCTCGTCGAACAGATCGAGGGCGTGCATCCCCTCCAATTCGGCATCGCTGTACCCCAGTGTTTCGGCCAGTGTCGCGTTCCACCGCTGGAGGGTGCCGTCGACACCAAGCAGATAGAATGGATTTTTCAGCGTTTCGAGACCCTGATCGAGAAATACCTGTTCGATATCAAGCGGCCGCTGGTGGTGTTTGCGCGCCGAGATGTCGCTGACCTCCGCAAGCACGTAATCCTCACCATCGAGTGTCGTGTGAGCCAGCCGTACCGCCGCCCAGAACCGCTCACCGTCGGCGCGTTCGATCCGCCACTCGAACTCCTGTGGCTCGCCGTCGACGGCCGCCTGAATCCGCGCCTCAACGTCAGCCTGCGTGAATCCGTCACCGGTCGCGCTGTAGTCGGCGACCGAACGCCCGCTCAGCTCGGCTTCGGTGTAGCCATACAGTTCCTCAACCCGGCTGTTGGCCCCGACGATCCTCCCGGTTTCGGGATCATGCAGCATAATTCCAACACCCAGGTCGTCGAAAACGGACTCGACAGTCTGTTGCATCAGTTTCATGACCGTAGGCGGCGTCGCTGTAAAAACAGTTGGGCGGGAGACCGCTAAAACCGCCGGGTTCGTTCACTGCAAGCGGCATTTTCCCTTGCCTGACACAAAATTTGAAAGCAATGGGGTGTGTACAACTCACAAATGGGAGCGTGTTTTGAGCGGTCGGGTGGCAACATGTCGACACCCAATCTGGGGGTGGCCGACAGATGACAACCGGTGACAACCCCGCCGAGATCTTGCTGGCGGAGGACAACCCTGGTGATGTAGTGTTGACGAAGAAGGCCCTCAAACAGGGCAAGCTCGCCAACAACCTCCATGTCGTTGCCGACGGCGTTGAGGCGATGCGATATCTCCGGCAGGAAGCCGAGTACGCTGACGCCCCGCGGCCGGATCTGATCTTACTGGATCTCAACATGCCACGCAAGGACGGCAAGGAAGTGTTAGCGGATATCGACGAGGAAGACGAGCTCAGTCGCATCCCGGTCGTTGTGTTGACGAGTTCGGAATCCGAGGCGGATATCGCCCGGTCTTACGAGCTGAGTGCCAACGCCTACCTAACGAAACCAGTTGATTTCGACGGCTTCGTCGAGATCGTCAACCGGCTTGAGGGGTTCTGGTTTCAGGTCGTCAAACTCCCGGAGGACTAAATGTCAGTAAACGTCGACGACACGCTCGAACTGTTGTTAATCGAGGACAACCCCGGCGATGCGACCCTGTTCGAACACCATCTCACGACTGATCGCCCGGAGTCGTTTCCGCCGGCGACTGTCACCCACATAAGGCGGCTGGATGCCGCCATCGGGGCCCGCAACGAGGGCGACTACGACCTCGTTCTGTTAGACCTCGGGCTGGCGGAAAGTACGGGGTTGGCGACGCTGGATCGGTACAACACGGCTGTCGAGGACAGCGACGCCCTCTCAGCGCTGCCGGTGATCGTTCTGACCGGGCTGAAGGACGACGCCATCGCAGTCGAAGCGATCGAACGAGGGGCCCAAGACTATCTGGTCAAAGACAGCGTCAGCGCCGACGTGCTCCATCGGACGATCCGGTACGCGCTGGAACGCCACCGCCAACAACAGGAGCTTCGCCGACAAAATGACCGCCTCGAACGGTTCGCCCACGTCGTCAGCCACGACCTCCGGAATCCGCTTGGCGTCGCTCAGGGCCGGATCAAGATGATCGACGACGACGAACACGCGCCGATCGTGGGTAAAAATCTTGATCGGATGGAGGCGATTATCGACGATGTGCTCACGCTCGCCCGGGAGGGGCAGACCGTCACGGAGACGGAGCCGGTCGATATGGAGGTGTTAGCCGCCAACTGCTGGGCGAACGTCAAGACCGCCGGCGCAACACTGTCAGTCGCCGACGGGCTGGTCGTCCACGCGGATGCAGGTCGACTCCAACAACTACTGGAGAATCTGCTGCGCAACAGCGTCGAACACGCCGGCGACGATGTATCGATCACGGTCGGGTCGCTTTCCGATGGCTTCTCTGTCGCCGACGACGGCCCGGGGATCGATCTCGACAACTGTGAGGCGATCTTCGAGGCTGGCTATACGACCGATCCTGATGGGACGGGCTTTGGGCTGAATATCGTCGAAGAGATCGCCGCAGCCCACGGCTGGGATGTCGCCCTCACCGACAGCGATGACGGCGGCGCGCGCTTCGAGTTTACCGGTGTTCAGATCGAAACGTGAAGCGGTGTCGGTAACGTGTTCGCCCGAAGTGGTGGAATACTTCTGTCGGATTTCTATGAAGAAGTACAGTGCAAGATAGAAGGCATGTGTCTCGACCGAATCGGTGGTTACAGCGGTGGGTCGGGCATGAATATATCCTCTATCGTGCAATCGAAACAGCGCGCGAGTTCAAAGGCTAGTTCCAGCGATGGATTATATCGCTCCGCTTCAAGATTATTAATCGTCTGACGGGTCACACCTACTTCTACTGCCAACTCTTTTTGCGTATATCCGTGCTCATCCCGTAGTTCTTTCACCGAATTCTTCATGTTATTTGGGATCGATTTTCTGGTAGCCCCAGGAAAGTCCAAGGAAGCTCATGGCGACGAGAAGATAGACCGATGTTTCCAAATTCGTGGGGATAAAATCGAAGCTTGATTCGATCACTAAGACCATAATTAGTAGATAAAACGCCGTCGACGCTGCTCTGTGAGCTTCTCTCTGGGTTCGTTCGTCTGAGGTCGGGACAGTGATTTCCCGCGTCGGCTGGAGCTGTCTCCACGCCAAATATCCAACAACCCCTGCCACAGCGACCTGCGGGCCAGCAAGCCAGTATGCCCCCTCCAGAAGATTGACCACTGCAGCCACAGCGATGAGGAGACCTACTGCTGTAAATAACACACCTGTCGCCCGTTGACGTTGTACAGTTGTCATTGTCTCGCTCCTAACCGAACATATTGATGAGTAACTCTGGTCATCGCTCACTTTGTAAAAGAAGCTTTACGTAAAAGAACTTTTTCATTAGCTGCGGCCGGTGGAAATCTCATAGGTGCTTATTGACCGTTAGATCAGGGAAGAATTCTTCACAGACACCGATCGGAGCGTCCTCCGCACTGCAATGTCGATCTAAATGTCGTGGCCGACGCCTCCCAACCAGCTCTCAACGGTGAACGGCCAAATGATATCAGTATTCACGGGCCATACGGTGCTAGCGTCACATACGTTCGGTCGCTTAGCGCATCGGTACACCACGGACTGACTGTCGACGTGAAACGAATATATCCGGAGTCGATTGCCGACCACGTCGGCGGTGTCGCCCGAGAGGGCATTCGGACGCTACGAGATGAACGTTATTATCAGATAATTTATCGACTTACGATAATCGGTTATTGGTAACAAAGAATATTACATAGCTCCATCATTCACCACTCTCTTAGGTTGTTACGCGGTAGTAAAATGCGATGGAATCCGACCCACTCTTTACTGAACTCACGCTCAAAGATCACACACTTGACAATCGGGTTGGCCTTGCACCGATGACCCGGACGAGCGCAACCGATGACGGACAGGCAACCGATCAAATGGCTCAATATTACGCTTCGTTTGCCCGCGGCGGGTTTTCATTTCTTGTCACAGAGGGCATCCATCCAGATACGACCCACAGTCAGGGGTATGCGAATCAACCTGGTCTTGCCACCGATGAGCAGGCAGCAGCGTGGAAGTCAGTCGTCGAAGCCGTCCACGCAGCGGGAAGTCCAATCTTTGCACAGTTGATGCACGCCGGCGCCCAGGCCCAAGGCAATCGGTATGGCTACGACTCTGTGGCCCCCTCAGCGTACCGTCCGCCAGGAGAAATGTCGGAGCTGTACGGCGGTTCCGGAGAGTTCCCGGAGGCAGACGCACTTGACACTGCAGAGTTGCGTGACATACGAGCGGAGTTTGTTGCCGCCGCAAAGCGGGCTGTTGAGGCCGGCTTCGATGGCATCGAGGTACATGCGGCCAACGGCTATCTCCTGCATGAGTTCGTCGATCCGCTAGTCAACAACCGCGATGATGAGTATGGCGGGTCACCAGCCAACCGCGCGCGGTTTCCGGCCGAGGTGACCGCTGCGATCAACGACGCCACCCCTGAAAAGTTCGTGATCGGTGTGCGCACCTCACAAACGGCTGTCGTTGATGAACAGCGGGTGTGGCCAGACGGCGAGTCGACGGCTACTGCGCTGTTCAGCGCACTCTCGGAGGCTGGAGCCGACTACATCCATGTCACCGGTGGCGATGCGACTGCCGGGGAGGTGCCAGACACGGAGCAAACACTTGCGGAACTCGCTGTCCAATACAGTGATGCTCCTGTTGCTGTAATCGCCAACGGTGGACTTGGTGATCCAACGAAGGCACGGACAGCACTGGAGAGGGGGGCTGATCTCCTCACGCTTGGCACGAGCGCGCTTGCCAATCACGACTGGCCTCATCGAGTGAAAACTGGTGAACCGCTTGCGGATTTGGATCCGAGTATTATCTTTGAGCCCGATGCGTCGTTGAGTGACGCCGAAATCCCTGGTGACGATTGAGCATCCCCCGGGTCTCAGCGGTGGGTTGATGCGACGAGGCAGTGCACAGCTCTTTGAGGGTTTCACAGGGACAGGGCGAATGCCACGGGGCTTGACCCCGAGGCAATCTACCACAAATGTAGGTGAGAATGCATTCCAGAGAACGGTATCCTCATACGAACCGAGGGCCTTGCTGCAAGTGATGACAGCAGCCCTTGAGTCTGAGTTAGCTGGAGAGGTAGCAATCGTAACTGGCGCATCGTCTGGGATCGGAGAAGCGACTGCTGAGTCGCTGGCTGCCCGTGGAGCCAGCGTTGTGCTCGCCGCACGCCGTGCAGACGAACTTGAGGCAGTGGCCGAACGCATCACCTCGGAGGGAGGCGATGCACTTGTGGTTCCGACAGATGTCACCGAAGACGACGACATCGATGCACTCGTTGCAGAAACAGTCGATGAGTTCGGCGCGATCGATATTCTCGTGAACAATGCTGGAGTGATGCTACTGGAACGGCTTGATGAGGCTGCCCGCGAACACCTTCGACAGATGATCGAGGTCAATCTCTTGGGATTGATGAATCTCACCCATGCCGCACTGCCAATCATGCAAGAACAAGACACCGCCCATATCGTCAACGTCTCATCAACGGCTGGCCGACAGGCCGGTGCGAAAAGTTCGGGCTACAATGCGACAAAGTTTGGTGTCAACGCCTTCACCGAAGCCGTCCGGCAAGAAGTCACAACTGAGGGCATCCGGACGACAATCATTGAACCTGGGGCAGTCGATACTGAACTGCAAGAGCACATCCCTGACGAAGAGATCAAACAACAGATCGAAGAAGGGATGCTTGAGTCGATGACACCACTCGAAAGCGAAGATATCGCCCGTGCAATCGCCTACGCTGTAACCCAGCCCCAGCATGTCAATGTCAATGAGATGCTCATCCGCCCAACCGATCAGCAGCGATAACAGATTTGCTGTTTGTTGATCCTGAGGTATACCCCTCTTCTGCAGATAAGCAAGGCGAGTGCCTCGGGAGTTAACCCCGAGACGGTTCACATGTGGGAGATTCCGGTTTTCAGTCAAAAGGAGAATGCGACATGGAACTGGTCAACGGTCATTCGCCGCTTTGATCAGGATCCAACCACCTCTGAGTATGGCGTAACATTCTCACTCGATGGGATTGTCCCTGCGGAAGGTCGTCGTTGTCTTGGATGTACTCGGGATCGATCGCTCTCATAGAGCTGTGAGGAACTGGACGCACGATCTCACCGAAACACAATCAGCCCCGCCGACGGTG
>ERZ1034569.821-NODE-821-length-10856-cov-17.362281_pt1 | contig 10856 bp, 12 predicted proteins | sample MGYA00520706_ERZ1034569 | MGnify/ENA primary metagenome ERZ1034569 (study PRJEB33760, sample SAMEA4777722) | hypersaline lake metagenome | biome: hypersaline environment; feature: brines | place: Spain | collected 2014-08 | depth 0 m ...
TCCACGCCGAACAGATGATCGAGTACGGGACGAACGTCGTCGCCGGCGCGGTGCCGGGACGGGGTGGTCAGACGGTCGCCGGCGTCCCGGTGTACGACACCGTCGAACGGGCCGCCGAGGCCGAAGACGCCGACGCCAGCGTGATCTTCGTCCCGCCGGCGTTCGCCGCCGACGCAATCTTCGAGGCGCTCGACGCGCCGATCGACCTCGCGGTGGCGATCACCGAGGGTGTCCCGACACAGGATATGGCTGCGGTGAGCGCCGCGGTGTCGGACTCGGAGACGACGTTGGTCGGCCCGAACTGTCCGGGCGTGATCACCCCCGGGGCGGGGAAGCTGGGTATCCTCCCGGGCAACATCTTCGAGCCCGGTAACGTCGGACTGGTCTCCCGGTCGGGGACGCTCACCTACCAGGTGGTGTCGAACCTGACCGACCGCGGGCTGGGACAGTCGACGGCCGTCGGGATCGGCGGGGACCCGATCATCGGCACCTCCTTCGTCGACGCCATCGAACTGTTCGAGGCGGACCCCGACACGGATGCCATCGTCATGTGCGGGGAGATCGGCGGCGAAGACGAGGAACGCGCCGCGGCGTTCATCCACGACCACGTTGACACGCCGGTCGCGGGGTTCATCGCGGGCCGGACGGCACCGCCGGGCAAGCGGATGGGTCACGCCGGCGCGATTGTCTCCGGCTCCGGCACCGGCACCGCACAGTCGAAGATCGACGCGCTCGGCGAGGCGGGCGTCCCGGTCGGTGACACGCCCGCCGAGGTCGCGGAGATCGTCGCCGACTTCTGAGGCGTCGGTCGCCGCCGAGTTTCGAGTCGGCAGTCGGCGGCGGCTGCCGACCGAACGCGGACGCCCTCGCCGCGAGGCCTTTTATCAGGGGGACTGTCTCCTGTGTCGTGATCGAGTCACACGTCGCGAGCGCCGGCGTCGACGACGTGGAGCTGCTCAACCGCGTCACGGAGGAGGAACCCGCCTGAGGCTCACCAGTGACCACACGGATGCTGTGACTGCTTCCCACACGAGTTGAGTCTCACAAAACACATTAGCGGTCCGCGCGGAGTCGTCTGCAGTGATCGACGGGAGCCGACTCCGGGGGTTGATCGACGGCGTGTACGAGCGACTCCTCCGTCGGGAGATCGACGGCGTGCCCGAACACGTCGCGATCATCCAGGACGGCAACCGGCGGTACGCCCGCTCCAACGGCGGAGACGCCCCCGACGGCCACCGCGCTGGCGCGGAGACGACGGAGGCGGTGTTGGACTGGTGTAGCGAACTGGGTGTCGAGGAGCTGACGTTGTACGCCTTCTCGACGGAGAACTTCGCTCGGCCGGACGAGGAGTTGGAGCCGTTGTTCGACCTCTTGGAGCGGAAGCTCCGGGAGTTTGCGGACGCCGACCGGGTCCACGACCAGGGGGTCAAGATCCGCGCGCTGGGTGACGTGGCGATGTTACCCCCGCGGGTTCGCGACGCGGTCGACTACGCACAGCGCCGCACCCAGGGGTACGACCAGTTCACCCTCAACATCGCGTTGGCGTACGGCGGCCGCAACGAACTGCTGTCGGCGGTGACGGCGGTCGCACGCGACGTGGCCGCCGGCGATCTCGACCCCGCCGACATCGACACCGCCGAGATCGAGTCGCGGCTGTACGACAGTCCGGTCAGAGACGTGGATCTGATCGTCCGGACCGGGGGGGACGAACGCACCTCCAACTTCCTCCCGTGGCACGCCAACGGGAACGAGGCGGCCGTCTACTTCTGTACGCCCTACTGGCCGGAGTTTTCGAAGGTGGACTTCCTGCGTGCGATCCGCACCTACGAGGCCCGCGAGGAGTCGTGGCGCCGGGCGCGACGCGAACGCGCGGCGGCGTTGGTACAGGCGGTCGCCGAGATAGAACTCACGGAGGCACGCGCCGTCGCCAGCCGGCTCCGCGACCGGCTCCCCGGCGGGACGGCCGAGGAGGTGTTGGCGGAGGCAGAACTGGGCGAGCAGCCGGCCACAGAGGAGTCGGTGGAGACGGCAGACTGACTCCTCCGGCGGTGCCACCACCCTACTCAGGCGGCCTCTCGTTCGTCTCGAAGCCGTGACAACACCTCGTGGGCGTTGTCGACGGCGTGTTCCCGTTTTGCGGGGTACGCCTCGACTTTCGCACGCAGGGTGAGTCCTTCTCCCAACTGTGCGCGCCCGCCGAACGCCGCCTGTTTGTCGAGTCGGAGGAACAACGAGCAGTTGTCGTCGACACGGTCGTCCAGCTCCGCAAGCACCTGTTCGATCTCGGAGAGCCCCGCGAGTCGGCGGAGCACGTGTCGCACGTCGTCGGCGTTCTCGACGCGCGCCGACAAGGTGACGATCCGGTCGCCGTTGTGTCCCTCGACGGACTGGCGGTCGACGGTGAACTCCTCCGGGAGGAACGCCCGCAGCGCGTCCTCAACGCGGCGGTCGCTCTCTGTCGCGTAGGAGAACGCCCGGAGGTCGACGTAGTGAAACGGCACACGAGCCATATCGTCTGGTAGTCGACTCTGGGTGAAAAGGGTGGTCTCCGCGGGCGACGACGGCAGGGGAACTACTCGTCGTCCGTGTCGCCGCTCTCGACGAGTTCGAGCTGGTCTGCGGGAATTCCCTGTTCTTGGCCGTCCTCGAAGGAGACTGTGTAGGTGGCGTCGCCGAACATCGTCTCCATCACCTGCGTGATGGTCCCAGTCTCGCCGTCGAACTCGCTGTGTTCGTCGGACAGCTCAACGCGGTCGTCCTCCTCGAAGTCGGTCATACGCCGCGTTTCGACGTGCCAGTACAAAAGGGTCGTGAAACCGCGTCCCGCCGCCCCGTCGACTCCGTACGGTTTTTGTTCTCCCCCGGAAAACGACGGTTCATGTCGACGAGTGTCGGGGTGGTCGTGCCGGCGTACCGACCGGACCCCGACCGACTCCGCTCGTACCTCTGTGCCCTCCGTGACACGGTCGACCCGGCGACGATCCGCGTGGAACTGGACGCGTCGGCGGCCGCCACCACACCCACGCTCCCCGACTGGGTCGAGGTGAACGTCGTTCACCGACGGCGGGGGAAGGGTGGTGCGATCACGGACGGGTTCGAGGCGTTGTCGACGGACGTGTTGGCGTTCGCCGACGCGGACGGGGCGACACCCGCCGACTCGCTTGCGACGGTGATCGAGTCGGTGGCCGGCCACGGTGGGCTGGCGGCCGGCTCCCGACGCCACCCGGCGGCGACGATCCGGTCGCACCAGACGCTCGCGCGACGGTTCCTCGGTGACGGGTTCGCCTGGGCCGCCCGCCGGCTATTGGACGCGCGGCTGTACGACTACCAGTGTGGCGCGAAAGCAATCGCCGCGCCGGCGTGGGAGGCGGTTCGCCCACACCTCTACGAGCCGGGGTTCGCGTGGGACATCGAACTGGTCGCCGTCACGGCGGCGTTGGACTACCCGGTTCGGGAGGTGCCGGTCGTCTGGGAGGACCAGCCCGGCTCCACCGTCTCCCCGGTCGGCGACGGGCTGGCGATGGCCCGCGGGCTGCTCGTCGCCCGCCACCGCGCTCGCCTCCTCCAGGACGACCGGCTCCACCGGTTGTTCGACGACGGGAACGGTGATGCGCTCGTCGACCGGGACCGACTCGCCGACGAACGGGGTGTCGACGGTGAGTGACGACGGCCCGAAACCAGACGGCGGTCGACACGGCGCGTCACACAACAGCACACTCGACGCGCTCCTGTCGGGCACCCGCATCGGACAGTTCCTCTCCGTCGGTGTCGCCGGCGCGACGTTGGAGACGATCCTGCTCACGCTGCTCGTCTCCGTGTTCGGACTCCCGTACCTGGTCGGCAAGGCCGTCGGCGCGGAGGCGTCGATCACGTTGATGTTCCTCCTCAACGACAACTGGACGTTCGAGGGTGCCGCCGACGCCTCTCCGCTCCGCCGGTGGCTCCGGTCGAACTCCGTCCGGATCGTCGGTGTCGGTGTCGCCGCCGCCGTCGGCCAACTGCTCGTGACCACAGTCGATCCCGAGTTGGTCGTGGCCGGCTACGACGTGTGGCCGCCGGTCGCCAACGGCGCCGGCATCGGTGTCGCGTTGGTCGTCAACTACGTCGCCGAGAGTCTGTTCACCTGGCGTGTGACCGCCTGACCCGGCCGGCGGTGGTGGTTCGGCGAGACACCCTCGACTGGACGTGGTGAGTGTGGTGTGTGATCACCCGACGACGGCGGGCGCGTAACGCAACCCTTACAAGTTCGCTCGTGTTTGAATACGATAGCGGGATGGGATAGCCAGGAGATTCCGCCGGGCTCATAACCCGGAGATCGGTAGTTCAAATCTACCTCCCGCTACTCCTCTGGTGCCCGACGCTCCGTAGCGACCAGTCCCCGGAGACGTGTCGCGCTCGTGGTCCCGTCCCACGGTTGTGTCCTTTCGGAACCGTTAAGTTCACAACCGCGATACGTTGGGGTGCGCGCCGGTGTAGCTCAGCCTGGTAGAGCGATTCCTTCGTAAGGAATAGGCCGAGGGTTCAGATCCCTCCACCGGCTTTCTGCCGCGAACAGACCGAACAGTGGGCGGTGATAGCCACCCGGGAGAGCTGAACCAGGGAACGAGCGAAGCGAGTGACCGTGGTTCAGATCCCTCGACCGGCTTCCTGCCACGAACGGACCGAACAGTGAGTGCCGACTCGAACCGGGAACAGAGTCAGCGTGTCACTTGACTGCAGATCAGACGGACCGTTCTCGAATCCGTCTTACCTCTCCGAACGCGAGTGCGTGCAACTGTGTCGTCGAGTCTCTCAAACGACCATCCCCGAACAGTAGTGCCAGCGGGTTTCGTTTCCTCACTCAACGTTCCCACCGACACGTCGGTGCTTGGTGGGAACTGTAACACCACTAATCATCGCTTCGGGCCCGCAGTCAGCACATGACCGACGGACGCAGAGACGAGCCCACTCGACAGACCCCGATTGACGACCCGAACGACACGGAGCACACCGCCCATTCGGCACTCGCTCGCCGGTGGCGACAGCTCGACCGCGGGTGGCAGGCACTGTGTCTGGGACTACTCGTTGTTGCCGTCCACGCGGTGGGTGTCACCGTCTGATGTCGGTAGTCGCCGACCTCCGACCGTACCTCCCCGGATTGGCGTTGCTCGGCGGCGGCGCGGCGTTCTCGGTGTTCCTTGCCCGGCAGGTTCCGGGACTCCAACCGCTCGTCGTCGCCGTCGTCGTCGGTGCCATCGTCGCCAACACCGTCGGGACGCCGACCGCCGCGGAGCCGGGCGTCGGGACAGACAAGCTCGCCTTGGAGACGGGAATTATCCTCCTGGGAGCGGCCGTCTCAGTCGACGAACTGCTCGCCGCCGGGCCGACCGTCCTCGGGTTGGTTGTCGTCACGGTCGGTGGTGGGCTTCTGTTGGGAGAGGCGATTGCACGCTGGGGGCTCGGGATCGACGGCGCGGCACCGTCGCTTCTGGCAGCGGGCGCGAGCGTCTGTGGTGTCTCTGCCGTGGTCGCCGTCGGCCGGGTGATCGAAGCGCGGGACACGGCACTCACCTTCGCGGCGGCGACGATCCTGTTGTTCGATGTCGTCACACTCGCCGCCTTCCCGCTTGCCGGCGAGTGGCTCGGACTCACGGGTCGACAGTTCGGCGTCTGGGCCGGGCTGAGCATGTACTCGACTGGCCCTGTCGCGGCGGCGGGGTTCGCGTTCTCGCCGGAGGCGGGTCAGTGGGCGACCGTGACGAAGCTCGCGCGCAACTCGCTTCTGGGTGGCGTCGCGGTCGCCTACTCCGTCGCGTACGCTTCCCGCTCGGCGACAGAGCCCGGCGTCCGTCGACTGTGGTCGGAGTTCCCCAAGTTCCTGCTCGGGTTCGTGTTGGTGGCCGTGATCGCCAACAGTGGGCTCCTCTCGGCGGCCGCACTCGCGTCGATCACGGCCGTGTCAGACGGGCTCTTCTTAGTCGCGTTCGTCGGACTGGGGCTGTCAATCCGCGTTCGTGAACTCCGGACGGTCGGCGTCACTCCCGTCGCCGCGCTTCTCGTCCACCTGCTCGTCGTGAGCGCGCTGACGCTGACCGCGGTGCGACTGCTCTTATGACACTGCTCGATCGTCCCCGACGCTCGAACCCCAACTTGTCGTAGTTTCGGAACTCTGCTGTCGGTGTCGGGGACTCGACGGTGGCTTCCCTCCGGACCGTCACGAATACCAGGCTGAGTTCGGTCTCTTTTCACTGTCCAGACTCCGGAGCCTCAGTCGCCACCGAGTAGTCTGTACACCAGATCCGAGCCCGTTGCCAGTGAGACGAACAACGTCACGAACGCGACGGTGAGACTCAGTCCGAACGCAGTGAGTAAACCCGTCGGACCGACTCCGAGCACGAGCACCAGAAAGACGAACCCACCGAGGACAACGATTGTAGCTAGCGTACTAGTGTACCAACTCACCGCAGCACGCCTCAGCCCAGTCGTGTTGTTAGTGCTCATGTTCTCGTGTCAGTAGTAGATGCTCTGTACAGTGCTGTGCTTACTCTGTAGTTCGTGAGCCAGCTTGAAGTATCTTTGCTCACTCTGTCGCTTCACCACCCTACTTCTTGTCACGCCCCCAGCGGCGTATACGCCCGTCGTCTCTGTGACCTACACCAGTGTCACTGTCCTCTCGTGTGGTGGCTGACTGTTCGCTACTGACTGTGCCCTGATCAGTGTCTGACTGCACAGTGTCGATACCGCGTGCGTCAGTGTCGGAGCGGTCGTCGTCGGCGACATCGGACCGTCCATTACTGGTGTTGTTCTTGTGGCTGTCGGGCTGCTTCTGTTCTGATGTACCGTCGGTGTCTCGTCGTGCAGTGGGTTCAACACTTCTAACTAATACTGAAACTGACACGGTGAAGGATAAGAAAAATGCGAATAGCATTGATAGTAATGCAACTAAGAGCGCTATCCCAGGGAAGATATCTAGTATTGTTACAACTGACGAGAGAGCTGAGATAGAAACTGAAAATATAGCGAGTAAAAACACGTAGAATACCCTCTGGTTCACTTCTGTATCGGGCGAAGACGGCACGTCAATGAACCGAAACACTCCAGCGAGACCACCGAAGTACAACACTGCGACCTGCGTGAGACTGAGTGCAATCTGTAGTTGGCGTTCGGTGCTGTACACAGGCGACACTGTCGACACGAACGTGTTGATGAGACGATCCACAATATCTGGTATTTCAAGTAAATTTATTACAAAAGTAAGAAATATGATCATTAATGCGTATCTCAAAGCTAGTCTTCCAGGGCTCAGAGACGTATTGCTGGTTGGACCGTCGGCGGTCTCTCCATTTCTATCCATCTTCTATGCCTCTCTGTCAGACGAAGTTTTGCTAGTCGTCTCACAATATGTTTCTGATTCGTCGGTACGCCGCCACCCAGTTCACCCCGACTCTAAACGCTTATCCGCCTGCCAGTGCCACTCCCACCCGCAAATGAGCGACCTCCCGGACGAGTTCGACTGCACCATCACCAACTGGGAGTACATCTACGGCCTCTGTCGAGAGGTGTCGAACCAGGTGAAGGCCGACAACTTCGAGCCGGACGTGGTCGTCGCGCTCGCCCGCGGCGGGTGGTTCGCGGGGCGTGTCACCTGTGACTTCCTCGGGTTGGACGATCTGACGAGTCTGAAGATGGAACACTACGTCGGCACCGGCCAGAAGGCCGACGAGCCGACCGTCCGGTACCCGATGCCGGAGGGGAGTGTCGCGGGGAAAGACGTGCTCATCATCGACGACATCGCAGACACCGGCGGCTCGATCAAACGCGCCCACGAGTACGTCACCGACCGCGACGCAGACGAGGTGCGAACGGCGACACTCCAACTGCTCCAGACCTCGGAGTTCGAACCGGAGTTCGTCGGCGAGCGGCTCGACGAGTGGACGTGGGTCGTCTACCCGTGGAACTTCCTGGAGGATATGGTGGATCTCACCGCGGGCGTGATCGAACAGGACGGGCAGGCTCCGTACGACGAGACGGAGATCCGCCGACTGCTCGCGGAGTACCACGGGATCGACCGGATCGAGATGGAGATCGCTCAACCGGACCGGCTTGACGAGGTGTTAGACGAGATGGTCCGTCGGGACGTGGCGACGGCGGGGCCGGACGGCTACGCGCTCGCAGAGTGACCGAACGGCGACGTGTTCGTAGCGTGACCGACACGCGACCGCCCGACGACTCACCCACGACCGGCAGGGTAGACGTCTTCTTCTTCGATCTCCCGTTCGCGTCGGTACTGGTCGACGAACTCCGTCACGTCGAACTCCAACATCCGTTGCTCGAACTGCGAGACGGCGTTCGAATCGTCGCTGTGTGAGACGGCGTGTTCCATCAGCTCGACGACCAGCTCCACGATCACCTCGTGGAGCCGTCGGGCGTCGAACGTCGACACCCACAGCATCGTGTAGCCGATCTCCTGATCGTCGCTCACGTCCGTCACCGTCACCTCGCTGGGGAGCTCCTCCAACACGATCCCCAGCAGGTGTGGCGTGCCGAACTCCGGCATCTCCTCGCTGGTCGTCTCGATCGCCTCTTGGAGTGTCGCCACGAGAAACTCCGGGAGGAACCGGTCGGGTGGGTGGACATCGGTCACGACGGCGTGCGTCTCACCACACGCACAGTCGAACTCCCGCATCCCCATGTCGATCTCTCGGACTCGGATCTCCGTCCCACACGGGAGTTCCGTTGTCTCCCCGCCCCCGCCCGGCACTCGTGGCTCGGTCATACCGTTCCGGTAGGTGTGCGACTGCCGTAAGTGACGCGCTCGGCGGCGCCCGAACGCGAGCGGGAGGCCAGGTCGGTGCCAGGCGGCCGCCGTGTCGGGCTCGGTTCGGGAGCCTTTTTCACGCCAGACCACGTACGGTGGTTTGATGAACGAGCACACGACGACACACGGAGGCGAACGATGAGAGGAAACGACCAGCAGGCGTACGACCGCGGAACGTCGTTGTTCTCTCCGGACGGACGCATCTACCAGGTCGAGTACGCCCGCGAGGCGGTGTCGCGTGGTGCACCGTCCGTCGGCGTCCGCACCCAGGACGGCGTCGTACTCGCGGCCGAGACGCAGTCGTCGTCGCCGTTGCTGATCGACGAGAGTATCGAGAAGCTCCACAAGCTCGACGACCACCTCGGCACGACGAACGCCGGCCACGTCGCCGACGCTCGCCAGCTGATCGACTACGCCCGCCGGATGGCGCAGGGTGACCGGCTACGTTACGGCGAGCCGGTCGGCGTCGAGACGGTGACGAAGTACGTCACCGACCACGTCCAGGAGAACACCCAGCGTGGCGGCACCCGTCCGTACGGCGTCGCCCTGTTGATCGGCGGTGTCGAGGACGGCGAGCCGCGACTGTTCGGCGCGGACCCGACCGGCACCCCTCGTGAGTGGAAGGCGACCGCAATCGGCGGCTCGCGGGGTGAGCTCCAAGAGATCCTCGAAGACGGGTGGAGTGAGGAACTCAGCCTCGGGGACGGCGTCTCGCTCGCGCTGGAGGCGCTCGCGACGGTCGTCGACGAGGTCGACGGCGAGGCGTTCAGCGTCGCGACCGTCGACACCGAAACGGGCTACGGCACGATGACCGACGACGAGATCGCGGCCCGCGTCGAGGAGTTGGACGTCGAGACCGACGAGGAGTAGTCGACACGAGTCGGTGTCGTCGCCGCGAGGGTGCCGTCGCCACGACACCCACCACACGCGTTCTCAGTTGGAACGTCGGGACCGACAGCCGTTGTGACGTTGTTTACCAGCCGCTGTGACGCTGTCTCCCAGTCGCTGCGACGTGTCGACACCAGCCACGTCTCGACAGCACGACGAGAAACACCGCCGACCGCGGAACGGCACCACGAAAACGTGAGACGCCCTGACGGCGTCAGTACGAGCGGACCTTCGGCTCGTACTCCTTGCTCTCCCCGTCGAGAACGACCGACCGGTACCACAGCTCAGGTTCGCCGTCGTTCCACGAGAGGAGCGTGTGTTTCAGCCAACTGCCGTCCTTCCGTTCTTGATGTTCCTTGCGCCAGTGGGCACCACGGAACTCGTCACGGGCAAGCGCACCCAGCGTGATCGCCTCCGCGAGGTCGATGATGTTGCGCGTCTCGATCGTGTGGATCAGGTCGGTGTTGAACGTCCGGGATGGGTCCGACACCGCCACGTCCCGGTAGGCCTCGCGGGCCTCGTGGATGTCGGCCAACGCCTCCTTCAGCCCGCCCTCCTCCCGGAACACGTTGACGTTCGCCGTCATCGTCTCTTGGATCTCGTCACGGACCGCCGAGTGGCTGATCCCGTCTTCGCGGGACATCAGCCGGTCGACACGAGCCTGCTGGTGCTCGACCTCGCGGCGGACCAGGTCGTCTGGCCCCGCACTCCCGGCCGAGGCGGCGACACCACCGTCGGCGACCGCGTCGCCGGCCGGGTGGACCGCCCCGACGTCGACGCCGGGGTCGACCTCGCCCAACTCGTAGTCGCCACGCTGGCCGGTCTCGATCTCCGCCTCGCCGAGATCCTTGCCCGCGGCGTGGTACCCCGCCATCTTGCCGAAGACGATCAGCTCCGGCAGGGCGTTTCCACCCAGTCGGTTGGAGCCGTGGACGGACGCACACGCACACTCGCCGGCGGCGTACAGCCCGTTCACACAGGTCTCCCCGTGTTCGTTCGTCTCGATGCCGCCCATCGCGTAGTGTTGACCGGGCTTGACCGGCATCGGCTCCTCTAACGGGTCGACCCCCTCAAAGTCCTTCGAGAGGTGGACGATGTTCTCCAACCGGTCGACGATCCGGTCTTCGCCGAGGTGCCGCATGTCGAGGTGGACGTACTCGTCTTCGATCCC
>ERZ1034569.822-NODE-822-length-10846-cov-24.963859_pt1 | contig 10846 bp, 8 predicted proteins | sample MGYA00520706_ERZ1034569 | MGnify/ENA primary metagenome ERZ1034569 (study PRJEB33760, sample SAMEA4777722) | hypersaline lake metagenome | biome: hypersaline environment; feature: brines | place: Spain | collected 2014-08 | depth 0 m ...
GCCAGCGAGACATCCTTGTTCTTGGCGTGGATGAACTGGATCACGTCAGGATGGGAGACCCGCATGACGCCCATCTGCGCGCCGCGTCGGGCGCCACCTTGGGCGATGGTCTCACACATCTGGTCGTAGGTGCGCATGAACGTGATCGGCCCGGAGGCGATGCCGCCGGTCGAGCCGACGGAGTCGCCGTACGGGCGGAGCTTCCAGAACGCATACCCCATGCCACCACCGGACTGGAAGACCTCAGCGGCCTCCTTGGCGGTCTGGTGGATATCCGTGATGTCGTCGGCCGGGCTATCGACGAAACAGGCCGACAGCTGCTGGAGTTCGTCGCCGGCGTTCATCAGCGTCGGCGAGTTCGGCATGAACGACAGCTTCGTCATCAGCTCTTCGAACTCGGCGGCAACATCCTCGACATGGCTCTGAACCTCGTCGGGGAGTTCAGGGACGATCGTTTCGTATGAGAACTTGTTGACGTTGTGCACTGACAGCGTCGTTTCGGCATCATCCTCGGCGGTCGTTCCCGTCCCGAAGACCTCCGCGGCGAGTTCGTCGCGCCGTGGGTGGTCGGGCTTGATCTGGTCGGGGGTGACCGTGATTTCGGTGTCCTGCTTGTCGGCCTCAAAGACAGCCTCGGCGAGGGCGACGTTTTGGGCGACGCGTTCGAACAACTCCTCTTGGCTTTCGTCGACGTTGCCGTCGGCGTCCTTCCGGAGATACCGGGCCGGGAGGATGTTGTTGTAGGCGTTGCTCGTCAGCCGGTCTTCGAGCGCGTCGCCGGTGGTACGTTTGATCGGCAGTTCGAGTTCGTCGGCGGAGAGCTCCGCGCGACTCATTCGTCAGCCTCCTGCGGTGCGTCGGCGTGTCGGATGGTGGTTTTGGTCTGGTGGCGCATCTGTGTGCTCCGTAGCGAAAGACGGGATTGTGATACCGATGGCACCCTCATAACAGCTACGGTTGCGGTAGCACAACCAGAGTTGCACTGGAAAGTGCTGCCGCTTGCTGTGTTGCGGTCTGGAGAGGGTCGGTTTTGTCCGCGTCCGTTGGCTATTGTGTGGTGGGGCTGATCCGGTATAAGCGTGCCCAAACCGGACTGAAAGTGAAACGACGACGATGATCGGTTGTCCAGCCGACATGTGGCGATCACCGTCGTCTTACCCGACAGTTGGGCATTGAACGTAGTCCCCACAAGCTTATTCCGATTCAGTGTCTCGCTCGGGATATGTCATCACTCGCACTTATCGGCGGACTCGCAAGCGGCGGGATCGCCGGACTGAGCCTCCCGCAGCTGTTGATCGCCCTCGTCGGGATGCTCGTCGTGCTTATTGTGGGGCGGATCATCCTCAAGATCGCGTGGCGGCTCGTCACCATCGGCGTCGTTGTCGTCGGCGCGTTGCTGCTTCTCGTTCAGTTTGGATTGCTGTAATCGGCCGGGTCGTGAGAGGGCCTCGCTGTGTGTCGATTGTCGCCAGCGAAAGAGGTTCGTTATCTGTTGTGATAATTTCGGGTGGTGTTTTAAGATGGTCGGGGGAGCAAGCTTTACACACCACCTACGGGGTCGCCCGTAGGCAGCCATGTTCAACACTGCGAACCGAGGTAGCCAGCGGTTATGACGAGCCGCCGCCAACTCCTTCGTGGGGTTGCCGGCACCCTTTCCGTGTTCGGAGGGCTCCGCTGGGGTGGCCTCGTTGCGCTTGCCGACGCCCAATCGAACGATACAACGGCGTCGGATAGCGATGCGTCCGGCGGTGACGATGGATCGTCGAGCGCGGACAACGAGGGTAATCCGAGCGGGCTCCCCGGATACACGGTCGGCCAGATATATCTCCGCTACGAGGAACACGTCGGGATTACTACCTTTGTTGAGCTTGAAAATGAAGCTGAACAGAACAGCGAGCGGGTACAACTGAAAGCGGACGCCTTCGGCGGCGATAACACCCTTGGCACCGACGACACGTGGCAGGATGTTCCGGCACCCCTTGAGCGGACGATCAAACTCCGTCTCGACAACGTATTTGACCTCTATAACGCGGTCGACAACATCTCCGAGTTTGTGATCCGCGGTCGGGTGCCCGACGGCGAGTACGCGGTGCTTGCGGCGTTTTCCGGCCGCGCGCTCCGCGACGGCATCGAAACTGATGGGCCGGCCACACCTGATGGTGGTGCTGATGCTGCCGTCGAAGTCCAACCAGAAACGACTGACGGAGCCAGCAACGACGGTGGCCAAACAAGTGATACCGAGACAGCTGATGGAAGCGAGAGCGACGAGACGCCAGCCGGCGAATCGACAGCGTCGGACGCCGGCACGGAGCCGAGCGATCCCGGCGATCAAACCGACGTTGACGTGAGTAATCCCGACGATGTTGTCGATGTCGGCGGTGCTGGAGGCGATGATGGTGAAGGTAACGATGGCGGAGGTGATGATGGCGGAGACAACGAGAGCGGTGGCGGCGGGCTGCTTGAAAGCCTCTCTGTTGGCGTGTTTGGCGGCTGACCAATACGAGCAGAACCACGTCGATCAGGCGTCAGAGCGCGGTGGTGATGGTGTCGCCGACTCCCCTACAATACAGCAGAGGGTGTCACAGAAACGTAGTTATATCAGTTTCTCGCGGTCGTGAACATCTTAGTCTCGCAAGACGGGAATGAGAATCACTCAAACACGGTGCCACACCTGTGACCGGGACATTCAGAAACTCGTCGACTGACGCTGCGGCCTACCAGGTTGTGGTGGTGCGAGACACAGTTTTCAAACACCGCAGTCTCGCTTGAGACGCGTACTATGACACGCCCTCGTTATATCACGAGAAGCCATACAGCGTGCACTGCGGAAATCACTATGAGCTAGTTGGAGACCGTGTTCCCTTGATATCAAGTGACTCAGCGGCTCTTCTTGCATCCTGTCGGATGGATTCAGCGTCGACGACAGTTACCGTATTATCTTCCATGAGGACTTCACCATCAACCATCGTAAACTCTACATTCTCACCGTGTGCCGCAAAGACAATATACGAGAGGATATCGTTCAGTGGTGTTGCCTGCGTGTTGTCAGTTGAGATGCCAATGATATCGGCTTTCCATCCAGGTTTTAGCTCGCCGACAGTATCAAATCCAGCAGCCTTTGCGCCATTTACCGTTGCCATGTCCAGGATACTTTCCTTTGGTGTGACGGTGGGATCCAGCTGGTCTGCCTTTTGTAGGATGCTCGCTTGTTTTGCTTCGGTAAACGGATCAAGGGTGTTGTTGCAGGGCGGCCCGTCATTCCCAAGTGCGACGTTGATCCCACGGTCTAAGTAGTCAACAATTGGCGCGATACCGCTAGCCAATTTCATATTGGAAGACGGGCAGTGTGTGACGTGAGTTCCAGTTTCCTCTAGTATGTTTCGCTCAGATTCATCCGTCCACACACAATGCGCTAAGACGACATCTTCGCCGGTTAGACCCACCTCATCAAGCCAGTGGATGTTCCGTTGTCCGGTATCGTCCTCAACGGTCTCAACTTCGTCTTGGTTCTCGCTTGCATGTGTATGTATTCGTACGCCATCGTATTTGTCTGCTAACGCTCTGGCTCCGCGCAGGCACTCTTCGGTACATGAGACCGCAAATCTCGGTGTCACGGCGTAGCGGATACGGTCGTCAAAGCTACCATGATACTTTTGTATCAACTCCTCTGTCTCGTTTAATCCCGCCTGTGTCTCTTCGATGAGCCCATCCGGCGCACGTCGATCCATCAAAACCTTACCAAAGATCCCTCGTATACCCATTTCACCTGCAGCTTCAAATGCCCGCTCTGCATGTGCAACTGATAGGTGATCAATTGCTGTTGTTGTGCCTGTCTCGATCAGTTCAAGATACCCCAACTTAGCAGCAGCCTCCATTTGCTCCGCATCTAACGCTGCTTCCATCGGAAGAACATGTTCGAAAAGCCAGTCGAGCAGTTCACTGTCATCGGAAATCCCACGACCCAGACTCTGCACAGAGTGGATGTGACTTCCAACCATCCCCGGCATCAGTATATCGGACTGTGTTTCATTATGTGAGGGGAATTTATCAATTATGTTATTTCGTTTACCAACGGTGGTAATTGTATCATCGTCAACAACGACTGCACCGTCGTCTATTATTTTGTCTGAATTGACAACGACAGTTCCCGAGAGGATCATCATTTTGTTTACTTTCACACCCTACATAAATTTACTGTATCAGCTAAATTTCGTACGGCAATAAGTTTCTGTAATATAATTTGGGGTCTATTTATCGAGACCCAACACCATACCTAATTTTAATTCATGGATTAAAATACACCTATTTTCTACGATGAGAACATTGTATAACCAGCTATTTATGAACAAATAGGAAAATGGAGAGAAGAACTAAGTAATACAGTATTATTACGTTGCGGAGGATGATAGACATTCATTCATACTTCGAATTAGACAGCAATGGAACAGATATCAAGACTGAGATAGTTGCGGGGCTGACAACGTTTTTTACAATTGCATATATTATTATCGTAAATCCGGCTGTATTATCACAAGCGATAGACATCCAAGGCTACAGCGATGGAGAGGTGTTCCAGATGATTGCTATCGTTACGATCATCGCTTCGGCCATTGCGATGCTGGTAATGGGGCTATACGCAAATCGGCCCTTTGCATTGGCACCCGGGCTTGGACTACAGGCGTTTTTTACTTTTACTGTTGTACTAGGACTGGGAGTACCTTGGCAGACAGCACTTGCGGCCGTTTTTGTTGAGGGAATACTCTTTATTCTGCTTACCCTGACTGGCCTGCGGAAACGAATTATTGCCGTCTTCCCTGAACCGGTTAAAAAAGCCGTTGGTGCTGGTATTGGTGCGTTCCTGCTAATGATTGGCCTACAAGAGATCGATATTATTGTCAACTCTGAGGCAACGCTTGTTGAACTCGGTTCTGTTGCAAGCCTCACCACAACCCCACAGTCATTGTTTGGCTTGGGCGCAGTAGTGCTCATTTTGCTACTGTGGGCGAGGGATGTACGTGCAGGGATTCTAATTGGCATTGTAACAAGTACGATTATCGGGTATATAGCGACGCTTGCTGGCGTTGTTGAACCTGGTGAGATTGTTGACGAGACAATCATGAACGAGGGCATCGGTGCGGTTGTCAGTAGCAGCCAGTACGATATTACGCCGTTAGCAGGCGCATTTATCGATGGATTCAGCTCTGTTGATCCGCTAACGTTTCTTATGGTACTGCTCACCTTCTTTTTTGTAGACTTCTTTGATACCGCTGGGGCGTTAATCGGTCTCGGACAACAGGGTGGGATGCTTGACGAAAATGGAACCCTCCCGGAGATGGATAAACCGCTGCTCGCCGATGGAATTGGCACGACGATTGGTGCAATGCTTGGCACGTCAACGTTGACAACCTTTATCGAATCCTCGGCTGGGATCGAGCAGGGAGGCCGAACCGGACTCACTGCAGTGACTGTTGCGGCACTGTTCCTCCTGATGATACCACTAACATCACTGGTAAATGCAATCCCGACCTTCGCATCGTATAGCGCATTGGTCGTTATTGGTATCATCATGTTCCAAGGTGCAGCTGATATCCACTGGAATGACCCTGTGTGGGCTGTACCAGCTGCACTGACGATTATCCTTATGCCGCTGACGTACTCGATTGCAGATGGGATCGCTGCTGGAATTATAAGCTATCCAATAGTAAAAACAGTAACTGATGGAAATAAGAGTGAAACGTTCGACGGTAGGAAGGTGAATTTTGCTGATCAGATCAAAAGTGTGGGTATAGGTCCGTGGACGATGGCTGGCGCAATGATTGTATACTACACTATGCAAACAAGCGGCCTCATACTGTAGTGGGAGGGTACTGTATGGCTGAACACACCCCCGACAGGTGTTCGCCAATCAAGCTACTTTGATTCTAAGTAGATGACCTATATCCGGTAGGTCGTCTGTGGGATGAACAGAGACTACATCGGTCATCCCCACCATCCCGGGGAATCTCATCGCACACGCTCTCAATCAACACGTTGATCAGCAGGTACACGCGTCGTATCAGCGAGTCACGGTGGCTTCGTAGCAAGTCGGTTTGCAACGTTCCCGGAGGAGCACAGTCAACCAAGAATTCGGCTGTATTTCGGGGCAACCTTCCGGATATTAATAACTACGACGAGTGTTTCCCAAAACAAAATCGGTGCAACGGTGACTACTGGATGTCCGGAGGCGAAAGAGTACACTGAGCGCTCACAATCTCTGATTCCACGATCCATGCTCAATAGTAACCCATGACAGCGTGGCAGAGGGTGCGCTACATCAACGCCCTCTCTGCTGTTGAGTCAACGAAGTCAAGCTCCAATCCGGTATCGGGGTGATAGCTGTCTCAATTGAGCTCAGTATTCCGATGGCACACTTTGCCGTAGGAAGTTGTCGATCACGTCGTGGCCGACGGCTGTCAGGACGCTTTCAGGGTGGAACTGCACACACTCGATCGGGTGCTCGCGGTGGCGGATCCCCATCACCAACTCCTCGCCCTCGTCGTCGGTCGTCGCTGAGATCTCGAAACAATCCGGCACCTCGGTCGCAATCAGCGAGTGATACCGGCCAGCCTGAAACCCCTGTTCGATGTCAGCGAACACACCCTTGCCGTCGTGATCCATCGTATAGGCCTTGCCGTGGATCGGTTCGGGTGCGTGGCCGACATGGCCGCCGTACTCGTAGGCCGCGGCTTCAAGACCGAGGCAAACACCAAGTGTCGGGGTTTCAGGACTCACCTCACGCAGTACCTCCTTCGTGACGCCGACATCACGGCTATTTTTCGGATGGCCTGGCCCGGGGCTGATGAGGATCGCGTCGGGGTTGACAGCCTCGATGTCGTCAAGGGAGGCCGTGTTTTTCAACACCGTCACGTCGATCTCCTCGACCCCACCGTCGCCGTCGGAAATCCGGATCTCGGAGACGTACTCAACAAGGTTGTAGGTAAACGAGTCATAGTTATCGACAACAAGGACGTTCATTGCTCGCCCTCCTGGGCTTCAAGCTGTTCGATGGCGGTCAACACGCCGTCCATCTTCTGTTCGGTCTCCTCGTACTCCGATGGTGGATCGCTGTCGGCGACAAGCCCCGCGCCCGCTTGAACGGTAATCAGATCGTCATCCTCGTTCGCGTCGCCGAGGTCGCTATCCACACTGTCGCCGTCAGCGCCCTCGTGTTCGACGGTCGCGGTGCGGATCACGATCGCGAAGTCGGCGTCGCCGCTCCAGGAAAAGTAGCCGACGCCGCCGCCGTAGACGCCGCGCGGTGTGGCTTCGAGGTCGTCGATGATCTCCATGGCCCGCACCTTCGGCGCGCCGGTGAGCGTTCCCGCCGGAAACGTCGCCCGGGCGGCGTCGAAGGCGTCGTACTCGTCGGCGACGCGGGCGGTAACGGTTGATTCGATATGCTGGACGTGACTGTACTTCAGGACACTCATGAACTCCTCGACCTCGACGCTACCGGGGTCGGCGACCCGGCGCACGTCGTTGCGCGCGAGATCGACAAGCATCGTATGCTCGGCGCGCTCCTTGCCGTCGGCCAGCATCTCACCAGCGAGGCGGCGATCCTCGACGGGGCTTGAGCCACGCGGACAGGTGCCCGCGATCGGGTTCGAGACGATCCGGTCGCCCTCAACAGAAACGAGCGTTTCGGGGCTCGCGCCGACGATAGAGCGGTCGCCGTGGCGCATGAGATACATATACGGCGAGGGGTTGACCGAGCGGAGCGATTCATAGAAGCTGACCGGGTCGATATCGCCGGCGAGTTGGCGGCGACGGGAGATGACACCCTGATAGATGTCGCCGTCGAGGACGTGCTGTTTGGCCGTGCGGACGGCGTCCTCGTAGTCGGCTTGTGAGCCAGCGGTTTCGTCGGTTCGACTGAAGTCGGTGGTCGGTGGTTCGTCTGCCGCTGCAAGTGTCGCCGCAATGTCGCCGGCTTCGGCGACAAGGGCATCGTAGCACTCACCGGGGTCGTCGTCGGGCCCGATGACAGGCGTGAAAACAAGCTCGACCGTGCCCTCGGCGTCGTCGAAGACGAGCGTCCGAGTTGTCAGTGCGAACTGGGCGTCCGGGAGGTCGGTGTCGGGTCGCTCGCGGCCGACCGCTTCGAGGACGAGATCGTAGACGGCTTCGTGGGCAAGAAAGCCGACCAGTCCACCTGAAAGCGTCCGGCGGTCGGCATCTGGGAAGCCGCGGCGGTCGACCGCGGGGAGGCCGCGGCGGAGACGGTCAAGCACGTCGCCGTCGGTCGCCGCGTCGCCACGGTAGGCGTCGATGACAAGATCGCCAGCATCGCCAAGGCGGTCGACCTCAGTGTGGTTCGGATACACCGAGATGATCGCCTCGGGGTCGTAGCCAACGAAGGAGTACCGTGCGTGGCGTTCGGCGTCAGTCGCCGCGGTGAACGCGCCGTCAGGATCAGAGGAGGCGACCTTTTCGGCGCTCTCAAGCAAGAAATTGTACTCGCTGCGGTCGGCGAGGGCGGCGTAAGCGGCGAGCGGTGAGGTGTCGAGATCGAGCACCGCCGCCGCGCGGGCGACGACCGGCTCCTCGCGGTCGGCGTCGATGAGGGCAGCATACTCGTCGCGGCCGCGGTCGAAACTGAATAGATCGCTGTCGGTGGCGGCCGCATCGGCCGGTTCGTCGCTTGCCGTCTCGCCGGTCGTCATGCTGGCACCTCGACTTCGCGGCCGGCGTTCCGGACGAAGGTAGCGACGGCGGTGTGATCCTTGCTGCCCTCCGATCGTTCGACGCCGGAGGCGACATCGACGCCAAACGGCGCGGCTACCCGGATCGCCTCGGCGACATTATCTGGCGTGAGGCCGCCGGCGAGGATCACCGGCGTCGTCAGCGTGTCGGCGAGGTCGGCGGTTGCCTCCCAGTCGTGGGGGTCGCCGGTGCCGCCCGCGCCCGCCTCGGTCGTTGAATCGATGAGGAGGGCGTCAGCAACACCGTCGAGGGCGTTGGCGCGGTCGGTGTCCTCGTGGTCGACGGCGGCGATGATCTTGACGCCGGTTTCGGCGCGGATGTAGCCGAGATCGTCGGCGTCAAAGTCGCCGTGGAGTTGGAGCGCGTCAGGCTGGATCGCCTTGACGAGTTCGACCGCGTGTTCGGTGTCATCAGGCATCGAAACGAGCGTCGCGGTGACAAACGGCGGGACGGCAGCGACCAACTCGGCGGCCGTCCCCCGGTCGACCTCCCGCGTTGTCGACACATCGACCGCCGAGATAATCCCGACGGCGTCGGTACCGGCCTCGACAGCCGCTTGGAGGTCGGCGCGGTTCGTGATGCCGCAGATCTTGGTGCGTGCCATCAGGCGTCCCCGGCCTCCGGCACAGCGGTTGACTCACGGAGGGCATCGAGTTTCGCCGCCGCGTCGCCGGAATCGATGGCGTTGGCTGCGGCCTCGACACCGGCTTCCAGCGAGTCAGCCTCGCCGGCGACGTAGATCGCCGCGCCCGCGTTGGCGAGGATCAGATCGCGTTTTGGGCCGGTTTCCGCGCCGGTGACGATAGCTTTGAGGTCGGCAGCGTTCGCTTCGGGTGTGCCGCCAGCAACGGCCTCGATCGGGGCCGAGTCGAGACCGATATCCTCGGGCGTGAGCGTGAACTCGGTGACCTCGTCGCCGTCGACCTCGGCGACGGTCGTTGCGTCGTGGAGGGCGATCTCGTCCATCCCGGAGCCGTGGACGACGAGCGCCCGGTCGACCGACATTTCGGTGAGTGCGCGAGCGATCGTGGGCACGAGGTCGGGATCGTAGACACCGAGCAGTTGGGCGTCCGCGGCGGCGGGATTTGTGAGCGGGCCGAGGACGTTGAATATCGTCCGCATCCCGAGTTCCTTGCGCGGGCCGATGACGGCCTTCATCGCGGGATGGAAGACGGTCGCCAGCATGAAGCCGATGCCCTCGTCGTTGATCGCGCTCTCGACGGCGTCGGGTTCGGCGTCGACGGTGACGCCAGCGACCTCGAGTACGTCCGCGCTGCCCGAGGAGGAGGAAACGGAGTAGTTGCCGTGTTTAGCGATCGGGACGCCCGCGCCCGCGGCGACTAAGGCGGCGGTCGTCGAGACGTTGATCGTGTCGTAGTCGTCGCCGCCGGTACCGCAGGTGTCGACCAGCGGTGAGCGGTCGGGCTCGATGGTACGGGCGGCGTCGCGCATCCCTTGAGCGAAGCCGGCGATCTCGGTTTCGGTTTCGCCTTTCGCCCGTAACGCAGACAGCAGCGCGCCGATCTGCGCCTCGGTTGCCTCCGCAAAGACCATGCGGGCGGCATCCCGCGCCTCGTCGAGTCCCAGATCCTCACCGTCGGCCACACGTTCGATATAGTCCTGCATTGTTAGTCACCAGTGTATGAGTTCGGCTTGTAATGTACACGTCTGTACATCGCTAAAAGGCTATCGACCGACGGCGCGACCCGGAGGTCAGCGACGACGGGACGAACCCACGACGACCGACAGCAAGCCGGCGATCAGGAACCGCCAGCGGGGCCGCGCTTCGAAAGCTTCAATTACGTCCCCCGGATACCAACGAGTGCGTCAGAACGCACAGCCAACACGGGTTTGTGGTCTAGTCTGGTTATGACACCTCCTTGACATGGAGGAGGCCGGCAGTTCAAATCTGCCCAAACCCACTTTCTGATCTCTCGTACTGAAGCTCAATACGACTACGCTTGAGCCCCAGCATAATCTCACCACTATCGGATTAGTAGCATTCGATGCCGGGTTCTACGTCGTTGTCACGGTTGTCACCCTGCTCATGGTGTGAGTCTGGCTGAGCACGCGCCGCGGCTGATCGCTGTCGCCAGCACCGCAC
>ERZ1034569.824-NODE-824-length-10833-cov-7.839859_pt1 | contig 10833 bp, 11 predicted proteins | sample MGYA00520706_ERZ1034569 | MGnify/ENA primary metagenome ERZ1034569 (study PRJEB33760, sample SAMEA4777722) | hypersaline lake metagenome | biome: hypersaline environment; feature: brines | place: Spain | collected 2014-08 | depth 0 m ...
AGAGAAAGCCCCGCGAGCGGTGCATCGAGTCCATTATCGCCTCGGCGATCTCGTCACCGATGAACCGCGGCGAGACACCGTCCATCCCCTCCGCGATGTCGACCGACTCCTCGGCCTCCTCGCGGAGCTTCTTCACGTCGATGTCGTCGGTCTCGTCTATCTCGCCGTTGTAGGCCTTTGCCTTCTGGATGAGGGTGACGTTGCTCGCGTCGGGCTCCTCGATACGGGTGAGCACGCCGAACAGCCCCGCCATCTCCAGGGTGTGGGGCTCGACGTGGATGTCGGGCAGGTCGGCGTTGCGCAGCATCTTCCGATAGACCTCCGCCTCGTTCTCGTAGGAGAGAACGTAGGGGAAGTTGATGCGTTTTGTTCGGTCGTTGAACGCCTCCATCTTCTCGTCGCCTTTCTTGTCGCGGTACTCCGGCATGTTCGTTCGTCCCACGATGACCTGGTCGATGTCGATACGCGGGTTGCTCGACGGCTTTATCGTCTGTTCCTGTGTGGCGTGCAGGAAGTCGTACAGGAACTCCCGCTGGAGCTTCAACAGCTCCTCGCCGGAGAAGATGCCGCGGTTCGCGTTACAGAACGCCCCCGAGTAGTCGAACGAGCGGGGGTCGGACTCGCCGTAGATGGCGATCTTCGAGTAGTTGACGTCACCCGTGAGCTCCGTCTCGTCCTGGTTTTTCTTGTCCTTTGGCTCGAAGGTCTCGATCGCCTGGCGCTTGTTCTCGTCGGCGAGCAGACGAACGACCTCGACGTGGTTGTCGAACACCGCCTGCAGGTCGTCGTCGTAGTGAGCGAGCAGACGGTCCATGTAGAACTCGCTTGCGGGGTCGAGTGCCTGCTCGTTGCGGATAGTGTAGGGGGCGTCGAGCAGGTCGTTGAGGTCGGTGACGATCCCGTCGCGTTGTTCCTGCGGGAGCAACACGAGAGGGTCCTGGTCCATCGGCGACCGCACCACGTCGTCCTCGGGGTCCTGGTCGGGGATGACACTACAGAGGTTGACCCACCGGAACGTGTACATCCGGCCGGCGTCCTTTGCGGTGTAGTCCTCGTAGTAGGTCCGGACCTGGGAGTCAAACGCCGACTTCCCCGAACCGACCGGGCCGAGCAACAACAGGATACGTCGCTCCGGGCCGAGCCCGCGGGCACCCGATTTCACCTTGTTGACGAACTCGTGTATCGCGTCGTGGACAACCTGCCCGTAGAACGTGTTCTCCCCGTTGTTCAGGGGGTCCTCCGAGGCGAGCTTGTACTCGACGACACCGGTGTCCTCGTCGTACTCGCTGCCGTAGAAGTCGAACATGTCCGCGACCCGCTGGTTCGCGTTGCGGGCGATACGGGGCTCGTCGTAGAGTTCGTCGAGATACCACTCAAGCGAGCGTGGCTGTCGCAGGTCCGAGGGGATCGACGTCCGGTACTCCTCACTCAAGCTTTCGAGGCTCTGTCGGCGTTCGCTCATCGGCACTCACCACCGTCACCGGGCACCTGTTGCCTCGCATCGGCAACCGGCCGCCCGAGCGTCAGTTGTCGCACTGGTTCGGTCGTGTCGGTCGATGCGTCGGTCGGAGAACCCTGGGTCGGTTGGCTGAGTTGTGGCATGTGTATTCATTCCACGGTAGCACCACCAAGCTACGCACAGGTCCAGATTGAACCGGCGCCGGGGACCTGGCGGCTACCGATACTATTTGTTAACGATGGTCTACTCACATATAAGGCTGTTTGCGGTCGGAACGCCCGACCTCGAACAGCGTGACCGCGTGGGAACCGGCTATCGACCGGCGGTCACCCGTCCTGGTGCCACACTCGCCGTCCAATCCTGCCAGGGGCGACCGGTCTCGAGGCTCCGTAGAGGCGGTCTGTCGGGGCTCCCGCCTGCCCGGGACGGTCCCGTCGGTCACGCGATGTGCGTCGGCCCCCGGGTGCGGTTCAGAGGGCGGCGGCGAGACGGTCGGCGACACGCGATCCGAGAGCCGTCTTCGACCCCTCGACGACCTCGTGGTCGTCACCGTCGACGAGCAGGGCACGGGTGTCCGTCTCACCCATGACGCCCGCGTCGTTTCCGACGACAAAGGAAAGACCGACACGCTGCTGGAGCTCCCGGGCCCGCTCGTGGATGGCGGTGTCGTCGCCGTCGGTCTCGGCTTTGAATCCGACCATCGTGAGGTCGGGTCGTTCGGCCCGGACCGTGTCGAGCAGTTTCGACGTCGGGCGGAGTCGCAGCGTCACCGTCTCCTGTCCGGAGCGAAGCTTCGACTGGGCAGTCTGGACGGTGTAGTCGGAGATGGCCGCCGCCGACACCAGCGCGTCGGCCCCGTCGGCGTGGGACAGCACCGCGTCGCTCATCTCGGCGGCAGTCTCGACGCGCTCGACGGTCGCCCACGGGAGCTCTGGGCCGTCGTGAACCACCACCACCTCCGCACCGCGGGTGTGACAGGCGCGCGCCACCGCCCGTCCGGTCCGGCCGGAGGCCCGGTTCGAGAGCGTCCGAACCGGGTCGACCGACTCCGTCGTCGCACCGCTCGTCACGACTACCCGCTGCCCGTCGAGCGGGTCGGGACCCGTCGCCCGGGCGACCGCAGTCACGATTGTCTCCTCTGTTGGGATCTTCGCCTTTCCTTCCTCGATGCGCGGGTCGACGAAGCTCACACCCCACGACTCGACGCGGTCGATAGCGTCTATCACGCCCGGGTGGTCGTACATCGGCTCGTGCATCGCCGGGACAATCACGACCGGCAGGTCCGCACCCAGGGCTGTCGTGGCACAGGTTGTCACAGGCGTGTCGTCGACCGCCGCTGCCACCTTGCCGACCGTGTTCGCGGTCGCCGGAGCGAGCAACAGCACGTCGGCCCAGCCGTCGACACCGCACAGTTCGACGTGTTCGACACGCCCGGTTATCTCTGTCACGACAGGGTTGTCGGTCGCGTATTCGAGTGACCAGGGGTGGAGTATCCCCTCGGCTGCCGGTGTCGTCACCGCACGCACCTCGGCTCCCTGCCGCCGGAGTTCGTGAGCCAACTCGACGGTCTTGACCGCCGCAATCGACCCGCTGACCCCGAGCGCCACGTGGAGACCATCCAGCATACGCTCACTCCGGTCTGAGCGGGCATAAACCACCCGTCGAGCGACGGTCACCCCCCACCGACGGCGGGGTCGAACCGGTCGAGCCAGGCCGATACCGTCTCGAAGCGGTGTGTGGCGCGGTCGGGGTCGGCGATATAGGGGTGCACGTGGCCGGTGTCGGGGTAGACAACGAGCTTCGACGGAACACCGCGTTTCCGGAGAGAGACGTGCAGTTGCTCGGACTGTGTCGACGGGGTGCGGCAGTCGTCCTCGCCGGCGGTCAGCAAGAGCGGCGTGTCTATCTCGTCGACATCGGTGATGGCGGACGCCTCGTCGTAGGCCGCCGGTCGCTCCCAGGGCAGACCAAGCTCTGTCTCGAACCCCCGGTGGGAGTCACCGGTGCCGAACGTCGACCGCAGGTCGTAGCTGCCGTGCTCGGCGACACCGGCGGCGAACCGGTCACTCGCCACGAGAACGTATGCCGTCGCCCGTGCCCCGTAGGAGAACCCGGTGACGAACAGCCGGTCGGGGTCGGCCCACCCGCGCTCGACGACCGCATCGGTTCCCGCGAGCACGTCTGTCACCTCCACGTCGTTCCACGAGGCACCGAGTCGCTCGGAGAACGACCCACCGTAGGAGACCGACCCGTGGTAGTTCGGCTTGAACACGAGATACCCGCGGCTCGTCCAGAACGCAGTGTCGAGATCGAACTGTGGCTCGTCGTAGCGCCGGGGTCCGCCGTGGATGGAGACGAGCATCGGCCGGTCGCCGTCGGGTGCCTCCGGGTCGAACGACGGCGGACAAAACAGTATCCCCTCGACCGTGTCGCCGTCGGCACCCTCGAAGGTGATACGTTCTATCTCGGGGTGGTCGTAGTCGGCGACGAGACCAGGGTTCAGCTCTGTCAGCCGCCGCGGGCCCACGGCCGCGGAGAGACCGGCGGCGTCCATCGCGAAGACGTCGATACCGGTCTGTGGCTGTTGACGGATGAACCCGACTGTCCCGCCGCCGGCGTCGAACCCGACGAGTGACACGGTCCGGGCCTGCCGGTCGTAGACACGCTCGTAGCCGCCGTCGGCCGACAGTCGAACGAACCGGGACCAGCCGCCGTCACCGATGGCGGTCAGTAGACTGTCACTGTCGAGCCAGACCAGGTGTGCGAACCAGGCGAGATGCCGGTCCAGCCCCCCGTTGAGTGTCCGGTGTTCGCCGGTGTTGCCATCGACGACGCGGACCTCGGGTGGGGCGTACCAGTTTGTCGGGTCGCTGGCGGTGACGGCGACCCGGGTGCCGTCCGGGCTCCACGTCGGGTCGGCGACCGCCCGACCGTCGTCGGTGAGCCGCTCGGTCTCGCCGGTGCCGGCGTCGACGACGGAGAGGTCGCTCTCGTAGCTGTCGTCGGGCCGTTCGCTGTGGTTCGAGACGAAGGCGATGCGGTCGTCCCGGGGGTGCCACGCCGGCATCAGCCCGCCCGCCTGGGTGACCAGACCAGTCCCGTGTGCGTCGTCCAGGCGGTGACGCTCGCGGGTCTCGACATTCACGACGAACAGGTACGTCGCGACCGTGTCCAGCCAGCCGACCCCTTCGAACCTGTGTTGGAGCCGCTCGGTCTCGATTGGCCCGCCGTCGCGGCGCCGTTGGAGGGACTCTGCCGCCGCCGGGGTCGGGTCGCGGGCGGCAACAACGACCCGCTCACCCGCCGGCCCCCAGTCGAACGCCTGAACCCCCTCGTCAAGCTCGGTGACCTGCCGCGGGTCGCCGCCGCGAGCCAGGTCGTACACCCAGAGCTGTGGACGGGGGTCGTCGTCGCCGGACCCGTCGCCGTCGGACCCGTCGCCATCGGACACGTCGCCGTCGGACCCGTCGTCGGCGACCCGGAGCGCGGTGTCGCGCTCCCGGGCCATCACCACGCCGAGTTTCGAGCCGTCGGGGCTCCACCGCATCGTGACGGGGTCGGACTGCCGGGTGAGCCGGTACGGCTCCCGGCTCCCGCCTGTCGGTGTGACGAGCACGGAACTCCGTTGTCGGTCCGCGCCGCGGTCGTGTTCGAGAACGTGGACGGCCGCGCGGGTGCCGTCGGGCGAAACCGCGACGTTCATCGGTCGTGTGAGGTCGTAGACCGCGTCTCCGGGGAGTTGGCTCATGACAGGCGCTCGTGTTGAGTCGGTTTCACCGTTTGGAACCCCCGCCGTCGGCGACTGCCAGCCGCCAGACCATCGGCAGTTCGAGGGCGAGACGCCGCCAGGACTCCCCGGCATCGCGGCTCAGAAACAGCCGGCTCCCGTCGTCGGTCTCGCCGGCGTAGACAACCGCGTCGGGGTCACCGGGGAGGAGTCGGAGCGTGTCGGCAGCCCGCGCGTCGGGGAGACCGTCACCGACCCCGACCCAGGAGTCGCCGCCGTCGTCACTCCGGTAGAGCGGGGCCCCGTCGGTCGCCACGTAGACGTACAGCCGCTCCGGCGACCGGGGGTCGAACTCGATCGCGTGGGCGTACTCCCCTGCGAGTGCTGGCACCTGCTCCCAGGTCTCGCCGGCGTCGACACTCCGGTACAGTCCCGAGCCCGCGGCCACGAACACCCGGTCGGGGTCGTCGGGGTGAATCGCAACCCGGTGGATGTCCTCGGCGGCCAGTGACTCCGCCCAGGTCACACCACCGTCCCGTGAGTAGATAATGGCGCCGTGTTCGACGCCCGCAAACACCTGCTCCGGTCGGTCGGGGTGGATGCTGATGCCGTGGACGTGGCCAGCCTCGAACGGGGGATGGAAGAAAAACCAGTTCTCGCGGCTCGGCAGTGTCTCGATACCGTCGACTCGCTCGAACGAGCTACCGCTGTCGGTCGAGACCCACAGCCCCGGCGGTTCGGTGCCGACGTACAGTCGCTCCGGGTCTGTCGGGTGTCGGGAGAGCCCCCAGACCCACTCGTCGTCGAACCCGAGCGACGTGTACGTGTGGCCGCCGTCGGTCGTCCGGTAGAGCCCGCTACCACGGACCCCACAGCCGACGAACGCCTCACCGGGGGTCACCGGCGAAGGGGATATCGCCCGGACGGCCTGACCGGGGAGTCCCTCGGCGACGACAGCAGCCTGCCCGTCGCCGAGCACGGCAGTCTGCATCCCGTTCTCCGTGCCGAGATACAGCCGGCACGAGCTGTCGAGTGCCATCGTGTCTCTGTGTTCGTATCCAGCAAGATGAATGTGTCCCACAGTCTCGCCGCGGTGTACGACTGCCCCGGTGTCACGTCGCAGGGAACAGGCCGTCGCGGTCTGGTGACCGACCCACGTCTCGGGCAGGTCGACGCCCACAGAAGAGCCGGCGGAGGGATTCGAACCCTCGGCCTATTCCTTACGAGGGAATCGCTCTACCGCTGAGCTACGCCGGCACCAGTACGAACCTATTGCAGATACGCCGCATAAGGGTTGCGACTCGACCCACCGTGCCGTCCTCGGTCGACCGAAACCGGAACCCGGTGACGGCCACGGGACTGTTTCGACCAGTTTATCCCACTCCCACGAGATATTTTGGCACGATGGAGAAGGCGTTGTGGTACCTGATCGCCGGTACCAGGGGTGGAGAGAACCGCGCCCGCATCATCCGCCTTCTCGACGAGCGGCCACGAAACGCCAACCGCCTCGCCGACAAACTCGATGTCGAGTACAACACGGTCCGGCACCATCTCGATACGCTCGCCGAACACGACGTGGTGGAGCCGGGGGGAAGCGAGTACGCGGAGCTTTACTTTCTCACCGACAGGTTCGAACAGTACAGAGAGACGTTCGAACAGATCACCGAGCAGATGAGAGACGACCGGTGAACCGGTTCACCGTCGCGGCCGCGTCGTCGGCACTCACCGTCGGACTCCTGCTGGTGGTGAGTCTCGATGTCGACGAACCGGAGAGACCAGTACTCGTCGCCGTCCAGCGTGCACTGCAACTGCTGGCTGTCGGCGTGTTCGTGCACCTGAGTCGCCGGTGACGTGAGGTCACCGGGCAGGTCGGCGGGACGTCACCCTGTCTCCTGTCCCGGGTCGGTCGGCGACCGGCGGAGTCGTCCGGACGGGAACAGTGTCACCACGGTCAGGAACCCCAGCGCGACGAACTGCAGGCCGCGCAGGCCGACCAGCGCGTACATCGCGGTCGTTCCGCCGGCGTATATCATCTCCGTCGAGAGATACGCACCGATGGCGACGATGTTCTCGACCGACAACACACCCGCGAACAACAGGAGGCCGAGCAGCATCGGTGACCGGAACGTCCGGTAGTTGCGCAGCCAGACCGCGATGAGGACACCAAGCAGTGCCAGGTTCACCACGGCCAGCCCGACTGCCGAACTCATCCAGAATGCCATACGTAATTCCGTTCGTCTGATGTTGTGTGTAGGTTCATATTACTGTTTGGTTACGACACCGTGCTCGCCGGATGTGGTTACCGTGGGCTCCGCTCGTGTTCTCTCACAGACCGAGACGACAGTTGAGGGTTTCTCAAACTCCAGAGAAACTGCCTGCAAACTCTGTTGGAACTCTGTTGGAACTTGTTCCGCCGATGTTGGTCGGCGCCGTTGCCTGGCACAGCCGGGGTCAGCACCGTTGTAGTAGCACGTCGAGAACAACGTTGTACTCGTGTGGGGAGTACGACCGGACCGTCCGGGTGGTCTCGACGGTCACGTCGTATGTCGGCTCCGCGGCCGCGCGGACCGCCCGTTCCCCGGGCCCGAAGCGGTCGTCCTCGGGTGCCATGTCGTAGTAGTGAACCCGACACTCGTCACCGGCGAGCGTGACGGCAGTGTCCAGAAACTCCTCGGCCGTGTGTGGGAGGTTCATCACCAGGCGGTCTGCCCAGCCCTCGTACTCTGGGGCGACGGCTGTCACGTCGCCCTGGATAGCGGTGATACGGTCGCCGACGCCGTTGCGGTCTGCGTTCTCTCGGAGGTACGCGATAGCAGTCTCGTTGATATCGGTGGCGACGACCGTCGCGCCCCGGCGCGCGAACGGCACCGCGAAGGGGCCGACACCGGCGAACATGTCGAACACCCGGTCCCCGGCCGACACCTGCCGGGTGACGCGGTGACGCTCGGTCGCCAGCCGCGGCGAGAAGTACACCGCGGCGAGGTCGAGCACGAACTCGGAACCGTGCTCGCGGTGGACGACCTCGGTGTCGTCACCGACGAGGGGGGTCCACTCACGGACCCGCTCGCGGCCCTTTACTTTCGAGGCACGGTCGAGCACCGTCTCGACGGGGATATCCGACGCCACCAGCGCGTCGGCGAGGGCGCGTGCCCGTTCCGGGTCGTCCTCGTCGACGAGGGCCGTCTCGCCGATGCGCTCGTACGACGGCTCGAAGGAGAGAAGATCTGCGGGTGTGGTCTGTGTCTCCCGCCGGGGGGCGTCGTAGGTGACGACCGTGTAGCCCTCGTGACCGGCGGCGTCGGCGTCGGTCACCGGGATGTAGAGGTGGCCGTCGTCGTGACTGATCTCGTGGTCCCGGTCGAGGAGGCCGGTCTCGGCGAGTCGTGCCCGGGTCTGCTCGCCCGCCTCGCGGTCGACACGAACGCAGGGAACGGCTGTCACGTTCGTGGCTGGGTCGGCCCCGGGAGTAAATCTGACGGGTCCACGGTGAGCGCGGGTCACAGCCAGTCGCCGCATCTTTGAATCACCGGGTCGTACACGCCAACATGGAGCTACGCGGCGAGCGCGAGTGTACGGCGTGTGGGGCGCGCTGGTCGTACTACGAGACGGGCGAGATAACCTGCCCCGACTGCGGGAGCCCACGGAGTGTCAGTGTCGAGGCGGCGGCGGCACACACCGCCGGGGGAGACCGGTTCGACCTCACGTCGGTTCGTGAACAGGTCGGGGAGGAGCCGCTGCGGGCTGTTGCAGACACGGCCGCCGACACGGCCGCGGAGTACCTCCAGACCGCCGGGTTCGTCCACGCAGGCGAGCTACGGCCGTTCGACGGGACACACCTCGCGGCGGCCGAACTCCGCCGGGTCGGCACGACGCTGGGTCGGGTGATGGACGTCACAGACGACGAGGAGCTCTACCTCCTCGGACTGTTGGGCGGGGCAGACAGCGGCGAACGACCCACACCGGCGGAGGTGCCCGAGACACTCCACCCGGAGCGCGGCCTCGCGGTCGCGGCGAGTGTCGACACGTACCTCTCGGATCTCCGGCAGGTCCGCGGGAACGGGGAGCCCGAACTCGACCGGGTGCTCTCCGCGATACGGCCACGACAGAAGCGTATCGAGGCACTCGACGGCGATGTCGATCCCGTCGCGGCCGAGCGACTGGTCCGGGCTGTCCGTGACGTGAGCCGCTACTGGTGCGAGGGTGACGAGACGGCGCTCGCGCGTGCCGGTGACCGGTTGAGGTAGTCTCACAGCGAGCGCCGGCCGGCGGCGACGGCTACCCCGCCCCGGGACTGTTCGGCATCGTAGTCGGACCCGCAACGCTGTCAGTGGATTGTTACCGAGTACCCCGCGAGTACCACATCAGGTGGACTCGCACCGGCGACCGACACGTGTGGTGTGTGTCCCGTCTCCGTCACCTGAGACGGCAGGTCAGGCGGCCTCCGTGGTGCCGGACAGCCCGGGTTGTACGAGAAGCTCCGGGCCGCCGAGGGTTCCGACGAGCAACAGCACGAGCAGCGCGAGCATGAACACGATACTCAGCACCCGGACGAGATAGGCTATCTGCCGACGGTCGTCGGACAGTGACTCTGCCAGGCCGTTCAGGGCGAACGCTGTGCCGAAAAGCGGGGTGAACGGCGTAACACCGCGCCCGACTGCCAGATAGTACGCCGTCAGCAGGTAAAACAGCGTGGCAGCACAGAGCCAGACCAGGTTCTGTGGTCGCCCGTCCGGTGGGCGGGACAGGTCACCGAAAAACCGGGTAGTGAATCGCTCGCGGTCGGACATCGACAGGTGGTAAACTGTCGAAAGTCATAATAGTTGTGATAGGAGTTGCACCGGGTCGGAGCGGGTGGGAAGGCCGGGAAACTTTTTGTCCGGCCGGTTGAAGAGGGAGTATGGAGGAGTTCGAGGGGCTCGATCTCCAGGCAGTCGAGGACAGACTCGACACCGAGACGGACGGACAGCCGGGCGGTGACCGGGTCGTGCTCGACGTTCTGGACGGAACGACGCCGCCGACAGAGTGGGTACAGCTCGTCGCCTCGGGGGCGGTTCTCGTGTTGCACGTCGAGGGAGACCTGAACGAGCTCGCGGCCGGGTTCGCCCGCGATGTACGCGACGGCGGCGGCGAGCTGATGCACTTCAGGGGGTTTCTCGTCGTCACGCCTGCGGATGTCGGTATCGACGCCGACCGTCTCCGGTAGCTCGTTTCTGACGGTGGCGGCCGACGAACAGCCAGGGTTCAGACGGCCGTCGGGTTCGACTCACCGGACACGGCCGTCGAGTTCGAGTCCGACGTGGTCGGAGATGTAGTTAGGGGTATCGGGGGTGGCCCAGAACTCGCTCGTGTCTGTCTTGCCCCGCCAGAAGTGGCGCCGCCTGATCTGGTCGATATCGAGTTCGAGCGTGTGCTCGGGCTGTGGCTCCTCGAGTAGGATGTAGTCGATACGGCGGTCGGGGACCGCCGACCGGTTACACCGCCGACCCCGGTTCCCGGGGGAGCCGGGGGCGCCGGGCCGGGGTTTCTCCGGGGGCATCCACCGGGGCGCCCGGCGTTGGCGTTTCTTGTTCCGCCCGCGGCCCCCCGACGCTTCCCCGCGACCGACAGCGGCCAGACCGGCGGCAACCGGCCGGCCAAGCCGTCCTCC
>ERZ1034569.825-NODE-825-length-10796-cov-19.401173_pt1 | contig 10796 bp, 9 predicted proteins | sample MGYA00520706_ERZ1034569 | MGnify/ENA primary metagenome ERZ1034569 (study PRJEB33760, sample SAMEA4777722) | hypersaline lake metagenome | biome: hypersaline environment; feature: brines | place: Spain | collected 2014-08 | depth 0 m ...
CTTCACCCACGGGCGCGGTGGCCCGTGGGACTCGCGCTATTTTTCTTTATAGACTCCTGGTTCGAAGGGGATACACCGCGTTTCCGATGAACGTCTCACTCGGTTGGCAAGACGGATTGCGGGGAGCGAGAGACACACCACGTTTCCGATGAACGTCTCACTCGGTTGGCAAGACGGATTATGGGAAGCGGGAGACACACCACGTTTCCGGTGAACGTCTCACTCGGTTGGCGAGATGGATTGGGGGAGCGGGGGACACACCGCGTTTCCGGAAAAATGGTGCTGGAACGTCTCGAAAGTCGGGAGAGACCAAACACACCGGGTTTCCGGTGAACCCATCACTCGGTCGCACTGGTGAGGACATCGCGAACGATATCGGGGTCCTCAAGTAGTCGGTGGCGCGTGTAACTCCCTTCGGCACTGCCGCCGCTGTGCCGGGATTGTTCGGTGATATCGAGAAACGCGTGCTCTTTCAGCAGGTCACGGACACGGCGGAGCGACAGGGGGTCCGAGGCCTCCTGTCGGCACACTTCCTCGTAGACATCGTAGATCCCGGTCGTACGGTACCCCTCACTGTCCTCGCTGTTGAGCGAGAGGATGGTCAGCGCTTGGAGAACGTACCGGGAGTGAGGAGTCGAGCCGCGTAGTAGCTCGCGGAAACGGTCGGTCTCGGCCCGCTCGCGGGCGTCGACAACGTAGTCTTCGGTGACGGTCTGTGCACCGCGGGACTGGGCAATCTCCCCGGCGTACCGAAGAATGTCGATTGCTTGTCGGGCGTCGCCGTGTTCGCGGGCGGCGAGTGCCGCTGCCTTCGAGATAACACCAGAGGTGAGTACCCCTTCGCGGAAGGCGTCCTCGCGAGCTTCCATGATACTGTTCAATTGAGCGGCATCGTACGGCGGGAACACGAACTCACGCTCGCAGAGACTCGATTTCACCCGCTCGTTGAGCTGTTTGTCCTTGTACTTGATCTTGTTACTGATGCCGACGACACCGATCTTACAGTTCTGAATCTTGCCGGCTTCGCCGGCACGAGACAGCTGCATGAGGATATCGTCAGTCTCCAGTCTGTCGATCTCGTCGAGAATGACGATGACAACCTGGTACCGCTCGTCAAGAATCTTCCAGAACCGCTTGTAGTACGTCGCGGTCGCGAGTCCCTTCTCGGGTATCCTGATCTCGGTCTCCGCCGGTTCGTTGAGTGTCGCAGCGACCGTCTGGACGGCCTGTGTCTCGGTCGCATCCTGGGCACAGTCGACGTACACGAACGCTGCACGGACCCCCTCTTCCCGTGCCGTCTGGACGAGCTGGCTCGAGACGTGTTTCGCACAGAGGGATTTGCCGGTCCCGGTCTTTCCGTAGATGAGGATGTTGCTGGGACTCTGTCCGAAGATTGCCGGGTTGACGGCGTTCGCAAGATTCCTGATCTCCTCGTCACGACCGACGATTCGGCCCTCGTCCGGGAGGTGATTGATCTCCAGAAGCTCCTTGTTGGCGAAAATCGGGTCTTCGCGAACGAACATGTCCTCCGAATCGCCCATACACCACGTTTCCGGTGAAACCGTATTAATTCTTTCCAAGACACACACACCACGTTTCCGGTGAAACCGTGAGAAGGCGTGGCTCGGCTCCACATGAAACGAAGGTTCCGGGTAGCAGGCTATCCACCAGAGAGGGAGATTGAACAGGCCGGAGTTTCGTCAGCGATGATATCCGGTAACACATCTGAAAGGGGTATAGGAGGACTCAGACGTAGGGTATAAGATGAGGTATATAAAACAAAGGTGTCTCTCCGTCGGCCGAGACACGAACTCGTCGCCGACCCACCTGTGAGAGGCCTCACAGTTCGTGCCGACGGCACGAGGAACTCTACCAGATCAAGAGTAGAGGGTCGTGAGAGGCGGAATCGTCGTCCCAAGCGGTGTGGACAGCATAGAAAGGTCGTTCTACCGGCGTGTGAAAGCTCCTATAGATTGTGATCTGTCGGTATCAGGAGACAGTTGCACAGAGAGACGAACTTGGGGAAATACTAGATCTTTCGAGGAGCATTACAGGTGGAGGCGGACGAACAGACCTCCCTATATCATGCATATAAATCTAGTGCTAGTAGTAGTAAGTCCAGTGTTTCAGTCCTGCTCAGTCGTGATTTTGGGGTCGAATCTCTGGTCTCCCTCTTTCTTATATACAGTCTTCTTTCCACGGTAATATCGCTATCCCAGGCATATCACCCCCTGTATGGATGTGTCCCCGATTTCACCGGAAACGTGGTGTGTGTGTCTCCTGCGGTGAACCAAGTCGGACCGTCTCTCTCTTCTCACGCCTCGTCGCTGTGGACTGCTCTGTGTAGCAGTGTGTCACTACTGCCTCCAAGGGAGTTCACGCAGGGACCTGTCGGAACCACTCAAGCAGAGGGCCGTCAAACTCCTGTTGAACGGTCCGATACGGCCTGTGTTTGCCTCACGACGGTGTCGAGAGACGAGTTCGAGCAATAGCGCGTCACGCTCCCGATCAGGGACTCCATCGCCTGGTCCTGAATGGGGTTTCGGTTCGTCCCGTCGCGGGTAGCCGACGCGAGAATGTCCGACGGACAACCAATCAGGAACCGCACACACTCTATCGGAACTTCTCGAGCGGTTCCCGCAACGCCCAGCGGTCAGTCGTCGGGTCGAGACGGTGTGGTTCGGCCCCTCGTTCGGTGAGAATCCCGCTGTGGAACAGCATCGCTTTTAATTGGAAGACTGTCGGGGAATAAAATACGTTTCCATCCTTGAGCCCCTCCGTTCGCAGTCCACCGCTCTCCTTGAGCACGTGACTGCGGACGGTTTCTGTTCCTTTGAGAGATAACTCGACAGTAAACGTCGAATGATGTCTGTGCAGCCACTCGACAAAGTCGGCGAGTGACGGATTCGGAAACCGGTCTCTGTGCATCGTCTGTAGTTCCTCGACGAGCAGCTGTGTCGCCGGGTACGACCACATGACACGTTGCGTCAGCTCTCCCCACTGCGGGGCGAGTTCACAGAACCGCTTCGGTGAGCCTTTCCAGTCCTCGAAGGCACGCAGTGCGTCGTCGACAGAGTCGTACCGGTTCAGCGCAAACCGCAGCACCTCCGCACCCAGCGGGGAGAGTTCGACTCGGTCAGGCCATTCCTCGACAAGTCCCAGGAACGCTGCCCCTTTGCGGGCACTGTCAGCCGCATCGACGACGTAGTCGGCGAGCACCGCGTCGGTATCGTCCTCGTGATACAGTGCCAGTGGGTACGCAAAGTAGTTCTTCGGATGGTTCAGCGGGAAGTTCCTGTTCGCGACACCCTGTGCGGTCGCCTGGAAGCGAATCGCGGTTGCATCGCTGGACGCTCGATTGCCGACGACACGCGGAACCTCGGCCGGTATGACCGTTCCATCGTCCGCAACTCCGAGCACCCCCACGTTGAGTTCGCGCGCGAGCGTCCGGGCAGGATTGCGTCGGACGGTGCGGCAGTGAACGCGGCGTTTGCCTCGTGGAGCCGGTCGTACGCCTGAACGATTCCCCGTTCGACATCGACGGGCGCACCCTCGGTGTGTCCCTTTGCTTCGACCGCAATCAACGGCGGTTGATCTCCGAAGCGTTCGACCGCGAGGAGCTCAGAGTCCAAGAGTCGAACACCAACGAGATCCGGGTACCCGGAGCCCAGTTGCACGTGGTTGAACGGTGCGAGCGCAGAGCGGATGTCCTCTGGAATCGGTCGCTGCGAGAGCCACGTCTCCATTGCAAACTGTGTATCGGTCACCGCGTAGGTGTCTGGTTCGTTGGAGTCGGGAAACAGGCGACGTTTGGTGTGTGCGAGCACCTGTGGTTCTGAGAGTGACACCGTGCTGGCCATGGCCATATTGAGCCGGAGAGTGATATGAGCGTTCTGGTTAGTTCACCTGCCTTTCGAGAGGACAGACGAAACGTGTGCCGACAGCGCCGTGCGGTGAAGAGAGTAGCGACTAACGGGATGGTGACTGGGTGACTGAGAATGTGCCGAACTGGCGTGCGTAGGAGACGCGACAACGGTCGGCAGACACTGTAACGCGTGATCGCCGTGACAGATGGTTCGGGACACAGGGCTCTCGTCATCACGGAGACCAAGGAGTACACAGGGTGTCGAGGCCGACGGAGCTTACCCCGAGGCGATTCACTGTGGGATGTCGACAGCGGAGAGCGGTCGCTGTCTCCGCGCGGTGGTCAGTCGTCCGCCGGCGGTTGCGCGCCGGTGGCGCCCGTAACGGGCGTCCCGGGACAGTCCTCGGACTCGAGACGTGCGCTGGCCCCGTCGGCACCGAAACTCACCTGCATAGCGGTGACGACGGCGTGGAACCGCTTGCAGTGGTTGCCGTCCGACGCGATGTCGAGTGTCGATTCGACCAGTCCGGCGTCCTCGAGTTCGTCGAGTCGGCGGTACACCGTTGCCTTCGAGGCGTCGGTCGCGTCGATGAGTTCGCGACCGGTCCGGGGCTCCTCAACGACGGCCTCGAAGATACGGTAGGTGTACTCGTCACCGAGCAGTTCGAGCAGTTCGTCCGCGTCGACTGTCTGTTCGGAGGCCTGTTCGGTGGTTGCTGCGGTGCTGTCAGGAGTTTCCGGCGGGTTCGTCGGGAGACGGGCCGACTGTTGCATATCTGTATCCAGGTCCTGTCCCCCCGTGGCTCCCTGTGCTAGGTATCTGCATCAGCCCGACTCTAGCTATACAGAGTCGGTGCAGTCCGCATCGCACGCCGAATTACGAATCCCGTACGATACAGTTATGGGTCGTCTTGATCGGTGTCTCTACATTCCGAGGAGCGAACGAATCCGTCCGATGACGCCGGAGTCAGATGTCTCCGTGGTGCCGCGGTCTCGAGACGACTGTGGAGACTGTCGGTCGCTGGATTCCGTCTGTGGTGTATTGCCTGTGCCTGTTTCTGTGGTGGTGACTGTCCGACCGCGTCCTCCCTCATCGCCGGTTGAGCGGGCACTCTCGCTCGGTTCTCGTCTGGCCCCCAAGTCGCTGCTGTCACCTGTAACACGTGTCGAATCAACTGAGGAGTGCTCTCCAGATGTCTGCTGCCCACCTGTGTCGTGTTCGTCGTTCGCTCCTACGTGCTCGCCGTGAGTGTCGCCCTTCCCTGTCGAGTGCGTGTTCGGTGCCGATGTTTCGGTCGTCAACTCGTCTGGTGACGCGGGTCGTTCCAGGTCGTGCTCGGGGTCGTCGCTCTCTGAGCGCGGCGACGCGGTCGATTCCTTACGCCCCTCTCTGGTCGCACCGTTCTCGGCCCTCTCAGACGCTGTGGCCGAGTCCTCCGCCTGTGTGGACCCGTTAGCATCCGAAACCGACCCGTCGGTGCTTCTTTCGGTTTCCGTAGTAGCGGGCCCGGTACCATTGGGGGGGTGTCCACCGCTCCCGGACTCCGTGTCTGCCTGCTCCTGCTTTTTTCCGATAATCGCGGTAAGCAACGCCTCGAGTTCTGCAGGTTCATTGCTATACAGCGGGAACAGCCACCAGACACGCTGGAGCACGTCGACTGGGACGGTTTCACTGCTGCGGAGTTCGTCCATCGCCGTCTGCCACTCGTCCTTGCGCAACTCCTCGGTGTCGAAGTCGACCATCGTGTGGAGTGTCTGTGCTGCTTCGAGGGTAAGATCCTCGATGAGTTCGTCCAGGTGAACGGTGCTCTGGACGGTTTCGACCTCCAGATCGGCGAGCAGGTCCTGCGCCCACAGTTCGTGCCCGCGCTTCTCGGCGCGCTCTAACACACCGGAGTCGACGTGGGCCTTCTCAAGTGACGGTTGTTCGCCGATCGCTTCGCCGAGTTCACACACCCAGTTGAGCTCCTGCACGTAGTGTTTGCCGTCGAGCCCCTCGATATGGTGTTCGTCCGGCACGGCGACAAAGTGATGAAACTGTGGCTGCTGGTCCGCGTGTTTCCGCAGGACACGTCCCATCCGCTGGACGAGTTGGAGCTTCGTTTTCGTGCCAGCGACGTTGATGCCCACCTCGGCGTCGGGCACATCGATACCCTCGTCGAGTAGTTTCGGGGCGATGAGCACGCCGTGGTCGGCGGCGGCAAACTGGTCGATTCGCTGGCGAACGATCTGGTCTTTCTTTCGATTCGACGAGGCAACCTGACTGTGCACCACGTACACGTCGTCGGTCACATCCGAGAGCGCCTCGCCGATCCGTTCGGTGGTCTCGATGTCCATCGCGAACATCACCAGCTTCACACCTCTGTCGACGTTCGTGAGATACTCCTCTGCCAGCTCCAGCGCACCGTCGAGTTTCGGCTGTGACCGGTGGCGAATCCAGTTGCGACTCTGAATCGAGGCCTTTGACTTCCTCCCCGCGCTTCCCGCGAGGATTCCTCCGTGGGTAATCCAGTCAGTTGATTACCCCGGCTGTGAACTTGCGGGTTCGCTGACGCTGGGTTGGTCGGGTGACCACGACTGTTCCCCACAATTAGCGGGTGTCCACTCGTGTTCGTTCCACTGCCAGTACGCCCCATCAGTGGGTGCGTCCCTGCCGCGTTCAGCAAACAGGGCAGCAGGCCGAGCCATCGGCCCCACTTCAGACTGCATCAGATTCCACGCCCCGGCAACATCCGCGTGTGCCTCCAAATCGCACGTTTCACATCGGAACGAATCTTCGCTCCAAGTGACGTCATCACTCCCACACGCCGGGCACTCACTACTCGAATCGTATTCATCAGTCTCTGTCACGGTGATACCGATGTCGCCGAGTGTGAGTGTGATCCGGTCAACGAGTTGCCGATGCGACCAGAACGCGTGCGTCTTCTCGTTCACATCGGGAGACCAGTGCGTCGAAAGCACGTCGGTCAGGTCACCGACGTACACTGTGTCGACGGTTTGGGTGAGTAGCCACTCAGCAACGTGTTTCACCGCGGCGTCACGACTATGATCACGCTTCCGTGACCGGTCATCGTACACTCGTTGAATCTGCTTGCTCGTGTACTGGTCGTCCGGGAGTTCCGATTGGAGTGTTGCGATCCGCTCCGAGTGCTTCTGGAACCGTTCAAACTCAGGCCGGGCATGATAGACGGCGGTGTCTCCAGTCTCGGTGAGGACCGCGAGTGTATTGTTTGCGCCGACATCGATTGCGGCTGACCGCGTCGTGTTCTCGGGATCGAGTGTGTGAGTGAATGCAGCCTGCCGCTGTTCTTTGAGAGTGTCTGACTGAATGCGGACAGGATGCTGGACACGAAGCCGGTCAGCGTGTTCATCGTAGATGAGTTCTAATCGACTGTCGTCGCCACACCACTGCGGATCACCACGCACGTCGAGCGTCACGCGCTCGTTGTAGTCGAAGTCGTACCGGTCTTCAAGCACGGTACCGACGCCGAATTCGAGTGTGCTCTTGTCTTGGTTCCAGTCGAACGTGGAGAGGTCGTTCCGGACGAGGCCGTGCAATTCGTAGCCGTCGTCACGGTTGCCCCAATACCCGGGCGGTGACGGTCGCTCCGTCACAACTTGGTTCGAGTCGTCTCGGTACAGTGAGAGCAGTTCGAAGTGACTGCGCCAGGCTTCACTGTTTTTTCGGGCGAGTTGCTGGCACGTTGCCTTCCCGAGCAACGGAACGTACTCTTCGTAGAGGTCAGTGTACTCGGCTTCCCACACGTCGCCGTCTTCGTCGAAGTACTGTTGACGGCGACGGTAGGTGATCTGGTTCCAGAGCGGGGCGTGTGCGGCCAGCCACTCGAACAGGCACTCCCGATACCGGTCACTGACCGGGTCGGCAGTGTACGTGTTCGTTCGCTGTGGCCGGTCGCTCACATGTGAAGATAGAGTATTTATTAATATAACTGTGGGGATTACGGATAATCTACATCTTGTGGTTTGCTGCATATTATGTCGGATTCATCCCCGCGCTTCCCGCGAGGCTTTCTCCTTGTATTTCCGTAATCGCTCCCACCCGTCCGGAATGTTCCTATCGAGCTCGAACTCTGCTGCCTGATAGGCCTGAATGAAGTCCCCGAGGTCTTCCATCTCGGTGAACGGCACACTCAGGTCGCCGAGAATCTCGCGCGTGGTGTCGTCGTACCGGATGTGGCGGAACTGGTTCGTAATCGACTCGGTCGTCTCTTCCCACTCCGTCCGCTCGTCGGGGTCGAGCGCAGTCGGATGTACTGTCCACTCGAAGTCCGGGATAATACCGTCCTCGGTCGCATCCTCAACCCCGTACGTGTAGACGACTGGTGCGACAAGATCTTCGAGTTTCCGTCGTTTCGGGCTCTGTTCGTCACCGATGGTCGCGGACAGCCCCATCACAGCGTCGTAGGTTGGCCGCGTGATCGCCTGTCCGAACCCGTCCACGTTCGAGTAGTGGTGGACCTCGTCGTAGATGACGAGGTCGTAACAGTCAGCCAGATTCCGGTCGTACCGCGGCAGCAGCGACTGTGCCGTGTAGAACTCGACGGTATCGGTTTCGAACTGGAGTCGGTCCGGTTGGCCTGACCCGGAGAGCGCCGAGGTTGCGAGCCCGAGTTTGTCGGCAATTTCGGTTTCCCACTGGCTCAGAATCGCGTTCGAGTGGGCGACAATCATGATGTCCGCATCGTCCGTGACCGGTGTCTAGTCGTCCGCGTCCGGTCGATCACCACAGAGATGCGCAATTGCCGCGATGCCCGCGACGGTCTTACCGGTCGCGGTTGCCATCTCGAGAATCCCACTCTTTCTGTTGTCGAGCCACCGTTCGAGCCCCTCTTGCTGATTCTTCCAGAGTGAGATCATCAGCACGAGACGGCTCAACAGGGCACGCGCCTTCCGTGGGTCGAGTCCGCCCAGTCGCTGTGCCTCCTCGATGAGCGTCGGCAGGTACTCCGTACTCTCTCGTGCCTCCTGCTGTCCCGCCGTGACGAACAACTCGAGCAGGTACAGGCCACTCCCCTGCTCGATATGTGAGACGCGAGTGCCCCAGGGTCGTACCGCTTGCGACGGAGCTGTTTGAGCAGGATTCGCTCTGCGGGCTCCGAAATCGTCGTCACAGACCGACTCCTGCTGGACGCGAGTTTGCTGTTCAGCGTGACGATGTTGTCACGGAACGTGTCGAACTGGTCTGTGCTCCGCTCGATGGGGGTCGTCTCCGTTGCATCCTGCACACGCTCAACGACGAAGTCGGCAAACAGTTTACTGTAGTGCTGTCTCAGTTGCCCCCACTCGTTTCACTCGAGGTCGTTCCGATACCGCGGTAGGAGCGACATGTTCACGATTTCGTCGTCGAGCATCGTGAGCCGCTCCGTTCGGGTCAATGGCTCGAGCACGTCGGTGTGATACTGGTCGAACGTCCAGTAGTCCGGGAGAGGCGCTGCACCCATGTGTACGGTTCACATACAGGGGCTGATATTAAGATAGTTGTGATTGTAATCTGATGCTGTTTGTCATACTGTATTACATCATCGCGCAAAGGCACCGGGGACGACGAGTTACGAACTCGAGTAGAGTACGTCTGCGGGAACAGTCGGTCCCGGAAACCGGACGTGCGGTCACCAGGAGAGACGAATCTCGTCGCCGGCGTCGACACCGAACGCCTCCTCGCCCCGGCCGCGGTTGACCGCGAGTTCGACGTTGCCGTGGCTGCCGACGGTGACGAGTCGCTCACCTGGGTCACAGCGGGCGTAGGTCTCCCGAACCGGCACGGACTCGCCGTCGACCCGAATGACGGTGCCGTACCGCTCGACTGCGACCCGACCGGGGACGTTCGTGATGGCGTTGCCGAACCCGTCGACAACGAGCACCTCGCCGGTGGCGCCGTCGGCGTCGATAGTCGCCGCCGGAACGGAGCAGTCCACGAACGACTCGCTCGAGCGGAACCCGGGGTCCTCGTGGAACCGGTCGACACCGAGTCGGTGGACCCGGGCCGCTGCCGGCGCGAACACGTCACGCCCGTGGAACGTGGAGCTCGTGGGTGCCGGCGGCCAGTCCTCCCCCGGTCTCCCCCCATCTTCTGACCCCTCTGTGATCTGGAACACATCGATTGCCGACCTGTCACCACCCCCGTGAGCGGATGTAGATTCCCGTCCGGTCCGTCGGGCGAGTTCGCGGGCGACCGGGAGGAGCACACCGTTGTCGGGTCCGACGAGCGCGTGTCCGCCGGCACGGACGACGACAGCCGCCCGGTCGGTTCCGACACCGGGGTCGACGACGACCAGGTGGACCGCCGGCGGGAAGTACGGCAGCACCTCCCGGAGCCAGAACGCGCTCGCCTCGACGTCCTGCCGGGGGAACTCGTGGGTGACATCCACGAGACGGGCGTCTGTTCGCTGGAGAATAACACCTTTCATCGCGGCGGGGTACGGCCAGCCGAAGTCCGAACTCAGGGTTATCATCGTCGGCTGTTGGCCGCGTCGAGATATAAATCTCCGTACCGCTAACGATAGGAGAGTGACGACTCTAACGGCCAGCGAACAACGGCCCTCAACAGGAACAAAGAGAGAGCCAATCTCGGTGCCGTCGTCCCGACACCGGGTCCAGGCTGCAGCCTCCGGAGTCGACAACCGGTCGGTCGCCGCCGGTGCTCAGGGGGCGTAGTAGTACTCGCCGGCGGATTTCTGTTCGCGGTCAAGCTGGCTGCCGGGTTTGTTGATGCGCGGGCGGGAGGTACGCTCGTCGCGGCGAAAGGTAATATCGAGATTCGAGAGGAAGCTGTTCATCCCTTCACGCATCTCCTGTGGCGGCGCGGCGTGGCCGTGTTCGGCGGGTTCGCCGTCGAACACGAGCAGGCGGTCCGCGAGCAGGTCGATCATGTAGATGTCGTGGTCGATGACCATCGCCGTCGCGTCGTGGT
>ERZ1034569.827-NODE-827-length-10775-cov-7.080784_pt1 | contig 10775 bp, 9 predicted proteins | sample MGYA00520706_ERZ1034569 | MGnify/ENA primary metagenome ERZ1034569 (study PRJEB33760, sample SAMEA4777722) | hypersaline lake metagenome | biome: hypersaline environment; feature: brines | place: Spain | collected 2014-08 | depth 0 m ...
GGCGAGCGCCCGGCGCGGGACCGTGCGCCCGGCACCGCGGACGACCCGCTACCACGCCCCGCGATCCCCCCCCCCCTCGAAACCGCCACCACCCCCCACCCCCCCCCCCCGACCCGCGGCCACCCCGTCCCCCCGAAGGGGGACTATGGCGCCCCCGACCGCCTGTGCGCCGCCGATCTGTGTGCGCACGAACGCCGCCCGCCGGAAGTCGGTGGCGGTCATGTTCCGCCCGGTCGCCTCCGTCCCGAAGTCGGTCAGTCGCTCCGCCCGTGTTCGAAAGTCCCGGACGAACTGTTGTTCGGTGCGCTCGAACTCGACGGCGTAGTCCTCGAAGGTCGCCACCTGCGAGTCGTTTTCGAGCAGGCGCAGATACCGCAACGTCCACCGCGCCGACCCGTTCTCGTAGGTCGTGACCTCAAAGACCGTGCTGTCGAACCCTGCCGGCGTCGTCTGTGGCGCACCGTCGATGTCCGCGGCGGTGTCCGGCCGGGTATCGGGTGACGAGGGTGACGCCACAGCGAGCACGGGGGCCGCGGTCACCACTCCAAGTAGCAGAGCAACGACGAGACCGGCTCCCACCAGCCGTCGGGTCATCTGCACACAACTCCGCCGGCGGGCATCAAAAACGCTGTGTCTACCGGTCGGCCACCGCCCCGGCGAGTGCCTCGACGGGGTGGGGCGGTTCGTCCCCCGCGCTCTCGCCGGCCACGAGCCCATCGCCGAGCTGTGCCCGACACGAGGCCCCGGGCGCGACGACCTGCTCGCCCGGGCTCTCCGCCACCTGGTCCTCGAGAATGGAGCCGATGGCCTGACTCATCGAGTAGTGTTCGGCCTCGTACCCGAAGGAGCCGGCCATTCCACAGCAGCCCGAGTCCAGCGCGTCGACCGCGTAACCGGCCCGTCGGAGCACGCCCACCGCGTGGTGGTCGCGCTTGACCGCCGTCTGGTGACAGTGGCCGTGGTAGGTGAGCGTCTCGTCGGGCGCCTCGAACTCGATGTGGTCGTCGAGTCGGTGCCGGTCCAGATACTCACAGACCCCGTAGGTGTTGCGCGCGACCCGCTCGACCGTGTCGCCGGTGAGCAGGTCCAGATAGTCGGACTGGAACATGACCGCGTCGGACGGCTCGACGACCACGACGTCGAACCCCTCGGCGAGATACGGCGCCAGCGTGTGGACGTTCGTCCGGGCCCGCTCGCGGGCGGTGTCGAGAAAGCCCTTCGAGTGGGCTGCTCGGCCACTCGGCGCGACACCCTCGGCGAGACGGACGTGGACGCCCGCCGCCTCCAGCACCCGGACCGCAGCCTTCCCGGCCTCGGGGTGGCTGTAGTTGGTGTAGGTGTCGGGAAAGACCACCGCCTTCCGGGCCGCGCTCTCGGGGTCGACGGCGGGCTCGCGGTCGTCCATCCAGTCGGCAAAGCTCTCCCGGTGGAAGGCCGGTAGGTCGCGCTCGCGGGCGATCCCCAGGACCTTCTCAGTGACTAGCCCGCTCCCCGGGAGGCGCTGTGCCCAGTTCGAGAGGGGTGCGAACGCGCTCGCCAGCCTGCTCACCGTGTCGATATTCGCGAACAGCCGGTCACGGAGCGTCGTTGCACCCTCTTGGTGGGCCTGGTACTCTACCTCGGCCTTCAGCTTGGCCATGTCGACCTCGCTGGGGCAGTCCTTTGCACAACCCTTACAGCCGATGCAGAGGTCCATCACCTCCGAGACGAACTCCTCGCCCGCGGGGTCCTCGGGCAGGTCACCGCTCATCGCCTGCCGGAGCATATTCGCCCGCCCACGGGTGCTCGTCATCTCCTCCTCGGCCGCACGGTAGGTCGGACACATCACGCCCCCGGTGGTCTCCTGGGGCCCGCGACACCCGCCACAGCCGTGACAGAGTTCGACCATCCCCTCCATCCCGTTGTCGTTGTCCCACTCGAGTTGGGGCTCGAAGCCGAGGTCGAGGTCGTAGTCGGGGTCGAAACGGAGGTGCTCGGTCATCTCGACGGTGACTGCGCGGTCGGGAACCCCCGCCTCGGGCTCGCGGTAGCCGACCACCTGGCCGGGGTTCAGCAGCCAGTCGGGGTCGAAGGCCTCCTTCAGCGCCAGCGAGAGGTCCCAGACCCGCTGGCCGTACAGCTTGTGGTTCCACCGGCTGCGCGCGCGCCCGTCGCCGTGTTCGCCGGAGACACTGCCGCCCTGTTCGACGACCAGGTCCGTCGCCTTCTCGGCGATACCCTGCATCGTCTCCACGCCATCGACGGTCTTTGTGTCGACCAGCGGGCGGATGTGGAGACAGCCCGGGCCGGCGTGGCCATAGAAGCTTGCGGTCGAGCCCTCCTCCGCGAGCAGGTCCTGGAAGCCGGCGACAAACTCCGGCAACTGCTCCGGGGGGACCGCGGCGTCCTCGATGAAGCTGATGTGTTTCTCGTCCGTCGTGCGTCCCAACAGGATCGGGAGGCCGCTCTTTCTCAGCTTCCAGAAGCGGTCCCGGTCGGCCTGGTCGTGGGCCTCCGCGGCCGCCGTCGCGTGGACCGGCGCGTCGGTCGTCTCCGTGGCCGCCCCGGCCGGCCGTGCCGTCGTCTCCGCCCCCGGCACACGGTCTGCGAGCATGTCCGCGACCTTCTGGCGGCCCTCGTCGTCGCTGTCGGCGTAGAACTCGACGAGCAGGACGGCATCCGTCCCCGCCGCGACCATCTCCTCGACGAGTCCCCCGAACTCCTCGGTCTCCCGCGCCAGGTCGAGCAGGACATCGTCGAGCACCTCGACGGCCGCCGGGTCGTGGGCGACAATCGGCGCGACATCCGCGGCCGCATCCAACAGCGTCTCGTACTGTAACAGTGCCACGGCCTTCGTCTCGGGGACCGGCTCCAGCGAGACGGTCGCCTCGGTGACGATAGCAAAGGTTCCCTCGCTGCCGGCCAGCAGTCGGGCCAGATTGACCGTTCCTGTCGCCGCCTCCTCGACCAGTCTGTCGAGGTTGTACCCCGAGACGTTGCGCTTGAGGTCCGGGTACGCCTCGTCGACAGTCTCGCGCTCGTCGAGGATCCGGGCGACCGCGGCGTAGACCCGCTGTTCGGTGCTGCCCTCCGGGTCCGCCCGCTCGCGGAGCTCCGCAACCGACCGCTCGCCGAAGGTCGTCACCGTCCCGTCGGCGAGGACAACCTCACAGGACTCGATGTATGCGTCCGTCTTGCCGTACTGCAGGGAGTGTGAGCCCGTCGAGTTGTTGCCGATGGCACCACCCAGTGCGCTCTTGTCCCCCCACGCCGGGTCCGGGGCGAACTTGAGGTCGTGTTCGGCGAGCGTGGCGTTGAGGTCGCCGAGATAGACGCCGGGGCCTGCGCGTGCGGTCCGGGCCCCCGGGTCGACCTCGTGGACCCGGTCCATGTGCCGGGAGAAGTCCAGGACGACCGCCTCGTTGACCGTCTGGCCGGCGAGGCTGGTCCCACCCCCGCGCGGCAGCACCGGGACGTCACGGTCGGCACACAGCGAGACCACGGCCGCCACGTCCGCGGTCGAACGCGGGAAGACAACCCCGACCGGTGTCACCTCGTAGGCGCTGGCGTCAGTCGCGTACAGCTGGCGCGAGTACTCGTCGAAGCGTACCTCGCCGTCGACGCGCTCCTCGAGCGCCGCGACGAGGTCGGGGCGCGTCTCCGCCCCGCCCTGGTAATTGTAGTCGGCCCGGGGGTCAGTGGCCGGGCCGGAGCCTGCGTCGTCAACACCCATACCCACGGGTTCGGCCCCGGCCGGAATAATCCATCGCCGGCCCCGGTCTCCGGGCGTGCGTGCCCGGCCGCCTCACTCAGGTCACCCCTCCTCGACGGTCGCCTCCGGGGCGTTTGTTTTCACGCTCTCGATACCCTGTCGGGCCTTCTGTTTGGAGGCGTAACCCTCGCCACTGTCGGCGATGATGTTGCCGTTCTCGTGCCGGAGCCGCCAGCGGTAGTCACCTGCGCTGTCCTCGTACAGTTCAAACGTCGCGGTCATACCGGGACTGTGGCCCCCCGGAGTCAAATAGCCCGGGTCCCCTCAGGGTGCCAGCCGGTTTTTCCGGCCTTTCATCTCGCGCTCGTAGTAGTCGAAGGTGACCGGGCACCACTCCGCCGCGAGGTCGAGCAGTTTCTCTGTCATCTCACGGATCTCCCACTGGGCGTCCGCCGCCGCCCGCATATCGGCCACGTGCATCAGCATCCGGACGTTCATCGACATGACGATGTTGACCTTCGTGCCGATGGGGAGGACAAAGCGGGCGTCCTCGGGGGGCATCCCCAGGTCGAGCAGTTCCTGATAGCTCTCGACGGCATCGGCGACGGTCTCCCGGAACAGCTCCTCGCGGCGCTGGGCGTCCGCCTCGTCGACGTCGGCGGTGCGCTGGTTGCGGCCCACCCAGTCCGGGTCGGTCGCCGAGGGTGGGACAACGACCATTGCCCCCTCGCGGACGTCAGCGGGGTCGACGTCGTCGAAGGCGACGTAGCGCATCGACTGGACGTCGAATGAGACGTGACGGTGGCGGGTGAGCTGTGCCATACACGACCGGCTGACCCCCTCGACCGCAAAGGTGGCCTGTGGGTGTTCGAAGGGGCCAAAGTGGCCGTGGTCCATCAGCTGCGCGATGAGTGTCTCCGTGCGCTCTCGGGGCGTGTCGCCGTCGACGTCTGCCATCACCTCCTCGAAGGGCGTGTCGGCGACGAACTCCGACATGTAGTCGTTGCGGGCGGCCTGGCAGACCAGCCGTTCGGGCTCCGAGGTGGCTTCCAGCAGTGTGACCTCCATACCCTCACCGACGGCCACAGTCAAATAACAATAGCGGCTGGCCCTCGGTTAGAGCGTCTGCCAGGAGGAGGGGTCGCCCCCGAACCCGCGGACACGCACCTGACGGGCGCCCTCGTGTTCGCGCAACTGCACCTGTCCCTCGAAGTTCTGTTTGAGCACCTGTAAGGTCTGCTGGTCGTGGGCACTCTCGTCGATGGTGAACAGCCCGACAGAGCCTGCGCCCTCGAGCCGCGAGGAGAGGACGTGACAGAACTTGAACACAGTCTTCTCGTCGGTGTAGGTCAGCATCGTCGACAGCGAGGTCAGCCCGAATCGGGCGCGGTTGTACCCCCCGACGCTGATGCGGTCGAGCGCCTCCGTGATGCAGACGCCGATGCTCGTCAGGTCCGCCGGGTCGGACACCCGGTGGACGTGGCTGCCATTCTCGAGTTCCTGGCTCTCGCGACTCCCTTCGGCACGGCTGTCGACCACGCTGAGCGCGCGTCCCTCGAACTCCGCCCGGGAGTGCATGTCGTCGACAAACCCCTCGGCTGGGCCGCTGGTCGTGACAGCAATGGCAGCCTCGTCGCCGACCAGCCCGTCCGCGAGGATCCTCTGGAGGAGGTTGGTCTTCCCCGTCATCGCCGGCCCGGAGACCAGCAGCGATGCTCCCGGCGGCACGGTCCGCAGTCGGTCGACATCGAGCGGACCCGAGAGGTCGTAGGCCTCGTGCTCACTCATCTTGCTCGTCATCGACCCTCCGGATGGTCGCGATGAACTCCTCATCGTCGGCCATGTCACCGATAGTTTCCGAGAGTCGGTCACGCAGTTCCGCTATCTCCGTGGAGAGTTGGTCGTACTCCTCGCTCTCCGTCAAGCTCCTCTCGGGTTTTGATGCTTCGAGTGTTGCCCGCTTCCCGACCATGGCGTAGTACTCCTGAAGCAGGCTGTCGTGTTTCGAGCGGGTCAGCAGGGCCTCAACGGCCTCGGTGAGTTGCTCCTGACGGACCGGCTTGGTGAGATATGTGTCAAAGCCCATCTTGAGGATATCGAAGTCGGGCTCGACGGCCGTTACCATCGCGACGAGACAGTCAAGCCCCCGCTCGCGGATCCGCTCGAGGAGCTCATCACCCGATAGTCCGGGCATCTTTCGGTCGAGTAACACCACGTCGACCGACTCGTCGAGCCGGCGCAGTCCCTCATCGCCGCTCTCGGCCGTGCGGACCTCGTAGCCCGGGTCCAGCCAGAGCTCGTAGGTCTCGACTACGTCGGGTTCGTCCTCGACGATCAGCACCACGGGTTCGTCTGTCCCAGCCATCTCGCCTCACTGAGTCTTGTGCTTCGGCCCACATAGCCCTGTGGGTTAGCTCACCGTATGTCTCCCTCGCGTGCGCCGCCGGAGTCCGCCACAGCGCACCGAGACCACGCCCTGGCGTCTCGCCGTTGCGCCCACACACCTCTCGCAGGACAGCAGTTCGATAGGCTTAAACTGCCAGGTTAGATACCCTTGTGTGCGGGCTCGTAGATCAGCGGTAGATCATCCCCCTGGCACGGGGAAGGCCCGGGGTTCAAATCCCCGCGAGTCCATCGGAGCGACTGAGTCTTACGAAGGAGCGAGAATGGTTGAGCGCGGATTTGAACCACGCAAACGTGAGCGGTAGCGAGCGTTTGCCATCGGGTTCAAATCCCCGCGAGTCCACTCGCTTTCCTCTGCCGTCTATCAGCCGCCGGGTTGACACCGTCGCCCAGCAGGCGGATATCGCTGGCCGGGTGTACCCACACTGTCTGCGGGCAACCGCCACCAGCTATCACGCTCACCAGCGGGGCGGACCCATGCCCCTGCAAGCGCTGATCGACCGGAGTGGCCTGGCAACTACACAGAGGGTCCACATCCCCGGCAGCACCACCGACAACCCTCTCACATAGGTCAGCCACCGCTAGCCGTCTAACCCACCACATCACGGTCAGATTCGGTGTGCCGAGTAGAGCGGCTCGGTTCACCGCTGGGGGAAGATAGCGCGGCAAGAGACTCCGTGCAAATCGGTCGAAACTATCGGTTCGGTACCGTAACGAAGTCTGCCACCTGACGACGCGTGTTCTCTTTAGTCGAGTATGTCGGGGTCGTCCTGGTCGAGTGGGTCTTCGATGTCACCGATGATGGTCTCCAGCAGGTCGGTGATGGTCACCAGCCCGACCACGTCACCGTCTTCGATGACGAGGGCGATCTCCTGTCGTTCGGTCTGGAACTGGTCGATCGCATCGCTCACGTCGGTATCCGGCGAGAGTGTCATCGTCGGTGCTGCCAGTTCGGTAAACGCACCGTTGCCGGCAGACAGTTCGTCACGGCGGTTGAACAGGGCCGGGCTGTAGACGATGCCACGGAACTCGGTGAGGTCCTCGCCGACCAGTGGATACCGCGTGTGTGGGTGGTCCTCGAGTTTCCGGAAGTTCGACTCAGGGTCATCCTCGGTCGACAGCGCCACGATCTCCTCGGGTGGAATCATGACCTCTCCCACCGACTGCTCGCCGATGGCCAGGGCGTTCATCACCTCCTCACTGCGGTCCTCGGTCAACTCACCTTCGTTGAGCACCGACCCAAGCTCGTTTCGGAGGTCGGCACGGGTTTCGATTACTTCCTCGCCGGTCTCGGTCCACGATTGAGTCATCTCGACGCCGAACAGGCCGAGTGTCGCTTTTGCAACCGAGTCACCGACCCAGATGGCCGGAGCGAGTATCTTAGAGAACCAGTACAGCGGTCGTGCTCCGTACTGAGCGACCTGTTTGGAGCGTTCGACGCCGAGGTATGTCGGTGTCTGTTCGCCGTGAGTGAGATGGACTAGATTGATCAGGAGAAATCCGAGGAGCGAACCGGCCCCGATCGATGCGAGGGTCGTGTTTTCGAACAGCGGTTCGAACAGGGCTGCGAGGCCGGGCTCGGCGATGATCCCCAGTGCAATGCTGGTCCCGGAGATCCAGACCTGACACGTCGTCAGGTAAAACTCCAGGTCGTTGGTCATCTCCCAGGCGAGTTCGAGCCCGGGCGTGTTGAACTCCGATTTGGGGTACTGCCTGAGGCGGGTCAGGGCGAATTCGATTGCAACAAAGTAGGCGTTCACCCCGATAAGGGCGATTCCACCGAAAATCCGTAGTCCGATCTCCAGCGGTTCCATCGTTCGACCGTACCGACAGGAGACGGAAAATAGTGTTCACATCAAGACACAAAGAGTACGGTGCGCAGACGCGACCACTAAATTACTGATACTTTACCTCTACGTTACTTTCTCAGGAGTCGACCCTTCCGGCGCCGGTCACATATGTGTGAAAATACTGGTATCTACGCTAGCAGAGGTCATACTGCTGGCTGTAACTGTTTGAAGCTATCCGCGACTCCGGGGTCGCGAAATTCTTCACAGACCTACAGCCGGCAGTATGACTCGCTGGTCCGGTGACAGTCGGTGCGCAACAGCCTGTACGTCGCGGACGTACTCTCCGGGCAGCGGTGCGGGCACGACGTCGGGTGGTCGCTCCGTGGTTGGCCACAATGATTATTCCGCAGCGGTGCCACTGTTCGGTTAGACAGCACATAATCGAGTCCTCAGACCGTGTAGAGGGGGGGTCAGGACACTGTCGAAAAGCCGATGTCGTGGAGTTCAGCGGGCACACAGCGGAGACAACAGGCGGACAGGGAATGAGGACCGGACACGCAGGGGACGGAGAGGCAGCGACCACACTGAGCGGAAGAGACCCGGACAACGCACATGCCAGACAACATCTCGACAGGTAACCAACTCCTAGACGGGCAGCTAGCCGGCGGGTTACGCGCCGGCGACCTGCTCGCGATCCGAGCGCCGCCGGCGAGTCAGAGTGAGGCGATCATACACACGCTGATGAAGGAGCGGCCGACCCTGTATATATCGACCCTCCGTCAGGCGGATGCTGTCCGGAACGACCTCGACAGGGTCGCGACACCGGACATGGAGTTCAAAGTCGCCTTCGTCGGGGAGATGGCAAACATGGGCGGCGAGATGGTGAAGAAGCTAACGGGCAAGCGGACGCTCTCTAACGACTACAGCAGCCAAACCGGCCCACTCGACAGCGTCTTCGAGGAGATTCAGAGTCTCGGCGGCCGGTGTAACGTAGTTCTCAACCCGACGAGTCCACTCGAACGGGACGCCGAGGGCGAGAAGTACACAGCGGTGTTGAACAAACTCAAACAGCGGATAATGGAGGTAGAGGGGCTGGGGGTCCTCCACTGCATCAATCAGACGCAGAACCCGGTGCTCCGGGACACGACGCTGACGGTTGCCGATGTCATCTGGACGGTCGAACACGTGTCGAAAGGCGAGGAGAAGTATCGCATGAAAGTCGAGAAGAATCGCGGTGACCCGGTCTCTCGGGAGAGCTTCGAGCTATTCCTGAACCGGTATGTCGAGGTAGACGCAACCCGCAACCTCTAGACAACTGAGCCGGCGCTGGGGGGTTCGGGTGGCTGTCAGACACAGCATGAGCGCCTCCGACGGGACCGGATACGACCGGTTCGGGGATGAGCGCAGGCCACGGATTACGGGCGTAGGTCGAGCCGTCGGGCCCGGTCGGAGACGGACGCTATCCGGTGAGTGGGCCACTAAGGCGTGTCACTGTCGACACGACAGTCCGACAGGGTAGTTCAGTCAGGTAACACGGACTCGGCGTCGAACAGCCCACCCAACACTGCGATGTATGTCACGAAGTACCCAAAGGACAGTCCCAGTCCGTGTGTGTAGACGTTGAGTATCCCACCACCGGCCAGCAGATCGGAGGAAAACGCGACAAACGGGTATATCAGGAGGACACCAGCTCCGAGTATCGTGAGTTCGACGTTTCCGGCTGTGGCGACGGTGCGCCTCGCCTGAGTGAGCGACGAGTCCTCGAGTTCGCGAACCACCCGCCACACGAACACGGCGGTAAACGCCGCTGCGATGGTTGCCAGTGGGACAGTTTGCGGGGCAGACAGAGCGGCAAAGGCGGCTATCGTAACAACGATGAGAAACAGCCAGTTCGACTGTCGTTGGTCCACCGGGAGCCCAAATTGGTTCCCAAGGACACTCAACAGTGCCAATGGGAGATACCCGACGAAGGCCATGACGACACCCGAGAAGCCAAAGCCAACACCTGGCCACTCCCACAGGAGGTTCAGCCCGGAGAGCCCGAACGGAAAGACCAGCACGAAGGTAACGAACACAGTGAAGAACTGTCGCCGCCGCCCCCCGGTCAGTGCCAGTAGATACCCGAGGGTCACGACCAGGACGTACCCGACGACGTTGACGAAGAGATGCGTCGGCGTGAAGTGGACGAAGTGACTCGTAAACGCCGTGAGCACCGTTGGCTTGCTGTACTCGAGGACAAGTGCCAGCTTCGCCGACGGAGGGAACATGTAGACGAGGGTCAGCACCGCTGGCATAGCAGCCAAGACAAGCAGATCCAGTAGCTGAGCCTCCTTGCGAATGGCTCCCCACAGGTCCCCTTGTGAGACGGCGGGGCTGGACGAGCGAAGTCCTGTGTCCTCGTACTTGCCTGAACTCCTGCGCGACACAGAGATTAATTGCCGTCGCAACAGTATATATCCGAAGCCCCAGTTTTCAGAAGTGATAGCGCCGTGCCCGCCTCAGCTCAGAGATAGTTCCGGCGGGCTGCCGCGATAACGATCATGGCACTCGCGAGCAGTATCAGGAGTAGAAGTGGGAGAAGCTGACCGCCACCGAGGAAGGAGGTCTGGACGGCCTCGACGTCCTCGTTTGCTCCACCGGTCTGTCCCAGGTTCACGCTCTGAGTCCCACTGTTGCCCTCAATTGGGACGATCTCCTCGTCTCCGCCGTCGGAGCTGTTGTCGTCAGAGCTGCTGTCGGGGTTGGTGGTGCCGTCGTCGGTGCTGTTGTCGTCGGTGCTGCTGGTGTCGTTGGTGCTGGTGTCGTCGGTGCTGCTGTCGGCGGTGCTGTTGTTGTCGGTGCTGTTGTTGTAGGTGCTGGTGGCGTCGGTGGTCTCGTTGGTGGCGTCGGTG
>ERZ1034569.828-NODE-828-length-10768-cov-4.706431_pt1 | contig 10768 bp, 11 predicted proteins | sample MGYA00520706_ERZ1034569 | MGnify/ENA primary metagenome ERZ1034569 (study PRJEB33760, sample SAMEA4777722) | hypersaline lake metagenome | biome: hypersaline environment; feature: brines | place: Spain | collected 2014-08 | depth 0 m ...
TGTGCTTTGAGTATCGTCTCAAGGTGTTCAGGGAGGGAAGCAAGGTCCGGATACCTGTGTATCTTCTTGGTGTTCATCTCCCCCGCCTTCTTGAATAAGGCGGTGGGGGAAGACGAGGAGGGGACTCTGAAAACGCCGAATCCGCCCTTCTCCGGTAGACAATACTCAACCGCGTCTACCACCTCGTCTTTCCCCGCTCTCGATGGACCGCGCATCCACACGAATCCTCCGTAGATGCAGGAAACGAACACCGTTAGATGGGTGTCATCTTCTCCGACCAACCCCGCGTTGTCGCCCACTCCCGCCTTTCTATAATTTCAACCGCAAGTTCAACTCTGAGCTTTGGAACTGGCGCGTTTGCAACCGGGAGTTGGATCTTTCAGTTGTAACTGCTAAGTTTAGGTATGCCCGTTGGCTTTTAATGAAAGGGGTGCGTTATTCGTAGTGTAGGAAACTGTCAGGTTCCACTAAGGCATGGAGGTTGCCCGGAGGCGATTTCGCCAGAAATCGCCGCAGGGCTCCCCGGTGAGGTAACCGGGCGAACCCATTCGTTCTGCGGTTGAGTCCAATATAAGCTGCGTAAAATCCCCGGAGATAATTGAAATATATAAAGCCGGCGAACTTTTGGAGGGTGGCACCCGGACCCCGGAGACTGCTACAGCCACCGGACCGAAGTACAACGACCGGCTGGAACCGGAATGAGGTACACCGTCGCCCAGCCCGAGAGGTCCGAGTTTTGGTCTTGACGCCCAGGGACCTCGACAGGGCAGGTGGGCGCTACAGGGAGGTTACCGTGAAGCTAAACGGCGAAGAGGGGGACCGACCTCAGGAATGGACGACGAGGTCCGCCGTACCGCGACACATCGGAGGACGGCTGTGTCTCCGTCGTCGACCCCCTACCTCTTGGCCGCGCTATGGGGGAGCTGGTCTCGGCGACGTTCCCCTGTCTTTCAGTATTACAAGCTTGGGTTCGTCGGTGGACTCCGGACAGTCGTCGGCGACCTCAACAGGAACGGTTTCGCGGTCCGCGAACGTCGGATGTATCTCCTCTGACCTACGGTCGAAGAAGGCGTCCGCCCTTACCGTAACGTTGAACGTGCGTGTCTCGCCGCCTCCAAGGAGGAGGTCGTAGGGCGTATCGGGTCGTACCACCGAGACGTCTCTCTTCTCGGGCGTATACAGGCATCCGTCTACCGGTGGGAGGTCTGTGCGGCGAGAGAGGACAAACGGGTTTTCGACCGTGGTCTCGCCCACCACGACCTGTCCGCGTACCTCGTCTGGGACCTCGACGGTATCGCGGAACTCCTCGGTGTAGGTGGGTTGGGCACCCGCCGCGTCGAACACTAGGACCGCGAGGATGAGGACGAGTACCACGGCTATGCCGACCGCAGCCTTGCGCCTCTCGACTTCGAGGGCGCCGTTGCTAGACGCGTACCCGAGGGCTACGAAAAGCGCCGAGGAACCTGCGAGGAGGACGAAGACGCCTCCGTCGCCGAGGTCGTACGTGGCGAGGACGTAGGCGACAAAGACGAGGTACGAACCCGCGGATAGGGCATAAAAGACCGCGTCGATGCTTTCGTGTTCGGCGTAAAGACCCGACAAAAGGAACGCGACAAAGCCCAGAAACAGGGTCGCTGACGTCGTCGTCGGCGACAGGTCTTCGAGAAGGCGGAAGCCGAAGTAAAACGCCGCCACGACGCCCAACAAGACGCCGACAGCGTACAGTATCTTGACGTGGTCGATGCTTGTGTCCATACCCCTCCGTCGGACGGGAGTTACTTATCTCCACGGATGGCTGAAACGCGCTTTTTGGCTTACCCCAGTCTACTTGTGCCGGCACGGACAACGGAGGACATGGATATCACGCGACGTGGTCTTCTGGGATGGGCAGCGGGCGCATCTGTCGTGACCCTCTCAGGGTGCGCCGACCCGCGTGCGGTCCTCGAACTCGAAAAGGTGACTGACGCCGAACTCGCCGAGAGGGTTGCGCTCGACTCCGACGAGGAGGTGATACGGCGTGCCGTCGAGAACGGGACATACACGACCGAAGGCGACCTGTCGGGTCTCGAAGCACCGGTCGAGGAGCGCCCTGTGGTCCACAACGGGACCTACTACGACCTGGGCTTCGGGTCGGAGGTAGTCTCCGAGGAACTTCTGTACGCGCTCCGCGTCGAGAACATCGGGGCAACGTCGGTCGACGGCGAGGTTGCGCACGACGAACTTCCCGAGGGCGACCGCGAGGCTCTGTCGCGCGTCTTTGGTGAGGAAAGGACCACAGAGGAAGGGTTCGAGGGCGGTGCCGAGTACCCGTACCCCGAGGACGAGTACAACCGCTCCGAACTCGTTGACGGCGCCACTGTCGTCTACAACGGATCGCGGTACGAGGTGGAGGGCGAGCAGCTCGAAGTTATCGAGAGGAACGAGTACACGTACACCGCCGAGGAGGTGGCGGACGACGCCGACGCCTTCGCCGACTGGGCGCGCGAGGAGTACGGCTTCGTCCTCGACGGTCTCTCGGAGGAGGAAGTCGCCGTCGTCGAAGACGCTCTGGACGGAGGGTACTACGAAGGAAGTGCGAGCGACGGGTTCGAGTCCCTCGTGGAACGTTTCCTCGAACACGAGGCCGTCATACGTGACGAGTACCGGGGCGAATGGGTCGTCGAGTATGGAGGAACGACGTACTACGCAGAGCTGTACGGGCCGTCGGCGTTTCCCGAAGACTCCGACTAACCCCGGAGCGCCTCTACGGGGCGTTCGTTAGCGGCTTTCCACGCCGGATACGCGCCGCTCAGGAGCGAGATACCGACAGCGAAGCCAAGCGCCATTCCGACGTACCGCAGGTTTCCTGGGCGGAACACCATGAGGGCGTTGTCGAGCATGAAGTGGTTGATAACGCCGCCCACGAGGATGCTGATAACGACGCCAACGGCGCCTCCGACGAAGCCGAGAAGCGTCGCCTCCGCGAGGAGTATCTTTAGAACGCTCGTGCGCTGCACCCCGACAGCACGCAGAACACCTATCTCCTCGCGGCGTTCGACGGTAGACATGAGCATGACGTTGAGTATGCTGACGCCGGCGACGAACAAGGAGATAGAACCGACCGCGATCAGGAACAGGCTGAGGAGGCGCTGCTGAGACTGAACGCGTTCGATGAGGTCGCTGTTTTCCTGTACCTCGACGACTTCCTCGCGCCTGTTCATCGTCTCGCGTATCTCCTGTGCGGTCGCGTTGGCGGCTTCTGCGGAGTCTTCCTCGATTATTACGCGGCGGTATCCGGTGTCGCGCAGTTCCGTCTCGGGAACGACGATGTTGAAGTTGGGGTTGACCGGGGCTGTCCATGGTTCTTCCTTGAGAATGCCGACGACACGGTACGAGGAGTTGTCAACGGTAACGGCGCTGCCTGCGTTTACCTCTATGGACTCGGCTACCCTGCTGCCTACCAGAATACCCCCTGACAGTACAGCCGGAACCCTACCCTGTTTTGCCTCGAAAAGCGCACCCGGGTTCTCTACTGCGTATGCTGTCCTCGGAACCGGGGGGTCGTCGCCGTACTCCAGGTCAACACGGCCCTGCTTCACGGGGGTAACTTCCGCACCTGGGGCAGTACGGCGTATGTCGCGCACCTCACGGTCGGAAAAGGTCTGCTGTGTCAGCGAACCGATTCCGGGACCGTCCGTCTCTGTGGCTGGTGTAACCTCGACCTGGTTCGCTGTGTCACCCATGTTCTCCATGAAACCCGCCTGCAGCGTGAACCCGAGTATCCCGAGCGACGCGATTGCGACGACGCCTATGACGATGCCGAAACACGCAAGACCCGACCGCAGCGGGTTACGGACGAGGTTACGACGCGCCATGAGGAGGCTTGGAAGGAGACGGTAGAGACCCTTCAGACTACCACCCCGTCGTCTAACCGGACGTCGCGGTCGGAGTAGTTCTTGATGCGTTCGTCGTGGGTCACCGCCACGACGCCGACGCCTTCGTCACACAGGTCCCGTATGAGCCCGAGGGTCTCGTCGCCTGTCTCCTTGTCGAGGTTGCCCGTCGGTTCGTCGGCGAGTATGACGTCGGGGGAGTTGACGAGTGCGCGTGCGATGGCGACGCGTTGTTTCTGCCCGCCCGAAAGTTCGGAGGGCTTGTGGTCCTTCCGGTCGCCCAAACCGACCTTTTCGAGGAGTTCGGCTGCGCGCCCACCGCTTCCGCCGGAGAAAACCGTGGGTGCTTCGACGTTTTCCTCCGCCGTCAGCGAGGGTATGAGGTAGAAGTACTGAAAGACGAATCCGACGGAGTCCTTGCGCGCCTCCGTGCGCTCGCGGTCATTTAATCCAGTCACGTCGTCGCCGTCGAGACGCACGACTCCTTCGCTGGGTTCATCGAGGAGCCCGAGTACGTTCAGCATCGTCGTTTTTCCGCATCCGCTCGGGCCCATGACGGTCACGAACTCGCCGCGTTCCACCCCGAAGTCTACGCCTTCGAGCACGGTTAGCGTCTCGTCGCCGCTGTCGTACCGTTTGACGACGCCTTCGAGTTCGGCTATCATCCGCGCTTCCTCCAGCCGTAGGCTACGACGCCGACGACCAGAGCGGCGAGAGCGACGAAGACCGATGTGGGCACACCCGACGAACCGTCTTCCTGCCCGCCTTGCGGAGACGGCTGTCCTGCCGAGGCGGCGGAGGACGAGGGAGCCGTGCCGACCCCCGAACCTGCGCCGGTGTACGTGACGTTCTGGACGCGTTCGACGGTACTGCCGCCGGCGACGTAGCTAACGACGACGGGTATCTCGGCGACGTTACCCGTGATGCGTGCGTTGAGTTCGAACGTCCCGAAGTCACTCGCAGGGACGGTGCCGACGAAGTAGTCCGCCTGTGGCGGCGCGGGTTCGACGTTCGGGGTGTCGGCGACCTCAACCACGACGCCTTCTGCGTCCTCTACCCCGACGTTGCTCGCACTTCCCGTAACCGTCACGGTCCCGGCACCTTCGACCGACGTACCCGTGAGACGGACGTTCGACCGCGGCGTGTACTCGACGGTTGTCGTCTCCGTCCGTCTCTCCCCGTCGAGTTCGTAAGTAGCCGTGAGTTCGACAGTGCGTTCACGCTCCACGCCTGTCACGTTCATACCGACCGTCTCCGAGGAGCGGGCATCGACGTCGCCGACTTCGGCGGAGGAAACCGCTGCGCCCCCGCGCACACGGACGTCCTGTACAGCCGCGTTGCCGAGGTTTGCGACCGTAGCCTCGATGCCGTTTTCGGACGTCGAACCGCGAAGGGTGAGTTCGTGGCTGCGTTCCTCGAAGCTGACCCTCGTCGTGTCCTGTGCCGACAGGCTGTTACCGTTGTCGTTGGTGTAACTGACCGAGGCTGTGCCCTTCTCAGAACCGACGGAGTCCGAAGAGACGAGGACGTCGACGGTGCCTGTCTCCCCCGCCGAGAGGTTGGTGATGAACCCTTCCCTCTCCGTCGTGAAGCCGTAGCCGTCGGCGGTAACGCTTACCCCGCGTATCTCGCCCGCACCCCCGTTCGATACCTCAACCGACACGGGGGTCCACGCACCGACTGCGGCGGTGTCGGCAGACGCATCGACCTCAACGGGACTGTCGGTCACGTCCACTGACACAGGGTACTGCACACTGCCGATGCCTCTTCCATCTCCGCTCGCACGCACCTCGAACCGCTTCGTTCCTTCCTTCTCAAACTCCGTCGTCAGCGGAACCTGTATCTCCTCACCGGGTCCGACGGTTCCGAGGTTAGTTGTTCCGACGGTCGAGGATTCATCCCACCGTATAAGACTTACCTGACTCAGGTCGAAGGGTGTATCCCCCTCGTTTTTTACAGTGGTCGTCAACGTGACCGTCTCACCTGCCTGTGGCGTTTCCGGGGTGACGTTGACGTCCGAGATGTGTATACCTTCACTCTCGGTCTGCCCGGACGCGACGGAGGCGGATGCAAGGAGTACGACTGCAACGACAAGAACGAACGTCGCACGCATCAGAAAAACACCCCCGCGATGCGTACCATTATCGCTGTTCCTGCCAGGTCCCACGCGACGACGACTGCGCCTGCGGCGGCCGCCGGCACCGCCGCCTTACGGAGTCCGAAGTCGTGGACGTGCTTGACGCCGAAGGTCCAAAGGAACGCCTGCCATCCCACGAGGAGGTAGCCGAACGCGCGCATCTGAGTCGAACGGAGCACCTCAAAGAGGGCCTGCTGTGTGTCGATGACCTCCTGCATGCCGGACGGGTCCGTGCCGCTCAGGAAGTAAAACGTGATCCCGAAGGTCACGACGGCGCCGACGAGCGCCGGAACGAGCCCCCATCCCGTGACAGCGACGGTTTCGGAGCCGCTTCCCTCGCCACCGAGGTACTTGGATACCCCGATTATGAGTGCGGCTATCAGGAGCCACGATACAAAGGGTATGACCAAGGAGGGAACCGTAAACAGAACACGCATCCCCCCGCCGACGCCTCCGCCCGCGGGTGCGTTTCCGCTCGCTTCTATGGCCGACGTCGTGTAGTTGTTCACGTACAGGCTCCTTGCCACACGCACAACGCCCACAAGGAGAACAACGACTGCAGGAACCCGGCGTCGCGGCGAGTTGGACTCCTCGCCAAAAAATGCGTCGGGGTCCAGAAAGATGTTATGTGCCCTGTACGCCATGCTCATCACCGTGTACGTGGTGTCGGGTTTCCTTTACCATGTGACCGTCTTGCAGACACCGGGTGAAGTAGGTGGCGTAAGCCAAAAAACGCGTTTTACATATCCCACGTCCTAGGATAGTTCTTTCCACGAGGCGCGGAAACGCTGTACTGCGGTGACGTTACCCACCACGGCGAAAACCACGAGCAGCCACTCGAGTGCTGTACGTCCTTCGACGAGGGGCACGAAAGGCTGTACAAAGGCGCCGAGTATTATCAGGGCCATACGGTCGGCGCGTCCGAGCAGGCCGCCGTAGTCGCGTCCCGCACCGACCGCCTGTGCCTGCGTTCCCATGTACGACGTCAGGAAGACGCCCGTGAGTGCAAAGAAGCCGAAGGTCCAAGCACCTGTACCCGCGGCGATACCCCCTACGAGAACGAGGTCCGAGTAACGGTCGAGGGTGTGGTCGAGCATGTCGCCGCTTTCGGTTGCGGTTCCCGTACGACGCGCCAACTGACCGTCGACGCCGTCGAGAAGGCCGCTGAGGGCGACGAGGAAGGCGCCGCCGACGTAAGTCGCCGTCGTCGCCGCGTAAAACCCCGCCGCTGCGGCGACTGCGACGAGGAAAGACAGGACCGACACCTGGTTCGGGGTTGCGCCGGTGCTTTCGAAAGCCGCCACGACGGGTTCGAAGGCGTCCTTCGCTCTGTCATCGAGGTCCGCAAGCGTCATACCTTCCCCTCCAGGTGTGCCGACCAGTCGACGACGCCGGTTCTGGCCTCGCGGTCTTCGACGGCTTCGGCGACGCGTTTCACCGTCTCTTCCACGGTGCCGTCCGTCGTGTCGAACTCAAAAACGGGGGCTTCGACGCCAAACGCCTCCGCCGCGGTCACATCGAGGGCCTCGGCGCGGACGTTTTCTTCTACCTTCCTTTCGCTCCAGCCGCGTCCTTCGAGGCGCGACCGCAGTACGTCGGGCGCGCACCGGAGCAGGACGACGTGGTCGGGGCAGAGCCTGTGAGACAGGTGTCCGTCGAGGACGGCGTCGTCGGGGACAGACCTGCGTAACGCGTCCATATCCGCGACGGGTGCGTCGCGCTTTTCATCGTAGCCCGCCGAAGCACCCTCTCGTACGCGTTCGGTGACGTCTACGCACTCGACACCACGCTCACCGGCGAGACGGCGCGCGACCGTTGTCTTCCCTACGCCGGGGGTGCCCGTGACGGCAACCCTCATCCGGTACCCCCACAGACTTCGTTTATTTCGCGTACTGCACGCTTTGTCTCATCGCGCGTCCCGACAGAGACACGTATGCATTCGGACAGACCGAACGACGTCGTGTCACGCACGATGACGCCGCGGCGTTCGAGTTCGTCGGCGACGTCCGAGGCGTCCATCGGGGAAACGTCGACGAGGACGAAGTTTGCGGCGCTTTCGTATGTCGGCGCATCGAGGCTCTCCGCCATGTAGTCACGGCCCCACCGTGAGAGTTCGACCGTCTCCTCGATATGGTCGTCGTCGTCCAGTGCGGCGCGTGCGGCGCGCAGGGAGACGCTACCGACGCAGAACGGGGTGACGACCTTCCGGTACGCCGACGCGAGTTCGTCGGGAAGAACGCCGTATCCGACACGGAGACCCGCGAGTCCGTATGCCTTTGAGAAGGTGCGTGCCACCGCTACGTCTTCGCGTTCGACGGCGAGGGGGACGGCGGTTTGGCGGTCCGAAAACTCCCAGTATGCCTCGTCAACGAAGACGAGTCCCTCGACACCGTCTGCGACCCGTTCGATGGTTTCGAGGGTGGTGTCGGTTCCGGTCGGGTTGTTTGGCGCCGTGATGTATACGACCTTCTCGCCTTCGTATGCGTCGACGATACCTTCGGCGTCGTACCCAAAGCCGCCGTCGTCGGTCCGAAGAGGATAGCTACTCTCGTACCCACCGAGGTTGCGCGCCGACATGCCGTAGTAGGAAAAACCGGGTTCAGGTGTCAGTACACCGTCGCCGTCTTCGAGAACCGCACGTCCGACCGTGTCGAAGACGCCGTCGGCTCCCGGCCCGAGGACGACGTTTTGTGCGGGCGCATCAAGAGAATCGGCGACCTTGTTCCGAACGTCGTCGTGTAGTGCGGTCGGATAGACGTTGACCTCCGGTGCTGCGTCACATATGGCATCTTCGGCGGCGGGAGGAGGACCCAGCGGGTTCTCGTTCGAGGCGAGCTTTGCGAGTTCGTCTGGGTCGAGGCCGTGCTCGCGGGCTACCTCGTCGACGCCGCGTCCCGGGACGTACTCGTCAAGCTCCGACAGGTCTCTGAGCACGTTCATGTGTCAGAAGTCTCGGTGCGGGGCGTATTAAGAGGCGCGGTACGTAGACTTGCCGATACCACAACCGTAATTAATGTACCATACGTACATCAGGCAATGACAGAGCCAGCGAAGCTTGACGGAGAGCAGGTCGACAGGTACTCCCGGCACGTAATCCTCGATGAGGTCGGTCCCGAGGGACAGGGTAAGCTCCTCAACACACGGGTTCTCTGTATCGGTGCCGGCGGTCTCGGCGCCCCTATCATACAGTACCTCGCGGCTGCGGGCGTCGGCACCCTCGGCATCGTCGACGACGACGAGGTAGAGAGGTCGAACCTCCAGCGCCAGGTCATACACGGAGACGACGACATAGGACGGAAGAAGGTCGACTCCGCAGAGGAGTTCGTCAACTCGCTCAACCCAGACGTAACCGTCGAGAAACACGACACTCGGGTAAACCCCGACAACATCGAGGACCTGATAGAGGACTACGACTTCGTCGTAGACGGCACCGACAACTTCGCCACGCGGTACCTCGTAAACGACGCGTGTACACTCGCCGACAAGCCGTTCAGCCACGGCGCTATCTTTAAGTTCGAGGGACAGGTCACGACTTTCACCGACCCTGACGGTCCGTGCTACCGCTGCATGTTCCCCGAGGCACCGCCCGAAGGCATGGTACCCAACTGCGCCACAGCGGGCGTCATAGGCGTCCTGCCGGGAATCATAGGGGTCATACAGGCGACAGAGGTCGTCAAGCACGTACTCGGCAAGGGTCGCTCGCTCGACGGCAGGATGCTGTTTTACGACAGCCTCGACATGTCGTTCGACGAGGTAGAGATACGGAAAGACCCCGACTGCCCCGTCTGTTCCGAGGACCCGGAGATAGAGTCCGTCGGCGAGGTAGAGTACACCCAGGCGTGTTCGATACCGACGAGCGACGAGGAAGAGGCGGTCGTGGGAGAGGCGGACGACTGAGAACGCCACCGCAGGCGAAGCGGACGTTTAATTAACCCTCTCCGACATCTTTCCACCATGACGATAAACGAGCCCAACGACGGCAAGTCCTACGGTATGTCCGCCGTCGCGAACTGGGTCGAAGAGGACGACTTCCCGACCACAAAGGAAGACCTCGTCTCGCGTTTCGGCGACAACGAGATGATGCTCGGACACGACGCCCAGACCACCTTCGGTGAGGTCATGGAACACGTCGAACAGGAGGAGTACGAGGACATGGTCGGGTTCTGGAGCGCTCTCGGAGAGGGGTTCCGCGTCGTTGACGAGCGGGTCCGTGACAGGTACATAGAGGACTGAGAATTACGTCTCGTACACTGGTCAGAATTCCCCGACAAACCTCCCGAAGCAGTAGCCTTAAGTCGGTTCCTGGCGTATGTTAAGATAGGTTACTTGACCGAAGCAGCAAGGTAATAATACGCGAAGAAATAGGTGTAAAAATGTCCTACAAATCACGTGACGAAGAAAATGTCTGATGAAAACTACGGCGCAGGAAGCATAAGGAGCCTAGAAGGCCTGGAGGCGGTCCGGAAGCGTCCCGCTATGTACATCGGGTCGGTGGACTCGAAGGGCCTCCACCACCTGGTCTATGAGGTAGTAGACAACTCGATAGACGAGGCACTAGCCGGGCACTGTGACGAGATAGAGGTGGTGTTGCACGAAGACGGGAGCGTGTCGGTCCGGGACAACGGCCGCGGCATACCCATCGACCAACACGAAAAACACGACATGCCGGCCGTGACGGTCGTGATGACGGTCCTACACGCAGGAGGCAAGTTCGACTCGGATATGTACGAGATCTCGGGCGGCTTGCACGGTGTCGGCG
>ERZ1034569.829-NODE-829-length-10760-cov-7.300234_pt1 | contig 10760 bp, 10 predicted proteins | sample MGYA00520706_ERZ1034569 | MGnify/ENA primary metagenome ERZ1034569 (study PRJEB33760, sample SAMEA4777722) | hypersaline lake metagenome | biome: hypersaline environment; feature: brines | place: Spain | collected 2014-08 | depth 0 m ...
CGCCCGTACCGACCCGTCCCCCAGCATCGAGCACGGAGCCGATACCGCTCCGGTCCTGTACGAACCTATATACTGCTTCTTACGTGGTTTCCACCCAAATATTACAATTAGAACCGTTTACAAGCGTTCTATGCAGGATATCGTCCGTATGCCTGATTTCACTCGGCGACAGCTGATTTCCAGCACAGCCGCGGCCGTGGCGCTCGGTAGCGCGGGCGTCGGTGGGGCGACCCAGCAGACGGACACGGGCGCGCCGTTCATCGACGGGGAGGCCGACCTGTTCGCAACGACGGCGCTCGGTGCGGAGGTCACCGGTCCGTACGTGTTCGACACCGACGAACTGCTGTTCAGCCTCCAGCATCCCAGCACGGACAACCCCGAGCCGTACTCGAAGGGGGCGATCGGGGTCATCGAGGGGCACCGGTTCGACGCGGACGGAGCGAACGACGACTTCGATGAGCTCTCCATACCGACGACCAAAGCCGAACAGCAGCGACTCCGGGTCGCGAACGGCCGGTACAAGATCCTCGCGAGGGAGAACGACACCATCGACGGTGGCGACGCCAACCTCGGGGTGCCGCGGACGCCCGACGGCGAGCGTGTCGACTCGTTCGACGGCTCCCGCTACTCGGACCTCGGGCACAACCCGGATATGAACCAGTTCGTCCCCACCAACGAGGCGGGGACGGAGGGGTACCTCTTCACGAACTTCGAGCAGAGCCCCGGTGAGGTCAGCCGGATTCCACTCGCCCGCACGGACGACGGGTGGGAGGCCGACCTGGAGAGCGCCATCAACCTCTCCAGCCTCGACGCCTTCCGCGAGATGGGTGGCACCCGCATCGACTGTGGCGGCGACCTCAGCCCCTGGGGAACGCCGATGCCCGCAGAGGAGGAGTACTCCCACCCCCTCACCACCGGGACGGCCAGCGTCAGCGACATGCTCGACGCCGGGACCGGCGTCGGTATGCGCGGTGCCGGCCACTTCTTCAACCGGCCGAACCCGACCGGTATCCAGGGCGCCGTCGAGGAGCTGTACGGCGACAGCTCGTGGTACGTCCAGGGCTACTGGGCGTTGAGCGGGGTCGAACTGCTGGGGTACTACCTCGGGGCCGAGCCGTACGACCAGCGCGGCGGGAACGACACCGGGAGTCCGGGGCTCCTGTTCGGCGGGGGCTTCCCGAACAAGTACCGCTACGGCTACCTGCTCGATATCCGGGAGCCGACGGCGGAGCAACCGGAACCGATGAAGTACTACGTGATGGGCCGCGCCTCGTGGGAGCTGTCCGAGGCGGCCGCCGACCGGCGGACCGTCTACGGTACCTCCGACGGGCAGGACAAGGGCGGCCTCTACAAGTTCGTCGCCGCGGAGCCGATCCCCGACTACGACGACCCGGCCGACATCCGTGGGACACTGTACGCCCCCAAGCGGACGAACCCACCGGAGGGGAAGGAGGACCCCAGAAACGCCGTCGTCGAGCTGGAGTGGCTGCCACTGGGAACCGCCACCAACGGCGAGGTCGAGTCGTGGGTCGCCGAGTACGACGACATCGATCAGTGGGACTACATGGACCACGCCGAGACGGACTGGTGGGAGGACTTCGACAGGGCACTCGCCGAGGCGGACCGCGAAGTCGCGAAGAACGGCAACAAGGACTTCATCTCGGACGAGATGGTCGCCGAGTGGGCCCGGCAGTACGAGCGGAACGGCCCCGAGGGTGTCGACGAGCGCCTCCGCCGCGTGCCGTTCCTGGAGACCCGGGCAGCGACCCGCGAGGTCGACGGGACCGTCGAGTTCCGGAAATCCGAGGGCATCGATACGGACGGGAGCCGCGGCGGCGCCGAACCCGGCGATAACATGTACATCGGGCTCTCGGAGGTCAACGCCGGGATGGCCGACGACACCGGCGACATGAAGCATCAACAGGTCGACGGAGGGATGGTCTACCGGGCGACCGTCGAGGACGACTACAACGTGACCCGGCTCGAACCCGCAGTCGTCGGCCCGAACGCCGACGATCCGGCGTCGGTGGCCGACAAGACGCCGCTCAACGTGGACAACACGTGCGTGCTTCCGGACGGGCGGGTCCTGCTCTGTGAGGACGCCGACCAGCTGGGGCGGTCGTATCCGAACGACGGTCTGTACGTCTACAGCCCGTCACAGCTGTAAGCGGGACGCGGCCCTTCACACCGACGCCGGCTGCACCGCCCGGTCCCCGTTGGCGACCGTTCGATCGGCTCTCGACCCCGGAACCCGACACGTGTCCACCGGTGTCGGGGAGTCGATACGCGCCGAACGCGTCCCGGTGTGGTCCCTTCACACGGGGGACCTGCAAACGGGTCGGGGCTCGGAGCCAGGGGACGAACGGGTTGGCTACGGCCGTGCTCCGAACCGTCGAAATCATCCGACATCCGCCGGTAACGGGATCGGAAGGGACCGGGGTGCGCCCGTCGGTCGTGACCCTGCGCACGGGCGCGCCGGCAGTGTGTCGCCGCCGGACCCGAACCCGGAGCGGACGCCGGCGCCGTCGACACGCGGCACAGCCGTGTCGACATCCGCGGACACGGGGGCCCAGCGCCGGGAAGCCCCGAACCGGTGACGGCGGCCCTCGGTGTTACCCGAGGGCCCCCCGAGAGTACGCATGTCGGAGCCGTACGCCCGGTGTGTCGGCGCCTCGGTGGCGACCGCCGTGTCGTGGCATAGCTTCGGATGCTGTCGGACTGTGACGGAGACAGCGTATGTAACTCCACACGAGCAGTATAGTGTCTTGCTAATTCCCCTATATAGCCGCCCGTACGTCTCCAGGCCGGCCGGTACGGAGGGCGGCGGTGCTCGGAGACCTCGGGATTCGACCCAGTTCGTCGCGATGTCGGATACGGAGGGCAACGGGCGCTTCCGGTCGCTCAGCCGTCGCCGGCCACCCACTTCTCCGAGTAGGTCGTCCCGCAGTCGCAGGCGGCGTACGCGTGGACGACGTCGCCCTCGGCGTACTGGCCGCCGACGTCCGTGTTCCGGGCCTCCGCGAAGGCGAAGACGAAGCGGGCATCGTGTTCGGGGCCGTCGCCGTCGGGGCAGTCGCCGCCGGTCGCGTCCCGATGGACGTGCCCGTCGGTGTCCATCGCCTGCCCGGCGAACGACATGGGGTCCAGCCCGGTGGCCGACTCGAAGGCCTCGCGCCCCTTCGGGCCGGGGAGGACGAGGGCGACGCCCTCCGCGGTCCGCTCGCCGAGGTCGGCCAGCCGGTCGGGGTCGGCGACCCCGTCCTCGCGGAGGTAGATGAGGATGTCGTCGGGCCGGTCGCCGGCGAGGAACGCGCGCCGTGCGGCGCTCATCCCCTCGTCCGCGTCGGGGCCGTCACTCATCTGTCCTCCAGGTCGCGGGCGATGGCCGCGAGCCCGTCGTCCGGCTGGTCGGGCACCTCGTACACCGCGGTCTCGCTCGGGCCGCGCAGCCCGTAGAAGAACCCCGGCTCGACGACGTCGACCAGCACGGAGCGGCCGAAGTCGAGGTCGCGGTCGGCGACCCAGCCCGGGAGGCGGTCAGTGCCGTCGTCGGCTCGGGCCTGGCGGGTGTTGTCGTAGACGGCCCGGAGTTCGAGGCCGTCGTCGAGCCCGCGGTGGACGCGGGCGTGGCGGGTGTGGCCGGCAAGCGCCACACGGACGACCTCGCCGGCGGGGAACGAGTCGTCCTCGTCGTCGGGGAGGTCGACGCGGGGGCGGTCCGTGCGCCCGACCCGCGCGAGTGTCGCGCGGACCGTCCGGACCGAGGCGTTGTCGTGTGCGATGCGTTCCATCCGCGTGACCGTTACTCGTCCTCGTCCGCGTCGCCCAGCAGCTCGTCGACGGAGCTGTCGCCGCGGGAGGCGATCTTGGCGTTGATCTGTCGGGTGTCGTCGCTGATCTCGCGGCCGCGGACCGTGACGCGGCGGCGCTCGCCGTCGACCTCCGGCTCGTAGCCGACGCCGCCCGTGAGCAGGAGCTGCTTCAGCTCCGTCCCGGGAACGTCCTCGCGCATCGGTCGCCCGGCGGTGTCGGAGCCGCCGGTGACCTCGAGCTCGTAGCCGTCGAGGCCGACGGCGCCGCCGTCGACCGTCTCGCCGATATCGCGACCCTGGAACCGGTTCGCGTCCTGTCCGTCGATCTCGAACTGGTAGGTCGTCCCGTCCTCGGGGTCCGCGACGACGACCTGGAAATCTGCCATACCGTCAGCGAGTCGGGGAACCGGCAAAAGGGTATTGAAACGTGCGTCCGCCGTTCCCGGCGGAACGGGGCGCGAGCGGCGCTTGACCGCCGTGCGACCGACCCCCGCGGAACGGCCCCGGTGCCGGCGTCGGGCCCGCCCCGGACGGCCCCTGCACCGTCGACGGGGGGCGCGTGGGCCTCCGGGGCGACCTCACGGGGGACTCCCCCTCGGCGGCGGAACGCAAGGGAGTTGACCGGCGGCCCGCGAGGGTGGGTATGACCGACCACTTCGAGGTCCACGCGCGGGACGGGGCGGCCCGCATCGGCGAGATTCGCCTCGACACCCCGCTCCGGACCCCGGGGCTCGTGGGTGACCGGCTCCACGACGCCGGCAGCGAGTGGGCCGCCGGGCGCGAAACCCCCGACGGCGACCCCGACGCGCTGACGCTACTCCCCCACCGTGCGCTCCCGGCCGGAACGCCGGACTCCGTCCGGGAGACGTTCGGCGGGGCCGGCAACGCCGCGAGCGCCGACGACGCGCCCGCCCCCGACGAACTCGACGGCGCCAGTGCCGTCGTCGTGGCGCCCGACACCGCGACCGACCACGGCGCCGACGCGTACGTCCTCTCCGGCGGGGCCGCGCTGGTCGGCCACGGCGAGCGGGTCGTCGACGCCGGCGCGACCGTCCGGCGGGCGGTCCCCGACGACAGTGCGCTCTACCTCGCCGGCGCGGCCACCCCCGCCAACGTCGCCGCGCTGGTCTACGCGGGCGTCGACCTCGTGGACGCCGACCGCGCCCACGTCCGGGGGACGCAGGGGTTCTACCTGACGGCCGAGGGTGAGTACTTCCTCGAGGACCTCGAGGAGCTGCCGTGTGCCTGTCCCGCCTGCCGGGGCGGGCGCGAGGCGTTCGACCGCCGGGCCTGTGCCGAGCACAACGTCACCGCCCTGGAGACGGCGCTGCGGACCGTCCGGGCGCGGATTCGCGACGGCCGTCTGCGCCACTACCTCGAGGGCCAGGGTCGCCACGCGTCGTTCCCGACGAGCGGGCTCCGCCGGCCGGACCGGGCGTACGCCTACGTCGCGGAGCGGACGCCGCTGTTCCGCCGGGAGTCGCTGCTGGCCGCGACGGAGGACACCCTCCGTCGGCCGGAGATCCGGCGGTTCGCCGACCGCGTGACCAGCCGGTACGTCCCCCGGTTCGACGACCGGCCGCTGCTGCTGGTGCCGTGCTCGGCGACGAAGCCGTACAGCGAGTCCCAGAGCCACGCCCAGTTCCATCGCGCAATCGACTACCGGGCCCACACCGTCTCGATGACCTCCCCCATCGGCGTCGTCCCGCAGGAGCTGGAGACGACCTACCCCGCCCAGCAGTACGACTCGGTGGTGACCGGGCACTGGTCCGAGACGGAGTACGAGTTCATCGCCGCGGTGCTCGCCCGCTACCTCGAGCGCGCGGACTACCCCCGCGTCGTCTCGCATCTGCCCGCGGACTACCGGCCCATCGTCGACCGGGCGCTGGACCGGCTCGACACGGTCCCCCCGGTCGAACACACCGTCGTCGACCATCCCACGACCGAGGACTCGCTGGCGAGCCTGGCCGGCGCGCTGGAGGGGGAGGACCGCTTCGGCAAGCGCGAGCGCGAGCACCACACCGTCCGCGCACTGGCGGACTACGTGTTCGGCGCCGGCGCCGGCGACGAGCTCTTCTGCGACCTCCGCACGGGGAGTCGCTACCCCAAGCTCCGCGCGCTGGATGCCGGTATCGAGCCCCGTCCCGGCGACGACACCGACGACGACGGCGCGGTCCACCTCGCGACGATGGTCCCCAACTACGGCACCCTCTCGCTGACGCTCGCCGGCGCGCGCCGCTGGGTCGAGAGCGACGTACCCACCAAGCGCGTGGAGATCGACGCGTTCGTGCCGCAGGGCAGCGTCCTCGCCCCGGGCGTGATCGACGCCGACGAGTCCATCCGCGTCGGCGACGAGGTGGTCGTCGATGGGCCGGAGGCGTTCGCCGTCGGCCGCGCGCAGGTCCACGGGCGCGGCATGGTCGACGCGACGCGGGGCATCGTCGTCCAGGTGCGTCACTCCGTGGAGACGTGACCGGCGCAGGCACCCCATCCCTCATGAGACCCCCGCCCGACCGGACGAGTGATGACTGAGCTGACGCCGGCGGACCTCGCGGTCGGGACGACCGTCACCCACGAGCGCACGTTCACACCGGAGGAGGTCCGGACGTTCACGACCATCTCGGGGGACGCGGGCGACCATCACGTCGAGACCGACGACGAGGGGCGCCTACTGGTGCACGGGCTCCTGACGGCGACGCTCCCGACGACGGTGGGGGGCGAGCTGAACGTGCTCGCCTCGCGGATGGAGTTCGAGTTCCGCAAGCCCGTCTACACCGGCCAGCACGTCTCGTGCGAGGTGACGTTCGTCGAGGTCGACCGCGGCGACGAGCGAGTCGCCGTGGTAGCCGAGTTCGAGGCCGCCCGCGTCGACGACGGGACGGTCGTCATGGCCGGGCGTTTCGAGGGTATCATCCGCATCTAGCTCGGGAGACGGCTACAACCCAATTCAGGCCGGCGTGATCGATATATGACGGCAGTTCGGCAGAAACGTCGCACACCACGGACTGCACCGGCCGGGCCGCCGGCGGTAGTGTGAGCCCGAGACGCGGAGTAAAAGCTTGATTACCGGTGGCTCGCTACGGAGTGGTAATGGTACGGACAGCAGAGCGAGTGGAGTCCCTCATCGACGAGGACCCGGACATGCGCGAGGCGCTCCAGACCCTCCTCGACCGGGCCGACGACGGCCGGGTGTCGTGGGGCGACGTGAACGACGACCTCACGAGCGGCCAGTGGGGCCGCCTCATCGAGCGGGGCGTGCTCGAGAAGACCGACGACGGTGGCTGTGTGGTCACCGACCCGGACGACGTGGCCGCCGTCGTCGGCGGCGCGACTGCCGCCAGCCTCACCGACGGGGGGACGGCGACCGCGGCCGGCGGGAGCACGGAGGGCAGCACCGACACCGACGACGGGGACTCCTCGTGGTCGAAGTACGACAAGTTCGCCGCGCTCGGCGCGGTGTCGCTGTTCGCGGGGTACTCCGTCTCCAGCGTCCGCAACGCCATCGCCCAGGTCCTCGACGTGGGGCTGGGCCCGCTGGAGGCCTCGCTCCCGTTCTACGCCGTCATCCTCGTGCTCGCGCTGTTCACAGGGCTCTACTCCACCATCCTGCAGGACAACCTGATGGACACCTCGAAGATGGCCGAGTACCAGGAGCAGCTCCAGGAGATCCAGGAGCGCGAGAAGCGGGCCAAGGAGCGCGACGACGAGGAGGCCCTGGACCGCATCCAGGAGGAGAAGATGGACGCCATGGGCGACAACCTCGGCATGTTCAAGGAGCAGTTCCGCCCGATGGTCTGGATCATGCTGTTCACCATCCCGGTCTTCCTCTGGATGTACTGGATGATCCTCGTCCACCCGGAGCAGCTGGGCAGCATCACGCTCCCGCTCGTCGGCGAGCGCTCCTGGACGGAGGGCCTGCTCGGGCCCATCCAGGCATGGATCGTCTGGTACTTCCTCTGCTCGATGGGGTTCACCCAGGTCATCCGGAAGACGTTCAACATCCAGACCTCGCCGACGTCGAGCTGACGGGACGACGCCCTCCCCTCGGCCCGGAGCCGTCCTGACGGCCGAACCCGCGACGGGACCGACATCGAAGGCCTCGCGATTCCTCACGACAGCGGCCGGAACACTTCCGAAGCCCCGGCGCCCTCGGCTGGGGGGTTCGCTGCGGTCCTCGGTCGCCGCGCTCCCTGCGGTCCCTGCATCGCCCGTCGTCGCCGAGACCGCTCCCCTTCGACTCCGCCATCCGAACGGTGTCGAGTCGGACCGCTGCGGCTGGAGAGCACGGTGGGCACTGGGATGACCCCACGGCGACCGCGGCTCAGAACCAGCCGTCGTCGCCGCGTCGGCGGCGCCGGCGGCGACGGGTCCGCGACCGGCGCTCGTCGACCAGCGCGCAGTACGCGCCGCCGACGAGCAGCGCCCCCGCGACCGCGCCGGCGGCCGCCGGGGCATCGGCGGCGAGCGTGACGGAGCCCATCGCCAGGGTTGCGCCGCCCAGTGCCGCGATGACGGCGGCCCCCTCGACGCGTCTGGAGAGTCGACCCCCGCGGCGGGTGTGGTACTCGGCGGCGCCGAGCACGAGCAGGCCGGCGGTGACCCCGGCGGTGCCCGCCGGCCCGGCGAGGTCATCGGTGAGGCGGCCGAGGGCGACGCCAGCGAGCACGGTCGTGACTCCGGCGGCGGCCGCGAGCGCCAGCGTGGCGTCCGGCGACAGCGGGTTGACCGATTCGGAGTGGGTCGCGTGGAAGAGCGCCGCCGGGACCGCCAGCACGAGCGCGACCAGCAGCCCGAGGAGCGGTCGCAGCGTCGCTAACCCGTAGGCGGCCGCGACCCCCCCGGCGAGGACGGCAGCCGCCAGCGTCGGGTCGGGGAGCAGCGTCGTCTCCGGGTCCTCGTCGACGCGGACGGCGTAGCCGACGAAGAGGTGGAGGACGAGCACGCTCACCAGCGCCGTCGAGAGGGGGTCGCCGAAGAGGGCCCCGTACAGCGCGAACGACAGCGACATGACCACGCCGACGAGGACGGCGGCCTCCGGCACGCGGCGGCTCATACCCCGGCTGCGGGCCGGAGCCGCAAACGGGCGTCGGTTCCGGGCGGCGGCCGGGCTCTGTCCACCGGCGGTGCGACCGCCCCCCGAGCGGCGTCGCTCACTCGGTCGCCACGTCGCCGCGCATCGAGCTATGGATGGTGCAGATGTAGGAGCCCAGCTCGCTCGCCAGCTCCTCGGTGACGGTGAAGGCGAGCTCTCCCCCGTCGTCGACCCAGTTCACGTCGCTGTCGCCCTCGTACGAGCTGTCGGTCGACTGCGAGAGCAGCGGCTCGTCGTCGCTCGTCCGGAGCGCGAACGGGTGGCTGCCCCCGCCGTTGTTCGTGACCTCGTATCGGGTCCCCACCTCGAAGGTCATGGTGGGGTTCTCCTCGCCGGTGGGGGCGACCGAGCCGCTGCTGTCCCCGGTCACCTCCCAGGCGCTCACCCCGACGTTGTCGATGGTCAGCGAGACGGCCTCCTCGCCGTCACTGCCGCCGCTCCCGTCGGTCGGCGTGGCCGTCGCGGTCGGGTCGTCCCCGCCGTCGCCGCCATCCTCCCCGTCGCCGCCGTCGCCGCCGTCGTTGCTACCGCACCCGGCCAGCCCGACCGCCAGGGCGGCCCCGGCCGCCTGGAGCACTCGTCGTCGCCGCGTCATGTCGGCACCTCGCTCGTGTACGTGCATGTCATCGATGATACTGCCTCTACGTGTCGTGGGAGAGACAGGTTGTTGGTTCTTATGTTCCCCCCGCTCGCTGCCCCTTCTCCCGCGTCGCCGTCAGCGCCGATATCCAGGGTCGTCCGGCCCCTCACTCCGTGCGCAGCGCGTACTGCAGCACGCCGAGCGCCGAGCGCCCGTCGCGCATCCCGCCGCCCAGTGCCGCGTCCCGGAGCTCGTCGAAGCTCGCCGTCGTCACGCGGATGGACTCGTTGTCGTCGAGGTCCTGCTCGGCGGTCGGCTCGCAGCCGTGCGCGACGAAGTAGTGGTAGGTGGCGTCCAGCAGCCCGTTCGAGGGCTCGTGGGCGATCATGAACTCGACGGCGGCGGCCTCGTAGCCGGTCTCCTCGGCCAGCTCCCGCCGGGCGGCCTCGGCCAGCGGCTCGTCCCCCTCGACGCTGCCCGCGGGGAGGCCGCGGGTGACGCGCTCGACCGCCTGGCGCCACTCCTCGACGCGGACCACCGCCCCGCCGGTGGTGGACGGGCGGGCGCTGACGGAGGCGCCGGTGCCGGCGCCGTGGAGCCCCGTCTCGGTCCCGTCGGGCAGCCGGACCTCGTCGAGACGGACGGTGAACCCGGGACAGTCGTAGTCCGTCGTCGAATCGAGCGTCTCCCACGCCAGCGGGTCGGCGCCGTCGGTCCCGGCCGCGGGGTCGACCGGGTCGTCGTCGGTCATAGCTGAACGCCCGGCCTGCGGCGTGAAAAGTGCGCCGTACGGCGCGTGGCGGCCGGGGACGGGGGCGGCCCCGGCGGCAGCAAGAACGAAGTGACCGTGGGGCCACCCCGCGGACATGTCCGTCCAGCAGTATCTGGAGCGCCTGTTCACCTGGGAGAGCCTCGAGAACACGGACCGGGGGGTGGAGTTCGAGCTGAAGAACCGCCTCGTCGAGGCCGAACTCCACGGCGTCGCCGGCGGGTCGCTGGACGGCACGGACGTCGACGCCGCGGCCATCACGCTCGAACTGCCGGACGGCACCCTGATGGACGCCACGGACGCCTCCGCCGAGGACCCCATCCCCTTCGACCTCGCCGAGACCGTCCAGGTGGTCCTCGACGCGCCGCGGCTCCGGAGGGGCACCCACACCGTCGGCGTCCGGATGGAGATCGAGGGCTGGGGGACGGTCGGCTTCGAGACGGACGACGACATCACCGACGCGGACCTGCTGGACGTCGACCCCGCGGACTACACCGTCGCCGAGCT
>ERZ1034569.833-NODE-833-length-10739-cov-5.315519_pt1 | contig 10739 bp, 12 predicted proteins | sample MGYA00520706_ERZ1034569 | MGnify/ENA primary metagenome ERZ1034569 (study PRJEB33760, sample SAMEA4777722) | hypersaline lake metagenome | biome: hypersaline environment; feature: brines | place: Spain | collected 2014-08 | depth 0 m ...
TGTGTGTCACAGGTGTCGTTATATTGTTTTGGTATGACCTAAAACTTCCCTGCCCGAGGGCCGGAATATACGAATTTGAGGGCTGTGGAAGGAGTCTGCTACAAGGTGTCGTGGTAGTTACGAAGGCTGGAGGAATGGGGTCGTTTAATCTACACGTTCGGTAGCAAGATTCTGGAAGTACTCTGTCGGAAGGTCCAATCCATCTTTTTCCAACGCCTCCTTGTGGTCTTTAACCGGGGCCTGGTCATGTTACGTTGTAATCCTGATACCCTTCTCTGACCCTGAATCCGACTAATTTAATCCAAGTTGTCCTTCCCTCCACAGAGCCGGGAATTTAAGTGCACCCCCTCACATAGTATCGGTTAGAGACACGGAAAACCGCCGCAAATCGGTTTTGTGCGCCGGTGGTGTAGTGGTAGCACATGAGCTTCCCAAGCTCATAGCCCGGGTTCAATTCCCGGTCGGCGCACTGCATAAGCAACGCGAGTGACGGAGCAGAGAAGGAACTGAAGCAGTGAGTGACCGAAAGGGCGAACGAACTGACCGTGTTTCACTCCTCAGGCATAGGTTCGGTAGATGTAGAAAGATAGATCTCACGTCACCTACACCTCCACACAGTGGCATTCGGATCTGTCTTACCCGACACGACCCTCGTGAACGTCTTCGTCGTCGTAGCCTCTACCTTCTTCATCTGGCTCGGTAGCGGGTGGCTCGAATCCTCAGCCGAAAACCTGTCCTCCTACTACGGTCTCCCCCCGGTTATACAGGGTTCAGTGGTCGTGGCTATAGGGTCGAGTTTCCCAGAACTTGCGAGTGTCGTTTTAACAGCGCTCAACGGCGTCTTTGGCATGGGAATCGGTGCGGTCGTCGGTTCAGCGATATTCAACATACTCGTAATACCCGCCCTTTCGGGAATACTGACCGACGGATGTCTCGACTCCAACAGGACTCTCGTCTACAAGGAAGCACAGTTCTACATGGTCGCGGTGTCGGCCCTCATCGTGACACTCGCGCTTGCGGTAATCTACTTTCCGGACGACGCCGCGGACCTCACAGGCACACTAAACAGACCGCTCGCGGTCGCACCGTTACTACTCTACGGCGTCTACGTCTTCATACAGTGGCAGGACATCGCCGACCACGACGCCGAACGCGAAACCGTCCACAACGTCCTCAGACAGTGGGTGACCCTCGTAGCAGGTCTAGCTGTCATACTCGTAACCGTGGAAGGACTCGTCGGTTCCGTAGAAAGCCTCACAGGAACCTTCGGGGTACCTGACTTCTTAGCGGGCGTTACGGTAGTAGCCGCCGCGACCAGCCTCCCTGACACGCTCGTCAGCGTCCGTGCTGCGCGCGACGGAAAAGGGGTCACAAGCCTCGGAAACGTCTTGGGCTCGAACACGTTCGATCTGCTAGTCGCAGTACCCCTTGGGGTACTTATTGCGGGTAGCGCACAGGTAAGCTTCGCGGTCGCCGCACCGATGATGGGCGTCCTGACAGTCGCCACCATACTCCTTTTCATGATGCTCCGCACCGACCTCATGCTGACGACGAAGGAGTCGTACCTGTTGCTCGTCGCGTACGTACTCTTTGTGGTGTGGATGGCCGCAGAGACCGTCGGGGTTCTGAACTTCGTGGTCACCGGATAGATACAACGGACCGACCGTACCTCTAAAAGACAGCCACACCGAGAGAGGCGAGGACGGCAACCGCGACCAGAGGCACGCCGTAGAAAAAAGCCGGACGCGTGCGGCGTGTCGTCCTGTAGACAACGAAGCCGATGCGTCCGCCGTCGAGGACCGGATGTAGCTTCTCCTCGGAGCCTTCGGGGCGTTCGCGGTACGTGATACCGACGGTTTCGACAGTCTGTCCAGCACCGACCGCCTCGGCGCACATCTCGGTCTCTATCCCGAAGCCGTCCTCCGTCAGCGTGAGTTCGCGTGCGGATTCGAGCGCGAATGCCCGGTACCCTGTGAGTATGTCGCCGAGGTACTCGCCGTGTGCGACCGCGAACTCAAGGTTGAAGATGCGGTTGCCGGCGTAGTTGAGACGCGTGAACGCCTCCGGGTTACCGAGGCGGTTTCCGAGGACGTGGTCTGTGCCTTCCTCGAGGGGTGCGAGGAGGCGGTCTAGTTCACCCGGTAGGTAGGTTCCGTCGCCGTCTATCATGACGACGTACGGACGTTCGAGGTGTTCGTGGATAGCCTCCCGTACCGCCTGACCTTTACCGGTTCCCGACTGTTCGACGACGCGTGCCCCTGCCTCCTCGGCTGCCTTCTGTGTGTTGTCCTCGCTGCCTCCGTCTATCACGAGGACGTCGTCGTATCCCTGTTTGAGGAAACCCTTGACCACCTCAGCTACCGTAGGTTCCTCGTTGTACGTCGGAATCAGTACGGTAACCTCGTCGGTCTCCGGCACTCTACAGCACCACCGTCTCGCCGGGTTCAGGGACGTGTACCCTCGCACCGTCGACCGTATCGGCGAACTCGCGGGGTCCCTGTTCGATGGGGGGGAGGGTTTCAAAAGGCATCGGGAAGGCCTCTTCCCCCCCGAGCCAGTCGCCCGCCGTGGCGGGGTGGTGGGGACCCATCGTGAAGCGGTCACCTATCGGTACCGCCGCAGCGTCGGGCGCATAGACGTCGCGGACGACCGTCTTCATGTCGCCGAAAAGCGACGTATCGCCCGCGTGGTAGAAACGCGTCTCGCCGTCGTCGACGACGAATCCGGCGGGCGTCCCGCCGTACCTGTCGAAGTCGCCGTCTTCGGGAGCACCCGAGGAATGGAACGCCTTCGTCATCGTGAACTCCACGCCGTCCTCGTAGGTTCCGCCGACGTTCATACCCGTCGCCTCGACGCCTTTCTCGCCGTAGTATCCCGCGAGTTCGGGCTGACAGACGACCGGTGCGTCGAACCTGTCCGCGTCGCCTGCGTGGTCGTGGTGTCCGTGTGTCACTGCGATGACGTCGGCGTCGAGGCCGCCCGGTTCCGCGTCCGTCGCGGGGTTGCCGTCGAGAAAGGGGTCGATGAGTACGGTCGTCCCGTCGGCTTCGAGTTCGAAAAACGAGTGTCCGTGCCAGGTTACGCGCATACCCGTAAACGCCGCGCCGACGTTATAACGCTTACTCGTCTTCCTCTATCGTCTCGGGTTCGCTGACCGCTTGGGCGAGGGAGTCGAGCCCGTTTACCCATTCGCTCACGAAGCCGTACTCGAGGTCCTCGTAGCTTTCTGCGTCGAACCCCGCGTCGTCGAGTATGAGCGCACCCGCTTCGGCGGTCAGGGCGAGGGCACGGTCCATGTCGTCTTCCTTCTCGGCCCGCGCCGCCTCGCGGACGTACTCCTCAACTGTCGCGTCTTCCGCCGCCGCACCGTTGTTGGTGACGTAGGCCTCGCACGACGCCATGACGCCTATGAGGGAGGTCTGTACGCCTTCTAGCACCATCGCCTTGTTCTGTTCGAGTTCCTCCTCGCGCATGACGATTTCGCGTATCTCGTCTATCTCGTCCATGAACTCCTCTTCGCCGACGTCGCCGTCCTCGTACGCCTCCACCGCCTTCGTGCAGGCTATCGTGATGTCGTCCTGGAGGTTGAAAAACAGACGCGCCCCGTCGCCGTCGTCGTCCTCCGGGTCGAACTCTTCCTCCCGCAAACGCTCCATCCAGTTGTTCCAGCGCTCGCGGCTGTAGAACCCTTCGTCTTCTTCCATGGGGTACAGAAGCCTCTCAGCGTGAAATGGGTTTCGATGGTTTGTTATTCGGAAGACGCGAAACTGCGACGATGGAATCCGAAGGTGGCGCGCGTTTCGAAACCGGCGAAGCGTTCTACAACGAACGCATGGAGATGAACCGCGACATCACCGTCGCCGTCCTGCGCGCGTGGAAGGGACGCGTTGACCGCGAGACGCCGTCGTACCTCGATGCGAACGCAGCGAGCGGTGTGCGGGGGGTCCGGGCCGCTCTCGCGGGATATGACGCGACGTTGACAGACAGAAGCGACGAAGCCGTCGAACTCGCCCGGCGGAACGTCGAGGAAAACGGGGTCGATGCACGAGTCCTCCACGAAGACGCAAACGTGGCGATGCGACGGTCGCGTTACGACGTCGTCGATGTCGACCCGTTCGGTTCGCCTATTCCTTTTGCCGACGCGACGTTCAACTCCGCCGACTCCCTCGCGTGTTTCACCGCCACCGACACCGCACCGCTGTGTGGCGCACACGACTCGGGCGTGCGGCGCTACACCTGCCGACCGCTCAACACGCCGTACCACGCCGAGATGGGTCTGCGTGTACTCATAGGTGCTCTCGTCCGCACCGCGGCGCGTTACGACGTTGCGGCGACGCCCGTCCTGTCACACTCGTCCGACCACTACAAACGCACGTACCTCACACTCGAAGAAGGCGCGAAGGTATCGAACGAAACTCTCGGAGGGATCGGCTTCCTGTCCCACTGCTCCGACTGCGGTGCGCGCGAAGCCCACGACGCCGCCAACGCCGCGGTACCGGAGACGGACAAGCGTGACTGTGACTGCGGCGCCGAACGCGACGTGGCAGGACCCCTCTGGGTCGGTGCCGTTCGTGAACCGGATTTCGTTGACGATGTCCTCGAAGAGCTAGACGAGGAGATGGGAACGTACGACCGTGCCAAAGAGACGCTGCGGGGCGTACGAGACGAACTCGACACCCCGACCCATTATGACCACCACGAGGTCTGTAAACGCGCCGGAGAGACACCCTCGAAGCTCGACGCCTTCCTCGAACGTCTGCGCGACGCCGGTTACGAAGCGACCGAGGCACACTACTCGGGTACGGCCTTCAAGACGGACGCCTCACACGATGCCCTAGCCAAACTCGTCGCCGAGTAGAGAAAGAGGTTTGTCGGACGCGCGCCGGTTTCGGTTGTATGCAAGAGACAGAACCGAAACCCAACCTCGTAGTCGTCGGAGCAGGTCCCGCAGGACTTTCCGCGGCGGTCTTTGCCGCGCGAGCAGGCTTCGACACAACGGTCCTAGAAGACGGAACTTCCATCCTCCGCAGGAACGCACACCTCGAAAACTTCCTCGGGTTCCCTGCTGGCGTCAACTCGCGCCTGTTGCTCGAAATGGGGCGCGACCAAGCGGAGCGCTCCGGAGCCGAGCTTGTCGAATCCGACGTCGAAGCCGTCGAACGCGCCGACGAGGACGCCCGTTTCGTCGTACACACCGACGACGGCGACCACGACGCCGACCGCGTAATCGTCGCCTCGTGGGCGGATGCGTCGTTGCTCGACACCTTCGACCTTGACACGACACAGCAGGGTTCGAAGACCTTCATCGAGTCCGAAGACGGACGCACGGGCGCCGAAGGCCTGTACGTCGCCGGACGTATCGCAGGACAGCCTCACCAGACGATGGTAAACGCGGGACACGGTGCGAAGGCTGCGCTTTCGGCTATACACGACTCCGAGGTGCCGTTCTACCACGACTGGGTCGCACCCGAGGGGTACTTCACCGACCGGGGACGCGACGTCCCGCCGGGGTGTGAAGAGATATCCGAGGAAAAACGCAAGCAACGCGAAAAAGAGTCCCTACGCGTGATGCGTGAGTACTTCGCCGACGCACATCCCGACGAACCTACTCCGCACCCGAGTCAGCGCGACTGACCGACGAAGACGCCGTCCCGCGTCCGCGGGACCGTCGTAGAGGAGTCGAGCCTGAGTATCTCGTCGAGTTCGTCACCGAGACCTACCCTGCGTATCCAGTCCGCCGTGTCCGACGAACGGACGGCTTCGCGTACCCCCTCTGTGACGCCATCGTTGACCTCACCGTCGTGGTGTGCCTCAACGAGACGCGCGCCCGCTGTGTCTTCGGGCGTCGGTTCACCGTAACGACCCGCCGCAACGAGCCATGTCTCTCCGTCGCGTTCGGCGACCGTCTCGGCTACCGCACGCGCGTTCACGGTGCTTGCGACGAAGACGTCTCCGTCCGCACCGATACGTTCGACGGCACGCGTTCCGTTGGTGGTCACGATACCGACGCGTGCGCCTTCGAGGTCGTGGTCGGCGAAAGAAGATGGTAGCGGTAGGAGGTCGAAGCCATCGACGGGTGCACCGTCCTGTTCGCCTACTAGAACGGAGTCTTCGACTTCTTCGGCGAACCGTCGTGCCTCCTCAACGTCACCGAAGGGACGGACGTACTCCGCGCCTTGTTCAACAAGACGGACGATGGCTGTCGAAGCCATTATCACATCGACGACGACGAAGTCTGCGTCGGGTGTCGGGTTCGGGACGTCTTCGAGGCGGTCTATGCGTGTAACCGTCATCTCTCCTCGGTCATACGTAACGCGTCTTCGGCGAGCAACGGCACGCCGTCTTCCATCATTGCGTAGAAGGTGCTGTCGCTGTTCCCCATAAGATACCGGGCGTAGAACATCTCTCCGAGAGCACACATCTTGTACGCCGCAAGGACGCGGTAGAAGCGGGGGTTTTCGACCGTCACACCGGCGCGGTCCTCGTACATCTCAACGAGCTTGTCACGCGACGGGTAGCCGTCCTTCTTCGTGAACTGGGGCAGCATCGTCTGTGTGATCTTCGACTCCTCGTCGTTTTCGTCTCGCCAGAAAAAAAGGAGCCACCCGAGGTCACAGAGGGGGTCTCCGAGGGCGCTCATCTCCCAGTCGAGGACACCTGCGACGCGCGGACCGTCGGGGTCGAAAACGAGGTTGTCGAGCTTGTAGTCCCCGTGGACGAGAGCGCCCGGGTTTTCGTCGGGTGCGTTTTCGGCGAGCCAGTCACCGACCTCGCGCAAAGCAGGCACTTCGCGTTCCTCGGTCGTCTCCTCGAAGGCCCACTCTATCTGTTCGGTCCAGCGCTCGACCTGCCGACGCGTGAAGCCGTCGGGGTCGCCAAAGTCAGAGAGGCCGACTCCGTCAACATCGACGCCGTGTATCGCCGCAAGGGTTTCTACGACGCCTTCGGCGGCCTCCCGCCGAACCCTTGGGTCCCCGAAACGGTCGGGTTCTGAGAAACGGACAACGTCTCCCTCTAGGCGTTCCATGACGTAGAACTCCGAGCCTATGACCCCGCGGTCCTCGCACGCTGCGACGGTGCGTGGCACCGGAACCGCGGTGTCCTGTAGGGCATCCATCGCCGTGTACTCGCGGAGGACGTCGTGTGCCGTTTCGGCGGTCTCGCCAAGAGGCGGGCGACGCAGGACGAGTTCGTGGTCGCCCCAGTTCACAAAAACCGTCTCGTTCGAAAAGCCCTCGTCGTGGCGCTCAACCTCCAAGCCGGTGGCGTCACCCACGTGTTCGACGAGGAAGCCGCGTAGACCTTCCTCCTCAACGAGTCCTTCGGGGTCTGTCATCGACCGAGATTGTCGGGGCGTGCCCTTAACTCTGTTTCCGGTCGTCCTGAACCGTGTATACCCCGCGCCGAACTTAAGAAGAACCACCACCATCTAGTTGTATGGAGATACAGTACGACGACTCCGAGAAGGCGCGTGAGTACGCCGAGAGGACGCGTGGGTTCTTGGACGAGGTAGTAATACCGCGCGAGCGCCGCCTCCTCAGAAACCGCGAGGGGTTCGAGAGCCGCGACGAGCTAAACACGGTCATCGAGGAACTGCGCGAGGAGGCACGCGACCGCGGCGTGTACGCCCCCCAGATGCCCGAGGAGTACGGCGGCCAAGGTCTGTCGCTCACCGACGTCCTCCCAACCTTCGAGGAGGCTGGTCGGTCGCTTCTGGGTCCCGGGGCTCTGCGTATCTCAGCCCCCGACGAAGGCAACATGCACACGATAGAGCTTGCGGGGACCGACGGACAGAAAAAACGTTGGCTACGCCCGCTCGTCGAAGGCGAGACGAAAAGCGCCTTTTCGATGACCGAACCCCACGACGGCGCGGGCTCGGACCCCAAGATGATACGCACGACGGCGCGCCGTGAAGGCGACGAATGGGTGATAGACGGGCACAAGTGGTGGACCACACAGGGCGTCGAGGCCGACCTCTACCTCGTGATGGCACGCACCGACGAGGACGCACACCCATACCGCGGGTGCTCTATCTTCCTCGTCCCCGCCGATGCCGACGGCGTAGAGGTCGTCCGCGACGTACCCCACATGGGGGAAAGCGGCATGAGCCACGCCGAGATGCGTTACGACGACGTCCGGGTGCCCGACGACGCGATGCTGGGCACGGAAAACGCCGGCTTCATGATCGCACAAAAGCGCCTCGGACCCGCACGCCTCACACACTGTATGCGTTTCGCCGGTATGGCTGACCGCGCCCTCGACATCGCCGTCGCGTACGCGAACGAACGCCAGACCTTCGGCGAAAGCCTCGCCGACAAACAGGAGACGCGTTTCAAGATAGTCGACGCGCGGACGCGCCTACACGCCGCACGCACGATGGTCCGCCACGCCGCAGGCGAGATAGAGGACGACAAACGCGCACGCGTCGAGGTCGGGATGTCGAAGGTATTCGCGGCAAACGTCGCCCAGGACGCAATCGACACCGCGGTACAGGTCTGTGGGGGAAACGGCATAGGAAAGGACCTACCCCTTGCCGACTTCTACGAGAACGTCCGTGCGTTCCGTATAGTCGACGGTGCCGACGAGGTACACAAACGGTCCATCGCAAAGCGGGTCTTCGATGAGGAAGAAGTTGACGAGTCCGAATTAGAAAACATCACACGGTACGGGGAGTTCTGACCGCCACGGTTTTGCGGCGGGAGCGAGACGGTAGCCCATGGGAGAAACGACTGCGACCCTACACACCACCGAGGGCGACATAGAGATAGAGCTATACGACGAACGCGCACCACACACCGTAGAGAACTTCGTCGGTCTCGCAACGGGCGAAAAGACCTGGACCGACCCCGACACCGGTGAGGAAATGGAGGGAAAACCGCTCTACGACGACGTCCTCTTTCACCGCGTCATCGAGGGCTTCATGATACAGACCGGCGACCCCACGGGCACGGGACGCGGCGGTCCCGGATATACCTTCGACGACGAGTTCCACGACGAACTCCGACACGACGAGGCAGGCGTCGTATCGATGGCTAACTCGGGACCGAACACAAACGGTTCGCAGTTTTTCATCACGCTGGACGAGACCTCTCACCTCGACGACCGACACGCCGTCTTCGGACGTGTAACTGACGGAACCGACGTCGTACGTGAGATAGGCGGCGTCGAAACCGACGGAAACGACCGACCCGTAGAAGACATCGTCCTCGAATCCGTTACTATCGACCGTTAGCGGTCTATCTCCTTGTAGATGTTTTCTATGGTCGCCTGAACGCGCCGGAGGTTTATCTCTGCCTCCCGCGAGGAGGGCGACGTCTCCATGTGGTTGACCTCGTTGCGTCGGTCCTTGAGGTAGCTGAGGTCCGTCAGCACCTCTGGGCGCTCCATGTCGTGGTCGTCGTACAGGTCCGCGAGTTCGCCAAGAACGTGCCCCCAAGGACCGAGGTCTATGTCCTCGGTCGAACGTTCGTTGTGCCACTCGCGCAGCTGGCGTTCGACGGCGCGCAACGAAACCATGACCGATGCGGTCGGACAGTCGACCGCGAGCGTCCTTATCGCCTCCCGGAGGTCTTCCTTCGACTCCTCCTTGAGCCAGTCCCAGACCTCTGGGTCGAAAAACTCCTCGGGGTTTTCCATGGCGCGGTCGATATCGAAGAACCCGGAGTCCCGGGTATGTACGATGGTCCGGTTAGCCTCGACAGCCGAGAACGTCTCCGCCCACCGCGTCGAAAGCTCAGCCGCGCGCCCCGCGTCGTCCTCGCTCGGGGGTTCGCCGACGCCGTACCTTTCGAGGAGGTCTTCGACGAACGCGCGCGTGTCCTCGAGAAGGTGATCCGAGGCTTCGAGTTCCTCGGCGCGCCGAAGAAAGAAACGGAGGCTGTTCACGAGGTCGCCTTTTCCCTCCTCGGAACGGACCGTTATGGACTCACGCGCGGGTTTGCAGCTTGCGAGGTACTGGGTCCGCGTGCCGAGGTAGTAAGCCTCCATCAGGCCTATCTTCTCGTCGTCCCTCCGGACGCTCTCGACGGTTTCGGAGTCGGTCATCGACGGACCTTCGCCCGCGTGAGTAATAAGTCCTGCTGGAAAGCCGGCGTCTTCTAGGCTACCCTAGGCGTTCTGCTTCGTGTGGTTGAGCTTGCCGCCCGCGACGAGGTACTCGCGTTCGCGCGCCGAAGCGTCGAGTTCGACGGGGATTTCGTCGCCGGTCGTCTCGTTGACAAGCGTTAGCTGTGTCGTCTCGTCCTCGGTGTCGACGGCCTCCATGACGTTTTCGAGGTGGAGGTCGTCTCCTTCGCTTATCTTCTCGTAGTCGTCGTTGTCGACGAAGGTAAGCGGTAGGAGACCGAAGTTGAGGAGGTTCGCCTTGTGGATGCGTGCGAACGACTTCGCGACGACGCCCTCAATGCCGAGGTACATCGGACAGAGCGCGGCGTGTTCGCGCGAGGAGCCCTGACCGTAGTTCTCTCCGCCGACGATGAAGCCGCCGCCTTTCTCCTCTGCGCGGTCTGCGAAGTCCTCGTCAACGCGCGAAAGCGTGAACTCGGAGAGCTTGTCGATGTTGGACCTGTACTTGAGTATGTCGCTCGTCGCCGGGATGATTTGGTCGGTGGTTATGTCGTCGCCGATCTTGAGTATCGTTTCGCCGTCGACCTCGTCTTCTATCTCGTCATCTTGGTTGACGCTACCGTCGTTGGGTCCCTTGTCGAGTTCTTCGTCGTCTTGTTCGTCGGCGTGGTTTT
>ERZ1034569.834-NODE-834-length-10729-cov-15.498407_pt1 | contig 10729 bp, 14 predicted proteins | sample MGYA00520706_ERZ1034569 | MGnify/ENA primary metagenome ERZ1034569 (study PRJEB33760, sample SAMEA4777722) | hypersaline lake metagenome | biome: hypersaline environment; feature: brines | place: Spain | collected 2014-08 | depth 0 m ...
GCAGTCATGTCGTTTGTCACCTATGACGTAAATGTGTTCTGTGTTGGTGGCGAGTCCGACGCTGAGCTCGACGTTTTTCTCTTCCCTTGGCTAAAGAAACACCACTTCCCATAGCCATCTACATCTTCGTCGACCCTCACTCTGCTCTAGTAAGCCTTGCTAATAGGCTTATTTGGGATATGCGTGTATAGTAGCGTAAGAGGGGCTATGGTAACATCACAAAGAAGACGACTAGCAGTGTTACAAGAGCCCAGCCGTCCCAGTGGTTGCCTTGACCAGTCAGTAAGGCAATGACATGCTTGAGTCCTGCAAGCACAAAAGCTACAATTAATGTCATCCCTACCCCTACAGCGCCTAGACCGTTTGACAGAGGTTTTGTAGGTAACCAGATACTGAGCGAGGATATGATAACTAGGACGAAGGGTATGAACCGTGCGAGAAGAAGGTATTGACCGATTAATTCCCAGTCAATACTTTTCTCCCCGTCCTCAGACATCCTTATACGTCTCTGTGTTTGGGGAGTCGTCGTTCGCGGTCGACGTTGAGGCTGAGCTCGCCTTCTCTAAATTCGCGTTTTGCGATCTCGATCGGGTTGTAGTCGAGTTCTTCGAGCTCGTCGTCGTCTAAGTCGATGTGTAAGGGGGCGCCTTGGCTGATTTGTAGGGCGCGGCTCCCGATAATCCTGCTTTTCTCGTACTCGGTGAACTTGTCCTCAGGTAGTTCTAAGTCGAGTCTCATATCGCGTCGATGTTGTCTCGTAGGCTCTCAGTGGTGTCAAAGGCGAGGTCGATCATCTCGTTGAATTCGTCGTCACTGATGGGTGCGTCGCCGCCTTTTTGCAGGCTGCACACGCGTTCATCATCGAGGGTTGTGACGGTGAGGCGTGCGTCTGCTGCTTGCTCTTCCTCGCGTGTTGGGTCGATGAGGAGGAGGTCGTCGATCTTGTACACGGTGACTGGTAGGGGGTCGTGTGCGAGGTCGACGTCGAGGTCGCCTTCTTCGTCCCAGTCGATGTTTCCGTTGTCGTCGACGGCGGGCATTGTGAGGTCTTTGACTGCGGCGAGTGCGGCGAGGCCGCCGAGGCCGTAGATGTTGCCGTCGTAGTTGAGTGGGACGATGTCTATGCTGATGCCGAGGACGGTTTCGCCTTCTTCGATGCACAGTGATTTGAGGTCGATGGCGCCGCTTTCTCTGAGTCCGCGGTCGATTACGCGGCTTGGCTCGATGCTTTCGATGCCTGGTCTGCCGCTTTCGAAGTCTTTGTGGCTCATTGATAGGAGTTCGACGTTGACCATGATGCTGCCTTCGTCTGGGCTGTCCGGGTATGGTTCTCTGGATTCGATTTTGACACCGGCGAGGAGTTCTGCGTCTCCGGCTGTGACTCTGGCGCTGCCTTCTGCGGTGCTAATCACGCCTGTTTCGACGTCGACGTCTCTGTGTTCGTGCCGGGTTCGGCCGTCGACGCGTACGTCTTGTTCGAGTGATTCTTTGAGGTGGTTCTTCATTGATTGGTTCATGATTCTACTCCTGTGTCGTATTGTGATCGTAGTGCTTCTTGTTGTTTTTCAGCGATGTCAAGGAGTGCTGGCTTGACGGTCTCGACGCATTCTTTGAGGTCGTCTCGTGTGAGGATGCCGTCGAGTTGCATGAGTGAGAACGTCTCGTCTCTCGGTATGAGAGCGACTGGTAGGTCTGGTGTTTCGTTACCGCCGAGGTGTTCTTCTTCGCCGTTGAGGTCGACGACGATCGTGTCGTCTATTTTGCCGGCGCTGACCGCTGGGACAATGTCTGTCATCGGTATGCCGGCGTCTGCTAGTGCCATGCTCCCGGCGCAGATCCCTGCGCATCGGCTCCCTGCGTCTGTCTGTGTGAGTTCGATGTGGACGTCGACGACCGCGTTAGGGTATTCGGAGAGGTCGACTGCTGGTTCAAGGGCTTTCGTGGTGACGTGGCTGATTTCTTCGCCTCGTCTGCTGAATCCGGGTCGGACGCGGCTTCCGTCGCCAGCGAATGGTAGCATGTTGTATTCGCAGCGGAGTTTGCCCTGTTTAGGGTCTTGTTTGTGTCGTGGGTGTAGTTCTTGTGGGCCGTACACCGATGCGTAGGCTTCTGTATCGCCTATTTTGAAGCGTGCGCTGCCGTCGGCTTGGTCGATGAGGCCGGCGTCGGCTTCGATTGGGCGCATCTCGTGTGGTTTTCGCCCGTCTGGTCGTAATGAGTTTGTCATGATTCGTCTCCTTGGTCGTGGTCGAGCATGTCGCTGATTCGTTCTGTGAGGCCGTTTGTATGGGCTTCTCGTTCGATGCGTCGGATGGCTTGGATGGCTTTCACTTCGTTTTCGGGTTCTGCGTTGAGCCATGCGTAGCCGTTTTGTCCGACAAAGATGTTGCAGTCGAGTGCTTTCTTGATGATGCTGATCATTGAACCGCGTGACCCGATTATTCTCGGGACTTTTTGCGGGTTGACTTCGATGATACGGCCGCCTTCGAGTTTTTGAAGGCCTTGGCCTTTCGCGGTGATGTCAACTATTTTCTGTGTGGACACCGAGGTGATCTTGACAGCGACGTAGTCGCCGAGGTCGAAGTATCGAGTGAGGTCGCTGCCTTTTTCGATGTAGTCGTGGCTGGCGTCCTTGAGGGGTAGCATCGAGTCATAAGCGGAGTTGATGTCGATTTTCCAGCCGCTCATCAGTATGTCTTTGACGCGTCCGATGACGCGGTCGCCTTCTTGTGGGACGTAGCGGCCGTTCATCGGGATGCCTTTGATGACGCTCCCGTCGATGTTGATGAGGCTGAGTCCTTTGCTGATGATTTCGTCGTCGTCGCGGAATGTTCCTTTCCCCGGGATGTAGTCCATGCCTTCGGCAAGGGTTTCACCGGGTGCTACGATGTCTTTTTCTTCTACTAGAATAGTTCCCATGTTATGCTATCTCCTTGTTTGGTATTCGTTGTGCTTGTACTATCAATGTTGTACACAGATGTGTGTAAAATCCTTGTTCTACGTGTCTTCTATTACAATTGAAGGAGAAGTTGTTATTAAATCTTTATGAAGAGGTAGTATGTGTTTGCGTCGACTTTGTTTTGGTAACCTCGGTGTGAATGTCTCCTTTTGTTATCGCGTTGGCTTTTTCGAGGAAGTCGTTTTGAAGGCCTGCTGGGACGCGGAGCCTGCACGTATAGCGTTCACCATCCCAGTCTTCGTCGAGGACGTCTCCGTAGTTTTCTAGGTGGTCGCGGAGCTCATAAGCTTTGCTTTGTGGGACGTCTATGCATATGATGCGGCGTTGGACGTCGAGAGGGACGTGTTCGTTGACTTGGTTGATGACATCCCAGAGTTGTTGCTCGGCTGGTCTGAACTCGTCGATGTCGATGCCGCCGTGCTCCAGTATTTTCTTGATGCGGCTCCGGGGATGTGGCGTGCCTGTACGTGGGTCGATGGCTTTCTCCACGATCATGTCCAAAAGGTTTGCTTTGCGTTGTCGGTGGAGTTGTTGGCGGTGGTACGGTGTGAGCTCGACGTTGCCGTCTTGTAGGATGTGCTTCGCGGCTTCAAAGTTGTCTGTGGTGTTAAATATGCGTTTGAGGCTGCCGTCGAATACCTCTGTGCCTTCCGTGGCGTTTGTGAAGACTCGTCTGCTGCGGAGCACCTCGTCCGCTGTGACGTTATCTTCGCCACGGCGGTATTTGAAGACGAGGTCAGCGTTCACAGCGACTTCGAAGTGGAAGCCTTCCTGGTCATACTTGACAACGCTTATCTCGGCTTTCTCTTTGTCGTACGTCCTCTCATTCTGCCGCATACATAGGCTTAGTTGCTCACGTTTTAAGCGTTCTTTGCTCCGTTGAGATATGAGGCGACGATGTCGGTCACGCGGTTTTTTGCCTCGGTTAACTCGTCGTTGACGACGACGGTGTCGAATCGGTCTTGGTACGTCATCTCTTGTTTTGCTCGTCGTAGGCGTCGTTGTATCTCAGATTGGTCGTGTTCTCCGCGTCGCCGTAAGCGGTGCTTGATGACGTCGATAGATGGTGGTGCTATGAAGATGAGCAGTGCTTCTGTGAACTGTTGTTTGACGGTGAGAGCGCCTTTCACATCGATGTCTAAAAGTACAGGGTTTGGTCCTTGAAGCTCCGATACTAGTGTGCCGTAGAAGTTGCCGTGAACGGTTTCGTACTCGACGAGCTTGTCTGTTTCGATGAGCTCGTTGAATTCGTTTTCGGAGAGAAAGTGGTAGTCCTCCCCGTCGACTTCTTTGCTGCGTGGTTGGCGTGTGGTAGCGGACGTGGCGAATTCAACGCTTGTCTGGCTTACTAAATGGTTGGCGAGCGTTGTCTTCCCTGCACACGTCGGCGCGCTGAGAACCACTATTTTGGAGTTCTCAGCGTCGCTCATTATGCGTGTTGTTCGATCTCCTCGTTATCGAGGCGTTTGATTTGTTTGGTTTCGTCGGGGATGACGGCTGCGTCGATTCGCTCGGTGGTGAAGTCGTCACCGAGGACTTCTTTGAGGATGTCGAAGGCGAGCTCGAAGGCTTCGTCCGTGGTCATGTCGTCGCTGTATTCTTTTTCGAGGAGGTCTTTGCCTTTGCTCTGGCCTTCGCCGATGACTTCGGCTTTGTATTGGTGGTAGATACCGGTTGGATCGGTTTTGAACAATCTGATACCTGTTTCGTCGATGCCGGCGACGAGGAGGCTGACGCCGAATGGTCGCATACCGCCGTTTTGCGTGGTCATTTGTTTGATGTCACAGAGTTCTTTTGTGGTGACGAGTGTGTCCATGGGCTCGTCGTAGTTAACCTGGTTTTGTTGCGCCATCTCTCGTGCTTCGTCGATGAGGCGGCGGGCGTCGCTGAGGATGCCGGCCCCTGTGATCATCATGTGCTTGTCGATTTCGAAGATTTTCTCGACGGCTTCTGGGACGACGAGGTCGTCTACTATGCGTTTGTCGCTAGCAAGTATGACGCTGTCGTCTGTTGTGATCCCAACAGCTGTGTTTCCGAGCTTAACGGTTTTCTTTGCGTATTCGACTTGGAGGAGGCGTCCGTCCGGGCTGAACATTGTGATAGCGCGGTCATAGCCCATCCTTTGATGTTGCTTTGGTTCCATAACAAGTTAGATGAATGCTATCGTGTTTTTAACTATTGGTTCTGTCGCTTTCTTCTTTGCTTTGTAAGCGCCGGAGTATAAAGCCGTACCATAGTGCGGCAAACGCTGTTATGAGCAGTGCTGTGGCTGTGATGAGGAACACGGTGTTGGGAGAGGATGTCGCGGTTCGTGTCGCTGCATCGGCTGCTTGGGCCTGTGCTGTTCTCCCTGTTGTTTCCATCGTGTATTGTGTGCTTCGCTGAGAATACGATCCGTAGAACAGGGTTGCGCCGGTGATGCCGGTGAGGAGGCTTGTGAGGAAGGAGAGCTTGACGTGTTTTGTATGGGGTTGTGATAGGGCTTTGGCTTTCTTCGTCGGGCGGTACACGACTCGTTTTCTCCCCTCAACGTCATCTCTTTCGATTAGGTCTGCGGATCGAAGTGTTTCTAGGTGATTCACCACGGTGCTCTTGGCTTTCCCGAGATGGTCGCTGAGCGTTGTCGTTGTTTGCTCGCCGTCAAGGATTGCTCGTAGCATGGTTGCTCGCGTGGGGGAGGCCAGTGCTTGGACACTCTGAAAGTCTAGTTCCATATAGTTTGGCGAAGAAGCAGCGTTTGTTATATCATGTGCTTTTTGTTCGGTTCTAATCGAACAAAGTCGATGCGTTTAACAACGAAGAAGACCCGATGTATTCACGATGAAGACGTATACGAAAATATTAGGTTTCACGGCGGCACTGGCCGTGCTGTTCCTCACAGCATGTTCCCCTTTGCCGAACGGTTCGGACGATGGTCCTGACGAGGGCGAAGATGAGCTGCCTCGAACCCCGAGCGGGGAAGTCGACATTGATGCTGTCAGCGAGGCAGACGACGTATCAGAGTGTGTGAAGACAACCCTTGGACCTTGTCCATGCAATGCGGGAGGGCAACCAGTAGCCATCAATGAACGATACTTGGAGTTGTTTGAAGAACAGAACAACGGTAGAGAAAACGCGGCTTGTCCGCAAGTCGTCCTCTGCACAGACCAAGAGCCATCTCTGGTTAACGGGTCGTGCACTCTCAGTACTTGATCGGTTCGACTCGCGTCGAACAAAAAGACCTCGTTTAAATAGTGGGGATGGACAGGGACGTGTATGATCAACCAGCATCGTAAAGAACTCTTCTATGGCTTCGCCATCGTTGTCGTGGTCGGCTTGGTTTCGTTTGGCCTGGCTGTCTGGAGTGGTGGTGACGCTGAGCGTTCCAACCCCTTATCCTCAGAGGAAAGTTTTACCAGGTTTGAGGATGAAGGTGAGATGCGAGCCTTCGTCGCTGAGACTGGTGGGTCAGCGAACTATCGGCAACGAGTCACAACGTCCGCTTTCACACAGGACGTAGCGTTTGAGAGCGGTGTGGCCGGTGAATCAAGCGGGTCACAGCCTTCTCGTCATTCGCGGACGAATGTACAAGTCCGCGGCGTCCAAGAACCCGACGTTGTCAAGACAGATGGGGAATCCATTTTCTACACGCGGAACCAGTATGGCTCGATGAACCTCACTGTCTTAGACGCGTTTCCTCTCGATGACCTGAACGTGTCGACGACGCTGCAGGGCGGAGACAATTTGTTCTTAGACAACGACACGCTGGTCATCCTCGAAGATTCACGGGTGCGCGGCTTCGATGTTTCCACGCCGAGCCAGCCGGAGACGATGTGGTCACAGTCATTCAACGGGTCCATTGTTTCTGCTCGCCTTCAACACGGCGATTTGTTTTTCATCACCCGAGACCGGGTTGACTATGATAGTCCTTGCCCTATCCACCCCGTGGGAAACACTGTTATTCCGTGCAATCAGATATATCACCCGCGAGACCCGGTGAACGCAGAGACAACGTATTCTATTGTGAAAGCGGATTTGGGGTCTGGTAGGATTGTCGATGCGACTTCATTTCTAGGGAGCAGATCGAACACGGTTGTATCTGTTTCGGAAGACAACATTTACGTCACGTACGAAGAGCGAACGCCTCGTTACGAGCGACTCAAAGACTTCTTGGAAGGCGCAGCGAATGATTTGCTCGATGACAGCACTCGCCGACGACTTGAACGCCTCTCCGAATACAATATTAGTGATCGAGCGAAGGAAGTGGAGCTAGAAACAATTATCGACGACTGGCAGACCCGTCTCAACGAAGATGCGCGGTTAGAAGTAGAGAATGAGTTGGAATCCCTTCGGAGGAATTGGACGAAGAGGAATATGCGACGGTATCAGTCAACTGGTATTGCCCGGATAAGTGTTGACTCCTTAGAGGTTGAAGCGCAAGGGCGTGTTCCTGGGTCTCTCAACGACCAATTCTCATTAGATGAGCGTGAAGGCACAGTGCGCGTCGCTACGACGGTAGACCCCTCGTTTGGCCGCGCAGACAGTGAGAACGATGTTTACACGCTCAGTGTTGACTCCTTGACTCAGCAGGGTAATGTGACAGGTATGGGTGTGAACGAGCGGATTTACAGTGTGCGATTCCTTGATGACAAAGGATACGTCGTGACATTCAGACGTGTCGATCCCTTCCACGTCCTTGATCTCTCCGACCCTGAAAACCCGTCTTTGGAAGGAGAGCTCAAACTACCAGGGTTTTCATCGTATCTCCACCCGCTCGGCAACAACACCGTTCTTGGCGTCGGCGAGGAAGACGGCGAGGTCAAAGCGGTCGTGTTCAACGTCTCCGATCCATCCAACCCGGTGGTAAAGGACTCCTACATCTTAGATGAGTCATGGTCGGCGATTCGCAACACGCATCACGCGTTCCTCCACGACGAGCGCCACGACGTGTTCTTCCTCCCTGCTCGTCAAGGTGGCTACGTCTTCTCGTACCGTGACGGCCTCTCCATAGAAAAGGCTGTGAGTATGAAAGACGTTGAGCGAGCTGTGTACATCGATGACTATCTCTACGTTCTTGGATTGGAGGAAGTAGTTGTTTTAGACGAGGAGACATGGGACCGCGTTGCATCGCTTAACCTCGGTGAGCTCTCTGATCGCATCATCGATTATCCTGTTGAGCCTATTCGTCGCATCGAGTAGGCTTATCGGCTGAACGTCTTGTAGTAGTCTTTGACTTGTTTGATGATACCACTCATGATCTCGGTGGTGACATCGACAGGTACGCCGTCGATTTCATTAATGTCTCGCACTGCTTGGATGAGATCCTCTGCGTGGTTGTGTGCGACGCGGAGGATGACATGGTTCGTTGACGGGTAGACCTTCGCGGATAACACTGTGGCTTTTGCGGCGTCGAGCAAGCCAAACCTGCTTTCTATCTCCTCGATGACGCCATGGTGAAAGGAGGAGCCGAGTTCTTCGTCGCTGTCCACGCTGACGAGGATGTATCGCTTGCGTTCCCGCTGACTCGGTTTAATACGACTAGTCGTCACGTATGATTTGTTGAGCTTCGCTGACGATGGTATCGACTGCTTCTCGGTCGGTTCCTTCAGCGTTGAGTCGGACGAGTGGCTCGCTGTTGCTCTTTCTGACGTTGAACCAGGTTTTCTCGTCCATGCGTACGGTGACGCCGTCGATTCGCTCTATCTCTTTGTCACCGTATTCGTTGAGGATGCGTTGTATCGCTGCGTCGCGGTCATCGACTTCAAAGTTCTGTTCGCCGCTCTTCACATACGTCCTGTATTCTTCTAGTGCTTCGCTGACTGGCGTGTTGAGGTCGCTGAGCACCGCGTAGGTGAGGAGTGAGGCTGCGATGCCGTCATCACACCCATGGGTTTCGTCGAAGTAGTAGTGACCGGAGTGTTCGCCTGCTAGCACAGCGTTGTGTTTGTCATATGATCTCTTGACGAAGCCGTGGCCGACGCGGGACACGCCGAGGGAGACGTTGTTTCGTTCGGCGACGTCGTCGACGACTTGACCGCACAGAGCGCTTTTCACGATGGGTCCTGGGTTACCGGCGAGGTAGCGGTCGGCAAGGAATGCGTAGAGGACGTCGGGGGCGACGAAGCTTCCTTGGTCGTCGATGAGGAAGAAGCGGTCGGCGTCGCCATCCCAGGCGAAACCTGCGTCTGCGTGCGACGCTTTGACTTGTTCTCTGAGGTCCGCTGTGTTCTCTGGCTCCATTGGGTTGGGGTCGTGGTTGGGGAATGAGCTGTTTGGCTCCATGTATAGTTTGTCGTAGTCGACGGGGAGGTCGTCGTATACGGCTTTCACGGTTGGGCCTGCGACGCCGTTCCCTGCGTCGAAGACGACGTGGTTTTCGCTGAGGGCGTCTGGGTCGACGAGGCCGTGTATGAAAGCGACGTAGTCGTCTCGTGTGTCTTCGTGGTTGTATCGTCCTTGCCTGGCTGGTTGGTCTGGTAAGTCATTTGTTAATTCGTAGAGGTCTTTGAGTCCGGTTTCGGCGTCGATTGGTTCAGCGTGGGCGCTGCATAGTTTTAGCCCGTTGTATTCTGGCGGGTTATGTGATGCGGTGATCATGACGCCGCCGGCTGCGTCGAAGTGGTTGATCGCCCAGTAGAGCTCTGGGCTGGTGCATTGTCTGATGTCGATGACGTCGCTCCCATAGTCTTTGAGGCCTTGGACGAGTGCGTCGCGTAGGCTTGGGCTGCTTTGTCTGGCGTCGTAGCCGATGACGATGGTTCCGTGGTCGAGGTAGTGTGCGAGGGCTGCGCCGATGTCTTCTGTGAGGTCTTCTGTGAGTGTGTCGTTATAGATGCCTCGGACGTCGTATGCTTTGAACGGTAGCTCCATACGGTTCTTTCACACAACACAGGTTATTATATGACTTGGATTCTCGATTGTCAATCAACGCTGTTAAAAAGCCGTTCATCGTGATGAATAGTGCTGAGGCAGCGCATCGTCGTGAGCCTCGGTAAGGAGATACTAATATGGTAGAAATTAATCTGAACATAGCACACCCTGACAAGAACGAGAGCGCCAACGAGACCCTGGACGACGAGGAAGGCGAGGTCTTACATGGTCATAGCATTGGCGACGAAGTCGACGGTGAAGCCCTCGGATTTGACGGAGGACGCTTCGAAATCACCGGCGGATCCGACCGTGCAGGCTTTCCAATGAGAGCTGACACTCCTGGTATCGGCCGTAAAGAAGTCTTGATCAAAGGCGGCACCGGTCTACGACAAAACCGGAAGGGCCGACGAGTGCGCCGAACGGTTTCTGGAAACACGATATACGAGGAAACCGCTCAAGTCAACCTGAAAGTCCTTGAGGACGGTAGTGGCTTGTTTGAAGACGAGTCTGAAAAGGAAGAGGAAGTCGATGCAGACGAAGAGACTGATGAGGAAAAGGCTGAGAACTAATCTCCTCCACCATCTCTAACTAATTTTGTCCCTACAATTTGCTACTAGTTTAGCCTGACTTGAAGTGAGAACTACATCATATACCATCATAGGATGTGAAGAAGTTCTGCATCACGTTTCGAATCGACCTGTATGAACTGTCTTGGTTGAAATCATCGTCCATACCTGTACTTGCGTTGAACCCGTGATCCACGCCGGGTAGGACGTAGGAGAAGATGTCCCTCTCGTCTTCTTTGAGATCTTCCACCATGTCTGTGACGGGTCGAGGCAAGTGCCCAGTGTGGCGCATGTTTGCGCTCCCTGTATGTATTGTGTCTTCTCCGCCGTAGGCGAAAAGCACTGGTGCTTCGCC
>ERZ1034569.838-NODE-838-length-10713-cov-6.392850_pt1 | contig 10713 bp, 7 predicted proteins | sample MGYA00520706_ERZ1034569 | MGnify/ENA primary metagenome ERZ1034569 (study PRJEB33760, sample SAMEA4777722) | hypersaline lake metagenome | biome: hypersaline environment; feature: brines | place: Spain | collected 2014-08 | depth 0 m ...
GAAACTCCGACCGCTGGGGGTAGATAGCTTTCGACGGCGGGGCGGGGTCGCCCGGACGCCGGACATATCCAAGCGGGCACGCCGGGCGCTACGGGCGGCCCCCGCCCCCCCCGACACGGGGCCCCCACGCCCTTTTTTCCGCGGGACGGAACCGCCGGCCGGCGGGAGCGCGGGTTGGTCGAGCTAGGAGCCGGTACCGGGGGCGGGCGCGGGGGTGGAGCGGCGGGGGAGGGTCGGGGGGGGGGGGCCCCTGACGGAACGGGGGGGGCGTGGGGGGGGGCCCGGGGGGGGGGGCCCGGGTGGGGTGGGGCGGCCGGCCGGACCGGGCCAAGACCCGCCCCCAGCGAGAACCGCCCCTGGGACGCCGCCGCGCGGGCCCTCCGCAGTCCGCCCCGCCACAGCAGTGTGTTCCCGGTACCGATTCGGGCAGCCGTCCACGCCGACAGCTACGGGATGGCAAAGACGGTACAGGAGGAACGCACCGACGGGAGTCTCGGTGTGCAGTCCTGGAACATCGCAGACAACATCGCGGAACTGGACACGTTTCTCCGGGAGACGGCCCCCGAGGCCGTTGGAACCGTTCGCGAGGCACATCCGGAGGTCTGTTTCTGTGCACTCGACGGCGGTTCGCCGGCACAGTACTCGAAGACCGGCCAGCCTGCGGCCGCGTTCTGGGAGCGCATCGACGTTCTGGAGACTGCCGACGAAGCGGTGCTGGACCACGTTCGCCGTGGTGGGGCAGGTCTCGACGCCGCCGGCGGCAACGACGACATCGTCGACGCGTGCGTGCTCGCGCTCACGGCCCGACCGGGGGCTGGGTCGCTCGAAACCCTCCCGGCAGAGCCACCTGTCGACGCCGAGGGACTCCCGATGGAGATGGTGCTCCGCCGGTCCGGGTAGGCCAACCGGTGTCGGCCCGGACACGAGTAAAACAGGAGGTGTCCGGAACCGCCCGACACGAGGTCTGCCGGCTGACTGCCGGTTCAGAGCCCGGCAGTGTCGTACTGCCGCCGGTCACCGTGACAGACAGAACCCTGGTCTCGACGGGACAGCGACCACACACCGCTCCCCGCTGACCGCGTCGGTCCGCGGGAGCCCCCCTCCCGTCGGTAGTTCCCCCTGTGGTGTCACAGGAAACAGGTGAGGTTTTGTCCGTCCAGCCCCTGTGAGTGGTAATGAGTGACCGCCCGGAGGAACTCGCAGGTGTCGAAACCGTCGACTGCACCGGCCAGCAGGTGCTCGTGACCGGGTCGACGAGTGGTATCGGCCGGGCAACTGCGCTGGCGCTCGGCCGTCTCGGTGCTGACGTCGTCGTGCACGGACGGGACCCGGAGGCGGGAGCCGAGGTGGTCGACGAACTCGCCGGTCTCGGGGTCGACGCGGAGTTTCTCGCGGCGGACTTTGCGAGCGTCGAGGAGGTAGAGCGACTCGCCACGGCGGTTCGGGCCGAGACTGACGGGCTCGACTTGCTCGTCAACAACGCCGGTGGTCTGTTCCGCGACGCCGCGGTCACCGACCTCGGGGTCGAGTACACCTTCCACGTCAACCACCTGTCGCCGTACCTGCTGACCGTCGAACTCCTCGACCACCTGGCTCCGGATGCGAGAGTTGTCACCACCGCCTCCGCAGCCCACACCGGTGCCTCGCTGAGTCTGGACCGGGTGCAGGAGGAGGACCTGCTCTCGGGGCTCGCGGCGTACAGCCACTCGAAACTCGCAAACGTGTTGTTCGCGACAGAGCTCGCCCGCCGACTCGACGCGACCGGGAGCACCGTCACCTCGAACAGCCTCCACCCGGGTGCGATACCCGGCAGTGGGTTCGCCCGGTTCCTGCCGGGGCCACTGCCCGGTCTCGTCCAGCAACTCTCCGTGCTCCCTGGCGTGTCCAGCGTGGCAGACGGGGCTGCGGAGATACTCCACGTCGGGGTGTCGCCACAGACCGCAGAGGCCTCCGGCGGCTACTTCAGCGGCCAACGGCCACGAGCACCGTCCACAGCAGCACAGGACTCCACCGCGGCGAGCCGACTCTGGACTGTCAGTGCGGACCTGCTCGGCATCGACGAACCGCTCTCGACCACCGGTGACGGGGTCACCGCCCAGTCGACAGAGTAACCCACCTACCTCGACGAGGCCAACCCGGTGAGGATTCCGGCCGACAGCCCTGCGATCGCGTCATCCCTCGGCGTAGCTGCCGAAGTTGATCTCGGTTACGTGCAGTTGGCCGTCGTACCGGACGAGGAAGGTACCGCTGTCACCGCCACCGGTGAGAGGCTGGCGGTCGCGGAATCGGTCGACCAGCGAGTCGAACCCCTGGTTGTCGTCACTGTCGATGCGCTTCGTGTCGTCCAGTGCGCTCTCGAGCACGTCGCGCTCGTCCTCGGAGAGCCCCGAGAGTTCGAACGCGTAGCGGTCACGCAGTGTCGCGGCGTACCCGTCGACAGTCTCGGCGAGGAGTGTCGACTCGTACCGGTAGACGGTCAGACTCTCCGGGGTCGTCTGTGCCTCGAGGGGGTAGGTCTCACCCTCGTACCGGACGGCGTCGTAGGTCTGTTCCGGAACCAAGACCGACTCGTCGGTCTCGGGGTCGGTGTAGGCGGTCTCGATAGCAAAGTCGTAGCCCGGTTCCAGCAGCCCATCGGGAAGCTCTGGCCGGGTCGATATGGGTTCGAGAGCCGTCTGGTCGACCGCGGGCAACTCCTCGTACCCCACGACATCACCCGACACCGAGGAGGCGTTGTAGTCGACAGGGATGGTCACCTTGTACCCCTGCTGTGACCCGGTTACCGTGTGTGAGACGTTGTAGAATCCACCGTCGTGACGAAACGGCAGGTCCCGGTCGAGCGGGGGCTCCGTGTCGGTCACCGTCGTGGAGCCGTTTGCGAGGACGCGGTCGAGCAACGCCCGCTCGGTCCCCGGCTGGAGTATCTCGTCGTCGAGGCTCGCCTCCTCGACGAGTGTCTCGTTGTCTGCGGGTTCCATGCTGAGACTCCCCTGTGAGGAACAGCCTGCGGTGGCCGCGAGGAGGGCAACGAGTCCAAACGCAATGAGCTTCCGTCGGTTCATCGTCGTGTGACTGTTCCGGTCGGAGCAATATAACTGGGCGGCTGGCGTCTCGTGTCGGGAAACAGCGCTCGGGGCGACAGAACTGGGGGCGGATTTGAACCACGCCCACTCCACTCCCTCCGGTCGCCCGTGGTCTCTCTCAAATCCGCCCGACGAGTGATTCACTCGTCACGTCTGTTCCTCGCAGAATCGTATGTGTCGGGGCGGATTTGAACCGCGAGGACTTCGCGTTCTCTGTGTTCATGTCCGTCGTCTGTCACACAGACGCCGGCCGGTCCCTCACAGGCGGCAACAGAACTGGGTTCGGGCGGATTTGAACCGCCGGCCTCCTCCATGTCAAGGAGGTGTCATAACCGACCTAGACCACGAACCCGTCTCGCGCTGAAGGGTACCAGGCACGGATAATTGAAGCTTTCGGAGTCGACCAGCGACGGGGCGCAACTGATATGTGCCGGCCGGGCGACCCGCCGGTATGTTCGTTCTCGTCAATCTAAAGGCGTACTCCTGTGATCCGGTCTCGGTCGCCCGGGCGGCGACGGCAGTCGACACGGAGGCGACGGTGGCGCTGGCACCGCAGACGACCCACCTGCGAGCGGTCGCGGAGACGGATGTCCGGACGTGGGCACAGCACGTCGACCCCATCGAACACGGCAGTCACACCGGACACGTGCTCGCGGAGGCGGTGGCCGACACCGGCGCGACCGGGACCCTGCTGAACCACTCCGAACGCCGACTCCAGCTCGGGTCCATCGACGACGCCCTCGGAGCCGCCGACCGCGCCGGTCTCGACACGGTGGTCTGTGCGAACAACCCGGACCAGGTGGCCGCCGTCACGGCGCTGGGTCCCGGTGCCGTCGCCGTCGAACCGCCGGGACTCATCGGCACCGACACCTCGGTCAGCCAGGCGAACCCGGAAACTGTCCGTGACGCGGTCGAGGCCGCCCGGGCGGTCGACCCGTCGGTTCCGGTGTACTGTGGTGCCGGCATCTCCTCGGGTGCGGACATCGCAGCGGCGCGTGAACTCGGTGCCGACGGGGTGTTGCTGGCGAGTGGGGTCGCAAAGGCCAGAGACCCTGCGGCGGCACTCGCCGACCTCCTCGACCCGGTGTGAGCCTGGGTCACCGCGGCGGGTTCTGCCGGCAACAGGTCAGTTTGCCGTGACAGTCGACTCCGGCGCGGCCATCGTGAGCACCTCGTCGAAAAAGTCACGCGCGTCGTGTGGTCCCGGGTTCGCCTCGGGGTGATACTGGCGGGTACACACGTCACGCTCGTGGTCTGCCAGCCCCTCGGCGGTGCCGTCGTTGACGTTGCGCTGTGTGACAGTCAGATCGCCGGGGTCCGACACGGTGTAGCCGTGGTTCTGTGTCGTTATGAGCACCCGACCGCTCTCGAGGTCACGCACCGGTTGGTTGACGCCGCGGTGACCAAACGCCATCTTCTCCGTGTCGCCACCGACCGCACGAGCAACGACCTGCTGACCGAGGCAGATTCCGGCGATCGGAATCTCGCCGACGAACGTCTCGACGAGTGACTGCGCGTTCGTGAACGTCGCCGGGTCGCCGGGCCCGTTCGAGAGAAAGAGCAGGTCCGGGTCGAGACGGCGGATCTCGTCGACACCCGTCAGACAGGAGAGCACGTGCACGTCTGCACCGCGGTCGGTCAGAGAGTCGACGATAGACGCCTTCGCGCCACAGTCCAGAAGCGCCACGTCGGCGATACCGTCACCGCGGTGGACCGTCCGCTCGGGGGTCGTGACCCGCTCGCCGATGTCGGCGTGTGCGCTCATCGGCCGACACGCCTCGAGTTCTGCCGTCGCGTCCCCGGGCGAGGCGTCCTCGCCGGCGGCGACCCCGCACCGCATCGCACCGTTCTCCCGGACCGAGGTGACCAGTTCGCGTGTCTCGATGTGGTCGAGGGCCGGAACACCAGCCGACGCGAGCCAGGCCGCTACCTCGTCGGTGAACTCCCGGGCGACGGCGGCCCGGGGGTGGACCCGGTCGGACTCGAACCGCTCGGCCCGGACTCCGTAGTTGCCGATAAGCGGGTAAGAGAAGGTCAGCACCTGCTCCTCGTAGGAGGGGTCGGTGAGACTCTCCTCGTAACCGGTGTAGGCGGTCGTGAAGACGAGTTCGCCTCTCGCCGTCCCCGGCGCGCGGCAACGAGCGCGGTACACGGAACCGTCGGCCACCGCGAGATATGCCTCCGACATTACGAACTCTCTGTCGACTGTGCCTCATAAATGCGTTGTTCGAAAACTGTTTCGAAGTTCGAAATCGGTAAGACCGATAGCGGCGTCGGTTCTGTATGGACGAACTCGACCGGCAGATTCTCGCTATCCTGCGGCGTGACGCACGGCGACCGTACACGGAGATCGCAGACGAGGTCGGTACCTCCGAGGGTACCGTCCGCAATCGCGTCGACCGGTTGACCGACGAGGGGGTCATCGAGCGGTTTACTGTCTCCACCCGGACGGGAAACATAACCGCGATGATCGAGATATCCGCTGACGTGAACGTGAACACGAGCGATATCTCCGACCGGATGGCCGACTGGGACGAGGTGGACTTCGTCTGGCAGGTCTCCGGCGAGGTGGATATCGTGCTGGTGGTCGACTGTGCGAACACGGAGGAGGTAAACGGCCTCATCGGTCGGGCCCGCGAGATGGAGACGGTGACCCAGACGAGAACGCGGCTCATCCTCGACGAGAAGCGCGGGTGAGAGACCCGAGTCTGTCCCGGTGAGGGGAGGGTCTGCAACCGCTCACTCACCCCACCGTTCGGTGCGTCTCCGGCGGTCCGAGACCGGGCGGGGGTCGAGTGGCTCGTCGCTCGCACGGAGTGCCGTCAGCGCGGCCTGTGCGCTGGCGGGCGTCGAGAAGTACGTTATCTCCTCCGCGACGGCAACCTCGAGTAGTTCCCGGTCGCGCGAGACGATCAGGTCGAGCTCCCCCCCGCGGGCGGCCCCGACGAGATCGACGGCGTCGCTGAACGCGAAAAACTCGGAGAACCCCTCGACCAGCGCCGTTCCGTCCTCGGTCTCGGGGTCGGGAAAGACACCGGCCGAGAGATCGAGCGCCATCGTTCCGGATGTCGGAACCGGTTTGCCGGTCGCGTCCTGGGCCTTTCGGTACGCCCGGCCAAACGAGTCTGCGGTACCCATCACCTCGCCGGTGGATTTCATCTCCGGCGTGAGCCGCGGGTCCGCACCCGGCAGACGGTCGAACGGGAGCACCACCTCCTTGACGCTGATCTGTTCGGGTATCTGCTCGGTGGCGTCCAGAGTCTCCAGTGACTCCCCGGCCATCACCTTCGCGGCGAGTTTCGCGATCGGAACACCGGTTGCCTTCGAGACGAACGGGACTGTCCGCGAGGAGCGCGGATTTGCCTCCAGCACGTACACCTCGTTGCCGTGGACCGCGAGTTGGACGTTGAGCAGACCGACCGTGTCGAGCGCGGCCGCGACGGTCTCGGTCACCTCGCGAACGCGGGTCAGGGTCCCCGGGGCCAGCGAGCGTGGCGGGATAACACACGCCGAGTCCCCCGAGTGGACACCCGCTCGCTCGACGTGTTCCAGTATCCCGCCGAGCAACACCGTCTCGCCGTCGGCAACGGCATCCACGTCGAGTTCGACCGCATCCTGCAGGAACTCGTCGACGAGAACCGGCCGGTCCGGCGAGACCCGGGTGGCCCCGTCGATGTACCGGGCTAGCTCGGCGTCGTCGTGGACGACCCGCATCGCGCGGCCGCCGAGGACGTAACTCGGCCGCACGAGCACCGGGTACCCGATCTCGTGGGCGAGTTCCATCGCCGCGGCCTCGGAGTCTGCGGTGCCACCCTCCGGCTGTGCGACCCCGAGGTCGGCCATCAGCCCGTTGAACCGGTCGCGGTCCTCGGCGAGGTCCATCGCCTCGACGGTGGTGCCCAGTATCTCACAGTCCAGACCTCGGCGGTCGAGCTCGGCCTGGAGCGGTTCGCCGATATTGACCGACGTCTGCCCGCCAAACTGGACCATCACACCGTCTGCGGCCGTTGCCTCGATCACGTCTGTGACCTCCTCGGCCGAGAGAGGCTCGAAGAACAACCCGTCGGAGGTGTCGTAGTCTGTCGAGACCGTCTCGGGGTTGTTGTTCACGACGTAGGCCTCGATTCCGAGTTCGCGGAGCGCCTGAACGGCGTGTACCGAGCAGTAATCGAACTCGACACCCTGCCCGATGCGGATCGGGCCACCGCCGACCACGACGACACTCTCGACCCCCTCCGCGACACGGAGTTCGGTCCCGGCTCCACCCGAGTCGACGTGACGTGCCGGCTGTCGCGCCGAGTAGTAGTACGGCGTCTCGGCGGCGAACTCGCCGGCGCAGGTGTCGACCTGTTTGTACCTGCGCCCCGGAACCGTCTCTTCGACGGTGTCGACGGGCACGGTGCCGTCGATATCCGCGATGGCACGGTTCGTGAGTCCGGCGACAGCCGCGGGTGTGAACGCACCCTCCTCGGCCCGGCTGACCGCCTCACTGACCCGCTGGAACCGCTCGAGATACCACCGCTCGATGCCCGTGGCATCGGCCACCCTGTCGATCGTGAACCCGCGGTCGAAGGCCTCGAAGAGAGCGTACGGGCGGTCCGGCGAGGGCCGTTCGAGGTACGTCGACACCAGGCTGGTGTCGTCGACACCGGCCCAGTCGATACCGGGGTCGTACTCCGAGGAACGGAGCGCCTTCAACAGCGACTCCTCGAAGGTCGACCCGATGGCCATCGCCTCGCCCGTCGACTTCATCGCGGTGCCGAGTTCGAACTCCACGTCGTCGAACTTGTCGATCGGCCACCGCGGCACCTTCGTGACGACGTAGTCGATCGCGGGCTCGAACGCGGCGGTTGTCTGACCGGTAATCTCGTTTTCGATCTCGTGTAGACGCTTGCCGAGGGCGACCTTCGCGGTCACGCGGGCGATGGGGTAGCCGGTCGCCTTCGACGCCAGGGCAGAGGACCGCGAGACCCGTGGGTTCACCTCGACGACGCGGTACTCCCCGCCCGGACTGCCGTCGTCGCGCCACGCGAACTGGATGTTACAGCCGCCGTGGATGCCCAGGTCACGGATCACCTCGAGTGCCACGTTGCGCATCTGTTGGTGACCCCTGTCGGGGACGACCTGTGAGGGCGTGACGACGGTCGACTCCCCCGTGTGAACCCCCATCGGGTCGAGGTTCTCCATGTTACAGACGATGACACACGAGTCGTCGGCGTCGCGCATCACCTCGTACTCCAGTTCGACCCAGCCCTCGATAGACTCTGTGAGCAACACCTCGTTGTTGCGCGAGAGTCTCAACCCCTTTTGGACACGGCTTGAGAGGGTGTCTACGTCGTGGACGATGCCCGACCCTGACCCGCCGAGGGTGTAGGTGGTGCGGGCGATAACCGGGAGCCCCCCGACCGCCTCGACGGCAGCCTCGATGCGGTCCCGGAACCCGTCGGCGTCGATGTCTGTCACAGACTCCCCGTCCCCGAGTGAGAGTGTCGTCGACTCGGGAACCGGCTCTCCCAACTCCGTCATCCGTCTGCGGAACCGGTCGCGGTCCTCGGTCGCGTAGATAGTTTCGAGCGGTGTTCCGAGTATCTCGACGTCGTGTTCGGACAGAACCCCGGCCTCGGCCAACTCGGCGGTGACGTTGAGCCCGGTCTGCCCGCCCAGACCGGCGATCACACCGTCTGGCTCCTCCGCCCGGACGATACCGGCGATTGCCTCCGTCGTGATCGGCTCGATGTACACCGCGTCGGCCATCTCCGGGTCGGTCATTATCGTCGCCGGGTTGGAGTTGACCAGCACCACCCGCACGCCCTCCTCCTGGAGTGCCCGGCAGGCCTGTGCGCCGGAGTAGTCGAACTCCGCTGCCTGCCCGATCTGGATCGGACCGCTCCCGATCAGCAGTATCGTGCGACGCTCGCCGCTCGGCTCTGACCCGTTGCTCATTATGCCTCCGGAGTGTGCTCGTCGTAATAAATACGACGATAAACTTCGAGATGAGGATTCTGCTGCGATTTTCGAAGTCAGGGGACAGGTTGTCGAACCCGGGATGTCGCTCCGGAGGCGGTCCCGTGGGGTCGTCGACAGGAATCCGGTCTCCGCGACACGTGGGAACGACACCGGTGCCGGACAGAAACGGGTGAGACCGCCGGAGCGAGACCGGTGTCCGTCAGAGACAGACCAACTGCCCGGTGGCGGCTGTCAGTCGTCGGCGGTCGCCTCGACCCGTTCGCCGTCCTCGTGGTAGTACTGCTCGATGAACTCCTCGTCGACGCGGTTGAGTTCCTCGGTCGGCAGCATCGAGAGTAGCTCCCAGCCGGCCGAGAGGGTGTCCTCGATATCGCGATCGGTTCCGTACCCCTGCTGGATGAACGTCTCCTCGAAGCGGTCGGCAAAGTCAAGAAACCGGTTGTCGCGGTCCGAGAGTGCCTCCCGGCCGACGATGTTCACCAGGTCGCGCAGGTCCTCACCCTCCGCGTAGGCGGCAAAGAGCTGGTCTGCGACGTCACCGTGGTCGGCACGGGTCAGCCCCTCGCCGATCCCGTCGTCCATCAGCCGCGAGAGGCTGGGAAGCACGTCCACCGGGGGCTGTATCCCCTGGCTGTTGAGATCACGGTCGACCATTATCTGTCCCTCCGTGATGTACCCCGTCAGGTCGGGGATAGGGTGGGTGATGTCGTCGCTGGGCATCGTCAGGATGGGGATCTGTGTCACCGACCCCTTTAGACCCTTTATTCGGCCCGCGCGCTCGTACAGCGAGGCGAGGTCGGTGTACATGTACCCGGGGTAACCCCGGCGACCCGGCACCTCCTCGCGTGCCGCGCCGATCTCGCGCAGCGCCTCACAGTAGTTGGTCATGTCCGTCAGGATGACCAGCACGTGGTACCCCTTGTCGAAGGCGAGATACTCCGCGGTCGTGAGCGCGAGTCGCGGGGTGACGGTTCGCTCGACTGCGGGGTCGTCCGCGAGGTTCATGAAGACCACGCTGCGCTCGAGCGCGCCGGTGCGCTCGAAGTCGTCCATGAACTCGTTTGCCTCCTCGGCGGTGATCCCCATCGCGCCGAAGATCACGGCGAACTCGCTGTCTTCGCCCTCGTCGCCCTCTGCTTCTTCAGGCACAGTCGCCTGCCGGGCAATCTGGAGTGCAAGATCGTTGTGTGGCAGTCCGGAGCCAGAGAAGATCGGAAGCTTCTGGCCTCGAACCAGCGTGTTCATGCCGTCGATACCGGAGACGCCAGTCTGGATGAACTCCTCGGGATACTCTCGCGAGTAGGGATTGATCGCCTCACCGACGATATCTCGGCGCTCGTCCGGGACGATATCGGGGCCGTCGTCGATTGGATTCCCCGACCCGTTGAGTACCCGGCCGAGTAGGTCTTCGGTGACGGGCATCTTCATGGTCTCGCCAAGGAAACGAACTGACGATTCACGGTCGATTCCACCGGTTCCCTCGAAGGTCTGGATGGCAACGGTGCCACTCGACGAGTCGAGCACCTGTCCACGGCGAACCTCGCCGTCAGCGGTTTCGATTTCGACAATCTCGTCGTAGCCGACCGGCTCGTCTACCTCGGCAAAGACCAGCGGTCCGCTGATTTCGGTGATAGTTTGGTATTCTTTCATTGTTAGTAGAGTG
>ERZ1034569.839-NODE-839-length-10691-cov-6.327379_pt1 | contig 10691 bp, 10 predicted proteins | sample MGYA00520706_ERZ1034569 | MGnify/ENA primary metagenome ERZ1034569 (study PRJEB33760, sample SAMEA4777722) | hypersaline lake metagenome | biome: hypersaline environment; feature: brines | place: Spain | collected 2014-08 | depth 0 m ...
GCGAATATCACTGGGAAACAGGGTCAAAGTAATAACATCGAATGGGAATGGGAAGGCGAGAATAACGAGAACGAAGCGGAGTATTCATTTACTGGACTCACAAAGAAAATACTTCATCGATTGAATAATCGTGATAAGAGTAAGTCAATTAATGGGTACAAATACTGGAAGTATCCGGACGCTGATGATCGAACGCTGAAACAACTCCGTGATAATGAGACGACTGGTTCAGACATGACTAATGAGAGTGAGTAGGAAGCGTCGCAAGCAAGTCAATTAGCCGCAACTGTGCTCTGAGATCCTTATTGAGAATAAGTGATCAATTCTGTCTACTCGTCTCGATTGTGATAGGTGCGAGCGTTCCTTTCGGGACTCAGGTTCAGATTCAACTTTCGATCTTTAATCGACTTACACGATGTCTCGGGAGATTTCTAACCGGCACAAGACGGCGCTCTTATGCCACCAACCACAGAAAACAGGTGATGTTGTCAGTCTGTCAGTCAAATGCTCAGAATAAACCACGCTCTGTAGACGGTTCAGAGATGGTAATTAGAGGCTGTCGGGATATTTTGTTCGTGTCTGAGTCCTCTTTCCCTTGTTTGTCACAGTGCTCGTTGAGTACCCGTTCACTCATGTCCATTCGTTCTCCAACGACATCCTCTGGAACATCGCCCTTCCTATGAGCTGTGACTGGTCTTTCACAATGCATACACCGACATACTCGGCGGGCATTTACTGGCTGTATTATCTGACGCTGTCTTATAATCATCTATGTCTCTGTTATGTGGACACTCGTTTGTGTAATGATATGGACGGGTGAGCGTGCAGATATTTTTCTGAAGTGTGGTGTTATACATTCTCCCATTTTTTGCTCCAACTAATGACATCCTCTCATTGTCGTCCTCAACGAGTGGATAATGCATATTGAGGGAATCTGTGATTACCTCAGTTAATTCAGTATCTATGTGAATATAACGAGCACCCCGTTCCTTGTTTTTGAGAGGAGTGCCCGATTTTGGTCGATGACTGAACGAAAGAGTTTGATCTTCTTGATCAAAGTCGTCAGTATTGAGTCCTTTGAGGACACCCGAACGCATTCCTGTTTGCCAAAGAATATCGAATACAATGTGCCTTCGAGTTGCGCACTCGCATGTTTTGCAATACGCAAATACTTTTTTTACTTTCTCGGTTGTAATATGGATATCATTTACTTCCCCTTCGATCCTGACAGTTGAAAGCTGAAGTTTTCGTGAGACTCCCTGTGGAGCAACGTCTGTGTCTTCGTCAAAGTTAAGAAGTTGTCTGAGTGTTCCAGATTGATCTTTTAGCTAGGTCACTGTATTTCTCTTTTTGTATCAGTTTCTTCCCTGAGATGTCGTTCATGATGTCAAGATTGTTCTTATCCGACGACTCAAGAAGCCGTTCAAGACTATGTATGTGATTCTGTTAGGTCGTCTTTGTACGTTCTTGTTTTATTTATTCGAGGTACTAGTTCACAGCCTCTCGTGGTGACAGTGGACATATCATAATTTATCCTAAGTCTCATACTAGGCTGTTGCTGTGGCGGTGGCAATGGCGGGACTGTGGTTGGGTCGTGCACCGTGAACGAACTGAACGGAATGGATGGGTTAGATGCGGGGGCAGGTGCTGTTTTGTACCGAGTGGCGGTACGGTGTTATGCTGTCTTTTCGACAGCTACTCACAAACGACTGAAGCCACGGAGAGACTCGGTTCAAATCCCGACACTACATGATTTCTCTCCCTCCAGTATAACTCACAAAAATCTATAGACGACATAGATAATTTGCATTCATTTCGAAAAACTACCTCAGGAAGGAGTCCCTCAGCAATGGCTGGCATGCTCAGGCGAATTGGTCAGCGGTAATCACCAACGAAGTCGTGCGGTTGTGCTCAATATATGATTCCAACCGAAAAGATGTGATCACGACCGACAGTCGTAGTCGCTGATTCCATCTCGACCCTATCACCACATCGAACAAAATTTCTGCTTGATACATCGGGGCAATACCATATTTCGCGCAACCGTCATACGTTTTAACCGATGTATCAAAGTTTGATATGCTGCAGTCTCAAGTGACATATCTATACTCTCGGCAGTCGGTTGCGTCACCGCTATGATGATTCACTTCTTTTCATCGAGAGTGCGGTTCGGTCAAACTCACACACAAGCGGCTCTCCTTCGGCATTAATTTTGAAAACCTCAACGTGCATCGTGACGATGCCACGGTCACCATCGCTGGTCTCGCGCTTGTCCGTGACTGTTGATTGCACACGAATCGTGTCGCCGTGGAATACTGGGTTCGGATGCTCAACCTCGTCGTATGAGAGGTTCGCAACGATGGTGCCGTCTGTGGTTTCCGGAATTGTTATACCGACCGCCAGCGCCATCGTGTAAAGACCGTTGACAAGTCGTTCACCAAACTGCGTGTCAACCGCGAAGTCCGCATCAAGATGGAGCGGTTGCCGGTTCATCGTCATATCGCAGAACCGCTGATTGTCGCTTTCACTGATAGTACGGCACCTATCGTGTTCGATAGTCTCGCCAACCTCAAACTCCTCATAATAACGTCCAGTCATAGCATATTGGTGCGAGCCGTTAATAAAAAGCGTTGCTACACTGCAATCAAAAGGTAGTGATGTGGCTTAATTGAACTCCCCGTCTTGACGGTCTCACACGAACCGAAGCGGTGAATCTAATTTCTCCATGTGATTAAATCCGGTTCTACGGGGTGTCCAGTTAACGCCTGTGCTGGCGACCTACCTGAGGGGTGCTGAAGGATCATCAGTCAACTCAGCGTCTGAGCCGCCAGGATTGTCTTGTTACGGGAGCTTGATCGTGTGCCCTGTGATTCCAGTTCAACTACTCATCGGTTTACCGATTGATATCTAGATGTACGTAGGATTGATTCGCAAGGAGTCATAGCCAACAGGAAATGTAAATTACGAATAGTCACTCAGTCAAAAGATCTTCAGAGAATATGCAGATCGATCCACGTAGAGCGGCGGTTCGTCGTTCGAGCGGCTGAGAAATTCACGTCGATCATTATATTATGCATCCGGCACCCCTGGCAGTCTTAAGATAATCTCCAGTGTTGATTTAATTCGCAAGTGCAGTCAATATCGTGTTTTCGATGTGTGTCAACTCCCTGAGACTCCCCGGTTCTGCATAGATATCTGGATCACTGCCTGTCAACCGTCATGACGACAATTAAACATAGAAAATATAATACGATGCGTCGGGCGTCGCAGACGAACTCAGCTTTCCCTCTCAGGAGTTATCGTATTCACGCGGGCACCCGAGCGGATCATCGTGGCGGTATTGTCTGTGACATTACCGCGACTGATCATCAGCCTGTCGCTGAATAAAACTTGACTCAGTGAGACCTCCCAACTGATATTACGAAATTCCAGTCAGTCCATACCTGACCGTGTGTTTATACTACATTATACTCCACAGATGAGATGAGTCGCGTTTCAATAATTAACACCGCATTAACCGATGGAGGATATTCCCGCGCATACAGTTAGCTAAATTGTGGGTCGGATTCCAGTATTCTCATTTAATAAAAAGCTCTACTTGCTCGTCTCTACGATAGAGGTGGTGAGCTACTCAGATATATCAAGACCATTTACCTTCAGAGTGTGGCAGGACCGACGAAGAGATTTTATTTATCTCGCCGCGAGTCATCGATATCATATATGACAGATCCACCTCACATCGTCGTTCTTGACCACGATGCGCATGGAATTCCTGCCATCGAGTACGCCAATATTCTCCAAAACCGACTCCCAGAGCACACCATCAGCCACGCAGCGACGCCGACTGAACGGAAGCGACTACTTGACGAGGCAAGGGTAGTTGCCGGTAGCGATCTCAGCAAGTCCGAGGTTGATGCTGCTGAGAACATCCAATTGTTTGCCTGTAACACAGCTGGTGTTGAGCATCTTCCGCTTGAGACACTCGCCGAACAGAATGTGGCAGTGACGAACGCATCGGGCGTTCATGGTCCAAATGTCGCTGAACATGTCCTTGGATGGGTGCTTATGTTTGCCCGGCGACTCGATGAAGGGCAGCGCCGACAAGCGCGTCGCGAATGGCGACGATTCAAATCTTTTACTGAACTCGCTGGTAGCACCGTCACCATCGTCGGTCTCGGATCAATTGGGGAAGCCGTCGTCCAGCGGTTCGAGGGATTCGACGTAACAACACTCGGTGTTCGTCATAGCCCATCAAAGGGTGGACTGACAGAGGAAGTGTTCGGGTACGATGATCTGTCGGAGACATTAACGCGGACCGACGTACTCGTTCTTTGCTGTCCCCTGACTGAACTGACCGAAAACCTCATCAGCACAACAGAATTTAATCTGTTACCGACAGACGCAATTGTTGTTAATGTAGCCCGTGGCGGCATCATTGACACGCCAGCCTTGGTTGATGCACTCCGGTGGAATAATATCCATGGCGCAGCACTGGACGTGACAGACCCAGAACCGCTTCCAAGCGAGCATGATCTCTGGACGTTCGAGAATGTCCTGCTCACTCCGCATGTCTCAGGTCACACGCCGAATTATTGGGAGAGGCGGGCAGATATTCTTGTGGAGAATATTGAATATGTAGCGGCGAATGGGGCGTACAAAGACCTACGGAACCAAATCGGCTGATTACTAATTAGCTGTACGCCAGAGTATGCATTTTGAACTCCTCGTTGAGGATTGTAGGCATTATCGGTTCTATTATGTATATGCCATCGGTGTCAATCAAACGGTATGTTAGAATACGGTCGTTCCTTCGAGCCGGTGTTCCTCAACAACATCTTCATTCAATTCAATGCCTAATCCTGGTGCCTCGGGCACCTCGATATATCCGTCCTGAATCAGCGGTTCGTCGCGTACGAGCATATCATCCCACCAGTCGACCTCCAGCGCATGGTATTCCAACAGATCAAAGTTTGGGGTAGCAGCACCGAGATGGACGCAAGCCATCGTCCCGACAGGACTGCAAACATTGTGTGGAGACATAGGAATATAGTTCTCTTCGGCTCGATCAGCGATCCGCATCGTCTCAGCAAGACCGCCGACCGTCGTTGGATCCGGTGTAATAATATCAACGCCGTGTTCGTAAATAAGCTCAGAAAGCTCAAATACTCGAAAGCGATTTTCACCGGTAGCAACTGGCGTCTGCGTGGCCTTCGTCACCTCCTTTTGAGCGTCCATGTTTTCTGGAGGAATGAGATCTTCAAGCCACATCAGTTTGTATTCTTCCAATTCATGAGCCAACCGCTTTGCGCTTTCGACGGCGTAATCCCAGTGACAATCGAAAGCTAAGTCAACGTCATAACCGATTTTATCCCGCACTGCTTGGACAATTTCTCGTTTCTGTTCGATAGCAGCGTTGGTCAGGCGACCGTTGTACGGATCTGGATTATTATCGGCAGGTAGGTCAAGATCAAATTTCAGCGCAGTGAAACCCATATCAGTCACACGGGCCGCTTCAGCGGCGTACGCTTCCGGAGAGTATGCCTCTGCGTCGGCGTATGCGGTCGCACCGTCTTCAACAGCATACGCCTCGCCAGCATGGCAGTCGCAATAGATGCGGACCCGATCACGGTACTTTGACCCAAGCAATTGGTATACCGGGAGATCAAATATCTTTCCAGCAACGTCCCATAGTGCCACTTCGATACCTGAGGCAGCTGTGACCACCTTGCCGGTTGTTCCGCCGTGTCCGGACATCTCCTGAAGTATGTGACGGACAATTCGCTCAACGTCGAGTGGATTTTCACCAATGAGGAATCGTTTAGTGTACTCAACGAGTTTAGGAATCCCACCACCACGGTATGACTCGCCGATGCCGGTGACGCCGGCATCCGTCTCTATTTTAATCAGATTCCACTCGAAGTTACCCTTGACAACGCAGGTGTTGATATCGGTTATTTGAATATCGCGGTCTGGATCGCGTGTCGTTATGTGGTTTGAGTAATCTCTCATTGTTTGAATTTTGCAAGTGCACTTGGATCGAGTGAGACGCCGTGTCCGGGCGTATCGGGAAGCAAAATCATCCCGTCATCGCAAGGTGAAAGCGGGTCAACAACTACGTCGTCAAATACTTTTACATCAATATCCCGGTAGAAGTATTCTACCCAGAGACCATTTTCAATGGCTCCCAGCAAGGACGCGTGGAGGTTCCAATTGTAATGCGGAGCGATGCGAACATCGTAGGCTGCAGCATAGTTGGCGATGCGAAGCCACTCGGTAATACCGCCACACACCGTTGCATCGGGCTGGAGAATACTCGCCGCACCTGTGTCGCGGAGGCGAGCGAAACTATGTCGTGTTCCTTCGATCTCGCCGGTAGCGACAGGATAATCAATGGTGCTATTAACCTGTGCCATCGTTTCGACCTTATCGATCATCACTGGTTCTTCAATAAAATATGGATTATATGATGCAAACGATTGACAAGCTCGGATAGCCTCCGGAGATGAGGACCAGACACCATTAGCATCCAGCAGGAGTGTTCTGTCTGGACCAATCTCGTCACGAACGGTCGCTACACGGTCACCATCCTCACTCACAGACTGGCGCCCAACTTTCATCTTGACAACGTCGTGACCTTCGTCGAGGTACCGGCGCATCTCTCGCCTAAGTTCCTCGTGATCCTTGCTATCGCGATAATATCCCCCGCTAGCGTATGAAGGAACCGATTCGGCGTACCCACCAAGTAATTTATGTAGTGGTTCGCCGGCTGCTTTCGCTTTTAAATCCCACAGCGCGATATCAACTGTCGAGATAGCCCGCAGCAGTAATCCCGTCCGTCCAATCTGTACCGTCCCCTCATACATTTCCTTCCAGAGTCGTTGGGTATCGCGCGGGTCTTCGCCAATCAGTAACGATTCAAGAAGTGATTCAACTGCCTCAGAAATGAGTTCAGCACCCTCGTAGCCCAGTGAGTAGCCAACACCTTCTAGTCCGCTCTCTGTCCGGACGTAAGTGATAGCGTGGTCGCGAAATGTGAGTGTCCGGTTGGAGAATGAAACTGGAGAATCGAGGGGTATCTTGATTGGAAATGACTCCACTTCGGCGATTTTCATAGAATCTACATTACAGGACACAGTTTAACAGTTTATTCTCAGAGCAATAGTTATTGCCCACATATTTGTACGACTGCGGTGACATGTTAATATGAACGTCCCAGAACCGAGTGATGTCGATCATCTCATTGACCCACAACCGCTCCCGACGTTCACGAAAATCCGACATGAGCCGGCGACACAGACAATTTCGAACCCTGCCGACGCAGCGCAAGCAGAACTCGACTCCCTGAAGATTGACAGGTTAGCGGACGGCGCGACTGTCGCTATTGGTGTCGGTAGTCGTGGTATTCACGCTATCAACGATATCGTGAGCGCAGTTGCCTCATCGCTTATAACACGCGGGTTCAACCCCGTCGTTGTGCCAGCGATGGGGAGTCACGGTGGAGCAACGCCTGAGGGACAGCGAGAGGTGCTTAAATCCCTTGACATCAGTGAGGAGCAGGTAGGCGTGCCGATAGACGCACAGATGGATACTAAACATCTTGAGACAGTTTCTGTCGGCGATACGGAGATGCCGGTTTATTTCTCAACTGTCGCAATGAATACCGACGCCATCATTATCATCAATCGTATTAAGCCACATACAAATTTTTCGGGTCAGATCGAGAGTGGTCTTTCGAAGATGACCGTTGTCGGATTGGGAAAACAGCGCGGCGCAAAGTCGTTCCATTCGACAGCTATTTCAGAGGGATACGTCGAGACACTCCAGACGGCGCTGTCAGTCATCAAATCGAATACATCGCTGCTGGGCGGAATTGCACTTGTCGAGAACTTCCGTGAGAGAATTGCGCGTGTTGAGGGCGTTCCAGTTGGGTCCTTTAGTGACCGTGAACCCGCGCTACTTGATTTAGCCTACGAAGAAATGCCGACGCTACCTGTTGACGACGTGGATTTGCTCGTCGTGGACGAGCTTGGAAAGGAGATCTCCGGTGCTGGGATGGATACTAACGTTATTGGGCGTTACCGTGTTCTTAATACCACTGATCCTGACGAACCTGTAATCAAACTCATCTACGCCCGTGGACTCACCAAGAAGACAAAGGGTAATGCTAACGGAATTGGACTGGCTGATATTACTCGCAAAGCTGCTCTTGACCAACTCGACATACAGAAAACTTACGCGAACGCGCTGACCAGCGGGTCGCTCGCAAAGGCAAAATTGCCCGTCGTCATGCCGGATGATGAGCTCGCCCTGCGGACAGCATTGACTGCACTCGGTGGATACAGCCCGGATACGGTCCGTATTCTTTGGATACAGAACACACAGGATCTCGCAGAGATGCACGTTTCCCAGCCCGTCCTTCCAGATCTACCTGACAGCGCGACAGTCCTCAGGGAGACATCACTGACCTTCACTGATGGAACAGCCTCATTCACTGATTCCTGACGCAATTCAGGTCTAATCCAACATTTCGTCCATGATGCCCAGTCAGTGTCGACTATTAATTATCTCTTAGTTATTGCCTATACGGAAAGATTTTGACAGTAGGATATAATTTAGCGTGACATGGACCTACAGATAGACGGCAATGCAGCACTCGTAACAGCATCGTCTAGTGGACTCGGTAAGGCATCAGCAAAAGCGCTCTGTCGCGAAGGCGTTGATGTGGTGATTAATGGTCGCGACGAGGAGCGACTTGAAGCAGCACGCGAGGAGATCGCGAACGTCGCGACCGGCGAGGTGGTCGGACAGTCCGGTGACCTCACTGATCATGACGACATCAAAACCCTCGTCCAGACCACCATTGATGAGTTCGGTCGTCTTGATCATCTGGTGACCAGTGCCGGCGGTCCGCCGTCGGGCGCGTTTCTTGACACCGATGATGAAGACTGGCAGCAAGCTTACGACCTGCTCGTAATGAGTGTTGTCCGCCTCGCTCGCGAGGCCGAGTCACATCTGCGCGCTGGCGAGGGAGGCACCATTGTAAATATTACCTCCCGGAGCGTTAAAGAAGCGCTTGACAATCTTGTTCTCTCGAATTCTGTTCGAATGGGCGTTATTGGTCTAGAGAAAACCCTCTCAAAAGAGTTTGCGCCTGAGGTGCGCTCCAATGCCGTCCTGCCCGGACCCCATGAGACGGCTCGGATACGCGAATTAGTTGACGATGCCGTTGACCGTGGTGAGTATGACTCCTACGAGGAGGGGTTGCAGAGTCGGGCTGGCAACCCATTAGAACGCATCGGCGACCCTCTGGAATTGGGTGACACAGTTGCATTTCTCTCCTCACCGCGATCCGGATTTATAAATGGCACCGCCTTACCCATTGACGGCGGGTCGACAGGAGCGAACCTATGAAACCAGTTAGATTTGATAACGCAGAGACGCATGAACCGGAGGACGGTTGGCAGCGTGTCTCAATGGCTGGCAGCAATCAGTTCTCCCTTGAGTGGTTCGAGAAGCCACCAGGTCACAGTTCGCCGATGCACGACCACGAAAATGAGCAGGTGTGTCTCTGTCTTGAGGGCAAGCTCACTGTGAGTACCGAAGACGACACTATTACTCTTCACCCGAACGACTCGGTTCTGTTGGAGTCGAACGAGACCCATCGAATCGAGAATACAGGTGATGAGTTGGCTGTCGGACTTGACATATTTGCGCCGGGTCGTTCATTTGATTTCTGGACAAAGCAGAATAAAACTAAATGAAATATCTCGCACGCACAGCAAGCGGACAGTCGCTGTTCGGCAATGATAATGGATTTGTCCCACTTCACACGGTTGAACCGGACCTCGACAGCGTCCGTGAGGCGCTGCCTCGAGCCGCGACTGGGACGCTCGGCGATATCGATGACGCACTTGCCGACCCCACCCCAGCAGCTAGCTATACGCTCGGTCCACCACTTGAGCAGTTCGGGAAGCTCTGGGGCATTGGGCTGAATTATGCCGAGCACGCAAGCGACCTTGATGAACAGCGTCCAGACGAGCCAGCGAGTTTCATGAAGCCACAGACGGTGCTAACGGGTCCTGGTGGTCCCATCCGTCTGCCACCTGCGTCTCAGAGCGAGCGCGTGACTGCTGAGGCTGAACTCGCTGTCATCATAGGGAAAACATGTCGGAATGTTGATCAGTCAGCCGTCAATGATGTAATCGCTGGCTTTCTTCCTGTTATCGATATGACCGCCGAAGATGTTCTTCAGCGAAACCCCCGTTTTCTCACCCGAGCGAAGAGTTATGATACGTTCCTTGTGGTCGGTCCAACCATAGCGGTACCAGAGGGACCTCCGAACTTGACCGATATGACTGTTCAGACCGAAATCAATGGAGTAGTCAGGTCTGAAAATAAGATTCAAAATATGCTGTTCCCGCCTGAAGAGATTGTCTCATTCCATTCAGATGTGATGACACTAAAACCAGGAGACATGTTCAGCACTGGGACACCGGGGGCGGCGCCGATTGACCCCGAAGATCATGTGCGATCGACTGTCGAATCGATTGGATCCGTCGAGGCTACTGTAACACGGTAATACTATTTGATAACCAGATATATTTATATATTTGATATATATCCGCCAGCATATGTGCTATACCCACTTATTATTGTACAAGTGCAAACTATGTACCACTGGTCGTTGAAGC
>ERZ1034569.840-NODE-840-length-10677-cov-20.261439_pt1 | contig 10677 bp, 12 predicted proteins | sample MGYA00520706_ERZ1034569 | MGnify/ENA primary metagenome ERZ1034569 (study PRJEB33760, sample SAMEA4777722) | hypersaline lake metagenome | biome: hypersaline environment; feature: brines | place: Spain | collected 2014-08 | depth 0 m ...
GCTTGATACTCTGAAAGTCCTCCCAGCCGCCCAGCCGCATGACCACCCTGGGGTTTACACCCTTCTCGACGAGCAGGTAGTTCGCCCAGAACCGGCGGAGGTCGTGACTGGAGACGTCGAGGAACCGCTCGGTCCCGGTCGCGTCGGCTGCCGCCCGGGCGAGTTGCTTTACGATCCGGCGGCCCGACTGTGGCGCGAGGTGGCCGCCCTCCCGGCTCGGGAGCAGCGGGTCGTCACCGGCGAGGTTCTCTTGTTGCACCTGGAGCCGGAGGTCACGGTACACGTCTTTGGGCACCCAGGTTTTGCGGTGTTTCTTTCCGTCGGTGTCGGCGCGGGTGTCCTTTCCTCGGACCGTCGCCCAGTACCGGAGCTCCCCGTCGACGGGCGCCTCGTCGAGATCGGCGACGGTGAGGCCGACGGTTTCGGAGATACGGAGCCCACACCGCGCGCCCAGGTTCACAATCAGGCGGTCCCGGAGACTCTCGGCCTGTGCCTCGAGGCGGTCGAGTTCCCGGTCGGTGAGCCACACGGCCCGCTCCTCGCGACGGTCGCCGTCGGTGGTCGCGACGTTCGACATACGTTCAGTAGTGTGCGGAGTCTCACAAAACTTTCGCACACCCCGACGCGTGGGACGGGCCGGGATACGCGGCGTTCGGCGGTGTCTGTGTGGGTGTGACGTGCGATTAATAGACTCATCGCTTACTCGGTAGATCGCCAGCGTGTCCCTCCGAACAGTTGTCACGCAGACGCGAGCCAGGAGCCGTGTGCAACAGGCCGCCAACATGGTCGTATCCGAGTTGGCTCGCTGCTCCTTTCGGGGGCTGTGCTACTGTTCTCTAATAACTGGGTAGTGCTCAGACAATTATCGACAACCCACGCTCCTTGTCTGAGAGTCGGGGGGAGTTTTATTTTCGAGATACTACTTGTACAGATATGACCCACCCGCATGCAGCGGTCAAAGTCTGCAAGCGTATTGAGTCCGCGCTTGAGAAGGAGGACCCGGTGGCAATCCAACAGCTGCTTCGCGAACTGGCGGATCTTCTCGAAACCGACTCATTCGACGACCCAATGTTCGATATCTTCGAAAAGCAAACACGTGAATTGGCTGACCGAGTCGGGATTGGAAGCGACATTGGGCTTGACAACGCTGGGGGGCTCCCGAGTTCGTTCAAAAGCGATGTCACCGCGCTCATCCGCTGCGTCTGCCAGCGCTATCTCAAGACCACCGATATCGGTTCGGATGCGCTCCCGGCGCTCAGCCAAGACCCGGATGACCTGACAACGGCTGTCGAAACAGCCGCCGAACAGCAGGCGGAATTGGAGGCACAAACGGTTCTATGGGCGGCCCTGGCGAAGTCGGTAGCCGCCGAACGGGACGCAGCTGCCGAGACAATCGAGAAAATTCTCAATGCTGTCTCAGAGATAGACACCGATCAGAGCTTCCTTGAGCAGTCACGGGAGCGGCGGAAAGAACTCATGGAGCAGGAACGCGAGGCCGCTAAACGAAGAGAACGCCTCAGAAAGAGGGCCCGGAAACTGGGTAGTGATGACGAGTAACCGGAGTGTGACCCATCTGGAAACCGACGGGACGCTTGGCAGCGGCTGTCGACCGACCCCTGATCCGGTCGTGTAAAAGTTCTCACTGTAATGCGAGCGTCCGTTGGTCAGTAGAGCCTGTATATCTGGCTGAGGATAAAAAAGTCCTGCACGAGCGTATGAGTTTGTTACGTGCAGTCACTGAACCCTCCACAAGCCTGAGTAACAGGGGAATGAACCGACGTGCTTAGGCGGAGTTACTTCGCCGATGGGGAGAACTCGCTGGACTAAACAGCTACTACGCTCAATGACAGGCAGGACACCTGTGACCCGGTTTTGCCCTGTCTGAGTGATCTTATCCAAGACGCCAGACACAGGCACGGTGACGGGTACGCCTGTCTCGGTGATCTCGTCGGTGTCGGCCGTCGTGTCGATTCCCCCGCCGTGCGTGGTGACAGCGGGACAGTCGCCGTGGTGGCCACCCTCGTTGACGGTGTCGCCGGTGGCACCACAGCAATCACAGCAAACGAAGCCGTCGGAATCGCCGACCCCCGAGAGTTCAGTGACGTGGTCGGGCACACCGCTGTCCGTGACGAGAAACTCAGATCCGCCCTCAAGATGTTTCCCGCCGGGGTGGTCCGAGCACGTCGGCAGGCGAGAACGCCGCTGGGACCGGCTCGTGACCGATGGCGAACAGCACGCGCTCGTAATGCTTGCACGTCTCGCGGCCATCAATGGTCGGCAGGTTATACTCATAATCCCGGCGCGTGCAGTGGCTGCGCCAGGCGGTTACACTCACAGTTTATTCATCGCCATTCTGCTCCACAATTATTACATGCCCATCCTCGTCCGTTTCCTATACTAACGACGTAACGTGCATCTCCACAACTGGGGCAAGACGGTTTCTGTCCCATACTACTGGTAAATCACACTTTGATTTATATCTGACGTACTATCATGTGTGAGGTCAGACTCGTCCCGTGAACAATTCTCCCGGCTTACGTGGACAGATTGAATCGGGTGAGTTTGCCTTTGATCATCATTAAACTAAATGCATATACCAATAGAATTCAACGCTCTAAACAGAAGCAGAACTTATGATAAATACCAATGCGAATCTAAACAGCGCACACCTCGCGCGTATCACAGGAGTGCTGGTGGCGGTGGCAACTGGCATGTTGCTGGCCGGCATCGCTATGCCGACGGCCGCAGCCGACCACACAAATAGCAGTGAGACTGAGACGTGCGAGGCCAATCTCGACCAGTTCGATATCCGTCCTACAGACTCGGTCATCGACGGTGCGGATGACCCCGCTCGCGTGGGAGTGACCGCATTGGCGAGTATCACCAACGAGTGTCCGGTTGTCATACAAATCTCGTTCAATATCCCGAACGACATGTACTATCAGGGGACTTCGGCAAGTTCGTCGGGTCAGGGTCTCCAGACAGAGATCCTCGAGGTTGACCCGGGCGAGGCGGCGCGTTTTACCACCGCTATGTACTCGAATCGGTCCGGAAGTCGCAACGTGACTGCTAATGTCGTGTATTTTCCGAAGGGACAACCAGAGGATGCCCGCTCACTTCCCGACGTGATACTCAAATTTGACGTACAAACTCCTGTTCTTGAGGAGGAGTGGCCCGACTCTGTCGGCCCTGACGACGTTGATGATATGCCCCCTCCTGACGATTACATCCCCCCTGTCGGAATTCTCGAGTTTATTATAAACAATCTTGTCGCAATCTTGATTATCATCATGATTGGCTCTGCTGTCGTTTTTTTCGTCAAAAGAAGAGTTACTATCTTGAAAAAGTAAAACTATGACGCGAATCTCTCCGTCGACTCGCACGAGAATGATGATATCGGTGAAGAGAATGCCAATGTCGGTATTAAACCGAAGAGTACTGAATCCAGGGGTGGCAGTTTCGTGGTTGATTGCAGCGCTATCTCCACTCAGGTAGCCGAACTCTAATGTAGAGCAGTATAGCCGTTGGCCCCCCTGTCTTTGCCTTATGACTCTGGCCAGTCAGGAAAACACTTTTTGCCCGTACGTGTAATTGTAAAACGTGTCTTGGAAAGTGATGGGGGTAACTCTCCTGTTGCTCCTCAGTGTCGCTGGCACTGCTGTTGTGGGTGTCTCAGCGGACGAGTCCGACGCGACGCCAATAGACGGGGCAGACAATCGTGGCGATGCGCCGGTTTTGCAGAAGGGAGAGGAATACAAAGTGACTACTGGATGGTACAAAATATATGTTGACAAACCAGGCTCTAAAATCAGCGCAAAATTTACTGACATTGAGAATGACGATATTGAAATAAATAGGGATGGTACAGACCTCCTGATTGAAGGGACTAATATCGATGCTTTTTCTCGAAGCCCGGAATACGAATACATTATAAAGAATTCAGGGTATACATACATACATTTAGATGCAGATCAATATGCAGTCAGAGAGTCTTCAAGACTGCAAGTCACAACCGAATCACCGGACACTAATACATATGATGTGGAATCTGTAACGAGCATTCCCGAAGAAATCGAACCTGGAGAAGAAACAACCCTCCAAGCCGAAGTTCGATATGAACAAAGTGGATTAATAAACAACGAACGAGGAAACGTGGAAATATTGATCAATGGCGAGGTCGTCCACACAGAGCAGATTTCGCCTGGACAAGGAAATTCTGTCTTTGTCACTGCGGCACATAACATCTCGTCGACCGGTGAGACAGGTGACCGGACGATAACAGCCCGTGCCGCACCGAATTGGACAGGTCCCTCGGAAGGAACGCAGGCCGAAACCACACTCTCTGTCGATGCAACCGATCTCGATAGTGACGGATTGTACGACTTTCGCGAGGAGGAATTAGGGACAGATCCGAAAGACGCCGATTCGGATGGTGATGGACTTGATGACGGACAGGAAGTTGAGTTGGGCACCGACCCGTTGGTGGCCGACACGGACGATGACGGCTTGTCAGATAAACAAGAAACTGACGGTGAGACAGACCCACTCGTAGCCGACACAGATGGGGATGGACTCAACGATGGCCGGGAAATCGAACTGGGCACTGACCCACTTGAAACGGATACTGATGATGATGGATTCTCCGATTACAGGGAGGTAGAGGAACTTGATATAGACCCGACGAGTGCTGACACGGATGGTGACGGTCTCAACGATTCCGAAGAGTTCCAGGAAGGAGCAGATCCCACACAGTCGGATACGGATGGTGATGGGCTTCCAGACGCTCAGGAACTGGAAATCGGGACTGACCCCGAGGCGGTTGACACCGACGGTGACGGTGTCTCGGATTACGAAGAGTATCAACAGGGAACGGACCCGCTCAGCGAAACGGATACCGCCGACAATCAACTTGGGAACGATACGCAGGTTCTTGAGGACCGTTCACTGATTGTTAATTCAGAGACCGTTTCACTTCAGCTGCGGAGTGCACGAACGATTGTCGAACAGGATCAACCGGCCGTCCTCACGTTCAGTTCAGCCGCACTCATCAGCGCGAGCGACACAGTGCGCGTGCAATTGATTCTTGAAGCGCCAAGTGGGGTCTCAGTCACCAACGCTGACTTCACCGAGTCTGGTCTCGGACAGTATACCACCACACTCGAATTAGAGCCTGGCGACACGGAAGGACTACGCATCACACTGAACGCAAACGAACAGGGGCGCTTCGGGGTTACGGGTCGTGCCGTCTACTATATTGGGGACAATCGGGAGAACGCGACAATAAAACAAGTCACGATTCCAGTACAGGTAGTTGGACAGGAGAACACCCAACCAGACACAGACTCTTCTGGTACCGGAGAGTCAGATGACGACGCTGAAAATAATGAAGCAGTTACCACAACATCCGAGAGCGGCCAGAGTAAGGGAATAATGAATCAGTTCAGAGCACTACCAGTGCTTGGCCAATTGTTCGCACTCGTCTGTGGTGGGGTATTTTTATTCGGGTTTCTTGGAGGTGTTTTCTACGCGATTAAAAACGGATAATCAATTGACTGCCTGCGATGCGTCTGTAATAATTTCTCCTGTCCTCTCCCCAGAGTCGGCGATATGAATTTCTTAGCCGCAATTCCGACGACGCTAAGCCGAAATACGGTAGCGGATAATCGTAGAGTTGTGTGTCGAAGTTTGTTGAGACTGAAAGCTTTCATATCATTGTTCATAATAGCCATATCGATTACAGTTAGTTTCAAAAGGACCAGCAGAGAAAATCAATAATATATTCATACAGCGAGACGAGCGTGAGAGTATTAATTAGTAAAAAACCCTGTCTCTGTGTGTTACCGATATTATTACTCAAACAACCAAAATCAGCAATTGTATGTTGTTGCTCCAGGTCGGTTGAATTTACTTGTAAAGTCACTCAACAAGCTATACAGTAAAGTTTATACCAAAGGGGTTCATTAGAGCATCGTGTAGAGGCAGTTCCAATGGATAACAACACGAACCTGAACGGGACGCGCTTCGCGCTGGTCGCGGTGCTGATGGCGCTGGTGACCGGCCTGTTGCTGGTCGGCATCGCCATGCCGACGGCCGCCGACGACCACTCGAACAACACTGGAAATAACTCAAACGGAACAGACGGTGGGGGCACCACGCCGGGTGACAGCGACGAGGGAGGTGAGCCTGAGACCTGTGAGGCCGATATCGACCAGTACGATGTCCAAACTGCAGACTCAATCGTCAACGGTCCGGATGACCCTGCGCGCGTCGGGGTGACCGCAGTGACGAGTATCACCAACGAGTGTCCGGTTGTCGTACAGATCACGTTCAATATCCCGAACGACATGTACTATCAGGGGACTTCGGCAAGTTCGTCGGGTCAGGGTCTCCAGACGGAGGTCTTCGAGGTTAATCCGGGCGCTACGGCAAGTTTCACCAGCACGATGTACTCTAATCAGCCCGGCGACCGTACCGTGACCGCTGATGTCGAGTACTTCCCGGAGGGGCAACCCGAGGATGCCCGCTCGATTGATAACCTGATGCTCACCTTCGACGTACAGGATCCCGTCCCCGAAGAAGAGTGGCCCGACCCGAACGATGCCGGCGGTCCGAGTCCCGAGGATGGCGACCCTGACGATACGAGCGACAGCGATGGCGGTACCCCCGATGACTCGGGTAACGAGGATGGTGGCAGTTCCGATGAGTCGAGCGACGATGATGGCGGCGACAAGCCCGACGGGCCGGATGAACCCATTGCAAACAACATCGTTGCAATTCTGGCTATACTCACGATTGGTGCTGTCGCACTCGTTCTCGCCAGAAAAGGACTCACCTTTCTCAAAACGTGAAAACTATGACTCGAATCCCATTTTTCGGCTCAGACGACGATGAAACTGAGGAAGAGAGTGTCGACATCGAAACTCGTGGCGATGTCGATGTGATTGACCTCGAGAATCCTGACGAAGGTGCCGAGACGCGTGGCAATGTCGAAGTAGTCGACATAGCAGAAATCGACGAAGGGACGACAGAAGTGAACGGAGTTACAATCCACGCTATCTCTATTGAAGAAGAGACGACGGACCCACAGACCGAACCAGCGGGGCCTGCCGGTCGAGCGAGCCCGGAAGTCACCCCTGACCCTGGCGAGGGCCCGGCCACACGTGGCACATTCGCGTTTCCGAATGACCGCGATTTCATGCAGAAACTCGAGGCGCGCGCAGTGAACGGCGATGACCGGTTCACTGAGACGGTGTACGTTCTTACCGGCCCGTCGTACACCCAGCCGACCGACCTCTTTCGGCTCGATAATCGGGACTACTACGGGTCGACGACGCGCACTAGCGTGTCGTTCAAGCCACGCAAGATGGCACGCAAAGTTGCCGCATGCTTCCCTGACGGGCAGGCACCTGGTGTCATCGCTCGATTCCACACACATCCGCCGGGGAGCTCACCAACACCGAGTGATCAGGACAAACAGAGCGCCAAACGCGTGCGACGCGCCTTCGAGCAAGCGTTCAGCACCGACTCGTTTGAGTTCTTCCACGGGATTCATGCACTTGACGAGCACGGACTCAATCCGAATCCGGACGACCGACAGAGCCCATCGATACGACAAAAAGACCTACGTTGGCTCGGTGAGCGGTATCGCCACAAACTGGCGGTCTACGGAACCGGGCATACTGGACAAAAAACCATCACGATTGCCGGAGATTCATAATCATGCGTAACCGACAACAACTCCACTCTGAACTCATAGATGCGGTCGAACAGTTACCAGAACGCGATGCTGAGGCGCTTCTAGCGCTGGTCGAGGACGAACCCGGGCTCCTTCGTCAAGCGCTGGCGGAGTACGGGTACATTGAGACGAGTAGCGGCGAAGCAATGGATGATGGATTAGTGATGAACCGTGACGCACAGTCGATTCCTGAGCCCCAGCAGGAACTGATTAGACATATTGAGGGGAAACTTGACCCGCCGAAAACGACTGATGAGGTCGTCGATATAGTCGGCTCTGAAGACTCAGCGTTTCGGGAACAGTACAACTCCGCGCAGTACCGGTCGTGGCTCAGCGAACAACTTAACGGTCTCGTTGAACAGGGAGAGATCGGCCGGTACCGCGATGGACGACAGGTGTACTACACTGAGACGCCAGCACTTGGGGTTCGACACTGGTGCAGATTGAACGAACTCTTTCCAGACGACCTGACTGTCGCCGATGTCGTGGACATCAAAGACGACACCGGAATGCCATCTAAACAGGTCAAAACAGCAATAGACAGCCTCAGACATGACTGAACACGACCACAACCACGACTCAGTGCACCGCCGCTCGAAGACTGACGCCACTGCCGTGACCGGTATCCACCGTCAACTGAGTACTGTCGGGGTGGCTGTTGGTGAAGCACACCAGTATCTCGCTGCACTCCACACTGCTGCTGACGGCCAGACTGAGACATCAGCAGATGTGCAGACGGCGGAAGCCAAAGCCCTCCGGCAGGTGCTTGAGGACGCTCGGGACGCGCTTGACGACGCACTTCAACGAGTTGAGCGGCTTGAGGGAGCGGTTGAACCAGACCGTAGTGAGGGCTCCGACCAGACCGGCGAACCAGGAGCAGAGACGGACCACCCGAAACCAGACCTGCTGTGGAATACCGCACCGCCTGTTGGATTCGGTTCTGGACCACGGCATCAGGTGGCGGAGACAGACCCTGTTCCCGAGAACACACCGAAATCCAGTGCAGACAGCACGCAAGGTGACAACTGATGCCGATACGTTCTGGTCTGTCACACGCCATGTCGGCGTTTCTTGCCATCCTTGTTAGTGCGTATCTGAACGCACACTCAACCATACTTCAGGATGTTACTGATGCGGTCGGCAAAGTCATTGTTGAGATTACCGCCGTCCAGCTTGACTCAACTGTCGCTGGCTTGGTCGCGATTACAAGTGTTCTAACCTTTTTGTGGGGAGTTGCGTATCATCACATCCGCCATGGCCGGGCACAGGGTGGCAACGGGATTGAAATCATACAACTGTAGCGTCTATCTTTGATGTGCAAATCTATCATTTATTTTCTTGATTTTTTGGACGTGTTTAGCCCCAGATTGATTTCGATAGTCTCTCGCAGGAGCCACCCGACTGGTGCTGTATGTGGTTGCAGCAGGCAAACGAATGCACCTTTGAGGGATGGTCTCCAGTCCCGAAACCATCCCGTCTTGCCTGCTCATGGCTCCTTCCGACGCTATCAAAGAGGAAATCCCCGCACGCCTTGCTTCGCTTGAAGAAGAGGTCGAACAACTCCGTGAAGAGAATCAGGAGATCCGTGAAGAGAACCAACGCCTCAGAGGCAGGCTGTGATGGTACGAAGGGCCGCACACACCACCGAATGAGGACCAACCGGGCGAGGAGGAGTCGTCCTCGTCCAGTTGAGACGAGGACGACGAACAGCCACGTGCTGACGGTGGCACGCCTGGCCGAAAGTCCGATCACGACCCGGAATGGTGCGACGGTCCCGATCCGGATCAAGAAATCGAGTCACCTGTGACTGCTGTCCAGAGTGTGGTGGAGCGTTCGACGAGTCGGCGGGTGTCAGCCCCCGACTCGTTGAGGAACTCCCCGACCCACAGCCACCGGAAGTCACACAGTACAACCGCCACCACTACGAGTGTCACTCCTGTGGTGCCGAGACTGTGGCCTCACACCCCGACTGCCCCGATGAGGGGCAGTTCGGGGTGAACGTCATCGCACAGGCAGCACTCTCTCGGTACGACCACCGCCTTCCCTACCGAAAGATCGGTGACCGCTTCGAGCAACTCCACGGACCAACCTCGATTTACTCTCAGTCGATCACATTGGGTTTGAGTGAAAGTGTCTGCTCGGAGGAAGTGTGGAACCCACACAAGCAGACAACGAGATAGAGGAAGAGCACCTGCTTAATTTTGTCGTCAACAGTCTCAAAGAAGAACTTGAACTGGATCTCGGCGAGAACGTCAAGGTCACTACGGAGAAACTGTACGAGGTCCTCGCCGGCGCCAGCGCCGGCGGGACCTCGATCGATAACGTTTGCGAAACGACCGACGACTCACCGCATGCCAACACCGTCCGGGGCCATCTCACCGATCAGTTCGAGCTTGACTCGGTTGAAGCAGTTGGAGACACACTCCTCCAACGAGATGCAATTGAGACACTGCCGGATTGACCGGTGGAGGTCGTCGCCGACCTCCACCTCGATCCGTACTACGGCAACGAAGACGAGACAAAAGCCCTGTATTTCTCGGAGGCGAAACGCGGAACAACGACGTTTCACGCGTATGCGACTCTCTACGCGCGGGTGCGCAACAAGCGATACACGCTGGTGGTGCGCCAGCTTGTCGCTGGCGACACCACCAGCGATGTCCTCGCTGCGTTCCTCAACCTCCTTGACGGCCTTGACCTCGGCGTCAAGGCCGTCTACCTCGATCGGGGATTCTACAACAGCACCTGTCTCGGACTGCTGTACGCGCACAACTACGCCTATGCGATGCCGATCGTCAAGTGGGGCGAGACGATTCAAAACGAACTCAACAGGGGCTGGAGCCGCGAGATCGAACACGATCTCGCCGGCGAGGTGACGTTTCCTGTGTTTATCGACTGCGTCTACCAACAGGGACGATACGATGAACACGGGGTGGCGCGTCACG
>ERZ1034569.841-NODE-841-length-10672-cov-23.725346_pt1 | contig 10672 bp, 10 predicted proteins | sample MGYA00520706_ERZ1034569 | MGnify/ENA primary metagenome ERZ1034569 (study PRJEB33760, sample SAMEA4777722) | hypersaline lake metagenome | biome: hypersaline environment; feature: brines | place: Spain | collected 2014-08 | depth 0 m ...
ATCAGGCCAACTCCCGCAGCTCCGCCAGCGCGTCATCAAGATCCCGGGTCGAGGTCGCCAGCGAGAAGCCGTCGATCTCGGCGAGTGCGGGGGCGTGTTCCCAGAGGTCATCGGCCTCGATCCCATGGAGAACGACCGCGTTCGGCGTCGGTGTGACGACGCGCATGGCGACCAGTGGCCCCTCGCCGCGGCTGACGTTCGTAAACACGAGTCCGCGGTCGGTGCTTTGCCCGTACAGTCGATAAAACTCCTCGTTGCTCAGCCGGGTGATCGTTTGAATGCTGTTGATGACGGTGTGACCGTTGACGTAGTCCCATTTCCCCTCGCTGACCTCGGTGGCGTCGAGTGCGTCATAAAAATCATCCAGCGGGAGCGCGGCTGGATACTCTCGCAGGTCGTGGACGATGTCGCTCTCGAAGCCGGCCGACAGCACACGGCCGTACTGTCGGATGTGACTGCCGCCACGGGCCTCATCGACATCGAGCAGGGCGGTGACCAGCCGGTGGACGATGCCGATGCCGGGGCTCTCCCGGCGACCGCTCTCGTAATCCGAGATCACCGACGAGGAGACATCGATCTGGGCGGCCAACTCGGTTTGGGAGATGTTGAAATCGGTGCGCCACTTCTTCAGCGTCGCGCCGGGGTCGTCGCTCAGCGTGATCTCGCCGGCGATCCGGTGGGCGAGATCCTCGCGTACGGTCGTTGTCATCGCCGACCCACCGCCAGTTGTCCCATATTACCGCTACCGACGGTTTGGGAAAAAATCTGTCGAACCATGGGCTAGACAACTGTCGTACATGGTTGATTGGCCGCTGGTAGTGCCGTGTCTGCCGGCCGGTCAGGGTTGTTCCTTGCGACCGGTCACCGACTCGGGGGTGAGTCGGTAAAGCTCAAACTCCATCGCTGTCGCTGGCGTCTCGTGAATCGTCACGTAGGGGATGTTCATCCGGCGGATGCTTTGGGCGGCCCCGCCTTCGATCGCGGGTTCGGAGATCTCGGTGAGCGACCCACGGGCGATGACGCTCCGCCAGGTGCCGGTGTCATCGGTAATGACCAATGACGCCGTGACGCCGTCGTCGACAAACCGGCGCTTCTCGCTGTCGGGGGCAAACCCACACCGGATGTAGAACGTCCCGGCGTCGTCATCGTAGCCGTAGGAGATCGGGATGGCGTACGGCTCGTCCTCGTCGGCGAAGGCGATCACGCCGGTGCCGCCGGAACCGAGTAAGGCACCGATCTCGTTGTCGTCCATCGCGTGTGATTGATTGTCTGTCATACCACACTCTTTCAGGACAGTCTGCATGAATCTACCGGCGGAACGAGTCCGCTCGACTGCCGGGGCACCCGCGGTCGCAACCACTAAGCAAGCGACGAGCCACATCACGATAATGGCTGATTGGACCGAACGCTACCGCCCGACGACCCTCTCGGAGGTTCGCGGCAACGACAAAGCCCGCGATGCGTTCCACGAGTGGGCCACAACGTGGGACGACCACGGGCAGGCGGTGATCCTCTATGGCTCGCCGGGGGTCGGCAAGACCTCCGCGGCCCACGCGCTGGCCGCGGATATGGGCTGGGAGACGGTCGAACTCAACGCTTCCGACCAGCGAACCGCTGACGTGATCGAGCGGTTTGCCGGCCGAGCGGCAAACAACGCCACCTTGGCCGGCAGTGCGGGCGGTGGCGGCGCGCGCGGCGGCGACACCGAGAGCCGCCAACTCGTCATCCTTGATGAGGCCGACAACATCCACGGCACCTACGACCGCGGCGGCGCGTCGGCGATCACGAAGCTGGTCAAAGACGCCAGCCAACCGATCGTGTTGATCGCCAACGAGTTCTACGAGATGTCTCGCGGACTGCGCAACGCCTGCGAGGACATCGAGTTCCGCGACGTATCCGCACGCTCGATCGTTCCTGTCCTGCGGGATATCTGTCGCCGGGAGGATATCGAGTACGAACAGGACGCCCTCGACGTGATCGCCGACACTAACGACGGTGACCTCCGTGGGGCGATCAAGGATCTGCAAGCCGCCACAGAGGGCCGCGATGCGATCACCGCCGAGGATGTCGTTACAAGCGGGCGGGATCGGGCGATGGATCTCTTTCCGTTTCTCGATGCCGTTCTCAAGGAGGAATCCGCCGAGGAGGCCCTGCAGTCGGCCTACCGCGTCGATGAGACGCCCGATGATCTGACAAAATGGCTCGAAAACAACCTGTTGGCGGTCTATGAGCCAACCGAGGCCGCCCGCGCCTACGATGTCTTAGCCAACGCCGACCGGTGGCTGGGTCGCGTGCGTGCCACCCAAAACTACAGCTACTGGCGGTATGCGACCGACAACGCGGCTGCCGGCGTCGCCGCCGCCCGCGACGGCACCAACGGCGGCTGGACGCGCTACAGCCGCCCGCAGTTTTGGCCCGGATCAGATGAGACCGCAGACGAGGTCTGCCAACGGATCGCCGAGCGGAGCGGCCTCAGCATTGACACCGCCCGCCGTGAGGTGTTGCCGTTCCTGTCGGCGATGACACACCACTGCAAACCAAGGGAATTGACTGTGACGATGACGGCGGCCTACGACCTCGACGAAGCGGCGGTGTCCTTCATTACCGGTAGCGGTGAGTCAACGAACAAGGTTGAGTCGATCGTCGCCGACGCCGAGGAACTGCGCGCGGAGGCGATCGAAGCCCACTCCAGCGGCGCGTTCGCCGGGGGCACAGGAGACGGCGACGACAACGCTACAACGGCGGACAGCGATTCTGCTGCCTCCGACCGGGGTGACGACAGCGAGACACGTCGCTCCGATAGCAACGCCGACACTGACGGCGACGATCCAGCCGAGACCGACGACGATGAGAATCAGGCCGGGCTCAACGACTTCGTGTAGGTGGCGGGCACACTCTTGAGGATCTGTCGTCGTTGCGTCTTACTCTGAGTGCTCGGTTCCAAACGGCGTCGACGGCGACTGTACCCGCCCGAACAGCCGCCAGAGCCCGCCGGCGACGAGCACCACCGCGGCCACATACAGCCCGAAATTGAGGAGTTGGACGGTCGGTGTGTAAGCGACAAGATCCCGACCGATCAGCATGGTGCCGACAATGATCGCGAGGGCAAGACCGGCCAACTGCCGACCAAGCCGGTCGACGCCGGTCAGCCAGTACACCGTCGCCAACAGCCCGATGACCGCGATCAGCGACACAGCATAATACCACGCCTGTGCGCCCGGCGAATACTGCAACAGCGGGACGCCACGGCTGAACAGGCCACTAACCAGCAGCGCGACGAGGGTGACACCAAGCGCGCGTCGGCCCCGTGCCCGCGGCGGGCGACTGTGGTGCTCGCGGTAGGCGTAGATCGTTGTCAGCGACAGCAGTGTGAAGATCGACAGCGCGGCAACGAGGTGTGCCGCATGTGTCGGCACCGCATACCCCCACGGCACGAGCCCGTTGATCGTCACGGTGATCGCGCCGATCGAGATCTGTAGCGGGAGCAGCACAACTGCTCCAACAGCGGTGCGTGTCGTCCGCCGATCACCGCGTCGCCACGCCCAGCCGGCCGTGCCGAGAATGAGAAAGCCGGTGATCATGGCGACGAACCGATGGAACCACTCGATGAAATCCGGGTTGATCGTTAGCGTCGGGATCAACTGGTCGGAACACAGCGGCCACTGGGCCTGACAGGCCAGCCCGGAGCCGGTCGCTGAGGTGTAGACGCCGAGGGTGATCAGCGACACCGTCAGGGCTGTTGTGACCGCCGCAAACCGTCGAAACGTGAACCAGTTTGGGCGTTCAAGCATTGGTCGCAGGTCAGGCCGCTGGCTATTTAGACCTGTTCACACGCGCGCTCGCTGTCATCTATACGGGGTGCTCCGGCTTCAAGTAGCTGCAACCTAAGAGCGTGATATGCCACCCGCAGCACCGCCGGTAGCCGACCGTCAGGCACGACTTGAACGCTATCTCGATGCGACCGATCTCGCGGCCGTCTGGTTTGCCCGCCCCAACAGCTTCGCGTGGCTGACCGGCGGCAGCAATGTCGTCGACCGTGAGGGGTCGGTCGGCGTCGCCGCCGCCGGCTACGACCGCGAGGCCGGCTTCCGCGTCGTCACCGACACCATCGAAGCCCCGCGGCTCCGCGACGAAGAGCTTCCATCCGAGTTCACGGTCGACGCCGCCGACTGGTATGCCGACTCGCTGGCCGAGGCTGTCGCCGAGCGGTCGCCGACGCCGGCCGCTGCCGACTTCGACGTCCCGGGCTTTGCGACGGTCGACCCAACAACACTCCGCCAGCCGCTGGCCGACGCTGATATCGATCGCTACCGGGCGGTCGGCGCGGATGTGGCCGCGGCCATCGAGGCTGTCGGGCGATCGATCGCCCCCACGGATACCGAACGCGAGGTCGCCACCGAGCTCCGGGCGGCACTCGAAGCCCGCGGGCTCGTCGCGCCGGTCGTTCTCGTCGGTGGCGACGAGCGCGCTCAACAATATCGGCACTACACGCCGACCGAGACGGCAGTTGGCGACTACGCGTTGCTGTCGGTGACCGCCCACCGCGGCGGCCTCCATGCGAGTGCGACCCGAACGGTTGCCTTCGACGCGCCCGACTGGCTCGCCGACCACCACCGCGCCGCTGCGGCCGTCGAAACAAGCGCGCTGGCGGCGACCCAGCAGGTCGCAGCCACAGATGGCACCGCTGGCGACGTGTTTGACGCCATCCAGCAGGCCTACGCCGCTGTCGACTGGCCCGACGAGTGGACACACCATCATCAGGGTGGGGCCGCCGGCTTCGCCGGCCGGGAGTGGATCGCCACGCCCGACCACGCGGCCAGCATCTTCACGCCGATGGCTTACGCGTGGAATCCGACCGTGCAGGGCGCGAAAAGCGAGGGCACCGTGGTGGTCACCGACGACGCCATCGAGCCGCTGACGCTGTCCGACGCGTGGCCGACGATCGATGTCGACGCCGTTGATGATACCGTCGGCGACGCCACACTCGCCCGGCCGGCGGTGCTACATCGGGATCCTTAGCGGGATTTGAGCCTTCGAAACCCCTTTTAGCTCGTCAAGACTGGTCACGGGTATGTCATGGCACGCGATCGATAGTGTCGACGAAGCGATCGAGGAAACCCGGTCGTTTCTGTCCCCGTTTGCCGTCGGTCGATGGCTGAAACTCGCCCTCATCTCGATCTTTGTCGGGACGGGCGGCTCCGGCCTCGGCCTGCTGAATCTCCCCTCCTCGATTCCCGGCGACGACTCTCCCGGTAACATGAGTGCCGGCGGTGGCAACGTGACAACCGATGGGAACATCACACCCCCATCCGGCGGCGAATTTGCCCCCGGTGGCAACGTAACTGCCGGCGCGCCGCCGACCGGCGAGGTGCCGCCGCCGAGTGAACTGCTTGAGATGGCCGGTGCCGAGCTTGGGCTGCTTGTTGCGATCGGGCTCCTCTTTGTCGGCATCGTACTGTTACTCGGGCTCCTCACGGAGACGCTGCGGTTCGTCTTCTACGACGACCTCCAGACCGACACGGTGCGGCTCATCAAGCCGGCCAAACGTCGATTCGGGCAGGCGCTCCGGCTGTATGCGTTTAAGCTTGGGCTCGGGCTGCTGACCGTCGGGCCGCTCGCTGGACTTGTGGTGTTTTTCGCCGTTGCCGACATTCCGGTTGGCTTGCTGGTATTTGCGGCGGCCGGTCTTCTTATCATCGGCGTTATGCTCCTCTCGACGATTGTGAGCCGCATTACCAATGAGTTTGTTGTCCCAACGATGGTCGTCACCGACAGCGGCGTTCTCGATGGGTGGCGGCGGTTCTGGCCCGTTTTCCGCGGGCAACTGTCACAGTTCGGCGTCTACCTCGTTGTCCACTTCCTGCTGTTGTTGGCTGTCGGCATCGCCCAAGCAATCCTTTCGGTCATCGTCTACGGGATCGTTCTTACCATCGGCGGCGTGATCGGCCTTGTCATCGTCTTCGGACTGTTTGGTGGGCTCAGCGCGGCCGCTTCGTCGACAGCCGCCCTCGTGGTGTTGGGGCTGCTCGCTTTGGTGACGCTGTTGATCGGCTGGGTGGTGCTGTTGCCGGTGCAGATCGCGGTGTTGACCTACGTCACAAACTACGAGGTGGCGATGCTGGCAGCCTGCGACGAGGAACTACGGCTGCGACCGGCGACGACGACTAGCGCCGACGACGGCGAATCCCCTGTAATCGACTAACTACAGTTGACTCCGCCGTCTGCACCCGTCGCCGGCGGCCGTCACGACATGACTCCACCGCGACAGGACACCTGTGACGGTGCAGCCGGTCTGCGTCTTCCCGCCGCCGATGACGAGGGGTGATCTACTGACTCGCCGACAACGCCTGGGTGTCGCCGTCAATCGACCAATCGCTTTTGTAACTCCCCTGTAATCATCGCCTATGGGATTAGATGACGATGCACGCGAGTACCACCGGGAGCCCCCAGCAGGCAAGATCGCCATTGAGACGACAAAGCCGACCAACACCCAACGCGACCTCAGTCTCGCGTACTCGCCGGGTGTCGCCGCCCCCTGCCGCGATATCGACGACGATCCGACGGCCGCCTTCGAGTACACCGCAAAGGGCAATCTCGTCGGCGTCGTCTCCAACGGCTCGGCCGTCCTCGGCCTCGGCGACATCGGCGCGCAGGCCTCTAAACCCGTCATGGAGGGCAAAGGTGTGCTTTTCAAGCGGTTCGCCGACATCGATGTCTTCGATATCGAACTCGATCTCGGCGATCCCGACGCCTTTGTCGAGTCGGTCGCCGCCATGGAGCCGACCTTCGGCGGCATCAACTTAGAGGATATCAAAGCGCCGGAATGCTTCGAGATCGAGAATCGACTCGGCGAGCGGATGGACATCCCCGTCTTCCACGACGACCAACACGGCACAGCCATTATTTCGGGTGCAGCCCTGCTGAACGCCGCCGATATCACCGGCAAATCACTCGATGAGTTGGATATCGTCTTCTCCGGGGCTGGGGCCTCGGCGATCGCGACAGCCGAGTTCTATGTCTCACTCGGCGTCGACCACGACAGTATCACGATGTGTGACTCCTCGGGGATCATCACGACCGACCGGGATGACCTCAACAAGTACAAACAGCGGTTCGCCAGCGACGTGCCCGACGGCGATCTCGCCGACGCGATGGAGGGTGCCGATGTGTTTGTCGGCCTTTCGGTTGGCGGCATCGTCTCCCAGTCGATGGTGCGGTCGATGGCCGACAACCCGATCATCTTTGCGATGGCCAACCCTGATCCGGAGATCGACTACGAGTCGGCCAAGGCTGCCCGCGAGGACGACGTGATCGTCGCCACCGGTCGCTCCGATTACCCAAACATGGTCAACAACGTCCTCGGCTTCCCGTTTATTTTCCGTGGCGCGCTCGATGTGCGGGCGACCGACATCAACGAGGACATGAAACGCGCCGCCGCCGAGGCGCTGGCGGAACTGGCCCGCAAGGATGTCCCCGATGAGGTCGTCAAAGCCTACGGCGACCAACCACTCCAATTCGGCCCCGACTACGTGATCCCGAAACCGCTCGATCCACGCGTCCTGTTTGAGGTCGCCCCCGCAGTCGCCGAGGCAGCGATGGACAGCGGCTGTGCCCGCACTGAGATCGACGATCTCGACACCTACGCCGAACAGCTCGAAGCGCGACTCGGTAAATCCCGCGAGATGATGCGGATCGTCCTCAACAAGGCGAAAAGTGATCCCAAACGCGTTGCCCTCTCCGAGGGCACGGATGAAAAGATGATCCGGGCGGCCTACCAGCTCACCGAGGAGGGGATCGCCGACCCCGTTCTTCTGGGCGATGAAGCCGAGATCCGCCGGACAGCAGACCGTCTTGGGTTGGCCTTCGAGCCGGAGGTTGTCGACCCCAGCGGCCGCGAACTCGATGCCTACGCCGACCAGCTGTATGCGCTGCGGCGTCGCAAAGGGATCACCCGCAGCGAGGCAGCCGAGCTCATCGAAGGCGACACCAACTACCTCGGCAGTGTGATGGTCGAAACCGGCGACGCCGACGCGATGTTGACCGGGCTTACCCACCACTACCCCTCGGCGTTGCGCGCGCCGCTGCAGGTGATCGGTACCGCTGACGACGCCAACTACGCCGCCGGGGTCTACCTGCTTGCGTTTAAAAACCGCGTTGTCTTCTGTGCCGATACGACGGTCAATCAGCACCCCGACGCCGACGTGTTGGCGGAGGTCACCAAACACACCGCCGAGCTGGCCCGCAGCTTCAACGTCGAGCCGCGAGCCGCCATGCTGTCGTACTCGAATTTCGGCAGCGTTCGCAACGAGGCGACGGCGACCATCCGGGAGGCTGTCTCGCGGCTCCACGGCGACAGCGCGGTTGACTTCCCGGTCGACGGCGAGATGCAGGCCGACACCGCTGTCGTCGAGGATATCCTCAGCGACACCTACGAGTTTAGCCAACTCGACGCACCCGCAAACGTGCTCATCTTCCCAAACCTGGAGTCGGGTAACATCGGCTATAAGCTACTCCAGCGGCTCGGCGGCGCGGCGGCGATCGGCCCGATGCTCGTCGGGATGGACAAACCCGTACACGTCCTCCAGCGCGGCGACGAGGTCAAAGATATCGTTAATCTCGCCGGCGTCGCCGTCGTCGACGCCCAGGATTCCGACTAACAGCCGTCAGGACGCGTCGCCGTCGGCGGCCTCAGCGGCGTCGATCGCGCCGAGCATCTCCCAGCCATCGTCGCCGGCGGGTTGCCGGCCGATAAGTATGTCCTCGTTGTCGTCACTGGAGACGAGCCGATAGCTGGCATCGTCGTCAACGCGGCTACCCTCCGCCTGAAACTCCTGTTGGAAGAACTCCGTCCACTCGAATTCGAAGACGGCCTCGGTGCCATCAGCTAGTGTTAGCTGAACCGGGTCTGGTGTCACGTTGTGAATCCGCTTTGCGATCGGGTTGAGATCGGCCATACCCGGCGTTCGACCCCTGGCAGTAACGACCCTTCGATTGCGGGTCGTCCGCCGACTACAGACAGCGAGGCGCGCCACGGTGCAACGCCGTTAGGTAGCTTCGTCTCACATTCGGGGTATGACCGATTCAGACCCGACCGACGCCGAAGCAGAGTACGAACGCTGGGTCAGCGAGATCAAACAGATGCGAGCGGATAAAGACGAGTTCTTCACCGAACACCCACAGTCGCCGATCCAACCAGAGGTGCGGGATGCGTTCCAGGGGCTGTCGTATTTCGACCCCAAGCCAGAATTTCGTGTACCGACGCGCGTCCGTGTCTACGGGAACCCTGAGCCGATCGAACTTGACGTAACGGCGGGCCAACCGATCCGCTATCTTCGTGCCTACATCTTCGAGTTTGAACTCCGCGATGAACGCCAACAGCTCGCCGGCTATCAGCAGGAAAACGAGGATACGGAGACGATCTTCATCCCGTTCCGCGACAAAACGACGGGGCAACAAACCTACGACCGCGGGCGGTATATGGAGACTGAGCCCGATGAGGAACTGACTAACGGCGACACCGTCACGCTGGATTTCAATCTCGCGTACAACCCCTTCTGTGCCTACAGCGAGACGTTCGCCTGTCCACTCCCGCCGGAGGAAAACTGGCTTGATGTCGTTGTGCCGGCCGGCGAGCGGAAGCCACCCGAGGAAATCGTCGAGTAGCCACCGGTTGAATATACTGGCTGCTCGCTCTCGATCATTGCATCTCAACTGCTGCCAGCAGTCAGTGTAAGCGATCACCGACGACCATAGCGGATCGCTGTTCTCCTGACGTATGCTGCCGACGCCGCCGCAACTTGTGAGCCTGTGCTACGCAATGGATTTAACACACTGTACCCCCTCCACTGCGTAAAGATGATTAGTGAGATACGCCGTGCAAACAGCGACACCCGCGTTCAGTATGTGTTGATGGTCATCTTCGGTGGGCTCTGTATTCTTGCCGCGTTTTCGCCGTTTGAATACACGCTCCGAATGACAACCGTTGGCACCCTGTTTGGGTTTACCGCCGGCATCTGGGTGTCACACCTCGTGCAGGTGCTTCGGCGGGCCATCGATGCCAACAACGCCACTAGCCAGCTACAGGCCGACTAATGAGCTCGCCAGAATCCTCATCTGACAGTACGACATCGACCGCGGAGGCAGGGTTCCTTTCTGGCATCGAGTTTCTGACCGGCGAGGATCCCAACCTCGGCTCGTTCCTGTTGACGATCGGTGGCGTTACCTGTGTGTTTATCGCGCTGTTTCAGCTCGGCCCGGTTGAGCCGCCGGTCTCACACCTGTTGACCGCTGGTGTGCTCATCATCACCGTGGTCAGTGCCGGGTTTGCCGCACTCCTTGACTCGCTGGGGTATTTCGATGCGACGGTGCCGGAGCAGAGCGCCGAGACCTCCCGTCCGACCGACACAAAGCGACCGTGGGTTCCAGCCGAGCCGGTGTCTGCGTCGTTGCCGCCGATGCTCAACTTTGATCAGGAGCTCCAGGCACTGAGCGAGCAGTACGACGGTGATCTCCCTGAACAGTTTGACCCGTTTATCACGGAGTACAAGCGGCTCAAAACGAACCCCAGCAACCGATCGACTATCGCCAGTGACCTCCGGGCCGATCTCAACCCGATCGGGACGATTCTCGACGAGGATAGCCAGGCGTACAACCACTACGAGCGGATCAGCGA
>ERZ1034569.842-NODE-842-length-10670-cov-7.216863_pt1 | contig 10670 bp, 14 predicted proteins | sample MGYA00520706_ERZ1034569 | MGnify/ENA primary metagenome ERZ1034569 (study PRJEB33760, sample SAMEA4777722) | hypersaline lake metagenome | biome: hypersaline environment; feature: brines | place: Spain | collected 2014-08 | depth 0 m ...
CAGCGCGCCGGCCTGCGGCTGGGACGCGCCACCCCCACGCCGCGCAAGGCCGGGGGGGCCTGATCTCGACGCGATTACCCCCCCCGTCGCGCCGGCGTATCCGCGGGAGATTTACGTGCGGTGCGCGGCGACTATTATGGGGGGTTCCTCGTCCGCGCGGAATAAAAGCGTGGGCGCGGTCCGTCGCATCGGTCTCACTCACCACCGACCACGCTGTGGTTGTTCGCCAGGAGCGCCCGCCGGTCGATGGTCTCGATGGCCTGGAGCGCCGCGTCGGCCCGCTCGCGGGCCGCCTCGACCTGCTCCCGTGCGGCGTCGGTCCCCCCGTCCGCCCCCTCCGACGCGACCTCGTACAGGGCGGAGATGGCCCGGTCGTAGTCCCGGCAGGCCAGCAGCCCCTCGGCCGTCCGGGCCAGCAGCTCCGAGTCGACCGGCGTCAGTAGCCAGGCATCGAACCCCAACGCGACGATATCGGCCGTCGGCGCCTCCGGCGTCAGCAGCGCCGCGCGGAAGGCGAACCCCCGCTCGCGGGCCGCCGACACGAGCGCCGGGGCCGTCCGCTCGGGGAGTCCGCGGTGGACCAGCAGCGCCTCGATGTCGGGCGGGAACCGGTCCAGCGCCGCCGCTCCGTCGGCGACAGCCCCGTCGACATCGGCCAGCATCCCGGTCCAGCGCTCCCGCTCGGCGGCCGAACCGCCGACGACCAACGTCGTATCCGGGGCCGAGCCCGACATGTGGTCGCATGTTATCCGGATGAATCGTTTAGTCCTTTTGTCAAGCCTCCGAACCCGGACCACCGCTCGTACCCGTCCGATGTGGGGTGGTCGACGGACGCCTCGCGGACCGCTCCCCGACACCTGTCAGCAGCACAACGTACCCGTCGAGGAGCCCGGAGCGAACCCGGGAACCGAAACCCCTAACAGCGAAACCGCCGGAGTCAACGGTGAGCCGAGGTAGCCTAGCCTGGCCAAGGCGGTTGCTTCGAGAGCAACTGTCCATACGGACACAGGAGTTCAAATCTCCTCCTCGGCGTCCCTCCCTCCGGCACGGAACTGCGATACCGCGTACGTCTCCCCGACCAGCGACGGCCCGGGCCGGGGTGTGAGCCGGACGTCGGCAGCGACCGGTCGCGGCGGAGCAGAAACGTGATTACCCGTCGCCGGGAACCCGGAGTCATGACGGCCGACTTCATCGACACGCTGGCGCACCGACTGGAGACGGAGCTGGACTGCTCGGACGAGGTCGCCGGCGAGATCGCCGCGAAGGCCGACACCATGCGGACCGATTACGAGGACGCCGGCTTCGACGCCCAGGACTTCATCGACCGCGTCCACGAGGCGCCCTACGAGTCGCTTGACCGGCAGTGGAACTGGGCGGTCGGCGACGCCTGTGCCGAACTCGAGGATTGCACGGACTCCCGCCCCTACCGGCTCGAGGGGTTCGACGACGTGGGCGCGAACTAGTACCCCGGGTCGCGGTCATCGGCCGGGCGGGTGCCCGAGGCGGGGTCGTCCTCGACGCGGTCGCGGGCGAACCCGCCGCGGACCGCCAGCCAGCCCAGGATGCTGATGGCGAGGATCGGGGGGAGGATCATGAACCCCCACAGCGGGTCCAGTCCCCAGAACAGGAGCAGTAGTACGTCCGCGACCCCCAGCGCGACGAACGGGAGGACGTAGAGGGCCGCGGTCGTCCGGCTCACCTCGAACTCGCCGGTGTCCATACCCGCTACTGGGGGCCGGAACGGCAAAAACGACGCGGCTCCGCCGTCACTCCGCGTCGGCGGCGTCGGTCCCGTCCGCCTCCGTCGTCTCGTCGGTAGCCCCCCGGACGCCGCCGCGGGCCGGGTCGCCGTCGGTCTCCAGCAGCCGCTCGTCGCCGGCGATGGCGCGGGCGGCGACGTAGCTCACCAGCGCCACGCCAGCGACGATGGCGGCGTGGAAGCCGAGCAACGGCTCGGCGCCCTCCCCGTACAGCGGGAGGGCGCTGAACAGGACGACGAACGCCGCGATGATGCCCACCGGAACGAGATTGACGAACAGGTCCGACAGGGTCCGTCCGTCGAACACCTGGCGGTTGCCGAGCTCGTACCAGGCACGCCCCTCGTCCGGGTCGGTCTCGGACTGCCCGGGCATCGCGGGTCAGTCGCCGAGGTACCCCTCGGTCAGCGACTCGACGTACTTCGCGACCACGTCGACCTCCAGGTGGACCGGGTCGCCGACCGCCTTGTCGTGGAGGTTCGTGATGTCGTAGGTCGCCGGGATGACGGCCACGTCGAACGCACCCTCGGCGCCGCCCTCGTAGCCCGTCCCCGGCTCGGTCAGGTCGGCGACCGTCAGCGAGATGCCGTCCACCGCGATTGACCCCTTCTCGACGACGTACTTCGCCAGCGGCCGGGGGAGCGAGAAGCTGAACGTCCAGTCGTCCCCGATCTGCTCGACCCCGGTCACGCGGGCGGTCCCGTCGACGTGACCCTGGACGAAGTGGCCGTCGAAGCGGCCGTCCGCGGGCAGCGCCCGCTCTAGGTTGACCACGTCACCCACGTCGAGCGAGCCGAGGTAGGTCCGCTCGACCGTCTCCTCCGAACAGAACAGCTCGAACGACTCCGCGTCGTGGGCCTCGACCGTGAGGCAGGCGCCGGAGACGGCGATGGACTCGCCGTGTTCGAGCTCCGCGGCGAACGGGGCGCCGACACGCAGCCGGAGCCCGTCGGCCGTTTCCTCGCGCGACAGTATCTCGCCGGTCTCCGCGACGATGCCGGTGAACATACCTCCGCTTGGGGCGGGCCCGTCGAAAGCCTGCCGACCGCGACCCGGGCGGGCCGGGTAAGTGCCGTCGGACCCTACGGGTCGGTGATGGAGTACGCGACGCTGGCGGACTACTGCCGGCGGCTGGAGACGGCGGACGCGGACGTGGAGCTCGTCGCGACGCTGGCCGACCTGTTCCGCACGGCCGACGCGGACCACCTCCCGGCCGTCGTGACGATGGTCCGCGGCAAGGTGGCGCCGCGCTGGGAGGGGCTGGAGCTCGGCGTCTCCTCCTCGCTGACGACCGACGCGGTCCTCCGGGCGACCGGGGTCGACCCCGACGCGCTGGAGGTCGAGTGGCGCGACCGCGGCGATCTCGGCGCCGCCGCCGAGTGGGCCGTCGAGAACAACCGACAGCGGACGCTCGTCTCGGGGACGCTGACCGTCATCGGCGTCCGCGAGACGCTCCGCGAGCTGGCGAGCTACGAGGGGCACGGCAGCCGCGACCGGAAGGTGGAGGCGCTGGCCGGACTGGTCGCGGACGCCGACCCGACGGAGGCCCGCTATCTCGTCCGGACGGCGCTCGGCTACATGCGCATCGGCGTCGGCGACGGGACGGTGCGGGACGCCGTCGCGGAGGCGTTCCTGACCGACGACCCCGAGGCGGGCGACGACGACGCCCCGGGCACGCCGGCGGCGACCGTCTCCGGGGTCAAGGCCGTCGAACGCGCCGCACAGCTCACCAACGACTACCGCGTCGTCGCCCGCACCGCCCGTGACGAGGGTATCGCGGGGCTGCGGGACCTGGACCTGGAGCTCGGCCGCCCCGTCGAGCTGATGCTGGCCCGGAAGGCCGAGGGGCTGGAGGCCGGGCTGACCGACGTCGCCCGCCGTGACGGGGCCGGCGACGCCGACGCGCCGGGCTGGCGCGGGCACGTCCTCGTCGAGACGAAGTACGACGGCATCAGGGTCCAGGCCCACGTCGACGGCGACGACGTCCGGCTGTTCACCCGCCGGCTCGTGGACGTGACGGAGGGGTTCCCGGAGGTCGTCGACGCGCTCCGGACGGGCGTCGGGGCCGAGCGGGCGCTGCTGGACGGCGAACTCGTCGGCTACGACGCCGCGACGGGCGAACCCGCCGTGTTCCAGGAGCTCTCCCGCCGGGTGAAGCGCGAGGACGACGTCGAGGCGCTGGCCGCCGAACTGCCCGCCACGCTCCACTGCTTCGACTGTCTCCACGTCGACGGTCGGACGCTGCTGGACGAGCCGCTGGACGCCCGGCTGGACGCCCTGGAGACGGCCTTCGACCCCGTCGACGGGCTGGAGCGGGCGGCCGCCACTGTCCCGGACGACGTCGCCGCGGCTCGGGCGTGCTACCGCGAGGCCGTCGACGCGGGCCACGAGGGCGTCATGCTGAAAAACCTCGACGCCGGCTACCAGCCCGGCCGCCGGGTCGGCCGGATGCTGAAACACAAGCCGGTGATGGAGCCGCTGGACCTCGTGGTCACGCGGGCACAGTACAGCGAGGGCCGCCGCTCCTCGCTGCTGGGCCGCCTCTACCTCGGGGCGTACGGCCCCGACGCCGACGCCTTCCGTGAGGTCGGCCGGCTCTCGACGGGCTATACGGACGCCGAGCTGTCCGAGCTGACCGACCGGCTGGAGGCCCTGGTGGTCGACCGTGACGGCCGCGACGTGACCGTCCGGCCCGAACTCGTGCTGGAGGTCGAGTACGAGGAGCTGCAGACGAGTCCGGAGTACGGCTCCGGGTACGCGCTCCGGTTCCCCCGCTTCCTGGGGGTGCGCGAGGACCTCGGACCGACGGACGCCGACACGGTCGACCGCGTCGAACGGCTGTACGAGGCGCAGTAGCTCAGTCCAGCCTCGTGACGAACATCGCGTGGGCGGCGTTCTCGCTGTGGGAGGTGATCTTCAGCCGGATGGTATCGCCCGTCCCGACCGTCCCCGGGACGTCCCGGTCGACGAAGACGACGAGCCCCTCGACCGTCACGACGGCCTCGCGGCCCTGACTGGTGTCGTCGATCTCGGTGACGACCGCGTCGTGGACGGAGCCGATGGGGGCGGCCTCGCCCTCGTCCCGACCCTGTGCGGCCTCGTGGGCGGCCTGGGCCTCGGGGTCGTCGTACTTCACGTCGCCGCCGAGGACGACCCGGCCGGCGAACAGTACCAGCAGGACGAGCACGCCGCCGCCAGCCACGAGGGCGAACGGCAGCTCCGACTGGAGAACGGGGAACATGTCGGGGCGGACGCGACGCCCGTGGTTAACACTCCCGGCCCGGACTCGCACGAGCCGCCCGGCCGCCGGCGCGGGAAACCGACATACGCTGCCCGCCCGTACGGGGGTTCGTGACCGCGCACGACCCGAACGTCCGGCTCCGGGACGGTGTCGTCTTCGACCTCGCGACCGGGGAGACGGTCGTGGCCGACGCCGCCGAGCCGGCGGGCGACGTGAACGCGCTGACCCACGCCCACGGGGACCACCTGTATGACCGGCTTCCGGCGGGCGGGGAACTGGTCTGTTCGTCGTGCACGGCGGGCCTGGCCGCGGCCCGTCGGCGCGAGGAGCCCCGACCGGTGCCGACCGACCACCCGCGCGTCGAGCGGCTCCCGTCGGGTCACGTCGCCGGCTCCACAGCGCTGTTGGCCGACGACGGCGAGCAGCGGGTGCTGTACACGGGGGACGTCTCCACGCGCGACCGGTGCTACCTCGACGGGTTCGAGCCGCCGGAGGCGGACGTACTCGTCGTCGAGGCGACCTACGGGGAGCCCGACTACGAGTTCCCGCCGCAGGCCGAACTGGAGCGGGTCATCCTCGACTGGCTGGACGACCCCGAGCGGTTGGACCGGCCGGTGCTGCTGTTCGGCTACGCGCTGGGGCGGGCCCAGAAGCTCCAGGCGCTGCTCCGGCGGTCGGACCGCGACCGGGTCCTCACCACGGACGCCGTCCAGCGGCTGAACACGGTCGTCGCCGACCACTACGACGTGTCGTTCCCGGCCGGGACGTACGACGCCGAGGCGGGGCTGGAGCCCGGCGACGCGGTCGTGCTCCCGGCGCAGCTGAACGGGCTCGACTTCGTCAAGCGGCTGGCCGAGGAGTACGACGCCCCGACGGCGGGCTTCTCCGGGTGGGCCGTCGACCGCTCCTACCGGTTCGCCAACGACCTCGACGCGGCGTTCCCGCTGTCGGACCACTGCGACTTCGGGGAGCTGGTGGGGCTGGTCGAGGCCGTCGACCCGGAGCGGGTGTACACCCAGCACGGCTCGGCGGCGGCGCTGGCGGACCACCTGACGGGGCGTGGCTACGAGGCGCGGGCGCTCCGGGCGAACCAGACGGCGCTCAGCGACTTCTGAGGCCGGCCGCGGCTCGTGTGGCGTCGGCACCCGCGTGACCCGTCGACACCCCACGGACCGACGGGTTGAAGTGGCGAACGGACCGGTTACGCGGTATGAGTGTGGAGCTACCGTTCGCCCCCGTGGACACGGTCATCCGTCGGAACGCGGGTGACCTCCGCGTGAGCGCGGAGGCGGCCGAGGAGCTGGCCCGGCGCATCCAGGAGCGCGGCGCCGCGCTGGCGACGCACGCCGCCGAGCGCGCCACCGCGGACGGCCGGAAGACCCTGATGGCCGAGGACTTCGACGACGTGGTCGCCGAGGACGTGCCCCCGACCGCCGACCCGGAGGGGCTGGAGCTCCCCGTCGCGCCGGTCGACCGGATCGCCCGGCTCGACATCGACGACTCCTACCGGGTATCGATGGACGCCCGCGTCGCCCTGGCGGCCATCCTCGAACGCTTCGCCGACCGGGTGGCGGCCGCGGCCGCCACCCTCGCCCGGCACGCCGACCGTCGCACCGTCAAGGCCGAGGACGTAGCCGTCTACTTCGAGCTGGCGGACTACTTCTGATGCGCTTTGGCTACCGGGACGCTTGTCTGCGGCACGAAACCGGCACGCGGCATCCCGAGTCGTCGGACCGGCTCCGGGCCATCCGGCGGCGCCTCTCCCGGCTCCACGAGGTCGAGTACGAGGCGGGCGAGCTCGCGACCCGCGAGGCGATGGAACGGGTCCACAACAGCGCCTACCTCGATGAGGTCGAGTCCTTCTGCGCCGACGGCGGCGGGACGTGGGACGCCGACACCGTCGGCGTCGAGGCGACCTGGGAGGCCGCCCGCGCCAGCGCCGGGCTCTCCGTCTGGGCCGCCAACGCCGCGCTCGACGGCGCCCAGGGGGGCGACACCCCCTTCGCCATCGGCCGGCCGCCGGGTCACCACGCCGAACCCGACGAGGCGATGGGCTTCTGCTTCCTCGGCAACGCCGGCGTCGCCGCCGCCGACGCGCTGGCGCGCGACGACGTCGACCGGGTCGCGGTCTTCGACTGGGACGTCCATCACGGTAACGGCACCCAGAAGATGTTCTACGAGCGCGGCGACGTCCACTACTCCTCCATCCACGAGCGCGGCCTGTTCCCGGGCACCGGCCACGTCGACGAGCCCGGCCGCGGGGCGGGCCAGGGCACGACGCTCAACATCCCGTACCAGGGCGGCTGTGGCGACCGCGAGTACCTGGCCGCCATCGACGACGTCCTCCGGCCCGGACTCGAACGGCACGACCCCGACCTGCTGATCGTGAGCGCCGGGTTCGACGCCCACGAGCACGACCCCATCTCCCGGATGCGCGTCTCCACGGAGGGCTACGGCGCGATGGCCCGCCGGCTGGACGATCTCTGCGACGACCTCGACGCCGCCATAGCGTTCGTGCTGGAGGGCGGCTACGGGCTGGACGCGCTCGCCGACAGCGTGGCGATGGTCCACGAGACGATGCACGGCCGGGACCCCGTCGAACCCGGCGGCGAGGTGAACGACCGCGCCCGCGAGACGCTGGACGAGGTCCGCGAGGAACACGGGCTGTAGCCGGGCGGCGGGGTCGCGAGCCGGGTCGGTGTTCTCGAGCGAATCGTCCAAGGAATTCCTCGATAGTTGGGCCAGTATAGCCAGTAGTCGAGGGGTTCTGGACGAACTCCGATACTATCCGACGGAATCGCGATACAGGGGGATAACCCGCTACTCGTCGACGATACGGTCGACGATCTCGTCCGGGTCGAACCGGTCGAGGTCGTCGTAGCCCTGGCCGACCCCGAGGAAGAGGATGGGCTTGCCCGTGACGTGGGCGATGGAGACGGCGGCGCCGCCCTGGGAGTCGGCATCGGCCTTCGTCAGCACGACGCCGTCGATCTCGGCGGCGTCGTTGAACTGCTCGGCGCGCTGGGTGGCGTCCTGCCCGGCGACCGCCTCGTCGACGAACACCGTCATGTCCGGGTCGACGACGCGGTCGATCTTCTCCAGCTGGGCCATCAGGTCGTTGGAGGTGTGGAGCCGGCCGGCGGTGTCGCCCAGCACCACGTCGGCGTCGTTGGCCTCGGCGTACTCGACGGCGTCGTAGATGACCGCCGCCGGGTCGCCGCCCTGCTCGTGGGTGATGATCTTGGTGTCCAGCGCCTCGGCGTGCTCCTCGATCTGCTCGTTCGCGCCCGCCCGGTAGGTGTCGCCGTTGGCGATGACGGGCGTGAGCCCCTGCGTCTGGAAGCGGCGGGCGAGCTTGGCGATGGTGGTCGTCTTGCCGACGCCGTTGACGCCGGTGAAGATGATGGTGACGGGCTTCTCGGCCGTCTGGACCCGCCGGTCGAAGTCGAACTGGCCGACGCTGATGACGTCCCGAAGCGCGTCGCCGATAGCGCGCTGGACGACGACCTCGCCGGTCTGGACCTGGGCGCGGGTCTGGCCGACCAGCTGCTCCTCGATGCGGTCGGTGATGGCCTCGGCGACGCTCATCTCCACGTCGCCCTGGATGAGCGCCAGCTCCAGCTCCTCCAGCGGCCGCTGGAGCTCCTCGCGCTGGATGAGCGCCTTCCCGGTCGCCGCGCGCTTCACTGAGCCGAGCATCCCGCTCCCGCCCGTCTCCTCCGCGGAGCCCGCGGTCACCTCCTCCGTCCGGCGCGAGAGGGCGTTGGGCACGTCGCTCTCGCGCTCGGTACCCTCGCCCTCGGCATCCGCGTCGGGCTGTGGCTCCGGCTCGGTGTCGGTCGTCGGCTCGGCGGCCACCGACTCGTCGGACTCGGGGGTGGTGTCGGTGGTCGCCGCGTCCTCGGCCGGGTCGCCGTCCTCGTGGGCTGCCTCCTCGTCGGATTCCTCGACCTCGACGGCCTCCTCGGCCGCGTCCTCGCGGAACGTTCCGAGCTTGTTCTTCAGTCCATCGAACATCGCGTCACTCCTCGTCGCCCTCGCCCTCCATCTGCTGTTGTTGCTGCATCATCTGCTGCATCTGCTGCTGCTGCATCTGCTGGGCCTTCTGCTCCAGCTGCTCGGTCTCGGACTCGATCTCGGCGACCTCCGAACGCAGTTCCTCGATGCGCGTGTCCAGCGTGTCCTTCTTCGATTCGAGCGTGTCGATGGCGCCGTCGCGGTCGCGCTCGGCGGCGTAGCCGCCGCCGATGGAGACGACGATCTCCTCGATGCTCTCCAGCTCGGCGCGGACGTACGCGCCGCCGCCCAGGGGCACCTGCACGGTGTCGTCCGTGTCGAGCATCTCGAGGGCGTCGATGGCCTCGTCGATGTCGGTCTTATCGCCCTGCACGTCCTCGATCTCGGCCTCGACGGCCTCCTTCTCCTGTTCGAGGGCCTCGAGTTGCTGCTGGAGCTGGTCCATCCCGCCGCCGCCGCCACCACCGAGGCTCATTCGGCGGTCACCTCCCCGAGGTCGACCTGCGTACGCTTCTTCCCGTGTCGGGAGCCGATGTTGGCGTAGGTCCGCTCGCGGGCCACGTCCTCGTTGGGGGCCTCGACGCTCGTGGTGAACTCCTGCCAGCCGTCGCGGGCCTGGAAGCGCCCGCTGACCGTGTACTCGCTCATACGATAACGGGGTGTGCGAGCGGGAAAGTCCTTCCGACTCCCATAGTCGTCGGACAGGCGCCTCGCGCACGCGGGAGGCGGGCGCCACGAACACGCAGTGTGGCACGGTCTCCCGACCCCGCCCGTCGTCGGGAACGCGACCGCGTCGCCGCACGACTCTTACTCACCGCGCCCGTACGGGACCTGTGCCGATCTGCGAACTCTGCCGCCGGCGCATCGAGGGGGTCCGGGACCCACAGGCCATCCAGACCCACCATCTCCGCCCGGAGGAGCGAAAGACCAGTCCGACGGCGACGCTCTGTCGCCCCTGCCACGACCAGGTCCACGCGCTGTTCACGAACGAGGAGCTCCGCGAGTCGTTCGACACCGTCGCGGCACTCCGGGACGCCGACCGCCTGCAGGCGTATCTCGGCTGGATTCGGACGACCGACAAGCTCCGTATCGACACCCGGACCAGCGACCACGTCCGGGGGCGCGAATAGGCCGAAAGCGGTCCGTCGACCGGCGTGTGTAATTATTACTATCGTAACGAACTTCCAGCCGACGCCAGGAGTGCCGATAGGGAGGGACCGGACGGTCCACTCCACGATGACAGACACCACGCTCGCCTGGCGCATCGCCGGCGGTTCCGGTGACGGGATCGACTCGACCAGCCAGAACTTCACGAAGGCACTGATGCGCTCGGGACTGCACGTCTTCACCCATCGGCACTACCCCTCCCGCATCCGTGGGGACCACGCCGCCGGGACGTTCCAGCGGTTCGCCCGCGACCCCGAGGGCGGCGTCAACCCGCGGCCCATCCCGGGGCAGGCCGGCAGGCGCTACCTCGCGACGGGCAATGAGTCCGAGCCGACCGGGGATATCTCCGAGGACCCCGGCAACCGGCGGGCTCAGATGGACCGCCAACTCGCCAAGCTCGACCGCATCCGGACGGAGGTCGACGGCCGCGCTGGACCCCGACCGGCCCTCCTACGGCGCCGAGAAACGCGCCCAGGGCGACCTCCCCG
>ERZ1034569.843-NODE-843-length-10666-cov-7.569126_pt1 | contig 10666 bp, 6 predicted proteins | sample MGYA00520706_ERZ1034569 | MGnify/ENA primary metagenome ERZ1034569 (study PRJEB33760, sample SAMEA4777722) | hypersaline lake metagenome | biome: hypersaline environment; feature: brines | place: Spain | collected 2014-08 | depth 0 m ...
CTCCTGCTGACCGCGTCGAGGCCCGGCAGCGGGACGACCCGCTGGCTGCTCGCCACGAACCCCAGCGCCAGGACGCCGAGCCCGACCCGGAGCGGCGCCTCGGGGAGGCTCTCGAGCACCGTCATCCCGACGACCGTGCCCACGAGCGCCGCGCCGATGAGCGGCGCGAACCGCCGGCTACAGCTCCGGAGCTCCTCGCCGGTGAGGTCCCGGACCAGCGAGACGTTCACGGCGAGGATGGGGACGATCATGAACACGACCGCGGTCGCCGGCTCGACCACCGTCGCCAGCGCCATCGTCCCGACGACCGCGAACCCGAAGCCGGCGAGGCCGTTGGTCGCGCCGGCGACGAGGATGACCGCCGTCCCGATCGCGACCAGGGTCGGTGTGAGCGCCGCGGTCATCGGTCGCCGCTCCCCCCGAGGCGGGGGCCGGTCGACTCGCGGTGCCGGCGTGGCTCGGACATTCACGCGAACCGTCTCCCCCTCGACACATAGCGGTGCCGACGGACGACGGCGGCGAGGCGGCCGTCGACCGGCAGCGTCCTCTCGATGCTGCTGACGGTCGATTCGACCCCGTCGATCGCCTGGCGGTCGGGGTGATCCCTCGCCATGGGACTCCGTTCGGGGGACCGGAACCCCGGCACACCGGCCGTGGAACGGCGTCGCACCCCGCCCCGGGCGGGTCTCTCCTCGCACTACGGGTACGCCCGTCCCCGCCCTAATGGGGCGTTTAATCAGATATTAGGGATACTGTCGTCGAATCCCTCGCACATCGGGGCAATCAGACGTTCTCAGCGCATACCCGGGCCTCTCGTACTCACCGGGTCGGGGCCGGGACCCGCCTCGCACCGTACGCCGACCTCCGGTGGGAGCGTTCCCGGGCCGCTCGACGCGCTCGGGACGGCTCGGTGCCGGATTCGGGCTCCGCCCCTCGCGCGACGCCCGTCGTGCCGTCCGGGTCGCACACCCGACCGGCATCTTATCACCGTGCCGCCAGTTGTTCCGTACGAATGACCGACGACCCGACACGGGTCGCCATCGCCTGCCAGGGCGGGGGGAGCCACACCGCGTTCACCGCGGGTGTACTGCGGGGGCTGTTCCAGGACTGGCCGGACCGCTACGAACTAGTCGGTATCAGCGGCAGCTCCGGCGGCGCGTTCAACGCGCTGGCCGCGTGGTACGGACTCGTCACCGCGGACGAGGAGCGGGCTGCGGCGCTGCTGGGGGCGGTCTGGGACGACCTGGCGGCCGACGGCCTCGGTGACCGGGTCGCCAACGACTGGGTCGTCGGGCTCTCGCGCCTGGAGAACATGGGCGTCCCGGTGCCGGAGGTCAGCCCGTACCGGTCGCCGGGGTCGGAGTTCGGCCAGCGGGAGCTCCGTGAGACGCTCGAACGACATATCGACTTCGACGAGCTGCCGGATCTCTGTGGCCGCCGAACGCCGGAGCTGGTCGTCGGGACGGTCGACGTGAACGGCGGCGAGTTCGAGACGTTCACCAACGAGGCCGTGACGACGGAGGCCGTGCTCGCGTCGGCGGCGGTGCCGAACCTGTTCGAGGCGGTCGACATCAACGGCCACAGCCACTGGGACGGGCTGTTCAGCCAGAACCCACCGATAGACGACCTGCTGACGGTCCCTGCCGACCGCAAGCCCGAGGAGCTGTGGGTGATCCAGATCAACCCGCAGGAGCGGGCCGAGACGCCGACCTCGCTGGCGGAGATCGCCGACCGCCGCAACGAGCTGTCGGGCAACATCTCGCTGAACCAGGAGCTGCGCACCGTCGAGCGGGTCAACCAGTGGATCGACGAGGGGCATCTCCCGGAGAGCGACTTCTCGCGGACCGAGATCACGCGCCTGGAGATGGACGGGGAGTACCACTGCTCCACGAAGCTCGACCGCCGGCCGTCGTTCATCGAGGAGCTGCTGGAGCGCGGCGCGGCCCGGGCCCCGGAGCTGTTCGACGAGTGAGCGGCGGCCGCGCGCGACCGCCGCTCTCCGCCGCTCGTAGCCTGAGCCCCCGCCTCGTCTTCGGTCGCGACCGGACTCCCCGACCGCCCGGCCCCGTCCGTCGGACTAGCGCCACCCGCCCGGGACCGATGTGGACGGGGATGCCTCCGGGGTCGAACCGGACGGCATCCACGTCCCTGGCCATCTCCGCGAGGAGGACCGCTACGCGATGCTGGACGCGCTGGAGTCACGGACCGTCACGGCCCACCAGGAGATGACGTGGCTCTCCGGCCAGGTCGATCCCGCATCGAGCCAAGATACGAACCGGACCGCGACATCCATGCGTCCGCGAACGGGAACATCAGTACGATAGCGTACGCCCGACCCCCGTCCACTGCCGGGCGGGACGTCATCCGACGGTCCGGCTGGTCGGGGGTTCGGCTCTCCTGAGGTCCTCGACACCACGTCGTCTCAGTGCGATAGCCACGGCACCCGGTCGGCGTCGGTTCCGGACGGTCACTCGCGCGTCGACGGCTTGTCGCCACTGGGTGCCAACGGTCGACTCACCGGTTCGTACCCCTGGTCGACCCGCGTCGCTATACCGGCGTGATCACGTCCGGTCCGTCGGCCCGCGATTCGATCATCTCCCCGCACTCGGGACATTCGTAGTCGAGACGGTCGGAGTGGATATGGATGATCCAGTCCCCGTTGACGTCGCTCTCGTCGTCACAGTTCGGACAGTGGAGCGCTACCTTGCGGTACGGCCGACGCTCCAGCTGGTCGTTGGAGGGAGACATCTTCACGGCTACGGCCTGACGGGGTATAACCTCGCGGTTCTCCGCGTCGGCACGCGACCGTCGGGTGCGCCCGGACGAGGACCCGTGGACCGGGGCGGCCGCGGGGTCCTATCGCCGACTCGGCGGCGCTCGTGACCCGTCCCGGGACCGCCGCGGCTGCCCGTCCCGCGACCCGATACGGGACGGCCCCGAGAACTCGACATCACCCCCGTCGCACAGCGGACCCACGTTTATCCGGCCGGGCCGCGGCCTTCCGCCCATGAGCACCTTCGTTGTCATCGGCGGCGACGCCGCCGGTATGTCGGCCGCCAGCAAGGCTAAGCGCGACGACCCCGACCTGGACGTCGTCGTCTTCGAGAAGGGCGAGTGGGTCTCGTACGGCGCCTGCGGGCTCCCCTACTACGTCAAGGGGGAGATCCAGGACATAGAGAGTCTCGTCTCCGTGACGCCCGAGGAGTTCCGCGAGGAGCGGGATATCGACCTGCGGACCGGACACGAGGTCGTCGCCGTCGACCCCGAGGACCGGACGGTCACCGCCCGCGGTCCGGACGGCGAGGTCGTCCAGCCGTACGACGACCTGCTGTTCGCGACCGGCGCCGCCGCCGTCACGCCACCCATCGACGGCCTCGACCGCGAGGGCGTCTACACGCTGGGCTCGATGTCCGACGGGAAGGAGCTCCGGGAGTACGTAAGCCGTGCCCGGTCGGAGGGCGACCTGCGCCAGCCCGACGAGGGCCCGGCCTGTCAGTTCCTCGGGACCTGCAACGGCCCGGTGGGCGTGGTCGGCGGCGGCTACATCGGCGTGGAGATGGCCGAGGCGCTCGCGGCTAACGACTTCGAGGTCCACCTGTTCCAGCGCGGCGACCGGGTCCTCAAGTCGTTCAGCGAGGCGACCAGCGAGACGGTCCTCGACCACCTCGACGAGCAGGACGTCCTCGTCCATCTCGGCGCGTCGGTCGAGGCACTGGCCGGCGACGACCGTGTCGAGGCCGTCGTCACGTCCGAGGAGCGGGTCCCGGTCGACATGGTGCTCGTCGGGACCGGCGTCGACCCCCGGACGGACCTCGCCGAGGCCGCCGGCGTCGAACTCGGCGAGACGGGCGCCATCGCCGCCGACGGCTACCGCGAGACCAACCTGCCGGACGTCTACGCCGCGGGCGACTGTGCCGAGGCGACCCACGTCGTCACCGGGGAGCCGGCGTACGTGCCGCTCGCGCTGACGGCCAACCGGCACGGGCGCGCCATCGGGCAGACCGTCGCGGGCACGCCGACGGAGGGCGGTGGCGTGGCCGGGACGGCCGCCATCAAGGCGTTCGAGATGGAGGCCGCCCGGACCGGCATCCTCGACCACGATGCGGCCCGCGACGCCGGCTTCGACCCGATCACGGAGACCATCACGGCGAAATCCCGCGCCGGCTACTACCCGGAGGGCGGCAGCGTCCAGGTGACCATGACCGTCGACCGGCCCTCCGGGCAGGTGCTCGGCGGGAGCCTCGTCTCCGAGTACGGCGAGGGCGCCGTCCACCGCAGCCACGCACTCGTCGGCGCCGTCACCGAGGGCGTCGCCGTCGACGAGTTCTCGAACTACGACCTGGCGTACGCGCCGCCGTTCAACACCACCTGGGACCCCGTCCTGACCGCGGCGAAGGTGGTCGACGGGACGCGCTGAGCGTGTGACATCGCGATTCCGGCCGAATCCATCGTACATATCCCGAAAATGATATCTATCCACGAAACGGTGGATGTAACCGAGAAACACGCCGAGTTCCGGGCCGTCGGTGGTGGACGGCGAGTCCGGGGACGGCCGTCGCCCGGACTACAGCGTATCGGGGCCGACGACGTAGTTGGTGTCCGTGCCGCCGAACTCCGACTCCGTCGCGCCCTGCTCACGTTCCTCCCCGCCGAACGTCTCGGGATCGACGGCCTCGGCCGTCGCCGGACCGAACGTGTACTGGCCGGTCTCGGCCGCGCCGCTCGGCGCCTCGACGAAGTATTCGAACGTCACCTCGCCCCCATCCACGTCGCCCGTGGTGACCGTCTCATCGAAGGTGACGACGCCGTTCTCGACGGAGTCGACATCACCGAACTCCTCGTAGACGTCCCAGCCGTCCGGGACCCGGTCGGTCACCGTCACGGCGTCGGTCAGCTCCTCGTTGAACCCGCTGACGGTGATTTCGACCTGGTTGGACCGGCCGCCGGTGAACACGGTCCCGTCGTCGTCTCGCGAGCCCTCCGGCTCGAGGTCGACCGTCCGTGGGTCGAACGCCTCGGCGGGGTCGAAGCTGACGCCCAGGTCGAAGTTCGCCTGGACGTCGTAGCCGTTGACGACGCCGGGGATGTCGACGATCTTCGCGACGACGTAGAACGTCCGCTCGGTCGGGTCGTCCCGCGAGCCCCGGTCCACGTCGACGGACACGGACGCGGTCCCGTCGGTTCCCCGGGCGGAGGCGACGACGTTCGGCTCGCCGTTTGCCGCCGGGCTCTCGGCGTCGTAGACGAACAGGTCGAGATGCGGCGTGTCGCCGGCCAGCCCCCGATTGGCGCCGGTGTAGCCGGTGAAGTCGACCGACACGTCCAGGCTGCCGCCGGGGACGTCGACGTAGCCCGCGACCGCCCGGGAGTCGACCGGGAGGTTCGTGCCGACGGCCTCCTCGGAGGTCGCCTCGTAGGTCTCGTCGCCGAGCACCGGGTCGGTACCGAGCAGGTTCCGGCTGACGGCGTCGACGGCGGCGTCGGGGTTGACGCGGCCGAAGCCCTCGTACGGGTCCCGGCCGCCGTGGGTGTACTGCGGCGCGCTCGGTGGCGACTTGGCCGCGTGGTACGGCGCGGCGGTGAACACGGTCTCGCTGGCGGTCGCGAGGACGACCTGCTTCAGCCGCATCACGTCCTCGAACCCGGTCTCGCTCGGCTCGGGGAGCGCGATGGCGTCGGGGGCATCCTCCTCCATCGCCTGCGCGACCAGGCCGGTGGTGCCGCAGGTGTACGGCGCCGCCATCGACGTGCCGCCCTTGCCGGTGTAGTCACGCGGCGGGTCCCCTTCGGCGTAGGCGGTGTCCTCGTCGCCGGTCTGGACCGCCCGAACGAGTTCGTAGTTACCGGGGATGGGGTAGCCGACATCCACCGGCAGCTCGCCGTCCGCCACGGCGGTCGCGAGCAGGACCGCGAAGTCGTTGACGTCCCCGCCGGGGGCGGTCACATCCGGCTTGCCGTCGACGTCGTCCTCGTCCTCGTCGACGGTCCCGATGCCGCCGGCGGAGTAGGGCGTCAGCCCGTCGAACGGGTCGGTGGCGGCCACCGAGATCGCCTCGTCCATGCCGGCCGGGGCGCCGTTACCGTTGGCCGGGGTCATGGCGTTGCCCGCCGCCGCGACCGACAGGATGCCGCCCTCGGTTATCTTCCGGATCGCCGCGGGGATGTTGCTAAGGCTGCCGCCAGCGGCCCCGATGGGGAGGCCGAAGGCGAACCCCCAGGACATGTTGACCGCGCGGGTGTTGAACACGTCAGCGAAGGTATCCGCGAACCCGCCGAGGTCCTCGGTCGGGGCGGACAGCCCCTCGAGCCCGACCAGGCTGAAGTTCGGCGCGATGCCGGGATGGACCGCCTGGCTGCCGCCCGGCTGGCGAGCGCCGGCCGGCGGGGTCCCGTCGATATCCCCGGGGGCGACGTAGGAGCCGTAGGCGATCTCGGTGAGCCGTCCGGCGGTCGGGTTCCCCTCCTGGGCGCGCCCGCCGACCGCCTCGGTGGCGGCGTCCGTCTCGTAGGGTCGCACCCGGATGGTGTAGGTCGCGGTCCCCGCGTCATGCAGCGCCGGCTCGTCGGCGATGATGCTGTCGGTCCGGACGCCGGTGCTGTGGACGACCTCGTCCCCGTAGACGACCTCGAGACGGACGTTGTCGCCGATGGCGGAGGCGAACACGGTCGAGTCGGCCGCGACGTCGACCTCGTACTCGATGAAGTCACCCGGCAGCAGCGCCGCGTCCGGCCGCTCGTAGGTCGTGTTGTCGTAGTCGACGACCGACGCCTGTCCGGTGCCGGACATGATGCCGGCACAGTGGCTCCCGTGGCCGTCACCGTCGCGGGGCCGTCGGGCCTCCGTGTACCGGTTGGCCTCGTTGTACCAGCCGACCGTCTTCGGCGTCGTGGGGTCGACACCCGCCTGTCCGGGGTCGTAATCGATCTCCGCGAACGGGTCGACGCTGTCGGTCGACCCGAACGCGATGTCGGGCTGTTGGATCCCCTGTCGGTTGTTGACCGCGCCGCTGAACTCGTAGCTGGCGTTGGCGTTGATGTAGGTCTCGATGACCCAGCGGTACTTCGCGTCGGGTTCGATGCCGTTGGCGACGACCTGCTCGCCGGCGCCGGTTTGGGGATTGAAATCGGTGCCCGAACGGACGACCTCCCACTCGTCGTTGCTGTTCAGTTTCTCCAGGAACAGCTCGTTGTCCTGGCGCTGGGGCGTCCAGGTGAGCGTCCCCTCGAGTTGCGTGGGTTCGAGGTCCTCGTCGGACTCCTCCTCGGCTACCGTCGTCGGCGTGAACTCCACGATGACGTCGCGGCTGACCTGGCCGGCGTCGGCGACGCCGGGGCCGACCGTACCGGACTCCTTGAAGATCGCCAGCTCGGTGATCTCGACCTCGGCACCCGGGTCGGGGTAGCTGATGTCCTGCTCGTCGGCGTCGGCCAGGACCAGGTTCCCGTTGTCGTCGGTACTGGCGACGACGCCGTTCCACGGCCCGAGGTCGGGATGCCGGGCACTGAGCCCGGAGTCGGTGATGGCCAGCGTCCGGTCCGGGCGGCCGCGATAGCCCCGGTCCCAGACCTTCCGGGCCTCGACCGTCCGCCAGTTGAGGAGCCGGTCGTCGAGTTCGTCGATTCCCTGGGCGGCAGCCGTCCCGGCGCCGCTGGCGCCGAGCGCGGCGGCACCGAGCGCGACGCCCGACGTCTTGAGGAACGTCCGGCGTGGAAGCTCGCTTCCGCTCCGGTCACTGTCATTACTCATCGTATCGGTGACTCGGCAGGGGTGTCAAGAAGGGGTTCTGGCAAATCCGTCCAAAGGAGTGTGTGGGACGGAGGACGGCCGAAACCGGCGGATGAGGGTTCGTGTCACACTCGGCCGGTCACCGGAATCGGAGGCCGACACGGTGCGGAACCGCGGCGCCAGTACGGACGCTCGACCCGGGTCTGTGGGCCACCGGCCGAGCCGACCGGGCCGCCCGACGGCGGGGATGGTGGCTGACGGGCGATGGGGGGCGTCGGCCGCTACCGGCTCTCGGCAGCGTCGGTCTGCCCCCCGCCGAGGGCGTCCGTGACGTAGGCGGTCACCAGCTCCGTGACGGGCGCCCAGCAGCGGTAGAGTCGCCGGACGAGCGCCCCGAGCACCAGCAGCCCCAGGGCGAGGAAGCCCAGGTCGTAGAGGCCGCCGATGTCGAACGCCGCGAACAGGGGTCGGACCGCCCCCGCGAACCCCTCGTACGCGACGAGGACCGCGACGAACCGGACGAGGTACATGGCGCTCGCGCCCACGTGCTGGACAACCGTGTCGGTCCCGCCGAGCGACTGCTCGACCAGCCGCCGGACCGCCGGCGCCAGCACCACCAGCGCTCCGACCACGAGCGCCGTCGCGGCCGCGACGAGTACTGTCACCAGCGACACCGTGAGCGCGTCGAGGAGCCGGTCCGCGCCCGGGAGGAGCGCGACCAGTCCCAGCACGAACAGGAGCCCGACGAGGCCGAGACAGACCGCCACGACCCGCCGGACCGTCGACTCCTCGGCCGCCGGTACGAACCGGAGCGACCGGTCGTCGTCGCTGTCGACCATGGCACCCCGTTGGTTCGTCCCGCGGCCGATATAAGCGCGCTGGCCGCCGTGCGGGACGTTGACGAGGATGGGGGACACCGAACAGGGGTCCCGCCCACCGCGACGGGTCGCCGCGCGGTCCGCGGTCCTCGCGCTCGAGCGCTCGTCTCCGGGGGGCGGGCGGTGTCGGCCACCGCCACGGCGGCTCGTCGACCCTTCGTTTGTTCAGATTCCGTTCAGAACCGTTCGGCGGGCTGAATTCGGCCGAACGGAGTCCCTCTACTAACTACCGGCAGCGGATGGACTCGGATGCGATGAACCTGAGGCAACTCGCCGCGACACTGCTCGCGGTCACGATCGTCACTGCCGGTGCGGCCGGCGCCGTCGCCGCCGCCCCCGGCAACGCGCCCGACGACGCGGGCTCGCAGTCGGACGATGCACAGGACGACGACCACCCCGACGATGCGGACGCTGACGCGATGAACGAGCGCGCCGAGGCGGACCGCGCGAACGCCTCGGACCGTGCGACTGAGGACCCTGACGGGAACGCGTCGGTGCCCGCGGGCTCGGCTGGCGAGCGCGGCCCGCCGTCGGAGCTCCCCGGGCAGGTCCCGGCCCACGTCGGCGAGATCCACAGCAGTATCAGCAGCTACCTCGACGGGAGCATCGACGACCTCGGTCAGGCGCTCGCGGACGTGACCCCGGGGGAGGACACCGAGGATGCTGACGCCGACGAGGAGAGCGACGCGGCCGACTCCGGCAACGGGACGGCCACCGCGACGGCCGACGCCTGATGCGGCCCTCCGGTCACGACTGACCCCCCTCTCCGGTTCGCCGACGCCGTTGACACTCCGACATCGATAGCTCCTCGAGACCTGCCGCATCCACTCGGCAACTCGGTCCCGAGGCCGGTCACGTCCGAGGAGGTCCCTCGGCCGGCATCGAAACTGTGGATGTACACGAAGCGGAGACCTCTGTATCCAGCACGGCTGAGCCGACGCTCCGGGGGACCGTCAGCCACACGCTGCATAGAGCGCACGAGCCGTCCATCGACTCGGCCCGGTAGCCGGTGACCGGGCCGGACGACAGCATCGTATCCGCCATCCTCCCTGCGGGGGTCACCCCGGAAACAGGCTCTCCGAGAGGTACGCGGAGACCGTCCACGTCGGGTGGTTCACGACCTGGTTGATCTTCAGGTCGACGGCGGCCGAACAGAGCAGATACGCCTCCGTTCGTGTCAGCCCGCGGTGCTCGTGCAGGTGGTCGATCATCTGCTCGACGGCCAGCTTCGTCGCTTCCATCAGGCTATCAGCAACGCCGGTGGTTCCGTACACCGGTTCGTCGGCGCCGGTCGGACTGAACGGCCCTGTCGTCTCGAACCGTGGCTGGTCGATGTCCGGATTCGACCTGACCGAGAGCCGTGCAGTGACGAACATCGGTGCTTCGATTCCGGTCACGCAGACCTCGCCGTCGCCCTGTGCGCCGTGACAGTCGCCGATACTGAACAGCGCGCCTGCAACCTCGACCGGCAGGTAGAGCGTCGACCCGGCGGTGAGGTGTTTGATGTCCAGATTCCCCCCGACGCGCCGCGGTGGCGTGGTGCTGTGTTCCCCGTCCTCTGCGGGCGCGACGCCAGCGATTCCCGGGAACGGGTCGAGTGGGACCTCGATCCCATCGACGAATCGCCCGACGCCGTCATCGAGTTCCCAGATGTGGAGCCCCGGTTCGTCGAACTCGGCCGGGAGCAGTCCCTTGCTCGCTGCCGCGGGGTAGAAGTAGGTCACCCCGAACCCCTTGTGCTCGAAGTCGAGCAACTCGATCTCGAGCACGTCTCCCGGTTGGGCACCCTCTACGTGGACCGGACCCGTCAGCGGGTGGCCCTCGAACGACATCGCTCCGATGTCCTCGGCGGTCGAATCCCGGTCGAACGCGCCGTCCGGGGCCCCGCGACACTCGAACTCCACGACCGCGCCCGACTCGACCGTTCGGACGGGGTCGAGGCTGTTGTCCCAGCCCCCGATATGCACGTTGGCCGCACTGTCATCCAGTCGGTAGTCCGTCTCGTATCCGGCGGGCACGAGCGATGGACGACCGGCGGCATCTAAGATGTACCGCTCGGTCG
>ERZ1034569.845-NODE-845-length-10662-cov-11.256529_pt1 | contig 10662 bp, 4 predicted proteins | sample MGYA00520706_ERZ1034569 | MGnify/ENA primary metagenome ERZ1034569 (study PRJEB33760, sample SAMEA4777722) | hypersaline lake metagenome | biome: hypersaline environment; feature: brines | place: Spain | collected 2014-08 | depth 0 m ...
CCGGGTACAGATCGTGCGGTGTGTTCCCTTCGAAGTCGGCACTGGTGAGGCCCATTCTCTCCAGCCCGTTACCACCGGCACGGACGAAACGCATCTGTTGATCGAGTAGGAAAACTCCGCCACCGGGGAAGTTCTCAACTAGAGCCTCGTACTGAGTGGTAATACTCTTCACTTTGCGTTCATTCTCTTTGCGCTCGGTAATATCTCGGCTATTGACGATATATCCCTCAATCGCCGGGTTGTCGAGTTGGTTGTTGCCGTTGGCTTCCATCCAGCGCCAGGAGCCGTCGGCATGGCGAGCGCGGTATTCGACAGTCCCCGTCGGCTCAGGGGTGGTGACCCACTCCCCAAAAGTGTTTTTGAGGCGCTCGCGGTCGTCGGGGTGGACATACTCCCACGCTGTGTCACCGATGGTTTCCTCAGGTTCGTACCCGAGAATGCGCTCAATCGCGGGACTCTGATACTGAAAAACACCATCGGCATCGATGATAGAGACGTTGTCTTTGGACTCCTCAACGAGCGCCTGAAATCGGCGTTCGCGCTGTCGACGTTCGGTCAGGTCCCGACCGACTCCGACCAGACCGGCCACGTTCCCCTCCTCATCGGTCAGCTGTGCGCCGGTGAATTCACAGGGGAGACGCCCGCCGCCGGCAGTGCGCAGGTCAGCGTCGACTGTGGCCTCTCCGTCGGCCAGCGTCGTTGCGACGCTGTCGGCGATGGCCTCACGTTCGTCTTCAGGGAACAGTTCGACCGCCTGCATACCGGCCAGGTCGTCGTCAGTGTAGCCGGTGAGTTCGGGGACCCGGTCGTTCCACCGTCGGAGGGTGCCGTCCGTGTCAAGCACGTAGAACAAGCCGTCCAGTGCATCAAGTGCCTGTTCGATGAACCGCCGTTCCTCCCTGAGTTCCCGTTCGCGCTCCTTGTGCTCGGTTACGTTACGGGTCGCCCCGGCGATGTACTCGACGGACCCGTCGAGCACGACCGGTGCGATTCTGGTCTCCCAGTAGCTCGGCTCCGACCCGAACTGTAACTCTTCGGTGTACTGAAGCGGTTCTCGACGGTCGACACACTCGGTATACTGAGCTTCGACCGCTCTGGCTTGCTCCTCGCCGAGTAACTGTTCTAGTGTCTGATCTTGCATCTCAGATGCTGACACCCCTGTCTCGTCCTCGTAGGCCGGATTCACCCGTTCAACGATGAACTCACTGGAGGCATTAATCAGGAATAGCGAGTCCTGCGCGTGCTGAAATAGCGTTTCGATCTTTTCGAGGTCACGCTGGCGCTGATGCTGTTCAGTGACATCCCGGAACTCGACGACTAACCTCTCGATTTCACCGTCCGACGAGACGGGAGTAACTTCACTCTCCCGGATAACCTGGCCTACTGGAAGGTCGAGTGTAACAGTATATCTGACGGGTTCGCGCTGTTGGACGCATTTGCGGTAGGCTCCGACAACCTTCATGCCGTTCTCCGGTCCGAGGGCCTCACGCGGGCGCGCTCCGACGATTTTACTCCGATTTCGTCCGATGAGCTCGACCGCCCGCGGATTACACCGCTGGTACCGGAACCCACCCTCCTCAACGTCTATCAGAAGAAGGGCATTCCGTGCGTTCTCGAAGATGGTTGCGTACTCTCTGCGTGTTTCGCTGAGTCGCCTTTCTGATCGGTACTGCCCGACAGCGTTGCCGATGCGATTAGCGAGCAACTCGTACTGTTCTGATCCGGACTGCTTTCGAATGTAACCGGTTGCACCTGCTGTGAGGGCATCACTGGCAACCTCCTCACTACCTTTCCCGGTAAACAGAATGAACGGCAGATCAGGGTGCTCTGCCCGGACGGTCTGCAGGAATTCGATCCCATCCGTGCCGGGCATATTGTAATCCGAGACGATACAATCGGGCGGGCGGTCGTTGATTCTCTCCAGCCCCTCGTCGGCGCTGGTCGCTGTCTCGATGGTGAACCGGTCGTCCTCACGTTCGAGAAACGTCCCTGTCAGGTCCGTGATGGAGGAGTCATCATCGACGTGGAGGATTCGAATCTCCTCTTGAGAGCCGCGCTGCATAACGGAGCTATGAGTAATCATAAGTAAAAATGTACTGCAGCGGAGTCGGAACCGAACTCGATCCTGTGAATGTCAGGAAATCAGTTCGAAGTTGGCATTCGAACTGAGCACTGCTCCGGTGCTGAGTTTACCCTCTGTATTCAGCACGCCCGGGCGAATCTACCGGGTTCTGAGGGCTTCAATAGGTCCTCGTTTTCCGATCGACCGTATTCACCGGCAGCACCCCGGTCAACGTTCTCAGTTCTCTGCTTCGGTAAAGGGGTCAGCAACACAGCAGATAGAACCAGTACGGTAGTTGAATCAACCCCTGTTCGACACTGATCGGCTGTGAACTCCGGACGGTATCGCCGGTGAGAATCAGCCCGAACGGGGCATCGTACGTGTCGACGAACTCCCGGACCGGCCTCACGGCATCCTCCACCGGTGGTCGATAGGCGAATCCCACGGGAACAGGCGTACCGTCGACCTGGAACACGAAATCGACCTCGCCCTGGCGGCCCTGCCAGAACCGGATATCTGGGTCGATATCGACCCCTTGTGCGGCGTTGATACCGTAGGCGAATCGCATCGTGTGATCGAACGCGGCCACACGCGCAAGCGCAGTCTCACGGTCGAAGTCCGAGAGGACGCGCTCGGCGTCGCCGTCGGTGAGCGCGGTGATGAGCCCGGTATCCCGAAGATAGAGTCGCACCGAGCGCGGCCGGCTGTTGTCGTACTCGGTGACTCCGTCTAACAGGTACAGTTGCCCGAGTGCCGGGAGGTAGCTGTCCGTGAGCGTGCGCCGATCGATGTCGAACAGGTCGGCCAACCGCTGGTAGCGGACTGGCTCGGCGCCCCGGTTGCGGGCGGCCAGTGCACAGAGCCGCTCGAGATCAGCGATGGTCCGGACGGATTCGAAGCCGGGGACGTCCTGGTAGAGCGCGTCCCGGACATCGTCCCTGAGATCGGTGTATGCCTCGCTGTTGAGTTCACCGGCAGATTCGACCGGCCCGTCGAGCGCGTAGCTGATTATGCCCCCCATCGCGAGATAGTGGACGACCTGTGACTGGATCTGACGGGTCGTGTCGGCGACTCGGCTGTACTGATCGCGAAGTGTCTCCGCCAAGGCCGCTAGGTCGCCGCGTGCGAGCGCGTCGGGAAGACTCCCCTCACCCTCGCGAATCGGCGTCGGGCTGACGCGTGTGTCCCCCTCTTCGAGGTCCGGGTAGAGCGTGTAGAGGTAGTCACGGAACTTCTCGGCGAGGATGGGTTGGGTGCTGTAGCTCTCGCTGGGCAGGTCGACGCGGTCGCACTCGCGGTCGATCTGGACGCCGGCATTGGCTGTCACGACGACGTGACGCTCCGGTGCGTCCGCGAGCATGTCGGCGACCGGTTTGCCCCACCCCTCGACGTTCGGCTTGCTTGGATGCTCGATGAGGTGGACATCGTCGAGGAAGACGAACTGTGGCGTCGGGTCTGCAACCCGACCGAGAACACGGCTCTCGTAGTAGCGGATCGCCTGCCGGAGGCCATCGTCTGACCGAAGCTGATAGAGCGGGTCTGCACCGAACGGGACGTAACAGAACCGCTCGGGAGCCGCGCCCCGATCGATGCGGTGGGTGATGAACTGTTTGATGAGCGTGGTCTTTCCGACGCCACGACGCCCGACGAGGCCGAGCAATCGCTGATCCTCGAACTGACTATCTGACCGGTCGGGGCGGGCGAGGTGATAGAAATCGCTCTTGTGCCGGCGTGGCAGGTCGAACTCGTGTGTCTCTGCCTCCCACCAGGGATTGTGTTCGGCGAGCGTGCGGAGGAGCGCGTCCCCGCCAGCATCGAACGGCATGTACTGCTGATGCCACGATAGGCACCGTAATGGGCGTTTTGGCTGCTGATTCTGTCCTTCGGTGCTCCTTTGATGAAACACGGACACGATATCGGTACCGCGGCGATGGGTGCAGCAGAAAAGACACTGTATTGTAGTTTAAGTCGAGAAGTATGACAACGTGGAGTATACATTCAAAGGAGTTATTACGACAAGATGCATACGAACGTATGCGAGGTGTCCGGAAGGCACTTCGCGATGTCGGATCCGGGACTAACGCGAGGGGGGAGTGGGCGGTGACCACCCGTTGGGTGTCACGGGGTAGGGAAACCCGACACGAGGACACATGCGCACACACACGCTCCGTGGGGAGGGGACTCGGCAACGGTCAGCAGCGACCACCACCCGGCGCCCGATCGCCGGTGCGGGGGTGGTCGCCTGATGCTGGTCTTCGCCTTCGACCGCGACTGGACCGTCGACGTGAACCCGCATCCGGGTCGGCAAGCGGTGCCGCTCGAGTGGGTGCGAGAGCTCGCGCACGGAACCCGACACGCGGTCTACGCGATCGGCAATCAGGACCTCGCCGAGGAGGCGGCCGTTCCAGGCGTGGTGGACATCGTGGGGATGCACCCGGACGACTGGAATCGGTGGCTCGGAGGGAAGCGGCCCGATGGCCGCTACGAGCGGTTCCCCACCCGGCGTGAGCGCCTGGCCCTCATCGCGGACCTCCATCCGAACGCGGATGGCTACGTCGCTGTCGACGATATCGACCTGAGCGATGTCGAGGGGTGGGACCACTACCACGCCTGGGAGTTCGTCCCCGCTGTCAAGCGGGGCGACGTCCATCCGGATCTCCCGTTCGTGGACGAGACAACCACTACCGATGGCGACCCGATGCCCGACGGCGGCTCCCCGGCGGCTGCCGGCATCGTGCCGGTCGATGCGGACCACCTCGGTTCGTGGCTCGATGACCGGCGGGACGCCCCGGGGTTCGGGATCGAACACACGGTAGACGGAACGAATCGGACCGGACTCCGTCGGGATGTCTCGGCCACCCGAAGGACGCTGAGCCGGGCCGTCGAACCGACCTTCCGGTGCCTCCCATCGGCCCCGGGAGCGGATCCGTTCGACGTCGAAATCGCCGCCATCGAGATGGTCCACGTCGCCGACCCGCCGATGGCGGCGTATCTCCCTGCGACGGACGGCCCGGCCGAGCGAGCAGCCGCGCTCGCCGACCTCGCAGCGGACAGTCCGTTCGCCGTCGACGTCTCGCGGGTGCTGGCGCCGCTTGAGCGAGACAGTGACACGGCACGGGCCGCCGCCCTCGGTGCACTCCGTCGAGTCGCAACGACGCGGCCAGCAGCCTGCACACCGGCGCTACCGACCATCGGGTCGCTGCTCGAGGAGGACCGTGTCGCGCCAGCACCCGCGCCGTCGGTGGTCCGGTCCGTTGGTGGTGTGGCACCCGCTGATATCGCCCCGCTCGCCGAGGTCGTTACGACCTATCTGTCGGTCGCTGACCCGCGCACACGGCGACAGGCAGCAGGGTGCATCACCGAACTCACAGAGGCGGACACGGTCGATACCGTCCCTGGCCTGACGGCGTTACTCGATGACCGGGCGGCGGCGCATCACGCCGCCCACGACTTGGCACTGATTGCCGAGGCGGACCCGGAAGCGGCGAAGGTGGCGACACCGGTGCTCGCGGACACACTGGCCGATGAAGCGTTGAACGACGGGACTCGGCTGAATGCAACAGTCGCCTTCGGTCGAGTCGCCACCCAGTACCCGACAGTTGCGACCGGCCTCGTGGACGAGGTGGCGACCCTCCTGGAGACGGAGCATCCCGAACTCCGGAGCAGTGCGACCGGGTTGCTGTGTGAGATTGCTCGGCTCCATGCTGACCGTGTCACGGCCCATGTCGGCACCATCGCAGAACTGCTGTCGGCGGATGATGACCTGACGCGGGAGAATGCGTCGACTGTCTCGGCCCGAATCGCCAAGGACCGGCCCGACGCGGTGACGGAATACGTCGAACAGGTGCGACCGCTGCTGGCCGACGAGCAGTGTCAGGCACGAGCCAACGTCTGCAAAGCGCTCGGTCACCCGGGAGATGCGGCGTCGCTCAGTGCGCTTCGAGCAGCCAGTACCGAGGACGATCATGAGACGGTCCGAAAGCGAGCCCGGTGGGCCGTCTCGCAGATCGAGGGGCCACCGGCGTGATTCCGCCGGCTACGACGCACCGACATTCGACCGATGCGGTTGCGATACTCGAACCATACGACTCATGCCATCCGATACGACCACACAGATCACGTTCGTCCTGGACTCGTCCGGTTCGATGTCGAAGATCCGCGAGGACACCATCGGCGGCTTCAACACGTTCCTCACGGACCAGCGCGACGAACCCGGGCGAGCGGCGGTGACGCTATACGAGTTCAGCGATAGCGTCTCGCGGGTCTACCACGGTAAACCGCTGGGCGACGCCCCGGACCTGGACGAAGAGACGTACACGCCGGGCGGACGAACCGCCCTGCACGACGCCATCACGACCGCCGTCACCGAGACGGACGGCCACATCGAGAAGCAGCCGGCCGCGGTACAGCCCGATACGGTCGTCGTGGTGGTGCTGACCGACGGGAAGGAGAACGCCTCCGAGACGCCTCGGGACCGGGTCCGTGAACTCGTCGAGCAGTACCGTCAGGACCACGACTGGGAGTTCCTGTTCATCGGAGCCAATCAGGACGCCGTGCTGACCGCGACGAGAATGGGTATCGAAGCCGAGAAATCCCTGGACATGGCCCACAGCGGTGAAGGGACCCAAGCGGCCTACGAGTCGACCTCGCGGAACATCAGCGAGGCTCGGCAGACCGGGTCTGCTGGTGGATACACCGACGAGGACCGGCAGCGGCAGGACGAGGCAGACGGAGCCTGAACCAGCCCGATCCGTTGCGCCGCTGCTCGGTGAACACGTTTCCCCTTCCCGATGGAAAGACCGTAACTGACACAGCAGGGAATCCGGCCGACGGGTCCGAGAGAGATGCGACAGCTGACAGCACCACAACCGGGGACCCGAAGCACTACTACGAGCTGATGATTCGATCCGGCCCTGCCGAAGCCCTCCACCGGTGACAGTCGAGTGCATACTACCAGCAGATAGGGTGGAAGAACCGGATCAGGACTCCGGGTTGACAGGGGCTGAAGTCGTGTATCCGCCAATCCGAGAGCGTATCCCGGGAAGCGCACGCTCATCCCCGGAACGAACTCGCCGGCCGAGGAGCTCGCAGACGATCCTAACAGGACGAGACCAGGGAGCTACGGAAGGAACTCTATGACGCTAGACAGCACATACGCCGGTTGGAACGGAGCCTTGTGGCCCTTCGTGACGAGGCGGGACTGGTCTCGACTCACCTGCCCGACGGGAGTTCGCCGTACTGAGTACGCTCAGGACGGACCGGGTGGCCTACCGCCCTCACATCTCCCGTATCGATATACCGGATTCAGCACGCCCAGCATGACAGCTGTTGCGGAAGTGGTCCGACTCTCGCCGAATACGGGGCCGTATCGGTCGTGCTGCGTATCGAACAGATCCCGCCGAAGAGGGTACATCTGGGAAGGTAGTTCCAGTGGGGAGGAGTTGGGGCCGCGGGTACGGACGCTACGGATAGGGTACACCCACGGGAGTGGTCCCCGAGGACGAGGAGTTGCGCGAACGGTCGGCTGTCCTGAGGAATCGGTCCTGTAACCTGGAGTCTACCGGAATATCCCCGGCCGTCAACCGATGGCCGACCTCCGACGGATGCCGGTGTTGCGGCCGGTTGCACTGTGGCTGCATCGCCGTGCGTACCGTATCCGTCACCCAGGTCGCGTACCCCTGCGAGGGACTGCTTGCGATCAAGCGACATCAACTCCTGCGTATCGGAGGCGGACGTTTCGCGTCGTGATGGCCTGTACACCGGTTCATGAGGGGAGCCGGGGCCTGTCCCGGTCGGCGTCGTACCGTAGTTTTCTAAGTGTCCGTGGGTATTCGGTGATAGCCAGCTCTGCGTCAGCGCCGTATTCCATATACGGGGTGAACGTCGGAGCGATCGCCTCCCGGCCGTCGAATGCACGGCCGAATACGTCCGTCAGCAGGCCGACCGCCACCTGCTCGCCGAGTTTCACCCCCTCGTAGTGGTCGCTGTAGTAGTGGACGCCGGCGAACATCCGCGCCAGCCCGACGTTCGACATCAGTTTATCAATCTCCTGATGAATCCCCCGATGCCCCTCGGGGACGTCCATCGTCGGCGGGTAACTGTCTTCCCCCCGGTCAACCGGCAGATAGTAGTCCGCCTCATCGTTCCAGTCGGCGTTCTTGAACCACGCTTTCAGTATCGTGCCGCACGCACCGGCGATCACCGAGTGGCCGCTGGGATAGGCTGGGTGCACCGGCGACCCCTCGATGTAGACCGTGGACAGGAGCCCCGGATCCCCATCGCCGCCCGCCCGGAGCTGGCGCTGGCGCTCGAGAACCTTCGCGTCCGTGACCAGACTGTCGATCTCGAAATCAGTCGGTGAGTCGGCGGTGAACTCCTGTCCGTGAATCCGACCGGCATAGGTCTCCGGCCGACACCGGAAGTGGGCGTAATACTTCTGATAGAACGCCGCCAGTAACGCCTCCCGGCCTGCACGCGCGAGCAGGTCCAGCAGTCCGACCGGACCGTTGTCGGTGTAATTGAACACCGGCCCCTCCTCGCGGGTGACGTACGCGAGCCCCTCGTCGTAGTCGAGCCAATCTCGGCCCAGCAGGTACAGCGCGGCAATCAGATACTCCTGGTACGGCGGTTCGGCATTGACGATGGTTGCTAAGTGCCGTGGGGTCTCGATGTAGCCGCGCCCGCCGGACGGGGGGTTCGGATTCAGTTCCGCCGAGATCAGGTCCCCCTCGTCGTCCGTCGGGGCGATCCCCTCGAGCAGTTCCAGCCAACGGTCCCGGGACTTGTTGTAGTCGATCTCCTGATACCGGAGGTAGCGCTGCTCGGTCGGCAGCGACCACAGGTCCACATCGTGTAGCAGGAACTGGGAGATGTACGGCCCCCACCAGCCGGCCGCGCCGACATCAGCCTCGACGAACAGACGGTCCTTGCCGTACCACCAGTCATCTTCGATGCCGTCCTCGTCAGCGATCCTGTCGAGATCGGTCGCTAGCGGACCGTGCACCTCATCGAACCGCTCACTGGTCGTCGTGTCCCCGTCGTCGGGTCCCGGTTCGTTCCTCCACTCCACGAACGGCACGTCCCGGAGCTGTTCCATCGCATAGAGATCGATCATCTCAGCGGCAGTGTGTGGCCCCGTGGGGTCAGGGGCCATCGGCATCACACCGCGCCAGGCTTCCATTCCGGCGAGACTGACCGAGTGAACGCCGGGCACGCCGATGAACAGCCGGTTCCCGCCCCGCTCGAACACTCTGGCCACGCTCGGATCGGCCGCTTCCCTGACCGCGTCGAGATAGTTCTGGATTTTTCGATACGGTGCCACAACGCCCTCCGGTCGTGGGGTACCGGTATCGCTCCCACCGTCATCCAGCGGCATCCCCTTTGTGAACAGGTACGGCCGGTAGGTCCGCCCGTCGATTTCGATGGTAACCCCCTGACGCTCCGTGCTGCGGTTTTCGTAGGTCAGTAGTTCCTCCACGAACTGTTCAACCGACTCCCGCCCGCGCTCCGACTCGACTAGGAGCTCGCGCTCTTCGATATCGATCCGTGTGTCGTGTGCCATGGTCACACACCACATTCTCGCACTCGACCCGATCTATTAAAACCACCTTCCGCGTACTGCTGAGCGGTTGCAAATCACGTCCCCGGGCGCTCGCCTGTCAGTACGCTTCGCCAGGTAACCGCGCCGTATCGTCCGACAGCGGCACGGTGTATCGGCCACCGCCGGTGTCCCGTCCCCTCCCTTCCCTCACCGAGTCACGGAGGGCCCCTGTGGGCGAGAGCGCCGCTGAATATCCCCCCTATCCTCAGCACGGCTACGGAAACATATCGTCCGCTATGGATCTCCACGGTACCACCTTACGTAGATAGCTGCCCTGTCGCCGTCCGTCTGCGCCCGTTCTCGGGTGCACCCCCTACCCTCTTTGTGGTCTTCACGATGATGAGCGGTGTTGCTGATGGAGTCGCGTTCGCGCCGAGCGGGAGTACCGTCCCATGGAATCGGGCAGGCCGTGGACGACGCTGGGGCTCCGCTCACGCCACTGGGAATCGCCGTGATACCCATCCTGTCCGTATACAGGACGTCGGCAACTCCGACTTCGATACGGTGGCCGCCTTTGAGAATGACATTCACGGCACCGTTGATGCGGTTACGTCGGCCACCGTTCCTACTCGTATATCGGCGACTGTCCTCTACCTTTTCGGCTGACTCGGGCTTTCGATGCCGGTCGACGCAGAGTATGCGGGTCCGGACACTAATACTCTCACCGCGGCCCCGTCCGCCGACCGCAGCAGGTACCGTCGCCCGACCCACGTGTGCCCCCGACCACGAGGACGGCGACGACGACACTCGCGGCGACGCCAGCGACTGATTTACTCAGCGCGAGACCGGAGACGAGACAGGGGAGACGACCGGCAGCGAGGACGAACCGGAGGAGGCACACGGACGCGCTCCAGTAGCCCTGCAGTGGACCCTCGCCGCATCGGTGTGCCCCCGACTGGTTCCACTCGCACGGAGCCGATGCTGAACTGCCGTTCACCGGTCGAACAGTCCGATATCCTCCCGCCGAACCACGGTCATCGTCAACGGACTGTTGCAGACA
>ERZ1034569.846-NODE-846-length-10656-cov-10.417130_pt1 | contig 10656 bp, 11 predicted proteins | sample MGYA00520706_ERZ1034569 | MGnify/ENA primary metagenome ERZ1034569 (study PRJEB33760, sample SAMEA4777722) | hypersaline lake metagenome | biome: hypersaline environment; feature: brines | place: Spain | collected 2014-08 | depth 0 m ...
CGGCGAGCACCGAGGATGCCGGCACGGAGCCGACATCTGTGCCGGGTTCCGGGGCGGCGGAGACAGATGGTGGTCTCGTCGGGGGACCGCTCCAGGGGTTCGACCCGAGTATCGACATCTTCGGTCACACCGTCGAGGGCCGGGTCGGCACCTTTCTCGCAATCTTTGCGATGATGGCCGCCGGTGAGTTCGGCGATAAGACACAGCTGGTCACAATCAGCCTGGCGGCCCAGTACGGGGCGACACCCGCAATCTGGGCCGGTGAGATGCTGGCTATCATTCCGGTGAGCCTGGCGAACGCGTACATCTTCCACCGGTTCGCCCACCGGTTTGACCTGCGGAAGGCCCACTTTGTTGGGGCGGCACTGTTCGCCTTCTTCGGTCTGGACACCGTGCTCGCCGCACAGACGGGGTTCTCGGTCTGGGAGACAGTCGTCGAGACCATCTCAGAGGCTATCCTGCTTCTGTGAGTCTCAGGCCGTGCCGACGCCGAGCACCCGGAACAGCCCGAACAGCAGGTCACCGTAGACAAACGCGAGCACGATACCGACAAACATCGGGACAAGAAACGGGATCCCCGGGGATATCCAGACGACATCGTCGTCGGCGAGCGCGTCGAGCCCCTCGCGGAGCGCGGCGGGCGAGGTGCCGTAAGCAGAGCCCTCGAGTTGGTCGAGAAACGCCGCCGCACCCCAGGGATCGTCAGCCTTGGCGGTCAGGTGTGTCTCCGGGGCCCAAGGCTCGGCGTCACCGAACGCAACAGCGGTCGTTTCGCTGTCTGTCCCGTCCCGGTCAGCGGTGTCCGGCCAGCCATCCATCGGAACGGCACCGTCACCAGGGTCGTTCGGGTCCGGCGGGAGCGACGCGGGGTTCCGGTGTCTGTCGGGTTGTTCGCGTAGGTCTGTGAGCGAGAGCCCCCGCCAGCGCAGGTACATCCGGAGCGCGTCGAGGTCCAGCCCGCGGACGCTGAGATACGCCGACAGCCCCGAGGGCGAGAGACTCCCGCGGAGCGAGCGGTCCGGCATCTGCAACAGGCTGCCGTACTCCTCGGTCGCGCGGTCCCACCGGACCGGTTTCGCGACGAGCATTCCCGGCGAGATGTAGCCGACAGCGGCGTTCCGGGCCGCCAGCCCCACCGGGTACAGCGCTCCAATGACCACCGTGTTCGACAGAATCGTGAGCGAGAACACCCCGACACTGGGCTCGACCAGCGGGAGTGTCCCGAGGTATCTCGCCCCGGGCACGGCCTCGAACAGCCACACGAGCGTCTCATCACCGACTGTGTACACCGGGTACGCCGGGAACAGCACCGCGACGACGAAAAACGCCTTTGCGTCGGCGCCGCCGAACCCGCCGACCCACCAGAAGATGTAGGCCAGCGGCACAACGAACCCGACCGAGATGGCGAGCCGAACGTAGAAGTTCTGTCTCGTCACCGGGTCCGCGTCGCCGGTCGTCACACGGAGGATATCCCAGGCGAGCAGCGCAAGCGCGAGCGCCGCGAGCGGGAGCCACGTCCTGTTTGGGACCCGCCGTGTCCTGATATCGAGCCAGGCGACATACGCGAAAAACGGGATCGCGAGCAGACGGAGCGCATCCGGACCGCCGGCGAACTCTGGCACACTCGCGGGTGAGACAGCGGCGGAGTTAGGGGTTGTGGTCCGGGGCGGCGAATACGAACGCACTTACCCCACGGTGCCGAACATGGACGTATGCCAGCGAGTCGTGGAGACCCCGAGGTTGCGGTGGTGGACTACGGGTTGGGGAACCTCCGGAGTGTCACGCGTGGACTCGAGCGCGCCGGTGGGTCCGTGACGCTCGTCGAGCAACCGGCAGCACTCGACAGCGCGGACGGAGTTGTCCTGCCGGGGGTCGGCGCGTTCAGCGAGGGGATGGACAACGCCGGCCCGTTCCGCGAGGCGCTCGTCGAACAGGCCGCGGAACAGACACCGCTTTTCGGCATCTGTCTGGGAATGCAGATGCTGCTCTCGACCAGCGAGGAGGCCGACCACGCCGGCGAGGGCGATGCCGAGGGGCTCGACCTCGTGCCGGGAACGAACCTTCGCTTTCCGGACAGCGTGAAGGTGCCACAGATGGGCTGGAACCGTCTCCGGGTCGAGCGCGAGCACCCGCTCGTCGCCGGTGTCGACGGCGAATACGCATACTTCGTCCACTCGTACTACGCCAACCCCGACGACGACGACGCCGTTGTCTCGACGACCGACTACGGTCTCTCCTTTCCGAGTATCGTCGCCGACGAGTCCGGAACGGTGTTTGGCACACAGTTCCACCCCGAGAAGTCGGGGGAGACCGGTCTGCGAATCCTCCGGAACTTCGTCGACCTCTGTGACGACAGCGCGTGACATCGGCGGGGTCCACAGAGAGCGCTGTGACAGGTGTGTGCCGGGCATCCGGCGAGGAACAGTCATATGACGGTCGGTATCGAACACGGAGACGATGACGAGCGTCAAGAAGTTCAGGGTCGAGCGACCGCCGACCGATGGGTCGCTCGGCCGGGGTGCGTTCGTGTTCACCGACGACTACTCAGTGTTCGACTGGGGGACGATGCCCGACACCATCCCCGAGAAGGGGGCATCGCTGTGCACGATGGGGGCGTTCAACTTCGAACTGCTCGAGGACCACGGAGTCGACACACACTACCGCGGTGTCCACTCGGACGGTGGGGTTGTCGGTCTCGACGAGGCCCTCGCGGTTGGGCCGCCGACGGAGATGGCGATCGACCTGACGCGTGTACCCGAACTGCCTGCTGTCGACGGCATCTACGCGTACGAGGACTACTTCGGGGCGAGCGGGGAGCACTACCTGATACCGCTGGAGGTGGTGTTCCGCAACCGGGTGCCGGTTGGTTCGTCGCTGCGCAGGCGCAGGACCCCGAAGGCCGTCGGGCTCTCGCTGTCGGAGTGGCCCGACGAGGCGGTCGACCTGCCCGAACCGGTCGTGGAGTTCTCGACGAAGTTCGAGGAACAGGACCGGTATCTCGACCGGACCGAGGCGACGCGCCTCGCCGGACCCGCGTCGCTCGACGCGCTCGAAGCGGTTGCCCGTGAGGTGAACGGGCTGGTCACAGAGCGCGCCGCACAGGCGGGGCTGGTCCACCAGGACGGCAAGATCGAGTGTCTGTACCACGACGGCGAGATACGCGTCGCCGATGTCGTCGGAACGTTCGACGAGAACAGGTTCTCCCATGATGGCCAGCAGGTCTCGAAGGAGGTCCTGCGCCGGCACCACCGTCGGACCCAGGCCGGGTGGGTCGAGGCTGTCTCGGCGGCAAAGAAACGGGCGACCCGTGAGGGGGTCGTCGACTGGCGGGGGCTCTGTGGGCGCGGCCCGGAACCGCTCGACAGCACCGTCGTCGAGACCGTCCGGGACCTCTACTGTGCGGGGACAAACGCCTACACCGGACAGCGAGTGTTCGACAGCCCCTCGCTCGACGATGCTGTTGCTGCAACGCGGGCGCTGATATGATACTCGCGTTTGACGGCCGGACCGGCGCGAGCGGCGACATGCTGCTCGGTGCCCTGCTCGCCGCAGGCGCGGACCCCGCTGTTCTCGACCCCGTCGAGGCGCACCTCGATGTGCTGTACGACATCGGGACCGCCACGCGCTGTGGCATCGAGGCGACCGACGTCACGGTCCGCCGGACCGACAGCGGAGGCGAGGACGACTCCGGAAACCACGGGTCCGAGCACCACGAGCACGACAGAGAGAGCGGCCACGACCCGCACGGCCATCACGAGGGTGAGGATAGCGAGGGTCACGAGCACGACCCGCACGGGTGTCGCGGGGGTGAGGATAGCGGAGGTCACGACCACGCCGAGGGTGCCGGGCCACACCGGACGTTCACGGAGGTGGTCGAGGTGGTGGAGTCGCTCGGTCTGCCGGCGGACATCGAGACTGACGCGTTGGCGACGTTCGAACTGCTCGGCGAGGCGGAGGCGAGTGTCCACGGGACCGACCTCACGGGGACAGCGTTCCACGAGGTGGGGGCAGACGACGCAATCGCGGATGTGGTCGGTGCGGCACTGTTGCTCGCCGACCTGGACCCCGACAGGGTGGTGACGACACCGCTCGCGGCGGGCGGCGGGACCGTCGAGATGAGCCACGGCGTCTACCCGGTGCCGGCACCGGCGGTCGTCGAACTCGCAGAGCGTGCAGACTGGTCGCTCCGGAGCGGACCGGTCGAGACCGAACTGCTCACGCCGACGGGGGCGGCCATCCTCGCACACGCCGCCGAGGGTGTCGAGTCACTCCCCTCGCTCCGGGTTATGTCCTCCGGGTACGGCGCCGGCGACCGCTCGTTCGAGCAGCATCCGAACGTGCTCCGGGCGCTCACAGGTACAGCAACCGGCAGCCTCCGGCGCGAACCTGTGACCGTGCTCGAGACACATCTCGACGACGCAACACCGGAGGCGCTCGGTGGACTCCAGGAAACACTGGCCGAGGCCGGGGCACTCGACGTGACCGTGCTCCCGACGACAATGAAAAAGTCCCGCCCGGGACATCTGGTGAAGGTGGTGGTTGAACCCGGCCACGCCCAGCGTGTCGCGCGCCGACTCGCCGAGGAGACCGGCACGCTCGGTGTCCGTGAACACGGTAGCGGCCACCGATTCGTCGCCGACCGGGAGCAACAGCAGGTCACGCTCGACATCCACGGCAGGAGCGTTGCGGTGACAGTGAAGATCGCTCGAATCGACGAGGAGATCTACGACATCAGCGCCGAGTTCGACGACGCGCTCGCCGTCTCACGGCGAACCGACCTGCCGGTCCGTGCGGTGCTCCGCCGGGCCGAACGCGCCTGCCGCGAGAGTCTCGGTGACGGCCCGGCGTGACCCGCCGGGCAAACCCAGCAGGTTCCACAGACGTCGATTCATTTTTGTATGTGAGGCACTAACGCACAACTGCATGGGGTTCGGGAGCTACGACGAAAGCGAACAGGACAACCAGGAGTACGACGCCGACCTCGACGAGGGTGACGGCGTAGACACAGACGAAAACGAACACGACGGAGCAGTCGAGTTCGAGTTCACCGCCACGAACGACGAACTGCTCGACAAGCTAGAGGACATAAAGGACAACACGTGAAACCGGGGACGCGTGCGCTCGGCATCGCGGAGTCGTACCGTGGTGCGGAGAGCACGCTCGCCGGTTGTGTGGTCCGCGCGGACGGCGTCGTCGACGGGTTCACGTTCGGTTCCTGTACCGTCGGCGGGACCGACGCGACCGACGCGGTTCTGGACCTCTTCTCCCGCCTCGACCGCGAGGACGTACAGTTCCTGCTGGTCGCCGGTATCGCCCCCGCCTGGTTCAACCTGCTCGACCTGCACCGCCTGTACGACGGCACGGGACTGCCGGCACTCTCTGTGAGTTTCGAGCCGAGTAAAGGGCTCGAGGCGGGTATCGAGGATGCGTTCACCGGAGAGGCCCGCGACCGTCGGGTTGCCACCTACCGCGCACAGCCACCGCGCAACCCAGTCGTGGTCGGGGACGAGCGACTCTTTGTCCGTGCGGTCGGTCTCGCAGACGACCGCGGGGCCGAGGTGGTCCGTGCGTTCACCCGCGAGGGTGGTCGCCCCGAACCGGTCCGGGTCGCGCGACTCGCGGCCCGCGGGGCGGACGAACTTCGACGACTGTCACACCCATCGGAGTCCGGAACCGACGAGGGGTAGGGTCTTTGTGTCGGGCGACACTCCGGTTGGTATGGACGAGGATGGCTGGGATTCCGAGCGGATCTGTGTCGAGGACTGCACGCGGTGTCCGGCGCTGGTCGACTCGCGGAGCCGCATCGTCGACGGAACGGGGCCGGTAGATGCTGACCTGCTTCTCGTCGGCGAGGCGCCCGGCGCACAGGAGGACGAGAACGGTGAACCGTTTGTTGGGCGGAGCGGGGATGTGCTCGACGACGGGTTGCGAGATGTCGGTCTCGCCCGGGCGGACGTGCGCATCAGCAACTGCGTGCGATGTCGGCCGCCGGACAACCGCGACCCGACCACGGAGGAACTCGGGAACTGTCGCGGGTACATCGAGCGCGAGATCGCGGCGGTCGACCCCGAACTGGTGGTCACACTCGGTAAGGTGCCGGCCGAACACCTGCTCGACCGGTCGGTCGCGGTGACCGCCGAGGCCGGTGACCTCGACGGTCTCACGGCGAACGGTGACAGCGTTCCGGTGCTCGTCTGTGTCCACCCTGCCGCGACGCTGTACGACCCCGGGCAGCGCGAGACGTTCACCGCGGCGCTCGAACGGGCCGCCGAGTACGTCGGCTCCGGCGGGCAGTCGACGTTCGACAGTTTCGGCTGAGTGCCGCCCACGGGCCATGGTCTGGGGAATTTCGGTCAGTACAGCCGCTCGACACGCTCGTCGAACGCCGCCTGCAACCGACGGGTGACCGGGCCGACCGCGAACTCGCTGTCGTCGACCCGGGTGACCGGGCGCACCTCCCAGGTGGAGTTCGTCACAAACAGCTCCGTCGCGCCCTCCAACGCCGACAGCGGGTACCGCCCTGTCTCGATCGGCAGACCGCTCTCTTCGGCACACTTGAGCACTACCTCGCGTGTGACACCCGGCAACAGCGGCAACTCCGCGGTCGGCGTCTGGAGTGTCCCACCCCGAACAAAAAAGAGGTTGCTCGCCGCCCCCTCGGTGAGTGTGCCCGCCGCCGAGCACAGGAGCGCCTCGTCGGCCCCGGTCCCGCGGAGTTCGAGTCGTGCGAGGATACCGTTCAGGTAGTTGTGTGTCTTTGCCCCCGATGGGAGTGCGGCATCGGACACCCGCTCGGTATCGACAGTGCGCAGCTGTGCGGGCCCATCCCAGACACGGTCGGCCTCACTGCCACCGCGGGGGAGTTCGCTGACCATCACGACCACCGTCGGGTCGACCCTCTCGTCCGGTGTCAGCTTCCCGGGCTGTGCCCCCCGGGTGACCGACAGTTTGAGATACGCGTCGGTCAGGTCGTTCGCTGCGAGCGTCTCGTCGACCCGCGCCCGGAGCTCCGTCCTCGCGGGAATCGCCCCGGCAAAGCCCAGCGTCTCACAGGTCCGTTCGAGTCGGTCGGCGTGTGCCGCCCACCGGAACGGTGTCCCGCCGTACACCCTGATGGTCTCAAAGGCCGCATCTCCGTACATGAACCCCCTGTCGCGCACGCTGACCGTCGCCTCGTTTGCTGGCACGAGTTCGCCGTCAACGTGGTAGACCGCCTCAGCCATCGGCCCAGTCCCCGGTCTCAACCGGCGCGGGGTCGATACCCGCGTACTCCCGCAGAAAGTTGTCGAGCATCTCCATCCCCTCGTGGGTGAGGATACTCTCCGGGTGGAACTGGACACCGACGTGGGGGCGGGAGTCGTGCCGGACACCCATTACCACACCGGCATCGTCCTCTGTGCGGGCGGTCGCGACGAGGGTCCCCGGGAGGTCGCCTGGTGCGACCGCGAGCGAGTGGTACCGGCCGACCTCGAACTGGTCGGGCAGGCCGGCGAACACGCCGGTCCCGTCGTGGCTGACTGTCGAGGACTTCCCGTGGACGACCGACGGGGCGTGACCGACGGTCCCGCCGCTCGCCGCACAGAGCGCCTGGTGGCCGAGACAGACACCGAGGGTGGGGTAGCGCCGCTCGGCGAACAGCGGTATCGAGACACCTGCCTCCTGTGGTGTCCCGGGTCCCGGCGAGACGACAATCGCGTCAGGGTCGAGCGCGTCGACGTCGGACAGCGAGAGCAGGTCGTTCCGGCGGACAACCAGGTTACCGTCCCGCCCGGGACCGGCAACCAGTGCGCCGACGTACTGGACGAGATTGTAGACAAACGAGTCGTAGTTGTCGATGACCAGCACCGTCGGGGTGTCCGTGTCGGCTGTGTCCCCACTATCGTCGTCCTCGTTCTTGCCCTCGCCCGATTCCGGTGGTGTCGTCCCCGCACCGTCGGTCGGCGCACCCTGTGCTGTCGGCCTCGTGGTGTCGGACTGTCCGGTCATCTGTGTGTCTTCATCCGCAGGTCGGCACGGTCACCGAGCGCACGGTCGACGGCAGTCACGAGCGCCCGGCCCTTGTCGAGGGTCTCTGCGTACTCGCGTTCTGGCACCGAGTCGTGGACGATACCGGCACCCACGCGGAGATGATACTCCTCGCCGTGACGGACGAGCGTCCGGATGATGATGCTCAGCGTTGCCCGCTGGTCGAACCCGAAGATACCGACACTACCGGTGTAGGGTCCCCGCCGTGTCGCCTCCACCTCGTCGATTATCTCCATCGTCCGGGGTTTCGGTGCGCCGGTGATGGTGCCGCCGGGGAACACCGCCCCAACCAGGTCGGCGAGTCCGGGGTCCGAGCGAAGTTCACCCTCGACCAGCGAGACGAGGTGCATCACCTCCGAGTAACGGTCGACCCGGCGGTACTCGGTCACATCGACGGTTCCGAACCGACAGACCTTCCCGAGGTCGTTTCGCTCCAGGTCGACCAGCATCGCGTGTTCGGCCCGTTCTTTCTCGTCTGTCAGCAGGTCACGCTCCAGCCGTGCGTCTTCGATATCGGTCTCGCCGCGTGGACGGGTTCCCGCAATCGGTTCGGTGACCACCCGGTCGCCGTCGCGGGCGAGCAACAGTTCCGGACTGGCGCTGACCAGGTCCACACCCGGGAACTCGAGCAGCGCCGAGTACGGCGCCGGGTTGACCGTCCGGAGCGCGTCGAACGCCTCAACCGGGTGGACCGCCGCCGGCGCTCTGAGACGCTGTGAGACGTTCGCCTGGAACGTGTCGCCGTCCCGAACGTACGATTTCACCTGCCGGACCCGGTCGGCAAACGCCGCCTCGCCGCAGTCGCTCTCGAACTGTGCTCGGGCGGCCCGCACGGGGGGGGCACCGGTCGATTTGTCGCCGTCCTGTGTCCGTCGTGCCAGCGCGAGCGCCCGCTGTCGACCGCGCTCGTAGGCGGCGTCGACAGCCGCCTCGTCCAGTTGCTCGACCCGTGGACAGGCGGTCACCCGGAGCGTCGTCGGACTGTCCCGTGGCTCCTCCCACGCGGCGAGTGTCCCGTAGCGGGCCAGTTGCAGGCGCGGCAGTTCCCGGTCACGGTCGGCACTGTCCGGCAACGCCTCGAGTTCCCGCGTGAGGTCGTAGGAGAGCCAGCCGACCAGTCCACACGGGTACGGGACCGTGCAGTCGCCGCGCCGGAGTGACTCGTCCGCAACCAGTCTGTCGAGTTCCGACAGCGCCGACCCTTCCGGGCCAACCTCGTGGACGGCCTCGGGGTCGACACCAAAGTACCCCCAGCCTTCCTGTCCGCCGGTGGTGGCGAGGTACGAACCCGGGCTCTCACCCCGGGCCCGCCGGTAGGCGAGAAACGGGTCCTCGACCGTCACCCGCGCCTCTACGGGCACCCGGACTCCCGGTAACCCCTCGGCGGCGGCCGCCCCGAACGACTCGCGTGTGGTGACGATTTCCATACGTGCTGTGAAGGGGTGCAACGAGTAACTCTCTTGTGGTCACCGGTTCTTCGCGCGTTCGATCCAGTCTGCCGCACGCGACTCCGATACCTCCGCTGCCGCTGCCACCGCCGCCGGGTCCTCCTTCGCGAGGTCACCCACGGTCTCGATATCGACTTCCGACAGTCGGTCGCTGTACGTCGGCCCGATACCCCGTATCTCGTCGACCGACTCTTTCTTTTCCTCTGTCTCGTCGACTTCCTCGCTTTCCTCCGCGAGGTCATCCGTTTCGCCGGTTTCGTCGGTTTCGGCGCTTTCGTCTGCGGACGCCTCCCCGGTCTCGCGCTCGACAGTGATGTTCGTCCCCGCCTCGGTCCCCTCGGAGTCTTTCCCCGAAACGCCGAACAGGGTTTTCAAAAGTTCGGTCACGAATTTCACTGGCATATGTACGACTGTTGTGGACTCGGTGACTTAGTTTGTCCGACTTCAATGGCGTCGACGCTGCTCCCCGCCAGTCCGGTGCGGTGGGACGGGTCAACCGGAGCGGGGCTGCGCCGTGTTCTGGCCGGACGAGCAACCGGGTTCGGACCGCTCCCGGTTCGGTCATGAGAGGGGGCCACCGGTTCAGTCGGGCCGGCGACCAAACGACTTGTCGGGTCGTCCAGTCCGGATGGCGTGCACAGACCGGTCAGTAGGTGTCGATGTCGATGGCGACAGAGCAGATGTACTCGCCGGAGGCAACCTGCGGGAGTCGGCGGGTGCGCCAGAGTATCCCGTCGGAGTCGGCCGTGACGGTCGCCTGCCGTTCGCCGAACGTATCCGTGACCGCAAACAGCGTCGTGCCGGAGCTGACACGCTGGCCGAGTTCGGCCTCGAAGTCGACCAGCCCCCCCGTGGGTGCGCCGTACTGCTCGAACCCGGTGCTCCGGGTTTGAGCGCGGGGCTGGACCCGGCCAGGGAGGAATCCGTAGTACTCCAGCACGTTGAACACACCCTCGACACCCGCCTCGACGCTCGCAGGGTCGAGTCCGACCGACCCGCCGAGTTCGGGGTCTACCGTCGGCACACCCTCGTCCGGGGCGGCGCGTGCGAGCTGTCCGCCGGGGCCTTTCTGGTCGAGGATGTAGCCACAGCCGAACACCTTCGCGAGTTCGAGACACTCCGCGTGCAGCGAGTGGCGGCGGCCACACCGCACGCGGACCTCCTCTATCATCCGCGAGGTCGA
>ERZ1034569.847-NODE-847-length-10646-cov-7.083184_pt1 | contig 10646 bp, 12 predicted proteins | sample MGYA00520706_ERZ1034569 | MGnify/ENA primary metagenome ERZ1034569 (study PRJEB33760, sample SAMEA4777722) | hypersaline lake metagenome | biome: hypersaline environment; feature: brines | place: Spain | collected 2014-08 | depth 0 m ...
GGGAAGACAGTATCGGCACCGATGCTGTCGACGGAATCTCACAGGAGTCACAGGTAGTCGAGTCACCCGACGGTGTCGTCGTCACGCAGAACGACACCGTCTACGTGTTCGAAGACCAGACAGCCTGGGAGATGCACAACGCGACCGTGACCGAGACGACGACACAGGCGCCGGACGGAGGGTCGATGTATCTCGTCGAGGGGGAGCCCGCCGAGACGGCGAACGAGGCGACCCTCCTCGTGCAGGGAAACGGGACCGACCTCGGGTCGAACGTCACACTGCCGACAGGGCTCGTCGACGGGTCGGGTGACACGGCGGCGACAATCGCCGGACTCGACCCGGCGGTCGCAGTCGGGGTGAGTGTCCTGCTCGGGGGGATACTCGTGGCGGCCGGGTTCGCCGCCTGGTACGGGGTTCCGGGTTCGGGTGACTAGCTCTCACCGTAGACCGGCACGGCCGCGCCGCTTGTGACTCTCGTGATATCACTACACAACGCGAGCATGACCGCCGCGACATCCGCGGGGTCTGCCCACTGGTCGTAGTCGGCGTCGGGCATCATCGAGCGGTTCATCGGCGTGTCGATGACACTCGGCAACACGGCGTTTGCCCGAACGGTCCCACTGTTCTCCTCGGCGATACTCTCGGTGAGGAGACGCACACCGGCCTTGCTCGCCCGGTAGAGGGCGTCACCCTCACCGCCCGACAGCGAGGAGCGCGAGGCGACACTGACGATGGTCCCCTCGCGCTCGCGGAGGTGCGGGATGGCGTGTTTGGACGCCAGAAACGCCGTCTTGAGGTTGACGTCGAACAGGAGGTCGAACAGACCGGTGTCGGTCTCGTGAACGGGGTCACCGCCGCGCCAGGTGCCGGCGATGTTCGCCAGGGCGTCGAGACCGCCGTGTCGCTCGACAACCGCGTCGACGGTGTCGGCTACGTCCGCCTCGTCGGTGAAATCCCCCTGGTAGAGGTCGACCCGCTCCGGTGTCTCGAGCAGGAAGTCGTCGTCGGCGGGTCCGACGAGGGCGGCACCACAGACAGGCGCCCCGGCGGCGAGAAACGCCTCGGCGGTGGCACTACCGAGCGCACCACCGACCCCTGTCACGAGCACTACGCTGTCACTGAACTCGAACTCGGCCGACATACCTCCGGGTGGGTTCCACAACGTTATAAATCCGACCGAATCACGAACACGGCATCACGCGGGCAGGCTGTCGGGACCCGACAGAGCGGGTGAAGTACCCCGTGTCCGGGGACCCACATCGACGTCGGCACGAGGCCGTGTGTTCATACTGTCGGCCGTAAGCCCACGGCATATCTCGGCACCCCGGAGTGTTCGTTCCACGAAGTTACAGCCCAGTATCAGTCCGTCGACCCCTCGGAGTCTGTTGCTCCGGACACCACATCGACTGCGCGTTGCCCGGCCGTGACAACGTCGTCGGGAAATCGACCGGCGTTCGCACGGAGCTGTTCGGGGGTGAACCACTCCCAGGCGGTCGCGGGGGCCTCGTCGGGACCGGGGTCGAGTGTGCGGTGGTCGACCCGGCCGTAGTAGACAAAGTCGACGTGCTGGTGGGCGACCTCGTCGTTCCAGCCGTCGATATCCTCAAGCAGGAAGTGCTCCGGTCTCGGCAGACTCCGGGCCGTCCCCGAGTCGAGTGAACCGGCGGAGGTGACCAGCTCGACCGGCAGGCCGAGCTCCTCGATAGCCTCGCGTCTCGCCGCCTCGTGGGGGAGTTCGTCGTGTTCGAGGTGGCCACCCGGCGGCAGCCACATGTCGAGTTTGTCGTGCTCGTGGAGCACCGTCGCACCGTCGTTGACGACGTACACGGTCGCCACAAAGTGCCGCGTCGTCTCCATACCACGGACAGCACGGCACCGGATTTGTGTGTTGTCTTTTTCGAGAGTCACATTTAACCGTCCGACAGCCGGTTGTTCGAGCATGAGCACCACAGCCTCCGAGGAGACACTCTCCGAGGACGAACGCCGGGGACTCGAACTCGTCCGGGAGACCGGCGGGATTCACCAGAGTGACTTCTGGAAGGAGCTCGACGTGAGCTCCCGAACCGGGAGTCGGATCGTCGAGTCACTGGTCGAGCAGGAACTCATCGAGCGCGACGAAGCCGTCTACGACGGTCACAACACGTACCTTCTGACGCCGAGACCGCGGGATCTCGAGTTCTCACTGCTGATGGCCGGAGATATGCTCTCGCCGTTTATCGGGAGCGAGGAGATAGACCCACAGAGCGACACGTTCTCCCAGTGGGTGATGCAGTTGGCCTACGAGGAGTGAGCACCCTCACGGACGCTGACTGCCACCCCGGTTTCGAAGTCGAGCATCCCGTCACCAGCTAGCTCCGCACGACCGACGGCCAGCAACTGCCCGTCGTGTTCGACGACCACCTCGTCACGTGGCCTGATACCGGTGTCGGCCCGGTGGACGAACTTGGAGAAGGCGTTGCGACCCTCGCGAACGTACGGTCGGCTCTCGGCACCGACGGTGACACAGTACGCCTGCTCGCGGTCGGACCAGTCGGCGTGGAGCCGTCGACCTCCGGCGAGGCCGAGCCGCAGTCGACCGTCTGTGCCGTACGTGGCGATACGACCCTCGGGAGCGTGGACCTGCCGTGGCCGACCGGAGCCGGTTCGTGTCAACGAGCGTTCCTCGTCTGCGGGAAACAGCACGACCCCGACACCCGCACCGAACTGGTAGTCTGCGACCGTCCGCAGGAGCGCGACGGTGTCACTCATCTCAGCCACTGAACCCCGAACTCTCCTCGGCACTCTCTACCAGACGGCCGAGGATGTACGGCACGGCGATCAGATCGACGACCCCGACACCGAGCGCGACCGCCTGGACCGTCGGGTCGTCGATGGCGAACACTGCGACGACCGCGATAGTCACGAACCCCCCTAATCCGAGGAGCGCGCGCACCCGTCGGTCGGCCAGCGGGCTCTCCGAAAGTTCAGCCTGACTCATAGCTTACCCTGTGACAGCGACGGGCTAAAATCCCGTGTTTTCCTGACCGGTCAGCCGGTCGACCGCGCGGGGCTGTTAGGGGAGGATTCCGTCGTCGCCGTCCTCCGAGCCGTTTACCTCGATAACCGCCCCGACCGCCTCGAGCTGGTCGCGGGGCTGTTCGAGTGCTGTCGTCTCACAGCCCTGCAGGTCGGTGCCCTGCTCTTGGTCGACGAAGATGGCGGTCGTCAGGTCGAACCCGCAGGCGACCGCCTCGCCGTCGGGCGGAATCGTCAGGCGCTCGCCGTTTATCTCGACGGCCAGTTGCCCGGTGACGACCATCTCGGTGAACTCGACACCGGGGTCGTCGGCGGGTTGGTCGCCGTCGACGTGTGTCGGAAACCACACCGAGACGTTTTCATTGTCCATCTCGGCGACGAAACGCCGGTCCTCGGTGGCCCCGGGTGGGATGAACGCCGCTTCGCCGACGAGTCGGTTGCCGTCGGCGTCGAGCACTGCGACGTCACCGGCCTGCCAGTCGACCAGCGACTCGCCGTTCGTCTCGATGCTGCCGGCGAACGCCGGTGTCGGCACCGGGTACGGGTTGGGGTTCTGAACCGTGATACTGGTGACAATCTCCGTCGAACCCTCGGTCACCTCGCCCCACCGGGTGGTCGCGTTCTCGACCACCAGCGACGGCTCCACGGGGAGGCCGGACCCGGTGAGCGAGTACTCGCCCTCGAACTCCTCGGAGCTCTCGTCGAGTGCCCCCTCGATATCTGTCACCACCTGGTCGATGATGTTTGTGTCGTAGCTCCCGGAGAGAGCCCCGAGGGTCACGTCAGCGCTCGCGTTCGCGAGGAGTCGGCTCTGTTCGCCGTTGTTCAGGTGACTGCTCCACCACGGCGGCAGGTTCTCCGCAAAGAGGGTCGTCGTCAGGTTCTCCGAGCTCTGTCCGGACTCGACATCGAGACCCGTCCCCTCGCCCTCGGCGAGTCTGACCCCCTGCAACCCGATATCGTAGGTCACGTCGGCGGACCCGCCGAACCCGAACGGATTGGGGTTGTCGATGCCGACCTCGGTGATGACCTCGACATCCTGATCCTCGACGTCTCCCCAGCGGTTGTCCTCGAGAGCGGCGTCCGGGACCCCGAGAACACCGAGTAAAAACAGCACCACGACAAGCACGACGAGGCTGCCGACAGCGACCCCGAGAACCACGCCGATCCGCCTGAGAGGTCGACCACCCGGTCCAGTGTCACCTGTGCTGTCACTCATCACGAACCGGTGTGGGTGGTGAGTGTAAATGCGTTGTGTCTCACAGTAGAAACCGGTCCGGTCGCTCACTCAGGTCGGTGAAGTCGTCTGCCCGCGCCCGGAGTTCGTCGGCGGTAGACTCGGCGAAACAGATTGCCTCGACACGGATACCCTCGTGTTTGAGGTGGCTACAGAGGCGTGCGAAGTCACCGTCGCCGGTGCACAACACGACAGTGTCGACGTGGTTTGCCAGTGTGACGGCGTCGAGGCTCAGCCCGACGTCCCAGTCTGCCTTCTTACTCCCGTCGGGAAACGTCCGGATCTCCTTTATTCGGGTCTCGAACCCGATGTCCGCGAGCGCCTCGAAAAACGACTCCTCCTCGGGGGCGTCTGCCCTGATGGCGTAGGCGATGGCCCGGGTCAACTCGCGTCCGCCGACAGCCTCCTCGAGCAGTGCCGCGTAGTCGACATTCCGAGAGTGCATACTCTGTGCGGAGTGATACAGGTTCTGTGAGTCGGCGAGAACGGCGACACGCTGGGAGGGGTGGACGTAGCTGCTCTCCATTGTGGGCGACTCCGGCGGCCAGCGATATAGGCCTTTGCCGGCGAAACAGTCGGCCCGTCGCGGTGTGGCTCGTCCGGGGCGAGAGCGGACCGTCGACTTGTCGTTTTGTTGTGTCTAATATCGACGAGAGAGCACCGGGACTCAGTACGCGCTCATCGAGCGGAGGCGGCTGATGCGTTCCTCGGTCGGCGGGTGGGTCGAGAGTATCTTCTGGAAGAAACCGTCGTCGCTACCGAAGATACAGAGCGCGTTGACGGTCTCCTCGCCGCGCATCTCTTTGCCCTGTGCGCCGGCGCTTATCTTCTCCAGAGCCCGTGCCATCGCGTCGGGGTTGTTCGTGTAGGTGGCGGCGTCCTCGTCGGCAACGTACTCGCGATACCGGGAGATAGCCATCACGAACACCGTCACGATCATCTGGGCGACGTTCCCGAGGATGGACCCGATAAAGAGGGTGGCGATGTTCTGTTCACCGGTGAAGAAGTACGCGAACTGGACGACGATACCGACCAGTGACGCGATGGACTGGCCGATCACCATCATCACAACGTCGCGGTTCTTTATGTGGGCGAGTTCGTGGGCGAGCACCCCCTCGAGTTCGTCGTGGCCGAGCAGTTGGGTAATCTCCTGGGAGACGACAACGACACCGGCACCCTTTCGCCCGACCGCAAAGGCGTTCGGGACACCCATCTCGGCGACCATCAGCCGGGGTTTCTCGATATCCATGTCGGCCGAGAGCTGCTCCACGGAGCGGTGAATCTGGTCGTACCCCCGCCCCTCGGGCATATCCTCGGCACCGACACTACGCAACGCCATCCACTTGCCGAACTTGTACTGGAACCCGACGAACACGAGACTCCCGAGCGCCACCGCGAGGAGCACGGTCGTCCCGGTACCAAAGGCCAGGAACACCAGCCCGGCGATGGCAGCGTAGAACCCGAACAGGATGCTTCCTGCGAGCATCATCCGGATTTTGAGGCCGTTGTGTCCAACCATCGTAACCAGAGGTTAATGCTCGATGGTAAAAAGATATGCGTTCGTGTCCGAGGAGAGTGCGCCGAGACGGGCAGGGCAGCCGAGTGTCCGTGACCCCGCTCGTCGGGTGGATATGGGGACACACCCGAGATAACAGGCGAGCGAGGCGATACACTTGTTAGGGTTCCCCGGGAACAACCAGTATGAACGTCGACCCGCTCTCGGCCGTGTCACCGCTGGACGGGCGGTACGCCGGTGCCACCGAACCGCTGCGGGCGTACACCAGTGAGCAGGCGCTGATGGGGGCCCGCCTGGAGGTCGAGGTGGAGTATCTCGTCGCGCTGGCGGGGCTCGATGCGACACCGGTCGAACTGACGGTGGCCGACCGCGAGGCGTTGCGACGCTGCTACCGCGAGTTCGACGTGGCCGACGCCCGTCTGATAAAACAGCTCGAAACCGAGGGTGACGAGAGCCGGCCGGCGACAAATCACGACGTGAAGGCCGTCGAGTACTTTCTCCGGGACCGCCTGCCCGACGGTGTCGGCGGCGAGTGGGTCCACTTCGGGCTGACGAGCGAGGACGTCACCAACCTGGCGTACCGCCTGTTGTTCGGCCCGGCTGTCGAGACAGTGTTGTGCCCGCGTCTGCGGGCACTCCAGGACCGTCTGACAGCGATGGCCCGGGAGCACCGAGACCTGCCGATGCTCGCCCGAACACACGGACAGCCAGCCACACCAACGACGTTCGGAAAGGAACTCGCGGTGTACGCCTCGCGGCTCGGACGGGCGATGGGGGCGCTGGAGCAGGCTGTCGACGGGCTCACGGGTAAACTCGCCGGGGCGAGCGGGAGCTACGCCGCCCACCAGGCGGCCTATCCCGCCGTCGACTGGCCGGCGTTTGCCCGCAGATTCGTCGAGGGGCTCGGACTCGACCACGAGCCGCTGACCACACAGGTCAACCCGGCTGACGATCTTGCCACACTGTTCGACGCCCTCCAACGGATTAACAACGTCCTGCTCGACCTCGCGCTGGACGCCTGGCTGTACGTCTCGGACGGCTATCTCGGACAGGCGGCCGCCGACGGGGAGACCGGCTCCTCGACGATGCCACACAAGGTGAACCCGATCGACTTCGAGAACGCCGAGGGCAACCTCTCGAAGGCAAACAGCGACCTCGGCTTTCTCGGGAGCTATCTCACCACCTCGCGGCTCCAGCGTGACCTCTCGGACTCGACGGTAAAGCGCAACGTCGGGGCGGCATTTGCACACTGTCTGCTCGGCTACCGGAAGCTCGAAGCGGGTCTGGAGGCGGTCGTCCCGAACGAACGGGTGATGGCCGAGGCGCTCGAATCGACACCGGAGGTGATCGGAGAGGCCGTTCAGACCATCCTCCGGCGGGAGGGACACGACGACGCCTACGAGCGGGTCAAGAAACTGACGCGTGGTCAGGAGGTGACAGTCGCCGACTTCCGGACACTGTTCGAGGAGCTACCGGTCTCCGAGGAGGTGCGTGCGGAGTTGCTCGCACTGACACCGGCGGGGTACACCGGTGTGGCCGACCGTCTGGTCGAGGACCTGGAGTGACCGTGACGACGTCTGTGTCGGCCACTGGGGCATACGCGGGAAGAGCCCGACCGCACAGGGTTCGAGCCTGGACCGGACTCGGAGCGCTCCACGGTGAGAGCCACCGGACCGAGCAGGCGGTCGGGGTAAGCCACACGTCGTAGCCCGGGAGCACCGGGACCCACGCGTTTCGAGCCGTCGGGCGGTACCGGTATCGACGTCCGGTGTTTCGACAGCCCCAACTGTGGGTCACGGCGGGTGACCGGGTTCTCTCGGGTGTACTGAGAGCCCACACCGGTCACGAGACGCTGTTCGACGGTCGACGGACGCCGGTTATCTCGAAGCGGGCACCCCCATCGGAGTCGGTGCAGTCGACCGCCCAACCGTGGGCCTCGGCGGCGCGCTCGACGATGGCGAGACCGATTCCGCTTGCGTTTTCTGCCGCCGCCGTAGTGACACCGGGTTCGAACAGCGTTTCCTGGAGCCCGTCCTGGATACCGGAGCCGTCGTCCTGGAGTGAGAACCCGTCGGGGAGCGGCTCGAGACGGACCGTCACCGGCGTCCCGTCGTCGGTTCCGTGCTGAACCGCGTTCAGGAGCAGTTCCCGCAGGAGCACTTCCAGGACGTGTTCGTCGGCGAGCACCGGACCGGTCGTCTCGACGACCAGCTCCCCTGCCGTGTCGATGTCCTCCCAGACACGGCGGGCGACGGCCCCGGTGTCGACCGCGTCGAGACTGGACACGTCTGTCTCGCGAGCGAGTGTGACCGCCGCGTCGGCCATCGAGTCGAGCCGTTCGACCGCGGAGACGATACGCGAGACTGTCTCGTCGTCGGTGTCCGGGTCGGTCGCGAGGAGTTCGGCCCACGAGAGCGCCGCGGTCAGCGGACTCCGGATGTCGTGTGAGACGACCGTCGCAACGTCGGCGAGCACCGCCCGGTAGTGGTCACGCTCCCGCGCCACCCGGGCCGACCCGGTCGTCTCGGTGTGCTTGACGAGGAGGTACTCGTCGTCGGCAGTAAACGGTCGGGCCCGGACGCGAAACCGGCGGGGGAACGCGTCGGGGCGTGGGGCGGTGTAGGCCGTGTCCACCCGGTCGTACTCGCCGGACAGCAGTGCCACGAACCGGTCCCGGAGCTCCTCCGCGTCGTTCTCGACGGCCGCACACGCCGGGAGAAACGGGTCGCCGACGGCCGTCGTCCCCGGGAGTGTGCTGGCCGCGTCGAGACAGCTCCAGGGCTCGTTCGTGTCCACGACAGTCCCCTCGGTGTCGAGCACTGCCAGCGGCGTTTCGAGCTGGTCGAGCACAGCCACGGCTAGCGCATCTCGCACGTGTGGGCTCAGGACGGGACCGAACATGTAAGCTTCGTCCCCACGGGTCGGCGGTACCGGTGTGACGGCCGACGAATCCGGGGAGACAGTGGGTGTCCCGACCCGGGAACGGTCGATTACATCGGAGAGCAAACTCGATTGCACCGGAGATTAAAGACCCTCGCGTACGTGCCAGGTGGTATGGAGGGGGTTACCCCACCCACGCGGCGCAGATGCGAGCGGTGTGGCCGAGTAGACCGCTGGGACGACGACACCGAAACCTGGGTCGCCGTCGAGGCGGACGGAAGAGACAGGCACGGTGAGCCACACTGTGTCCACGAGTGGGACGTCACCGGGAGCTACAGCCCGGTCGACGGCGCTTGACATTCTCGGTTAAACGGGATGCTCTCTCCTCGCAGTTCAGTAACGGGCACCGGTCAGACACACCGCCAACAGGAAAACAGCCGAGAGCGGGGGAGTTTTCATTCGGTTGGCCCGGAGAGTGTGTGTATGTGGGTTCGCTCGGAGTACGCGACCGAACTGGCCGTGCTGTCGGCGTGGGTAGCGTTGCTGGTCCCCTGGAGTGTGTCGAGTCACGAGCAGTCGGTCTCGACCCCGCTGACCGACGGCGAGGCCGGTGTGCTCTTTTTTCGGTTCCCCCTGTTCGAACTCCAGTTTCGCGACGACCAGATCGTGAGCGACTCGCTCACCGGCCCGGCTGTCGGTGTAGACATCTCGGGGGAACTCGGGGCGCTTTACCCCGGGACCGAACTGTTCGGAGACCTGTTCGTGACGACCGCGCCGACGTCGGCAGCCTTCTCCAGTGAGGTCCACGGGCCGACACTCCAGCAGGCGGCTCTCCTGTGGACGGCTGGCTCTGTCGCGTTCGGACTCGCTCTCCTGCTCAGTGTTGCGCTCTCGGTTCGCGAGGAGCCTGTCGTTGCACTGCTCCCGGTCGGCCCCGTCCGACTCATGGGTGGGTTGCTCGGGGCCGGTGCACTGTGTGTCGCGGGTACGACGGCACTGCACTACACACAGCGTGATGTGGTCGGGTTCCCGGTTCCCGTTGGTGTGGTGGTCATCGGCCTGCTGGCGCTGATGTTGCTCCGGACGGAGCAACGAGACCACGACGAGAGCGGAGCCGAGACAGACCGCCAGACCACCGAGGCGGGGTCTGGAGAGTCGTGACACCGGCGACGAGACCCGACACACGTCAGACGGTAGTCAGACAATTGGGGAACAAATATAAGAGTCCCCCTGTAACCGAGTGACAAATAATGGATTCAATAATCGACGACGCCATCGACGAGGCCGAAAAGGCCAACACAGATGGCGAGGCCGACGGGAGCCCGGAGGCCAAGCGGACCACAGACGGCGCGACCCGGGCCGGACCGTCCGGGCAGATGAGCGACGAAGAGCTCGCCTCGGTCGTCGAGGAACTGGAGACAAAGATAACCGTCGTCGGGTGTGGCGGTGCCGGTGGCAACACCGTCACCCGGATGACGGAGGAGGGTATCCACGGTGCGAAACTCGTCGCGGCCAACACCGACGCCCAGCACCTCGCCGACGAGGTACAGGCAGACTCGAAGATACTCATCGGGCGAGAGCGAACCGGTGGTCGGGGGGCAGGGTCGGTCCCGAAGATCGGCGAGGAGGCCGCACGGGAGAACATCAGTGACATCCGCGCCTCGATCAGCGGGTCGGATATGGTGTTCGTGACCGCCGGTCTCGGGGGCGGCACCGGAACAGGCGCAGCCCCGATCGTCGCCCAGGTCGCACAGGACGAGGGGGCACTGACCATCTCGATCGTCACGATCCCGTTCACCGCGGAGGGTGAGCGCCGCCGCGCGAACGCCGACGCCGGGTTGGAGCGTCTGCGCTCGGTGTCTGACACCGTCATCGTCGTACCAAACGACCGCCTGCTCGACTACGCCCCGTCGATGCCCCTGCAGGACGCGTTCAAGATCTGTGACCGCGTGCTGATGCGCTCGGTAAAGGGGATGACCGAACTCATCACCAAGCCCG
>ERZ1034569.848-NODE-848-length-10635-cov-36.732609_pt1 | contig 10635 bp, 16 predicted proteins | sample MGYA00520706_ERZ1034569 | MGnify/ENA primary metagenome ERZ1034569 (study PRJEB33760, sample SAMEA4777722) | hypersaline lake metagenome | biome: hypersaline environment; feature: brines | place: Spain | collected 2014-08 | depth 0 m ...
TACAGTATCTCAATGCTTACGGTAGGTCCTTCAACCCTCTCAGAGGTATCTTCAGTAATGGTTATAGGCCTGCTTGCGGATATACCGTTTACGTGGTTTGGAAACGCCGTAATACTAAAGAAGTACGTTGAAGGAGATATTGAACTAGACAAGTATCTGGAAAAGGTGATGATATGGAAGTGAAGAAACTTGCCAAGGAGTGGAGGATCTGGGTACTAGCTATAGTCCTGATTCTATCCTTTGTTAGTCTTTCGCCTCAGCCGGTTGATTCTGACAGTGACGGCACGTGGGATACCTATGATCTGGAGGGTATGAACGGAAGTCTGGGTATTGATTTTACAGGCGGCTCTCAGCTTATACTGAGGGTTCAAAACAATGATTCTCGGGAGATGACTCAAAAGGTTGCGGAGACTCTTCAGTCCCGTCTTGATAACCTGGGTTTCAGCGGAGCAAGCCTCTCAACGAGAAACATAGGTGGTGAGTGGAGGATCAGCCTCACCACGGCAGAAACTGATCCTGCAAGGGTTGAGGAGCTTATAGCTCAGGAAGGAGCGTTTGAGGCCACCATGCCCTTTATTTTCCGTGATTCTGCCAACTTCACACTGGACGAAACCTACAGACTTGAAGAATCAGGTAATAGTACTATCTCCATCTCCTCATTTGAGGAAGGAGATACCGAAACAGTATCTCTCAGTCCTTCTAACGCCACAGAGCTTGGCGGGACAAGGCTGACTTATCTTGGAGATTACAAGGGCTACAGCATGGTTGAGGTTACGGTTTACGATAACACAGATATTGAGTCTGTTGATACTGCCAACTCTGTGGTCCGTCAGACAGGAACAAACTCTAATCAGGCGGTGATACCTTTGATTGTAAGCCAGGAGTCACAGGACAGGATAAAGCAGACGGCGAATAATTTCCAGGTATCAGCCGGTTCTCTTGTAATGTCTAACGGGGAGAACGCAAATCTGACGATTTACATCGATGACGAGAAGATCAGAGAGTTTACTGTTTCAAGTGACTTCCAGAGAGGTTCTATCTCTCAGCCTACAATAAACTTGAACGGCCAGGACGCAGGCGATTTGAGGCAGAGGATGAACAATGTTCAAGGGTTGCTTCAGTCCGGAAGATTGCCTGAGCCTGTCAGCGTCGTCAGTACACAGCAGATTTCCAGTAGCATTGGATCTCAGTTTGCCTTGGCTTCATCGCTGTCAATCCTAGGTTCTCTGATAGCTGTAGGGATTATAATATTTATCAGGTATAGAAACCCTAAGCTTGTATTCCCGATAGTGTTTACAGGTGCATCAGAAGTGTTTATTTTGCTAGGTCTCTGGTTTACCAACTTTGCTACTTTAACCCTGTCAGCTGTAGCTGGTATAATTGCCGCGGTTGGAACCGGCGTAGACGATCAGATAATTATTACGGATGAGTCTGAGACTGAGTCTATTAAGGGTTGGAAGGATAAGATGAAGACAGCGTTTTTCGTTATCTTCACATCTGCGGCTTCTACCATCGGAGCTATGACCCCTATACTGTCTCCAAGGCTTTCAACCATGATGGTGGGAGCAGCAGGTCTCGGTCTTCTAGGATACTCCTATTACAGCTCCAAGGCTGGAAACCACTATATTGCGGTTGGGACAGTAGCCCTGATAATATCGGCTGTAGCATACACTGTTCCTCTATCCCCTCTGCAGCAGATACAGGAGTTTGCAACCACAACTATAGTCGGAATTATGGTAGGTATAGCTGTAACAAGGCCTGCGTTTGCAAAAATTCTTGAGAATATGCAGCAGTGAACTAATTTAAACTGAGAAATAAGTTTACTGAAGCTCCATTATGGCGTCAGCAACTTCGTCGTTTTCCTCTAGGGCCTGTTTGGCATCTTCTTTGTTGACACCGGTTTTTTCCATTACCAGTTCGATGTCTTCTTCGTCGACTTCAGGTTCTTCGGTGTTTTCTTCCTTTGAGTAGTTTCCCTGAAGCTGGAAGATCTCGTTTCCCTGAGCATCTATTTTTGAGATTGAGGGGTTGCTGAAAACTAGTTTCTGGTCGCCCATATGGACTTCTACTTTGTCTGCGTCTAGTTCATCCATATCAACGCCCATCTGCTTCATCATCTTAGACATATCCTTGCCGCCAAACATGGATCAAAAATTGTTTGCTGATCTTTTTAAATCGCAGCAGAAACATTACCTGATACAAACCATGTTTTCATGGGTTCTTGCTGCTCTAGTAGGAGTCATATCAGGTGTTGTGACAGGTTTAATCCCTGGTCTTCATCCTAATACTGTTATTTTCACGTCTCTTCCTGCGTATCTGAGTACGGAGATTCAGAAGATGGTGTATATATCGTATGTGACAGGCCTATCGGTTTCACATACGTTTCATGATTTCCTGCCCGCCATATTTATTTCGGCGCCTGAGGCAGAGTCAGCCTTATCCGTGGTTGCTTCTCCTGAGCTTGTTGAGAAGGGAAAAGGACTTGAGGCATTTTACTCTACCGTTAGAGGTGGCTTGAACTCTGTACTCGCTGTCGGTATCCTCATTCTACCTATGCTCTTCTTCTTGAAACCTGCTTATTCTTTTATCTCAGGTTTTATGGAATATATTTTGGCTTTCTTCCTGTTTTATATTCTCCTGAGTTCTGATGACTTCTTTGTAAGCTTGGTTGTAGCGATTTTCTCGGGTTCTCTTGGCTTGATAGCATTTAACACGCCTGTTAACCAGCAGTTTGTTTTGATTCCTGTCTTCTCAGGTTTGTTTGCAGTTCCAGGTGTCTATTCTATCCTTAATCAGGATTTTGAGGTTCCGGAGCAGCAGCATCCTGATGAATCAGTTTTTTCGCTTTCCCGTCACGGTTTTGCGGGCTCGGTTTCAGGCCTTCTTGCAGGTACTGTTCCTGGTATTGGAGCGGCTGTTTCAACTTCTTTTGTGTCTCCTATAATGGATGAGTCAAAGAAGGGTTTTCTCTCGGCGATGGGAGGTGTTAATACCTCGGATATATTTTTCTCCCTGATATCCCTTGCAGTTATAGATAAGGCTCGTTCAGGTGCATCTGTCGCTATCCAGGCTATAGGCACGTCCTCTAGCTCCAGTGTTTTCTATTTGCTTCTGCTGGCTTTTCTTGTGGCGCCTCTTGCGGCTTACCTCTCTGTCAGGGTCTCGAAAAGGTATGTGGATCTGATTGAGGGATCTTCAATTGAGTATATTGCATATCCTGTCCTGGTTTTGATCCCTTTGATATGTTTTCTTCTCACCGGGTGGAGAGGTATGCTTGTATTAGGTGCGGCCTCGTCTGTAGGTTTTGTAGCGCAGCGCACTGATTCAAGAAAGGCCTGCATGAGTGTTTTGATTATTCCTACGTTGATCTCCTTTTCAGGTATCACAATATTTATTTAATCTGATGCCGCAGAGATTAGTTGTGAATGATCGAAAAGGATTTCTACTGGTTTTGATAACTGCATTATCTCTGGCTGTGGGCCTTATGCTTCGACCTTTTACAGGTTTTCTGCTGGGGGCTTTGATTCTCGCGTTTATACTTCGGAAGCCACATCTTTACATACGGGATAGGATTGGTTCGAATGCCTCTGCTTTTTTGCTTACCTTGTCTTCTATTGTGTTGGCGATTCTGCCGCTTCTGATTATCGGGGTTGCGGTGGCAGATGACGCAAGAGACGTTGTGAAGGGTATTAATACTTCTGAGGTTGTTGACCTCAGCGAGGTAGAGCAGAGGATTGATTCTTTTACTGGGACTGAGACAGAGCTTCAGGCAAAGCTTGCCAGTGCGGTTACCTCTTTTACTTCTGGTGCGCTTGGAGGTGTTTCACAGGCTTTGGACGTTGCTGCAAACCTGTTGATAGGTCTCTCATTCATGCTGTTTTTGACGTATTATCTTGTTAGGGATGGTGGAGATCTTGTCAGGTGGCTGAAGGATCTTTCCACTCTGCCAGAGGATATTGAGGACAGGCTTGTGGATGAGATGTCGAATACGACTTCTGCTGTTTTGAAAGGTCATATACTTGTTGCTATCGCCCAAGGAGCTATCGCAGGCCTGGGGCTATGGATTTTTGGAGTTCCAAACGCTTTGTTCTGGACATTTGTAATGGTTATACTAAGTATCATACCTATAGTAGGGAGCATGGTTGTGTGGATTCCTTCCGCAATTTATCTGGGTCTTTCCGGAGAGGTTGCTTCTGCTGCTGGACTGGCTGTTTATGGCCTTGTAGTTGTAGGTATGACTGACAATATCTTGAGACCTCTTGTTGTAGATGAAAGCGCTGATCTTCATCCTGCGGCGATAATTATAGGTGTGCTTGGAGGTGTCTCAGTCTTTGGAGCTGTAGGCCTGTTTATAGGGCCTATAGTGCTTGGAGCGTTTAAATCAGTGCTTAAGGTGTTTATGAACAACTATTCAGAGCTCTGACACAACATTTTTAACTGGCAACATCATGTTTGGGCATAATGTCATCTAATCTGGAGACTGTGGCCATGGCAGCTCTCCTAACTGTTCTTGTCTCGTTTCCGACAGTCTCCCAACAAATCGATTACTCAGGTCCTTCAAGTTCTCAGTCACCTGTAGTCTCCTCGGAAAAGGATCTTGATAGAGAGATCAGTATCTCAGATGGTGAGGCCTCAAAAGTTACTGTGGAGCGTCATGACTCTATATATACGTTGAGGGAAGTTCCCAGCAAGAGGATTGAGGTTCTAGAGACGCCTTCAGCTGAGATGAGGGCCGAGCTTACTGAAAACATTTCCATGTATACGGTGGACTCACCGTATGGAACCTTAAGGAAGGGAATGGTCAACGGCAGAAAAGTCTCAAAGTTCAAAGGAGCTAATAGATCCAAGGTGGAGTCTAAGTTGCTGAGTCTGAAAGATGAGATGGAAAGGTACAGGTCTATGGCCAGGCAGGAAATGCTTCCGAACATAGAGTTGAGGATTACCGAGAGCAAGACCTCAGATCCGGATGAGAGAGTGGTTATAGACAACGATGAGACCCAGTCGGTAAACCTGAACAGCTGGACTCTCAGAAACTCCGATGGCGACACCTATGAGTTTGACTCGTTTGAGGTACCTGCCTTGGGAACAGTTATGGTTTACACAGAGCCAAGATCGGAGATTAACGTAACGGAAACTGAACAGAACAAGTATGTTTATGCAACAGGAACAGATTGGGACAGTTACTCCGAGGAAGCAACCTTGTTCAACTCAAGAGGTGTAGAGGTTGCGGAAGACAGGATAGAGTAATTTAAATCCTCAAACTATGGTTTAACCTTTTTGATACCTTCTATCTCGTACTCTTCGCCTGTGAAAACCTTCTTTATACGCATCTCCTCTCTTTTCACCCATGTAATGTTTTCCAAACTCTTGATGTAGGAAGCTGCTTCCTCCGCATCAAACCTTGAGACTATGCCCAGTAACACGTAGATGTAGAGAAATACCACAAAAGTTTCTCTGTTAAAGCCGTTTAGCTTTGCAAAGACGAAGGCTGCTGATGCAAAGAAGGTTCCTGTAAGGGCACCGATCTTATACTTCCTCTGCACACCGGAATCTGCGACTTAAAACTCAAAAAGAGTTGCGGATTCAGATGCTGTTTTTAGTGTTGAGTTTGACATGTAATGTATGGCGGTGTACTATACTTGCCCTGACTGTGGCTACAAACAGAAGAGTAATGCGGAGAAAAGGGTCAAATGCCATAAATGCGACAGAAGCTATCTGAAAAGAGATGCCAAGAAGACCAGCAGGAAGGCACCTGAGGACGCAAAATCAGGTTTTAAGAAGTACTCCAGAAAAGAAAAGGATAAGTAAACAGACATTATGCACAGTATGAGAGATCTTTACCCAAGATGAGACGGTTTTCTATTCCGGTAGAGGATTTTGACCTTGAACTGACCTTGACTTGTGGACAGACGTTTTGCTGGCACAGGCTTCACGGCGATTTATTTGAGGATCCATCCAGGGAAAACTCCTGGTTCTACACGTTTAGAAACGGAAAACCAGTTATGGTTAGGCAAGACCAGCCTGACGAACTAACTGTTAAAACTGATTTAGAGTCATCACAAGTACGACAAGCTCTAGGGTTGAATAAGAATCTTCAGAAGGTTTTTTCTCGGTTTCCTGATGATAAAGAGCTGGAGAAGGCTAAAAAAAGCTTGTGGGGTCTTAGAATAGTTCAGGACGAGTTTTTTCCTTGTCTGATTTCTTATCTTTGCTCCCCGCAAATGAGGATTCCACGCATCAAGAAGATGCATAACTCCATATCACGTGAGTACGGTAAACCGGTTGAGGTAGAGCAGAAATCCGTTTACAGGTTCCCTACGGCGGAAGAGCTTTCCCAGGCTTCTGAGGAAGAGTTGAGATCACTAGGTGTCGGCTACAGAGCTGAGTATATATCAGAGACTGTTGATATTATTCAGAATGACTTTGACAGCGATAAACTACAAGATTTTGGGTATGAGGAAGCTAGGAAGTATCTTAAGCAGCTTCATGGTGTTGGTGACAAGGTCGCTGACTGTGTGCTTTTGTTCTCGTGTGGATTTCATGAGGCATACCCTGTTGATACCTGGGCTGAGAAGGCTTTGAAAGCTCTTTATCCTGAGCTTCATTCAGAGAACTATGATGAGCTTTCCAGAAATGTACGTGATTACTTTGGACAGAACGCTGGCTATGCTCAAGAGTATCTCTTTCATGCTGCTAGGAATGATGTCATTGAGTTATGAGGTTCTTTGCCACTGATTTAAAGTTTCTTTGAGAGGTTTTGATGTATGAAGATCGGAGTTGTTAGAGCTGAGTACAATGAGGGAATTACTGAGAAGATGCTTGAGTCTGCCTTGAATAGGGCAGAAGAATTAGGTGTAGAGGTTCAGACACTGGAGGTGCCTGGGGCTTATGATACGCCGCTTGCTGCTGACAGACTTGCCCGTAGATCTGATATTGATGCTGTAGCTGTTATTGGTGCTGTAATCAAGGGAGATACTGACCATGATGAGATTATAGGTCATGCGGCCGCTTCAAAGCTTTCCCAGATAAGTCTTGAAAGAGATACACCTGTAACCATGGGTGTAACCGGTCCTGGTATGACCGCTCCTGAGGCCAAGGACAGGGTTGACTACGCGGCTCAGGCGGTTGAAAGCGCGGTTGAAATGTTTGAAAACTTGTCAAAAGGCGGCCAATAATTCTAAAAGAGGAATTCGCAGATTACATCGAATGTGTCCTGTGAGTTGCAAGATTTTTTACTCTGACTGTCAAATCTGTTTGTATTGATGAGTGTTCTTGACTTGGAGGGGAAGGACTGTGACGATCTGGTTTTTGAGGTTTTTCAGTTAAATGATCTTCAGAGAGAGATTTTTCAGGTAATCCGTGACAGGCAGATGACTGTCAAGCAGATTAAGGAAGAAGTTGATAGAAGCCGTTCAACAGTTCAGAGGGCTCTTCAGGAGATGTTGGATAAGGATCTTATACTCAGAGAAGGTAAAACTGACAAGACTGTCTATTATGTATATACAACTCTTCCATGGGAGGAGATTAAGGAACTGACTCGTGAAAGTATTGAGGAATGGTATAGACAGGCAGATGAAAAGCTTTCCTAAAACTTTAATATACCCAGAAAAGGTATCCTAACAGAGCCGTTGCAGCTACCTGACTTGGTAGCTCGAGTAACGGTGTGTAAGAGAAGCTTGAGAACACGAGCGGTATTGAAGCGATCCCGGATCCTAGGACTGAAAGCTTTCCGTAGCTCCTAACTCTATTGTCGACGCTTTTCACGGTAATATCGCGTCTGTAAATTAACTCGCCAAAGATCAGCAGAAGAATGTACTTTGCAGCTATTGATAGAACAAGCCATGTTGATTTGACAACTTCGTATCCAAGCCCTACAAAGGTGTTAATAGCAGCCATATAGCTGTTTGAAAATTATCTAACATCTATTAATTAAGGTTTTCAAGCCTCTTCTGCCGGCGCTGATTCTTCGGCATCACTGGTCTCGAAGTCCTTCATTATTATGATATCGTCTATTGACTCTATCATTCTGTAAGGTATTACGACGTTTTTTGCTCCGCCGACCTTTCCTGCCAGGTAGCTTCCTTTTTCAGCTGCTACTACGACTGCTCTTACGGCAAACTTGTCAAGCTGCATTTCTATGTCCTTGATTTCTCCACAGTAAGAACCTTTCTCTGTGAATACTTCTTTGTCAACGATGTTGGAAAAATCTATTATGTTTTCAGCCATGATCAGGTTTACCTATCAAAATTGTCTTGGTAGAAACTTAAATACCTTGTGAGGATAATTGTCAACAGTTAATAGGTCTTTTCAACAAAGTGTATTTGAAGAGCGACCAGATAATGAACTTAGATATAAAGAAGAGAATGGCGGAAGGGTTCACCCACTCGTATCTCAGGATAGAGCAGAAAATGGTTGTAAAGTTCCTGAGAACGGGTAAATTAGCTGAAGACACGTGGCATGAGTTTGTGGAGAGACTGGATGGACTAAGAGAAAGCTATGAGTCAGGTGAGCTGGAAGGCAGAGATTTTCTGGCAAAGAGGCAAGACATAACCAAAAGGATTAGAGAGGTTGAAGATGAAGGTGCCTCAGGCCTGACAAAGGAAGAGGCTATAAATCTTTACAAACCTATTAGAGATAGGCAGGAAGAGGCTTTGAATGATGCTCACAGAGAGTCATCCTCGGTATCGAAGATATTTTACAAGACAGTATCAAACAAGTTTTCATTAACGCTGACTCAGCTAAAAAATATTTAGTGTGTCGGGGTGGCAGAGTCTGGTTTAATGCGGTAGCTTGCTAAGCTACTGGGCTTTACCGCCCTCCCGGGTTCAAATCCCGGCCCCGGCGTTTTACTCCTTTACCTCTGCTACGTCTCCTAGAGTGGCTTTCCTGGAGTCACCGGATTCTGTATCTACGTTTGATACTTCTGTATTCGTGTAGAGGCTGATATTGAACTTCCCAGATATTTTTGATGCCAAGGATTGATCTGGTTTTAGGTCTTCTTTCTCTATTTTTTTGATGACGGATTCTTTTTCGTTGAGGTCGTCAGCTACTTCTGAGACAGATAGTTTTTCGTCTTCGCGTGCCTTCTTTACCTTTTCACCATAGTTGGGTGCCAGTGTTTTGGTATTCCTGTTTCTTGTACGTGATTTATTTCCGGTTTTCTTTTTTCTTCCTTTTTTGCTTCCTGTTTCTACTTTGTCTCCCATTTCTGCGCATGATTCACATGCTTTCAGTGTTGCTCCTTCGATTTTTGTCTTGGTTAGAGAATCAGAGTCTTTTCCGCAAAGTTCACATGATGGCATTAGTTTCTCACATTGAAGATAGATTGCTTGATTGTACGTTTTACACTGAAGTTACGGTGTTGAAGAGTTAAAAAGCATCCGCAGAATAAAAGTCGAAATTTTCAGTCGTTGTTTGTCAGTTTTTGATAAAAAAATGGTTTTAGAGACCTAATTAAAGTGGTTCTAGCCGTTTAATCCCCTTACCTATAAAAAAGAGGTTTGATAATTGTTTATTGGAGGATTTCACAATGGTAGATGTACTGAAGAAGTCAGGCGTTCGTGACGCAGCTGAAGGAGTTAATGTTGGCTCCGACTTCTACGAAGCTCTTGATGAGCATGTGAAGGAAGCTATTCACAGAGCTGTAGAAAGAGCTGAAGAGAACGGACGCAAAACTGTTAAGGCAAGAGACGTTTAAGGTCTCTCGTCATTTCAAGTTTAACTTTTCCTTTCCCTTTTTACTTTCAAAGCTCTTCCTGCCGCCTCTCAACTTCCTTGAGCTCCGCTTCCACCTTGTCTAAGGCTTCTCTGATCTCCTCAACAGCTTCAAGGCTTTCAATTCTCAGTCTTCCTAGGTCGCTGTTATTGATGTCTATTATTGCGTTTCCGTCTTCTACTTTTACCGTGTATTCTAGTACATCGTAGGGTCCGTCTTCAAATTCGTGCAAAACCTCTGGCATGTTGTGATTTACTTTGTCTACGGTTTTATCATTTCCGGATTAGTTTCTTGGCTTCCTTGAGACCTGCCTTTGCTGTATCTTCATCTTCTGCTTCGGATATCAAGCGGATTTTTTGTGAGGATCCTGAAGGTCTCATCAAGACATGTGAGTATCCAAACTTGGCTTTCACACCGTCTTTCTGTGAGATTATGTCTTCTTGGTCAACCCTATTTCTTATCGAATCCATAACTTCTTCCTTATTTTCTACTTCCAGACTGTCTCTCTGCACGCTGTAGAAAGGAATTTTATCGAGCTTCTCCTGTATATCGGTTCCTGCAAGCATTAAGGCGGATAGGGTTCCCGAGTTGTAAGGTACAAACTCTGTTATTGAGTAGTGCCCATTTGGCTCCCCTGCGAAGGCCACGTTTTCGTCTACCGCCTTCTGCATGACGAAAGGGTCACCTACGCGTGTGTAGTATACTTTATCTCCTCGTTCCTGCATCATATCTTCTAGAGCGTTTGAGGTGTCAACTGAGGCCACTGAGTCTCCTCCGACAAGCTGGCCGATTATGCAAAACACTTCATCCCCTGTAATGAACTCTCCATCAAAGTACGCCCTTACCCTGTCGCCGTCCATATCTGTTGCTAGGCCAAGATCTGCGTCTTCTTCCTCAACCTTCTGCTTTAGCTCGTCCAG